>Ga0307513_10010980_pt1 | contig 11300 bp, 14 predicted proteins | sample 15_EM_MG_FD_202174 | JGI IMG/M metagenome (GOLD analysis project Ga0307513, IMG submission 202174) | Populus trichocarpa ectomycorrhiza microbial communities from riparian zone in the Pacific Northwest, United States - 15_EM | ecosystem: Host-associated > Plants > Roots > Unclassified | place... | reverse complement strand
TCCGAAGAAGCGACCGCACGGCTCCCGTTCCTCTCCCACTTGACAAGTCTCTCTTTGATCCGCGTTGAAATCCACCCTGATGACTTGCTCGACTTGCTCAAATCTACCCCCTTACTTTCGTCTCTCGACGTCATGCTGGGACAATTCCTTTCTATCAACAAGTTCGTAGTTTCCGACCAGACATTGCTGGAGGGATTGATTATCAGGGATCCACAAGGCCCCGAGTCGCCAATTGTCCCTCGCCTCCAGGACCTCCGCCTTTACTACGCTGACGGGGACGATGACGCGCCGCCTTTGTACGCGAAGCTGGCACTCTCGCGTTTCAATTGGGTAAATAATCGTCCAGGAGGAACGGATCTGTCAGCACAACGGCGTGAAGCTGGCCTTGCGTACTACCCATTCAGGCTATACCTCAACTTCGAGAGAGATTTGTGGCCGTTGCACGAGCGAGTTGCCGATCAAATTGGACCGTTACACTCGAAGATATATCATCCAGAGAAATCGAATTCGTTCCTCAAAGAAGTGTAGCTCACTAATTCTGGATTGATAAGAATGATAATTCTCGGCCGAGGGGATATAGTTACAATTGGTATCCTACGTTTGATATTTTGACCCACAACTTATATCCATTGACCTTCCAGAGAGCTACATACTGTCTTCATAGAATTCAAACACAATTAAAAAGATGTCGACCGACACTTTTTACATGCCCTCCGATATTCGTTTTCTCAACTTGCACTGCATAAGGTATATCATAAATCTACAGAACGCTCCATCGATTCTACAACCCCTTTCTCTCATACTTCTCGCGTTGGTGTCCATTAACCCATTCAACGTCCCCATGTACTGAGGAAGTCGTGTTGGGGCCCTGGTGACTCTGAGCCAGGCGACAAGGTGACTTACATCGAAATGTGGTCTAGTTCATCTGTTTATTTTTTCTGTCACAATAACGAGGTTCTTGCATGCAGTAATTTCCGAGGACGGGAATCCTATTGGCACCATCATTGGAGCCATACATCAATCGACGTTGGAGAACAAAGGAGGTCGCATAAGGCCTGGAGCCCCGATCGAAAGGGTGAACTTGAACTCCATGTCTGTTATGTACTACTAAAGAGAAGAAGGTGGGTAGTGTTTACATTTGCTCCTGCGCCCTGCCAATCCAATGCAACTATATTTGAAGATCTGCGTCGGGCCCCGCGAAAGTAGAATAATGAAATCAACGGCATTGAAATGATGGGTTGGATGATAGAGGTCTACGTTGTCGCCAAAGATAAGCTGGGAGCGATGTGAGACCTACGTATCATTTCATTCAAGCTAATGCGTTTCCCATTCAATAGCATTGATCGCATAGAAACAGGACTTCAAGAATTTGGCCTCTAATCACGGAGAGATCGCAATTCGAAGTAGCCACCACCTACCATGGTAGTAAACGCAACATTATCTTTGTCGGTTTTTATCGATTCTTTTCAGGTTAATTTCCTGATCTCTTGTAATATTGGTCAGTGTCTTTCCAACTCTATCATCGCGAAAGAAGTTACTATAGTTATACAAGTCCGCATCCATTCTCGAATCAAGATCCCGAAAAATCATCCCCAAAAAATCATTATATCCTCAACCAACCGCCCAAACCTCAACTATTGGTTCAGCAGGGCTTTCAGGATCGGTGGTGCATCCACCCGCATCCCAGCCATTCACTAAACTCGACGGCTCATTCCTTGAGCCGTCTATGCTCCACCGCTACCGTGGTCACGGCCGGGGTAATTTTTATGATCACTACCTATTATATTACAAGAGCATCACGAAAACGAACAAGAATTGCTTTATGAGGCAGTAAGAATAAAATTCCTCGATTCCACACACAGGTAATATCACTGCGGCGACCGGATTATTTTGCCGGGGAGGCAAAATTGACAGCAGGTTGTTAAAATTTTGCCAAACTCATGCGACCCACTGTCTGGAACGGCAAAATGTGACTTGGCAAAATTCAAACAACGTGCTATAACATTTTGCCTCCTCGTCAAAATAGTCCGGCCCCGGCAGTGAATTCCATTCACAGCACCGCAAACCATTACGGAACTTTGACACTTGCCAAGTAACACTCTATTGGTATTACCGCGATGTGCCGTATACGTGCCTTCCCCACATGCAGGACTTCATCCCGCCTTGACACCGACTCCCCACCTTCTTGACATACTCGCATCCACCGATGGCTGAATTGGGCGCAGCCGTTGTCGGCGGAGGTTTCGCAATAGCCGCAGCTGGTTATGCAGCTGGTGCTGGGTTCACATCGCGGCATGAGAATACACACGCCCAACAAGTCGCAGAGATGAAGCGTCACACTTCAGATTTCGAAGCAGCATACGAGAGGCGAGAGGTTACGGAGCATGATTGGCAGCAATTTCTGACCATTTGCGCAGAGTGAGTTCTCAGTGCCTGTCACTTTTCGTCCACGACAAGTTGACATGTCCAGAGCGAGGCAAAGCGAATCAAACTACGAGGACAGTATCGAAGCATACAAAGAGACACCAGTGTATAAGTTCCTCCTCAAGTGGGAGAGAAGGCGACAAGTGCGGGAGCAAAAGAAGGTGTTGAGGAGAATCAATAAATCGTTAAGATCACATTACTATGTGCGTTTGTTAAATGTAAATGACTCGCTTGATGTTCGTGACGAAAAGATTGTGCATGAGCTAGGCATCCACTTCCTATGGATCGGATGCCTCATCAACAACTGCTGCATCTGGCTCCCCACCGAGAAGCTGGAGATCCCATAGCGATCAAGATGATGGGCGCATCCGATCCTGGGCGCAGGATGTAGCGGAGTCAGACTCTGATAATGAGCCTGTGGAAAGCCGCAAAGAGGAGCGCCATGGTGAGTGAAGAAGGCACATTTCTTTGCCCATGGCAGATGTCCTTACCCATATTTGCAGCCTGCCTACACGTCCTGGGACACGAAGATTGGGTCATATGTGTTGCTTTCTCGCCAGATGGCAAGCGCATAGCCTCAGGCTCAGATGATAATACGGTTAGAATCTGGGATGCAGAGACGCAAGAGATGGTGGGAAGGCCATTGCAAGGGCATACAGGTTGCGTCATGTCTGTTGCATTCTCACCTGACGGAAAGCACCTGGTCTCGGGATCGGTGGATGCAACAGCTCGGATCTGGAATGCAGAGACACAAGTGATGGTGGGAGGGCCATTGCGAGGACACAAAGGTCATGTTGCATCTGTTGCGTTCTCACCTGACGGCAAGCGCCTGGCCTCGGGCTCGCATGACGAGACGATTAGGATCTGGGATGTGGTGACGCAAGAGATAGTGGGGTTGCCATTGAAAGGACACAAAAATCCTATTTCATCTGTTTCATTCTCACCTGACGGCATGCGCCTGGCCTCAGGCTCCAATGATAGGACGATTAGGATCTGGGATATGGAGACGCAAGATAGTACAGAGGGAAGGCCATTACTGGGACACGAAGGTATTGTTACATCTGTTGCATTCTCACCTGACAGCAAACGTCTGGCTTCTGGATCCCTTGACGGGACGATTAGGATCTGGGATGTGGAGACGCAAGGTACAAAGGGAGAGCCATTACTGGGACGCACACATTGGGTCACATCTGTTGCGTTCTCACCTGACGGCAGCCGCGTAGTCTTAGGATTGTTCGACAAAACAGTTAGGATCTGGGATATACAGATGCAAGACGTAGTGGGAGGGCCATTGCTAGGACACACAGATTATGTCACATCTGTTGCGTTCTCACCTGATGGCAAGCGCGTTGTCTCGGGATCAGGGGACAAAACGGTTAGGATCTGGGACATTGCTAGCATACAGAGATAGCATCTTCAGTGGTAAAAGAACATACTGGCTTGGAAAACGGTGAGAGTGACCATTCCAGGGATGAATGAATGCCAGTAGACAAAGTGATCGAGAGGGGGAAGAAATCCTCTAGAACACGTATACAATCGCAAGGTCACACGGTGCACCACAATGTAACATAAGAAACAACGAATCAAATCAAATAAGAAAAGGAGAAGAATTCACATGGATTCACTCACAGCAGTGTTGACTGAAGCATCTGATACTACACCTCTGAGAATTTAATACATTTGGAATGTGGTGTTTGAACGCGAGGCTCAGGCTGGAGAAGAAGAGGCTCGTACCATGACGCCTAGGTAGCCCCAGATATTCGTCCATTCGTTCAGAAGTTGGGAAGGACAGAGTGTATTGGCAGTAATATATCTGACACTTTGATCATGGATATGGACGAATGAAGGAGACAAATGGGAGCAACAATGAGAAATGGAGGGAATACAGATAAGAAATATCCAAGTAAAACCATTGACAAGAGGAAAATTTAAGCCTGAGCGCTTGCATCTGCGGTGCTAAGAATCAATAAGATATTCAGGACAATAAGGGGATGAGTCATGACCACATCGAGGACGTCCATGAATGGGTCGATTGTCGGGGATTCAGAAGAGAAAGGTGGCTAGATGAGAGGTAGGGAAGGGTCATTTATGGGAACTCTATCGAATGAAAGGATTTGAAACCAGGTCAGGGCGGCAGCAGCACAAAAATAAGCATCTCAAACAACCAGAATACCAGGAATATAGGGCCTCAAACATAACTGGTAAAGATATAAAATTCACTAATGGCAGTGAAAAGAGCTCTCCTAGCCCTCTCTCGAATGCCGAAATGAAGATTCAACAGCATCACACGAGTCATGACCGCACCGGCTTTAGCTTTCGGTAACACCGGAGGCAAGACCTAGGGCACTTCAAATGAAGTGCCTTAGACGCATCTGTAGGGCACTTGCTAAGGAAGGTCAGTTTTTTTAAATGCCGGAACATGTGTTCTTTGACATGGGCTTGCCTTTGTTCGACCTCATCATTATGATAGATGTATTGGAGGTCATGTAGTTAGTTAATAAGCATTCTATATTCTTTGTTTTGAATAAGCCTGTATATTCGGTCTAACACTGGGCTGCATGATTTAAAAATAAAATAAAACAAAAAAATAAAATAAGGAGGAAAACAGCGAAGAGAAGGGAGGGAAATAATGCTGAAACTTCTTGGGATAGAGTACAATGAGCCACACTAGATCATATTTTGCCATTATCTAATTGTTCAGACAAAGCACATTGGCTGGCCTTTCAAACAACGCAAACCCTGGCATTCAAAAAAACTAACATGCCCTAGGAAGTGCCCTATTGCATGCGTCTAAGGCACTTCATTTCAAGTGCCCTAGCTCTTGCCTCCGGTGTAACCATACGCCATATTCGGTTGCGCCCATTCTAGGAGGAGGGGGGCTGTGGTGTACTATCTCAAGTTCCGTTTACGCCTGAGTGCGTTGGGCCTATGCAATGCGATCGTACTTGCATGAGGGTCCCGACTGGAATGTCACAGGTGTGGGCCATTTTAATTTTCAACGCAGGTGTGTAGTTTGAAACATATATCCATCCGCACAAACAGTATGGTATCTTGGGGGGAAACCTTCCGGTCCGTCACAATCACATGAAAAATCGATGGAAACGAGGGACAAAGAAGTGTGTGTCTCAATACAAATAACGTCGGAAATGACCCGGCTACTTGCCCGAGTCTCCCATTCGTGTGGGTTCAATCGGGTAACCACACTGGCATCATGGTAAGCTGTTGAATATTAAATAACATCTCTTACACTGCTGCGGTGGGACCATTTAGAGGGGAAATCGCTTTGGCAAAATCTTGCATTTTGAAATCACATTTTACGGACACGTGTGCTCCTTACAAGGAAATTCACGTGATCCAGCAAAATTCAAACAACGTGCCCAACTATTTTGACCCTCTAAATAGTCCCACCACAGCAGTGTTATGCGAAATTGAAATGTCAAGAGACGGCAGATCTGCTACGATATGATAGACAGAAGGAGTAATCCTGAATGGGAGGGAACTGCCAAGAAATTGCCAAGAAACTGCTATCTACGTGATCATGTGTACGGATCTAATCTAATCGGACATCCCCTGATCTAACGTTCATAATGCCAGAATCCTTCATCCCGTTGATGAAGAACAATTTTGGGCTCGACAAATGATCTATGCAGACTCTTGACGAGCGCAACCGTAAGTATCCAGAGTATGCGCTCCGTCATATTCACACGAGAGCCAAGTGGGCCCCGCCGGAGAATGCGAAGGTGCAGGGGTCAAGCAGATTCATAACGAACGCTGTATCATATCGATCTCTCGGCTTCTTTCTGAGGGTAAGAGGACCGCCGGGCTCAGCGCTGCGGTTCAGGGGTTCGACGAGTTCAGGCAATGATATTGATTCCTAGGGTTGTGAGAAACAGTCGCGCCTTGTACAATAATGACCTTTTTTCTTCGATTCTACCTTTCGAGATACGCCTTTTCACCCAATCAGACTCGACAGTTATTCAACAATCATTAATCAACTTGAATCACAAAAAAAATCATACATTTTTCTTCCTCTTCCCAGTTAACCCTCTATCACCACAACACGTTCCGAACAACCAACCAACACCTCAACAAAATAGCCAACCTCAGACACCCAACCCAGACCTGCTAAGCTCATGATACAGCCCACCAACGGTTGAAGATTCTAAATGGGCACCGTCTTCAGTGGACGCCGCCGCAGATCCTGCCCGCCTCTCCTTTTTGAAATGGTTCGACATGAGGAAGGCGATATCTATCAATCAAAAGAAAAGGAGCCAGATTCAGCATCTAGAATACTTGGATATCCGAGAGCGTTCGAGAAGAGTAATAATAATCGTTCAAAACCCCCGCCGGCTAGGGTAAAAGACCAAATCGAAAACATGTACTCACCAAGACTCTGCTCAAAATTCAACCTCGGATCACAAAACGACTAAAACCAAAAATAATCAGCTCGCATTCACCACAAGTCACCCAAACCCAACCCAACCCCCAAAAAACCCATAAAACGAGCAAGAAAAGAAAAGAAAAAAAACCCACCTGATACCTCAACCCCAACTCTTCCTCGCCCAACTCCATACTACCCCCAAGACACTCCGTCACAGAATACCCCTCCTCATTCAACTCCCCCGTAAACTCCAAACTAACGCCCCCAAGCCGCGAATCACATTCGGTGTGGATACGTAAAGACGCAGTAAGCTCGGAGATGATGTTGTTGAAATGCCGCGTTTTGAGGCCTGTTCCTGCGGAGGTTTGGGTACTGATAAAACGGGAAGTAGGTGGTGAGTATGTGTGTGGAAGGAGGGTTAAAAAACGAATGGAGAAGGTGAGGAAGAGGCGATATTATGCAAACGCCGGAATAGCAGACTCTCAAACAGCACAGGAACGACTCATCAAGTTCATGAGCCTTAACCGGATACCCTCGAAAAATCCGACTCGAATGAGAATAGAATGGAACGGAAGAGAAAGCAGCAGTAGATTACGCGAATGCCGTCATACGACGCCTACAAACTCTCAAAAAGGCGTAACACCACCACCTCAAACTCGTCGCTGAGCCTCAACACATACCCTCCAAAAATCCAAGTTCCCAACCCAAATTTCGGATCCTCGTCGAAAACAACACCAATAATGCAAATAACAGCCAAATACACGCAAAACCAGAGCCATGCAACGTCAACGACCCACCCAATTAGGAAAATACCCTGGACGACAAGCGGAGGCTATTCCCGATTATCCACGCAAATGCAACCCGGGAACAGAATCTTCCGCTGTATAACTGGGGTCTAAAATATGGGTGGGTCGGTCTACATCGAATGACCACCGGCCACGGGCTAGCCATGTCGGCGCCGTCTCTTACCAGATCCGGATCCAAAGAGAAAAAAGGGAAAAAGGAACAAGAAAAAAAAAAGGACCCAAACGCAAAGCTCGAGTTTGAGAAAATGCGAACCGAGAATTAAGGTTGGGAAATGCGAACCGAGGATTAAGGTTGGGAAACGCGAATCCACGAAAGAAGAAAAAAACCGAACCTGGATTGCCAAAAAAAAAAGAAGAAAAAAGAGAGAGAAGAAATACCCACTTTCCATGCATGGGATCACAGATCCACGCTACAGGATGGCCTGATTTTTGCACCACGCGTATATGGGCCGGTAGGTGGTTGTTGATCTGAAAAAAAAAAAAACCGAGAAAGGAAGGTCAGCCCATGGAACGGATAGGCGGATTATATCGACGAAGAAAGAAAATGGAGAGAGAGAGAGAAATGGAATCGAGAGCAAGGAAGAGAAAGTAGAGAAGGATGGCAGAGGTGAAAGCAGCAAAACGAAAAAGGTAAGCGACCGTACGTTCTGAAGAGAAAGAAGCGAGACGGCGATCTCGAAAAAGGAGGGGGGGCAAAGAACAAGGGAAATAGATAACCAGAACATCCAGATCTTCCCATACATGCTTCCAAGCCCCCCCCCCAAAAAAGGAAAAGAAAAAGGCGATCTGCGTGCATCCTCGAGGACGAACTCCTTTCCTCTTCGCCTCCGGAGCTCCAGAACAACCAAGCACGGGCTTCACTCGAAACCAACCAACCAACGACCATTTCCTTTCGGTTTCGGACCCACCACCAGAATGCATAATACATCAACGCCACATCCAACTGGGAACACGGGAAACACGGAGGGATGGGGAAACGAAATGGAACACGGGAGGATGGGAACGAATGGAATAGTGTGCAATGGAATTGAGCACATTACGCCAAAGACTCTAAAAGGCACAAGGCATATCCATTCCAAGTGTGCCAAAATGCCTGGGGATCAAGAAGGAATCAAGAAAGGAAGGAAGGTAAAGGAGGAAGGTAAAAAGAGAAACAGAGAACGGAGGAACGAAGCAAGGAGGGTTCCTTCCAAGAACGAACAGTTGGGGAGAAGGAGAAGGGTAGAACGAGGGTGGATCAGCGATCCGGAGAAGGAGGTGATATGCGATACGTGATACGTAGAAGGAGAAGGAGTATGTGTAGGTGTAGGTGTAGAGGGGTTGGGTTGATTGATGGATTGAGGGAGTAAAAGTCGGACAAGAAGGGAGGTCGTACGTACCTTGCTTGCTCCGTACCGCGTGATAAGGGTCACCCTTCCCACTTCTTTATCAGGATTGACGACTGGAGGCGAAGAAAGTGGTCAGATACTCCAATCAGCCTCGAAAATAGATGACGTTGTGTTGAATAGATAACGATAGTCAAAGCAGAGCTTGACAATCACGATACATGCAAAGAAAACGAAGAAAAAAACACAACAAAGAAACGACTCACTATCCAATAACCGCACCAACTCCTCCTCCTCCATGCTCGGACCCACTTTCACACCAATCGGATTCCTAATCCCCCGGAAATACTCCACATGAGCACCCGTAAGCTGCCGCGTACGGTCTCCGATCCACAGAAAATGAGCCCCAGTGTTATAGAACGCCTTCCGCTTTCCTGAAACCAATTCAATATATGAAATGAAAAAAAAATAAAAGTCGCGTGGAAATTCTCATACCTGCAGAAGAGTCGAGGCTGGATGGAGGGAGCGAGACGGCGGATGGTACGTCCATTTCACATGTCACGGCTGTTTCGTAGTCGAGCATGAGGCCTTCGTGGCTAGGAGGAGGTTTACAGATAAGCCACGTCGTATGACAACGAACACGCATACCTGGTATAGAAATCAACCTCGCCCAACGTTCCTCTTCCGCCTCCACACTCGTAGGCATTGGCCACACCAGCATCGACACCGATCGTACGACTAAAATCGAGGGCATCCGACAGCCCATCCACGATCGTCTCAAATTCGCGTCTGCGAATTTCAAGGGTGTGAGGGCATCCCATTGGCGCATGCAAAGGAGATCCACAAACCTGAGTGACGGAGAGCGCACATGGTTCAACGACCAATGTCTGGGATGGTGCAGCGATGCAAACCCAGAGGTCAACAAGCTCCGCAGGTAATTGAGAGTCGTGGTCGAATGGAAATACGCGCTGCGGGGGGAGGAAGATGAATATAGAGATGCGTTTCAGAGCCGTTGTCACATAGTGTACGTTTGAAGAAGAACCTTAGTAGGCGTTCAGGATCCGGTGTGCGGTCGTTAGGATCCAATCTGTCAACGAAAAATTTTGAATTTTAGGCGTTCGTCGTTGTGATCGCGAGGTTGTTGTTGGTGACGTGTGGCGGGGACAGGTGCGTGGGTGGGTGGGAAGGAACAGGTCAGATAGACGTGGCGGTGGTGACGAACAATGAAAAAGCGTACCCGTTGACGTTGTCACCCCTGCCATCGCCATCAAGATCACCAGAGACAAAGAGACAAGTACGGGTACCACGTGTATCGACGAGAAGGGTGCAAGTGATGATGGAAAAGGCAGAGTTGAACACGAGGGGCGGACACTAGTCAAAGAGTAAACGGACCTGAAACTCAAAACTTGCCGACCATCTCCGAGCTTTTCGTACGAGCTGCTCCTCGGCTTGGCGTACTGGCCCGCGATTCGCCCTATGCGCACGACAGGCAAACGGGCGCCCCAGATAAGGACAAGAGAAAAGGAGAGGATGAGTCCGATTTTCGAGGAGATGTTTTCCTGCGATTAGAGTTAGCCTTTCGCGCGAAGAAGGGGAAGAACCGACGGGAATGTGGTAATGGAGAGGGAAACGTCCGTGGAGAAACGAAACTCACGCCCGTGCATGCCTCAAAGCTCTCTGCGCAATCCCCAGCGTGGAGGAGAAACGCTTCGTTTCGTTGGACAAGTCCGAGCTGGTGCCGCAAGCGCTCGATCTGGATGGGTTGTGGCAGATTCAGCGGAGATCCGTGTACCTCTCGGACAAGCTCACCTCGGAAGGCGTAACAAGGGGAGGCAGTGCCTCGAGTTTCGAGAGCACTCTGGTGTATATCCGATGAGCTACGTTTCCATGAAGAAGAGCTGCTCTGACTTTGAGAGGTGTCCTTGGTCAGGGTATTCCACGTTCTGTAATCCATCAAAACAATGCCATGCAAAAAGGCCATTACTTACCTGCGCTATCGGTTTGTCCTTCCAGGAAATGGGCGACCATGGTGCGGACATGGTGGAAGCAATGATTTGTTTCCAATCGATCCGATCCGGTTCTAAAACCCGCTGACGGCAGATTCCGAACTTGTGCCAGCAAACCTCGACAATGCTCGACCAACCACCGCCTTCAGCACAACCTGGTACAATTTCATCCCGCGCACATTCCACAACACGCACCGCGGACCTCGAAAACGAGGCAAACCTTCCTAATTGAAAGTGCTCTATGACATTCCAGATTCACCCAGAAACACGCAATCTTGTCAATTACTCGAAAATACAAAGCCTTGATATCTAAACTCTAAAAAGACAAGCATCACGTTAACGCCAGACTTTGGCTCTA
>Ga0307513_10010978_pt1 | contig 11300 bp, 7 predicted proteins | sample 15_EM_MG_FD_202174 | JGI IMG/M metagenome (GOLD analysis project Ga0307513, IMG submission 202174) | Populus trichocarpa ectomycorrhiza microbial communities from riparian zone in the Pacific Northwest, United States - 15_EM | ecosystem: Host-associated > Plants > Roots > Unclassified | place... | reverse complement strand
GACGCGACGCCATTGCTCGGTCTTCATCAGCGGCGTCACGATACCCCAGCGGCACCGGGTCGACCGACGACCGAGGCTGCCACCTCGGGAGCCTCGACGCTGCGTCGGCTCGGGGACGTCCTCGACGCGCAAGCGACGATGCTTGCCGGGCTTACGCAACGGCCCGTCGCAACCGTTCGAGATCGCTCGCAGAAAAAAACACGTTCCGGTTGTCGATCCGGCGGCGCGCCGATCGTCGCTCGGATACACCCAACCGAGTCACAAGGAGACGCGCGATGAAGGTCATGATGCTCGTGAAGGCGACCAAGCAAGCCGAAGGCGGCGAGAAGCCGACCAGCGAGGCGATGGCCGCGATGCACAGGTTCAACGAGGAGCTGCAGAAGGCCGGCGTGCTGCTCGATCTCGGCGGCCTCACGCCGACCAGCCGCGGCGTGCGCGTGCACTACAGCGGGAGCAAGCGCACGCTGATCGATGGCCCGTTCGCCGAAGCCAAGGAGGTGATCGCTGGCTACTGGCTGATCGAAGTCAAGACGTTCGCCGAGGCGGTCGAGTGGGCCAAGCGCGCGCCGTTCGGCCTCGGCGTGCACGACGGCGAGGAGCCGGAGGTCGAGCTCCGCCCGCTGTTCGACCCGGCGGACTTCGACGTACCGGGCGAGGCCGAGGAGCGCGCGAAGCGGCTCGGCAACGCGTAGCCGCGCCGCGCCGCGCTGATGACGGGGGTCACCCGACGGCTCGACGGCCGTCAGGCGAGGAGGCACGGCGAGAAGAACACGTAGCGATCGAGCTGGCCGAGCTCGGCGTCGGCGAAGAAGATCATCGGGAACGCTTGCAGCTGGTAGCCGCGGCCGAGCAGGTGGTCGATCGCCGCGCGGTTGGTGAGCGCCACGTCGAACGAGACCTCCGGGTGCCCGGCGCGGTGCGCCTCGGTCTCGGCGTCGGCGAGCAGCCGTGGCAGGTCGGAGGGATCGAGCGCGGCATAGGGGCCGCTCCAGCCGGGCATGGGCGGTGCGTAGCCGTACGCGACGATCTCGGCGCCGCGGCGATACGCCTGTCCATGCCGATGCTCGGCGAACCAGCGGTGGTCGACGTCGCGGCGATAGCCGAGCAACGCGCGATCGATCGTCGCGAGGCGAGCGAGCGTCGGCTCGTCGAGACGCAACGGCTCGGCGCGCAGATCCGAGGACACCTGGACTGCCTCCGGTGCTCGGCTGAAGCCGTAGATCGAGAGCCGGCCGGCGAGGCCGCAGCGGAGGTAGCGCGCCACCGCGCGCACGTCGGGCGTGGCGATCAAGCTCCGGTGCTCGGCGCCATCGACCGGGAACGCGCGCTCGAGTAGCTCGCGGCCGACGCCCTTGGACTGGAGGCCCGGTAGCACGAACAGCTCGGTCAGCTCACGGACGTGGTCGCGCAAGATCGAGCGCGCGTAGCCGATCGGCCGCCCGTCGTCCTCGGCGAGCCACAGGTGGTCCGCGGTCCGCGCGAGGTGCTCGAACAGCGGCCGTCGCTGCTCCCACGCCGAGGCGTCGCCGGCGGTGGAGTTCGAGGGCGCCTGCATCCGATGTCCGAGATCATCGAGCGCCGTCTCGAAGATCTCGAACACGATGCGCGAATCTGCAACCGAGCCGGGCCGGTATGTGATCACGGCGAATCGTACCGGCGCTGTGCGTTGACCGAAAGGATCGCCAATCATCTGGCCCGGCTCTTGCGCCCTCCGACCCGTCTCTGTTCAGAGCAACTTCACAAGGCGCTTCTCGACGAACACCGTGGGGCACGGGCCGACGAACTCGACCGCGAGCAGGTCGACCTGGTCGCCCGGAGCTCTGCCGTCGCGCAGGGTCGGCTCGCGTGACGCGCCGTCGATCTCCATGCCCACGGGCGGGCACGTCCAGGTCAGCTCGCCGATCACGTGCAACAGAACATCCGGCATCGCCTCGTCCACGAGCTCGCCGGACGGCAGCGTGTAGAGCGGGAGCTCGTGGGCTGACGTGCAGCGCTTGGTCACCGAGCGCACGTGGACCTCGTTCTCACCGCCGTACGCCGGGGCGACGTTGGCGGCCGGCGGTTGCACCTGATCGTCGTCGGCGAGCACCCCGGCGTACTTGAGCATGCGGCGCTCGTCGACGCCCTTGAGCATCACCCCGCAGCCGAGCGGGAACGTGCGCGACTCCCCCGCGAGCGTGGCCACGTAGCGCTTGGCGGCCTCGGGCGCCGCCGCCCTGCGTTTCGCGAGGTACAGCAGGGCGATCAGGAACGGACCGTCCGGCGGCCGGACGCTGGGGGTGGGCGGCGCGAGCAGCAGCGCGAGGAACGGCTCGAGATGATCGAGATCGATCAGCTCGGACGCGTCCTGGACGGTGAACGCCGACTTGTTGAGGAACCCGAGCAGCGCGGCGGCCTTGCCAGGATCCGCGGCCAGCCAGACCTGCAGCACCACGACCGGAACGAAGTCGCAGTCGTCATCGGTCCACAGCTCCGAGTTGCACACCTCCTCGAAGATCGCCGGCAGCAACGGCGCCGGCAGCTTGCCCACGAGCTTCGCCACACGACACTGCCCGCGATGCCTCAGATGCGAGAGCGCGCCGGCACACGCGATCATCGCCTGGATCAAGCTCGCGTCGTCGGGAGACTTGAGGATCGGAGCCGTGACCGCCCGGATCACCGTGGCCAACCAGCTGCGGTCCGTGGCGGTGCGCTCGTGACGGCGGACGAGCGCACCGTGCACGGCCTTGCGATCCCGCGCCCAGCTCTCCAGGATCGCCCGCAGCACGCCGGACGGCTCGGTGCCGTGCTCGACGTACACGAGCTTGTCGGGATGGGTCAACGCGCGGTCCTCGGCCGCGTTCAGGTCGAGCTGGCCCCAGGTGTCGAGCAGGCCGACCTTGGCGGGTGGGAAGGACGCGCTGGCGCCGCGAACCTGCGCCTTGTGCCCGCGCATGAGCGTGCGCACGTGGCTCGCCAGGTTGGGGTTGCTCGCCATCGCGTCGAGGATCTGATGGGCGGCCTGGTCTGGATCGGTGGCGAGCGCGAGCGCGGGCACGTTGCTGGCGTTGGTCAGGCAACCGTTCAACACGACGCGGGCGGAAGGATCGTCGCGCAACACCGCCCGGATCACGTCGAAGAACTTGCTTGTGTTGCTCACCGCGACCTTCTTCTTTGGATCGGAGGTCAGCGAGCTGGTCTTGTTGGTGGAGTACTCGGGCGTGTTGTCGGGCGTGTGGACCGCCACCGTGCCCGCCAGCTTCAGCTGGGTCGTGCCGCCGTGCCCGGAGAGCAGGAGCTCGTCGATCTTGCCATGCTTGCCGAGCTTCGCGAACGCGCTCAGGTCGCTGGCAAACGCGACGATCGAGGCCTTGCCCTCGGCGACGAGCACGAGGCGGTTGTCGCGCTTGATGACCGCGGTCAAGTTGTCGTTGAGGGAGTACGCGCCGACGCTGTCGAGCGCTGTCTGCAAGACGACGCAGAGCGGCCACGGCGCGCCCTGATTGGCGATCGCGCGGTGCTTGCACAGCAGCTCGAGCTGCTCCACCGAGAAGCGATGGTAGTTGTGGATCTCGGGCAACGTGGCCTTGTAGGTACCAAGCTTCGCGAGCCCGCCGTGCTTCCGGAACTCGAGGAACGCATAGATCTCCTTGCCGTTGGTCGCGTGGAGTGTCGGGTGATGGTCATTGTAGTAGGCAATGAGATCGTCGACCGCGCCGTCCTGGACGAGCAGCGTCAGCGTCTGCTTGCCGTCGACCTGCACGACGACGGACTCGAGGATGAGCTTGTGGATGCCGGCCTCGAGCTTCGTGATGGCCTCGCCCCAGGAGACCACCTCGGAGAGCTTCTTGGCCGGGATCTCGATATGGATCGAGCCTCCGTTGTGCGCCGGGCTGGCGGCGCGGCTGTACGCCTGGACGAAGCGGTCGATGTTGCCGCCCTGCCCCACGCCGCGCGCGATCAGCTTGCCGACGCGAAGCCCGCGACAGGCGCCGAGCACCATGCCCTTGCGCGCGCGCGCGAACGCGAGCAGGTTGCGCAGCGCGTCCTTCTTGTCGGCCAGGCCGTCGGAAACCGCCCAGTCGGCCTGGGTGTGCACGTAGCGATCGAACTGGATCAACGTCAGCGCCTCGAGGTCTTGCGCGGTTCGATAGTCCGGCGCGCGCTGGACGGCGGGGCTCGAGACCGCGGCCGCGGTCGGCGCGGCGACCTGATCGAGCAGCGCTTCGACTGACTGGCCGGCGATCACGCCCTCGGCCACCTGATCGGCGTGCCGCTCGTAGGCATCGTCCCGGGTCCCGACCCCACCGCGCAGCTGCACGCCGCCGCGCTGCTGCACGACGTGCGCGACCTCGTGGGCGACGGTGAACAGGTCCGAGCGATCGCCGAGCACGACGTGGTTGCCGGCCGCGTAGGCCCGCGCACCCATCGCGCTGGCGGCCGCGGCGGCGTCGGACCCGACGTGCGCCAAGATCCCCGACAGATCGTGCCGGCCGAACAGGCGCTGGAGCCGATCCTTGTGTGGCAGCGGGGAGGCTGGCGTGGCGACGCCACGAGCCGCCGCGGCGTGAATCTGCGCTTCCTCTGCGGGCATGTCCTCGAGGCGCTGCACCACGAGGCGCTCGCTCAGCGTCCGCTTGCCGGGCACGGGCAGCGGTGGCGTGAGCCGCGCCTCGTCCTCGCGCGGACGGGCCGGCAGGCGTGCCGGGAACCGAGCCAGATACATGAAACCTCCAGCGACGCGCCGTACTCGCGACGAGTCGTCGAGTCAACGTAGGCATTCTGCGGCCGCCGGTCCATGACCGCCGATTACGCGGTCGAACCGTGGTGCCCCAATCGTGATGGGCGCGGTCTTGTAGCTTGCCCACGCAAGAGCCTCGCGGCTTGACCTCGCGAGACGGCGCTTGATGAAGAATGTGGATCTGCCTGGGGGCGAGCCGGATCTCACGCGCCTTCGCGCGTGGCATCCATGGTAGGCATGGACGAAGATCGTCAACGAGGTCACCTCGATGTCCACCGATCGTCGCCTGTTCCTGGCTTCCGCCGCCGTCGGGGCTCTGTGGCTCGGTTGTTCCAAGTCGCCCAAGGGCGCGGCCGCACCCGCCGCCGAGCCCGGCGACGACGAGGTCACGCCTGTCGAGGATCTGATGCGCGAGCACGGCGTGCTTCGCCGCGTCATGTATCTCTACGATGAGGCGGCCCAGCGCTTCGAGGCGCGAGCCGAAGTCCCGCTCGACGCGCTCGCCGGATGCGCCGGCATCATTCGCCACGTCATCGAGGACTATCACGAGAAGCTCGAAGAGGACTTTCTGTTCCCGCGCTACGAGAAGGCCGGCAAGCTGGCCGATCTGACGGCTGTCCTCAGGCGACAGCACGTCGCCGGGCGCGCCCTGACCGAGCAGATCGCGGCGCTCGCCAAGGCCCCGCTCGCCGACGCCGACCGCGCGAAGCTCGCCGCCACGCTGCGACGGTTCAACCACATGTATCGCCCGCACGCGGCGCGCGAAGATACGGTGCTGTTTCCCGCGCTGCGCGGGCTCGTCGGCAAGAAGGAGTACGAGGACATGGGCGAACAGTTCGAGGACAAGGAGAAGTCGATGCTCGGCGATCACGGGTTCGAGAAGGCGGTGGAGGAGGTCTCGCGTCTCGAGCAGGCGTTCGGGCTCGACGATCTCGCGAAGCTCACGGCGTGATGCCGGACGACGCCGAGCCGGCGGGGTCCGCGCGGCCGACGGCGCTCCGCGAGCTGGCGTGGTTGTTCGGCAAGCTCGGGCTCACCGCGTTCGGCGGCCCCGCCGCGCACATCGCGATGATGGAGGACGAGGTCGTCCGGCGCCGGGGCTGGATGACGCACGCGCAGTTTCTCGACCTGCTGGGCGCCACGAACCTGATCCCCGGTCCGAACTCGACGGAGATGGCGATCCACATCGGCCACGCGCGCGCCCGCTGGGCCGGCCTCGTCGTCGCGGGGGTGTGCTTCATCACGCCTGCGGTCTTGATCGTGATGGCCATCGCGTGGGCCTACGTCCGGTTCGGGACGCTGCCCGCGATCGCAGGCGTGCTCTACGGCGTCAAGCCGGTGATCATCGCGGTGGTCGTCCAGGCGCTCTGGGGCCTCGGTCGGTCCGCGATGAAGACGTGGTTCCTGCGCGTGGTCGCGGTCGCAGCCCTGGCGGCAAGTCTCGTCGGAGCCAACGAAGTGCTCGTGCTCGTGGCCGCGGGCTTCGTCGTCGGGGCTCGGCGCTCGCTCACGGCGCGGCTGCCCGGTGGCGCGGCGAGCTGGTTTCCGTTGCCGCTGCTCGGCGCAACGACGGCCGGCACGGCCGCGGCCGCGACGTTCGGGTCGGGCTCGCTGTTTCTGTTCTTCCTGAAGGTTGGATCGGTGCTCTTCGGCAGTGGCTATGTCTTGCTGGCGTTCCTGCGCGGCGATCTGGTCGACCGGCTCCACTGGTTGACCGAATCGCAGTTGCTCGACGCGGTCGCGGTCGGCCAGGTGACGCCCGGGCCGGTGTTCACCACGGCGACGTTCATTGGCTACCTCCTCGGCGGTCCGAGCGCCGCCGCCATCGCGACGCTCGGGATCTTCCTGCCGGCGTTCGTGTTCGTCGCGATCAGCGGCCCGCTGATTCCGCGGATTCGACGCTCGAAGACGGCCGGCGCCGTGCTCGACGGCGTCAACGCGGCTTCGCTCGCGCTCATGGCGGCCGTGACGATCCAACTTGGCCGTACCGCGATCATCGACGCGCCCACGGCGGTGCTGTCCGCGATCAGCGCGGCCGTGCTGATCAAGTACAAGCCGAACTCGGCGTGGCTCGTGCTCGGCGGCGCGGTCGTCGGCGGCGCCCTCGCGTACGGCCCGTGGTGACGTCGCCGGGCCCCTGATCGCGGCCGGGATCCTCACCAGCTCCCATCCTAGTTCTCTCAAAAACGCGCCGAATGCACAAGACTGTGTTTTCGCGACGAGATGCGTAGTCTGCGCCGCCATGACTTCCTTCCATCGTCGGGAGTACAGCTATGTGTTGGGTTTCCAGGACATCGACCAGACGCAGGTCGCGGTCGTGGGCGGCAAGGGCGCACACCTGGGGGAGCTCTCGCGGCTCGAGGGCGTCCGCGTGCCGCCTGGCTTCTGCGTGACCACGCACGCCTTCCAGCGGATCCTGGCGGAGGCGCCGTCGATCGACGTTCAGCTCGATCGGCTGTCGCGCCTTCCGCCGGACGACCGCGAGGCGATCCGCGCGCTCAGCGCCGAGCTCCGCCAGACCGTCGAGGGCATCGCCATCCCCGACGATCTGGCGGCGGTGATCGCCCGCTCCCTCGCCGGGCTCGGAGACCACGCCGCCTACGCGATCCGATCCAGCGCGACGGCGGAGGACCTGCCGACAGCGTCGTTCGCGGGTCAGCAGGACACGTACCTGAACGTCGTGGGATTGGCGGCGATCCTCCAGCACGTCAGCCGGTGCTGGGCCTCGCTCTTCACCGAGCGGGCCGTGACCTACCGCCTGCGGAACGACTTCGACCATCGCAAGGTCCACATGGCCGTGGTCGTACAGCAGATGGTCTCTCCGCACGCGGCCGGTGTCTTGTTCACGGCCGACCCCGTCACCTCCAACCGCAAGGTCGCCTCGGTGGAGGCGAGCTTCGGCCTCGGCGAGGCCCTGGTCTCCGGCCTGGTGAGCGCGGACGTCTACCAGGTGCGCGACGGCAAGATCGTCGCCAGGGCGGTCGCCACCAAGCAGCTTGCCATCGTCGCCTCGCCAACCGGCGGGACGCAGCACCAGGCGATCGAGCCGGAACGCCAGCAACAGCCAGCGCTGACGGACGCACAGATCGTGGAGCTCGTCCAGCTGGGCCGACGGATCGAAGCGCACTTCGGCCGCCCTCAGGACATCGAGTGGGGCCTGGCCGACGGCGGCTTCCAGATCGTCCAGAGCCGGCCGATCACGACGCTGTTCCCGATCCCCGCGGCCGACGACGGCGAGAACCACGTCTACCTCTCCGTCGGTCATCAGCAGATGATGACCGACGCCTTGAAGCCTCTGGGGCTCTCGCTGCGGCAGCTGACGTCCCGGCCGATGTACGAGGCTGGCGGGCGGCAGTTCGTCGACATCACCCGGCGGCTGGCCTCGCCGGCGAGTCGCGCAGACCTGCTGGAGGTGCTGGGCAGATCCGATCTGCTGATGCGGGACGCAGTGCAGACCATCGTCGACCGCGGCGACTTCCTCCGTTCGCTCCCGGACGAGCCTGGCGCGGCCCCGGTGCTTGGCGTCTCTGATCCGCTCGAGGTCGATCCCGCCATCGTTGCAGGGTTGATGGAACGCAGCGAGGCGTCCATCGCCACCTTGAAGCGCGACCTGCAGATGAAGTCCGGACCGGCCATGCTCGACTTCATCCTGGCGGACTTCCAGGAGCTGAAGCGGATCTTGTTCGACCCGCAAAGCCATCGGGCCTACATGACGGCGATCGACGCGACCTGGTGGCTCAATGAGCACCTGGAAGCATGGCTGGGTGAGAAGAACGCGGCCGACACGCTCGCGCAGTCCGTCTCCAACAACGTCACGTCGGAGATGGGGCTGGCGCTCCTCGACGTCGCGGACGCGATTCGCCCGTATCCGGACGTGGTGGCGTTTCTGCAGAACGTCCACGACGACGACCTCCTCGACGAGCTGCCCACGCTCGCCGGTGGGCGGGAAGCGCGAGACGCCATCGCGGCCTACCTCGACAAGTACGGGATGCGCTGCGTCGGCGAGATCGACATCACGAGGCCGCGCTGGAGCGAGCGCCCCACCACGCTCGTGCCGATCCTCCTTGGCAACATCAAGCGCTTCGAACCGGGCGCCGGCAAGCGACGCTTCGAGCAAGGCCGGCAGGAGGCGGCGACGAAAGAGCAGGAGCTGCTGGAGCGCCTGCGCACCTTGCCGGACGGCGAACAGAAAGCCACAGACGCCAAGCAGATGATCGACCGACTCCGGACCTTCATTGGCTATCGTGAGTATCCGAAGTACGGACTGATCAGTCGCTTCTTCGTGTACAAGCAGGCCTTGATGAAAGAAGCCGAGCGCCTCGTACAGGCCCACGTGCTTCGCGACAAAGAGGACATCTTCTATCTCACGTTCCCGGAGCTCCACGAGGTCGTGCGGACGAACCAGGTGGATGACCCGCTCATCCGCCAGCGCAAGGACACGTTCCGGTCGTATCAAGCGCTCACGACGCCCCGCGTGCTCACGTCGGACGGCGAGGCCGTCGCCGGGGCCTACCGACGCGACGATGTCCCGGCCGGCGCGCTGGTCGGCTTACCGGTCTCCGCCGGGACCATCGAGGGGCGGGCCCGCGTCATCCTGGACCTGGCGGAGGCCGATCTCGAAGCGGGCGACATCCTCGTCACCACCTACACGGATCCCAGCTGGACACCTGTGTTCGTCGCGATCAAGGGGCTGGTGACGGAGGTCGGGGGCCTGATGACGCACGGCGCGGTGATCGCCCGAGAATATGGCTTGCCCGCGGTCGTGGCCGTGGAGCATGCCACTCGTCGGATCCGCGACGGGCAGCGGATCCGCGTGCACGGAACGGAAGGGTACGTCGAGATCTTGCCCTGATCGCCAGAGCAACATGGACACGATCACGCTCAACGGAGGACTGCCGCTGTGGTGACACGCCGCGGGTTCCTGACGCTGGTGTGCGCCGCGTGGCTCGGATCGACTGCATGCCGCCCGGTTCCGAGCACGCCGTCGCGCGGCGCCGCGCCGGTCCCACGGCCGACACGCTAGCCGTCGGTGCCACCTCGCTCACCGCGCCGCTGACGCTCGAGCCGACCTACTTCAGCCGGCCGAGCTTCGTCCCCGGTAAGTACATCCTGCGCTGCTCGGGTCTCAACGATCACCACCAGCCGGTCACCTACGCCGACCGCGATTTCAACGTCATGGCGGCCGACCAGACCACCGGCACCGGCGCCGCGACCGGTCACGGCACGACGGTCGTGGACCCACGCTACAAGGTAAACGTCGCGGTCAGCTTCACGCCGGATCGTCAGGCAACGGATCGTCCGAGAGAGGCACGCCGATGACCACCACAACTCCCGAGCTCACCGCGCTGGCGACGAGCCTCCAGCAGGACGCCGCGCGCGACCTCCCTCCGTTCGCCGCCGAGAGCCTGCAGCACGCGCGCAAGCTCGGCGCGCAGGCGAGCCCGCTGCTCGTCCAGCACGTCCACGCGCGAGGCCGCGATGCGATGCTCGCGCTCGAGGCGCTGCGCGGGGCGGATCCGGCGGGATACGCCGCGCTGCCGGCCACCGAGCGCGCCGAGGTGTACGCAGCGGCGCTGCAGCACAACACGTTCTTCAACAGCTGGGGCCAGCCCGGTAACAAGCTGTCCGAGACCGCGCACGCGTTCGCCGCGCTGGGTGACGCCGCGGTGGCGGCGCTCGTGCCGCTGCTCGATGACAAGCGGCCGGCGCCGTCGTCGGGGAGCCAGGAGGCGACGCTGAGCCAGAGCCTCGGCCGCCGGGGTGCGCAAGCGTGCCACGCGCTGATCGCCGGCAACCTCGACGAGCCGCGCGCATGCTGGCCGGAGCTGGCGCGCAGCGACGAGCCGGCGCATCGCGCGCTGGCGGCGGTGATCGGCGGCATGCTTGAGCGCGCCGACGCGGTCGCCCGCGTCGCGCCGCTCGACGGTCGCGATCTGCGCGGCTGGCACTTCGTGATCACCGGCGGCTTCCTGCTCCGGCTCGCCGTGCACGGCCGCGGCGCGGGGATGAACGGCCGCTACGCGTTCGTTCACGACGCCTACACCGATTGCCTGGCCGGCGTGCGCCGCGCGGCCCGCGTGCTGGCGGCGCTCGGTCAGCCGGTCGAGCGTGTGCTCGTGATCGACGACCGCGCGAGCGAGATCCTCGGCCGCGCCGCGGCGCAGGCGATCGGCTGCCCGGCGGTGCCGTGGTCGCCGGCAGAACGCGGGCTCGTCGCGGTCTACGATCTCGCCGATCTGGCGCCGGCGCGGCGCGACGAGCTACGCGAGCACCGGCCCGGCCAGGCCGTGCTCGGCCACGCCGCGTCGTGGACCGAGGAGCCGCCGTTCGCCGTCGATCTGGTCACCCGGCTGCATCAGTACAGCCGCGCGCCGTGGGACAGCCACACCGGTATCGATCCGGCGACCGGCGCGCCGTGCGAGGTCGCGGCCGACGACGCCGACGTCGCCACGCTCGCCGCGCGGATCGCCGCCGCGCAGGGCGCCGATGACGAAGCCACGGACCTCGCAGCGCTGCTCGCGATCGTCGAGGCCAGTCGCGAGATCGCCGGAGACGCTGTCGCGGGTGCGCTGCGATCGGC
>Ga0307513_10010977_pt1 | contig 11301 bp, 9 predicted proteins | sample 15_EM_MG_FD_202174 | JGI IMG/M metagenome (GOLD analysis project Ga0307513, IMG submission 202174) | Populus trichocarpa ectomycorrhiza microbial communities from riparian zone in the Pacific Northwest, United States - 15_EM | ecosystem: Host-associated > Plants > Roots > Unclassified | place... | reverse complement strand
ACGGGTTGAACTGCACCTTCAGCGAGGTGATCCTGTCGTTCTGGCCGGTGACCCGCAGGTCGGCGTTGTCGGCGGTGAAGGTCCACTGGGTGCCGGTGAAGTTGTCGCCGGAGTAGGCGACGATCTGCTGGCCCGGGGCGATCTTCAGCGAGGAGATGCTCTGCGCGGGCAAACCGTGCAGGTCGAGCTGGTCGGCGGTGTAGTCGCCCAGGCCGAGTGCGGCGGAGGTGCCGGTGTGGTTGACGTCCGTGAAGACCAGGGCGCCGTCGACGGGCTGCAGGGTGGGGATCTGGCCGGAGAAGGTCAGCTTCAGCACGTACATGGGGGCGGAGAACGGTGCCGAGGAGGGCAGGGTCACCGTGAGCCCGGACGCGTTCTGGGTCCGGTTCGGGAGGTCGATGTAGGCGCCGGCCGTGCTGTCGAGCAGCTTCACCGAGGTCAGCGAGCCCAGGTTGATGCGGCTGGAGCTGAGCGTCTTGATGGTCAGCGAGCTGCCGGGCCAGCCGAGGACCGTGGCGTAGAGGGTGGTGTTCGCCTTGTTGCGGGTGAAGCGGATGTCCTGGGCGGTGCCGACGTTCGGGTTCATGAACGTGCCCCCGCCCATCTTCGTCGGGCCTTCGCCGTAGGCGGTCCAGGCACGGGTCGAGTAGACGGACTCGCCGAAGCGCTCCAGGTAGTCGCCGATGCCGAGCAGGATGTCGCGCTGGCCCTGGGGGATGGTGCCGTCGGCCTTGGGCGCGATGTTGAGCAGGACGGTGCCGTTCTTGCTGATCCGGTCGATCATCGCGTGCAGCAGCAGCTGTGCCGTGTAGTAGCCGATGCCTTCCGTGTAGCACCAGCTGGTGCTGGAGACGCTGTCGTCGGTGAGCCAGTAGGGCGAGGTGACGTCGGCCGGGCCGCCCCGCTCGTAGTCGAAGACCTCGCCGTGGCTGTTGAACGCGTCCTTGTAGGTGGCGACGACCTCCCTGTTCCAGGAGTTGGCCTGGTTGTAGTAGTAGGAGAGGAAGTTCAGCAGCTGCGTCTCGGCGATCTCGTCCAGGTGGACGTCCTGGTAGACGATGTCCGGCTTGGCCAGGTCGATGACCTCCTTGAGCTTGTCGTACCAGAGCTGGTCCTCCGTGGTCCTGCCCAGCTGCCCGTAGAGCTTCTTCAGGCTGGTGTCGGACTGCGCCGGGGCGGCCTCGAAGTAGCCGAGGTAGTTGTAGGCGTGGTGCATCGACACCAGCAACTTGAGGTTCTTCGCCCGGACGGCGTCGGTGAACAGCTTCAGCAGGTTCAGCTTCGGGCCCTTGGCGACCGAGTTCCACTCGTTGACCTGGCTGTCCCACATGGAGTAGCCGTCGTGGTGCTCGGCGACCGGCCCGGCGAATTTGGCACCGGCGTCCACGAACAGCTGGGCCCACTCGTCGGGGTCGAAGTTGCCGCCGGCCGACTTCAGCTTGGGCGCGAACTGGGTGAAGTTGCCGGCCTTGTCGTTCGCTCCGTTGATGAAGTTGTGGTAGGGCCACACCGATGGATCCCCGTACGTGGCAACGTGGTGGTTCTTCACCTTGTTGCCGTTCATGTACATGTGGCGCGGGTACCACTCGCTGTCGTAGGCGGGGACGCTGAACACGCCCCAGTGGAAGTAGATGCCGAACTTGGCGTCCTGGAACCACTCGGGAGACGCCGGGTGCTGGTTGACCGAGTCCCACGTGGGCGTGTACGTGGACGGTGCGGCCAGGGCGGGGCCGGCGCCGAACAGCCCGCCCGTGACCGCGGCCGCCGCGACGGCCGTGGTACCGGCGAGAAACTGCCGTCTTTTGATCGCTCTCGACATTGAGAGGCCTCCAAGGCAACTGAGTGTTCCGATGGTTGACAGTGAGAAGCGCGGGAGGGGGCTCCGGCGCGGGTGTTCGGCGCCCGGGAGGGGCGGGGTCTCCGACATGGCGAGGCCACTCGGACGTGGTGGTCATGGCCGGGTTCGAGCCCTGGTACCCGGCCTGCCGACGTCCACCGGCGGACGGTCGGCTTCGGTCAGGCTCTCCGCCAGCCACCGCTCGACCGTGCAGATGTGGACGGCGGCGGCCGATGCGGCGAGAAGGGCGTCGCGGGCCTGCAGCGCGTGAAGGATCTCCTCGTGGTCCTGGTGCGCGCTGTCCAAGGAGCGTTCGACACGGCTGCCGCGCAGGATCCGTACCTGCTGGGTCCGGCTGGAGAGCGCCTTGAGCAGCATCGACAGCACGGGGTTGTCGACCGCTTCGACGATCCGGAGATGGAAGGCCGTGTCGTGGACCACGAACTCCTCGACCGTGGTGGCGGCGCGGCCGCGGTCCAGGATTCTCCTGAGCGCCCTGAGGTCCCTGGCACCGAGTACCGCGGCCGCCGCCCCGGTGGCCGCCGGCTCCAGCATCCGGCGAACCTGGAGCAGTTGCAGCGCGGTACGGCCCTGGGAGACGTCCGCGGCGAAGGACAGCGTCTCCAGCAGAAGGTGGGGCTCGAGACTGGAGACGTACATCCCGGAGCCCTGACGGACCACGAGGATCCGCATGGCGGTAAGGGCTCGGACCGCCTCACGAAGGGTGCCGCGCGAGAGACCGAACTGCCCTGCGAGCACTTCCTCGGTCGGCAGGCGGGAGCCCGGGGCGAGCTCGCCGTTGAGGATCATCGCTTTGATCCTTTCGATGGCCTCGTCCGTCAGGGACACGGGACTGCCTCTCTGCGCGCCTACTCCTGCTTCTCGCCGGAGGCGAAGCGGGAGATGATCAGGGCGACGATGATGATGGCGCCGTTGAGGAACTGGTTCCACAGCGGGGGCACCCCCGCCAGGGTCATCACGTTGACGACCAGTTGGAGCGTCAGTACGCCGGTGAGTGCGCCGAGGACGGAGCCCTTGCCGCCGTTGAGGCTGACGCCGCCGATGACTGTGGCGGCGAAGACCTGGAAGATCCATCCGCTGCCCTGGGTGGCGGAGATCGAGCCGTAGTGGCCGCTGTAGAGGATGCCGGCGAACGCGGCGAGCAGGCTGCCGACGATGAGGACGATCCAGACGATGCGGTCGACACGTATCCCCGCGGTGCGGGCGGCCTCGGGGTTGCCGCCGATCGCGTACAGCGCGCGGCCGTGGCGCAGCCAGGACAGCGCCCCCGCGCCGAGTGCGAACAGCGCCGCGCAGATCCAGATGGCCGCCGGCATGCCCAGCCAGGACGCGCGGCCCAGGTAGGTGAAGGAGGAGGGCAGTTCGACGATGGACTGGCCCTCGGAGAGGGCGACCTGCAGGCCGCGCAGCATGGTGAGGGCGCCGAGCGTGACGATGAATCCGTTGAGCCGCAGCTTCAGGATGAGGAATCCGTTGACGAGGCCGATGAGCGCTCCGACGGCCAGGCAGAGGGGGATGGCCGCCCACTCGGGGAAGAGGCCGAGTCCGTTGAACCGGCCGCCGCTGGTGGGCAGGACGAGCCAGACGGCGATGACGGGGGCCACGCCGATGGTGGACTCGAGCGACAGGTCCATCTTTCCGGCGACGAGGATCAGGGTGGTGGCGAGGACGAGCAGGCTGAGCTCGGTGGACTGCTGTGCCACCCCGATGAGGTTGTCGGAGGTGAGGAAGGCCGGCGAGACGATGAAGCCGATCACGCCGAGCACGAGGATGGCCGGGATCAGCGACAGGTCACGGAAGCGGCCGAGATCGAGGCCGCGGCGGGTTTCGCCGGCCGGTGCCTCCGCCGCGGTCACTGCGGTGTCGGTGACTTCTGTAGTGGCGGACATGACTACCTTCCGTGCTTTTCGGTCTGTTCGGTGGGGGATGTCGGCGACGACTGCGCGACGCCCTCCATGGCGGCGACCACGTCCCGGTCGCTCCAGCCGCGGTCGAACTCGGCGACCGCGCGTCCGTGGAACATGACGACGACCCGATCGCACACCTTGAGGTCATCGAGCTCGTCGGAGACGATCACGGCGGCCTTGCCGCCGTCGGCGACCCGCCGGATCGTGCCGAGGAGGAACTCCTTGGACTTGATGTCGACCCCGTTGGTGGGCCGGATCGCCACGAGGACGTGGGGGTCGGTGGCCAGGGCCCGGGCGATGACGACCTTCTGCTGGTTGCCACCGGACAGGGCCGAGACCGGGGTGGACGGGCCGGGTGTCTTGATGTCCAGGTTGCGGATCATCCGTCCGGCGAAGGTCCTCGTGCGCGAGGGAAGGACGGTGCCGTACGGGCCGAGCTGGTCGGTGACGGTGAGGGTCGCGTTCTCGGCGACGCTGCGGTCGGCCACCAGACCCTGGAGGTGGCGGTCCTCGGGCACGAAGCCGATGCCCGCGGCGAGCGCCGCGGGGACGCTGCCGGTGCGCAGGCGCCCGCCGGCGATTTTGACGGTGCCGCTCTGCGGGCGGTGCAGGCCGGCCAGCGTCTCGCCGGCCTGGACGTTGCCGCTGGCGGCGGCTCCGGCGAGCCCGACCACCTCGCCGGCGCGGACCGAGAGGGACAGGTCCTTGATGCTGCCCGGCAGGTTCAGCTCTTCGACCGCCAGCAGTTCCTCGCCCGTAGGGGCGGCGGCGGTGGCCCGGTCGGAACCGGTGGCCGCCGTGCCGGCCGCGGACTCGCCGGTCATGGCCTCGACCAGTGCCTGATGGCCGAGTTCGGCGACGGGCGCGGTGAGGATGTGGGTGGCGTCGCGGTAGACGGTGACGGTGGTGCAGAGGTCGTAGACCTCCTGCAGGTGGTGCGAGATGAAGAGGAAGGCGACGCCCTGGCGCTGGAGGTCGCGGAGCTTGTCGAAGAGCCGGTTGATACCGCGGGCGTCGAGCTTCGCGGTCGGCTCGTCCAGGATGATGAACCGGGCTCCGAAGGACAGGGCCCGCGCGATCTCGACGAACTGGCGCTGCTCGACCGTGAGGTCCTTGGCGGCGGCCGCGGCGTCGACGTCCACGCCGTACTCGCCGAGCAGTTCCTCGGCCCTGCGGCGCAGGTTCTTCCAGCGGATGGGGCTCAGGGCCGTCGGGCTCTGCCGGTTGAGGAAGAGGTTCTCGGCGACGGTGAGCTCACCGATGATGGTGGAGCGCTGGTAGACGCAGGCGACGCGGGAGCGCCAGGCGTCGATGTCGCCGAACGCCGGGGCCGCCTCTCCGGAGAACCTGAGTGTTCCGGTGTCGGCCTGCTGGATCCCGGTCAGGATGGAGACGAGCGTGGACTTGCCGGCGCCGTTACGTCCGACCAGGGCGTGCGCCTCGCCCGCGTCGATCGTGATGCGGGCGTCGCGCAGCGCCACGGTCGCGCCGAATCGCTTGGAGACGCCGGTCGCCTCGGCCACAGGGGCCAGGCCTCCGGCGCCGTTCGCCGGGGCGGCCGCGGTGTCCGCCATGGTGAGTACCGTCCTTCGTTGCGGAGGGGCAGAGGGCGCGCGCGGCGGGGGGACGGGCCGTCCCGGTCCGCCGCGCGCCTGGCGACCGGTGGGTCACTGGCCGATGTTGTTGCCCCACAGGGTCTTGTCGTCCACGTTCTCCTTGGTGACCAGCGGCGCCGCCAGCTGGTCCTCCAGGCCGTTGGGGAGCTCGATGATGGTGGAGTCGTGGTCGGTCGGGCCCGGCTTGAACGTCTTGCCCTCGGCCGCGGCCTTGGCGTAGTACAGCGCGTACTTGGCGTACAGATCGGCGGGCTGGGAGATCGTGGCGTCGATCTGGCCCTTGCGGATGGCGTCGAACTCCTGCGGGATGCCGTCGTTGGAGACGATCGAGATGTGGCCCTTCTCACCGGCCGGCTTGAGCAGGCCCTTCTGCTCCAGCAGGGCCAGGGTGGGCTGCAGGAACGCGCCACCGGCCTGCATGTAGATGCCGTTCAGGTCCGGGTGCTGGGCGAGCAGGCTCTGCAGCTTGGCGGAGGCCACGTCGCCCTTCCAGTCGGTGGGCAGCTCGAAGAACTTGATCTTGGGGAACTTCTCCTTCATGCACTCGGCGAAGGCCTCGGAACGGTCGCGGCCGTTGATCGAGTCCAGGGCGCCCTGGAACTCCGCGACCTTGCCCTTGCCACCGAGTTGCTTGCCGAGGAACTCGCAGGCCTTGGTGCCGTAGGCCCGGTTGTCGGCGCGCACGACCATGTAGACGTCACCCTTGTCGGGACGGGTGTCGACGCTGACCACGGGGATCTTCTTCGACGCGAGGGTGTCGAGGGTGGAGACGATCGCGCCGGTGTCCTGCGGGGCCATGACGACGGCCTTGGCGCCGGTGTTCTGGAACACCTGGACGTTGGCGACCAGCTTGGTGACGTCGTTCTGCGAGTTGCTGAGCGGCAGCGCGTTGATGCCGTCGGTCTTGATGCCCTTCTTCAGGTACTCGGCGTAGGAGTTCCAGAAGTCGGTGTCCGACCGGGGCAGGTCGATACCGATGGCGGGCTTGTCGCTGCCGGCCGCCGAGGTGGAGTCGCCGCTCTCCCGGTTGCAGGCGGTGGTGAGGGCCAGCACCGCGAGGACAGCGGTGGCGGCGGTGGCGGTGGAACGGGTGCGGGGAAGCTTCATGGCCTGGATCTCTCTTCTTGGCCGGAGTGCGAGCGTGGGGCGGGGAGGGGCGGGGCGGGGAGGGTGATGGGAGACGGCCCTCGTCTTCCGGGCGGAACGCCGTGCAGGTGCCACGACGGCGTCACGCAAGAGCCGAGGTCTCGGTGGATTGCTCCCATGTCTCCTGAGCGGTGAGGACGTTACGGCGACGTTGCCGACGATGACAAGAGCCGGTTCACAATGATTCACGCGATATCGGGCCGCGGAATGCCGCGTGAACGCCCGCAGGGGCTGTCGGGGGCGCCACGGCACACTTCTGAGCTGGCCATTTACCTGGATCTTCAGTCGAGAGGACGCCAGTGGGAGCGCCTTACGATTTGGCAACGCCTCGGACGGGAAGCACCAGATCCATCCCAGGAATTGATCGAGAAAGTAGATGCTCTGGCCACCAAGACGTCTCGCCATATCGGATGCACTCACCCGAAGTCAGGCATCTGGATGAGAAGTGAGAGTTCATACATCCCATCACTGCATTGCCAGGTGGCCTGCCGGTTGCCTACAGTCGTGCCTGGCGTCAGCCATCCCATGTATGTCGATCACTGGCGACTGCACCGCATCCGCACCACCTCATGAGGGAGCTGCTCCCGTTGAAACTCCTCCGCCTCGGCGCTCGTGGCGAAGAGGTACCGGTTGTCCGTACCGATGACGGCCGGTTCCTCGACGCTTCCGCGATCACCACGGACTTCGATGGTGTCTTCCTCGCCTCCGGTGGCCTCGACCGGCTCCGGGCGGGGCTCGTGGCCGGTGCGCTCGCGGAGTTCGACGCTGAGGGCCTCAGAGTGGGCGCCCCCGTGGCCCGCCCCGGCAAGGTCGTCTGCATCGGCCTGAACTACCTCGACCACGCCGCCGAGACCGGGGCGGCCATTCCGTCCCGTCCGGTGGTTTTCATGAAGGACCCCGGCACGGTCGTCGGCCCGTACGACGACGTCCTGATCCCCCGTGGCTCGGCCAGGACCGACTGGGAGGTGGAACTCGCCGTCGTCATCGGCCGACGGGCGCGCTACCTGACCGGCCCCGGAGAGGCCGGGGACGTCATTGCCGGGTACGCGATCAGCCACGACGTCTCCGAACGCGAGTTCCAGCTCGAATTCTCGTCCCAGTGGGACCTCGGCAAGTCCTGCGAGACCTTCAACCCGCTCGGCCCGTGGCTGGTCACCGCCGACGAGGTCGCGGACCCGCAGGGCCTCGGACTGCATCTGAGCATCAACGGTGTGAAGCGGCAGCAGGGCAACACCAGGGACATGATCTTCCCGGTGGCGCGGATCGTCGAATACCTGAGCCAGTACATGGTCCTGGAGCCGGGTGACGTGATCAACACCGGAACCCCCGCAGGCGTCGCCCTGGGCCTTCCGGGCACGCCGTTCCTGCGGCCCGGCGACACGGTCGATCTCTCCGTCGACGGGCTGGGCGGACAGCGCCAGACCTTCGCGCAAGCCTGAAAGGCAGCTCCCGTGACTGCGGACACACATCGGATCATCGAGGTAGGCACCTACGACATCCGGTTCCCCGCCTCCCGTGACCTGGACGGCTCGGACGCGATGAATCCTGACTCCGGCCACTCGGCCGCCTACGTGGTGCCGCGCACCGACGCGGGTAACGGACGCAAGGACTCGGCATGAGTGCGCTGACAGGTCTGAAAGCCTTGGTCACGGGCGGCGCGTCCGGCATCGGGCTGGCAACGGCCCGGATGCTGAGCGCCCAGGGCGCGAACGTCGCCGTCCTGGACCTCGACCCGTCCGGTGTGACGCGGCCGCTGCTCGGTGTCACCGCCGACGTCACCGACGACACGTCGGTGCGGGCTGCCGTCGCGGCGGCCGTCAGGGATCTCGGCGGCATCGACATCCTGGTCAACAACGCGGGCGTCGGAGCCATCGGCACTATCGAGGACACCTCCGACGACGCGTGGCATCGCGTCCTGGACGTCAACGTCCTCGGGATCGTCCGCACCACGCGCGCCGCCCTCCCGCATCTGCGTCGCTCGTCGCACGCGGCCGTGGTGAACACCTGCTCGATCGGCGCAACGGCCGGGCTGCCGCAGCGCGCCGCGTACTGCGCCAGCAAAGGGGCCGTGCTCTCCCTGACGCTGGCCATGGCAGCCGACCATGTCCGGGAGGGCATCCGGGTGAACTGCGTCAACCCGGGTACGGCGGACACGCCCTGGGTCGGCCGTCTGCTGGACGCATCCGACGACCCGGCCGCCGAGCGCGCCGCGCTCAACGCCCGTCAGCCCACGGGCCGGCTGGTGACACCGGACGAGGTCGCGGCGGCCATCGTGTACCTGGCGAGCCCGGCCGCGGCCTCCGTGACCGGCACCTCACTCGCCGTCGACGGCGGCATGCAGGGGCTTCGGGTGCGTCCGGCGGCCGGGCCATGACGTCCGTGCCTCTCGCGGGTGCACGCCGCCCGTCATGCGGCGCACCCGGCGCCCCCTGGGGCCACCGATCCTGCAAATGACCAGTTCAAACCCTCTCTTGAAAGGTAGGGCCGTCATGAAAATCGCCCTGCACACCACGGTGCGCGCCGACCGCATCGAGGAGTACGAGGCCGCGCACCGCGAGGTCCCCGAGGAACTGACCGACGCCATCCGGGCCGCAGGGGTGAGCGAGTGGACGATCTGGCGCAGCGGCACCGACCTCTTCCACCTGCTGGAGGTTCCCGACTACGGGGCGATGATCGCCGAGCTGGAGAAGCTGCCGGTCAACATCGCCTGGCAGGCACGGATGGGCCAGTTGCTGGCCGTCGCGCACGACTACTCGGCGGACGGCACCGACGCCTCGCTCCCCGTGGTCTGGCAGCTGTGAGCCCGGGGACCCCTCGCCGGCGAGGGGGGGCAGCCAGGCGCTTCCCTGACCGCGTGGAGGGAGTACACGGACCACGCGTCCTCGACGTCGTCGTGATCGATGACTAGCTCGCAGCGCTCTCATATACATCCCATCTATGGTGTGAGAATTTCAACCGTTCTCGCCAAGATTCCTCTCTGGTGCATCTAGACATGGGATGTATGTCGATCTAATGTCGCATCGACTGGTTGACGTGGTGTCCCCGACGCCGCCGCTCGTCCCGCAGGCGGCCTTCGTTCCCGCCCGCCTCTTCACAGGAGTTATGTCATGTCGTCCGCCGCATCCTCATCCCCCCGCATCACGGCCCTGGACGTCCTGGACGTCCGCTTCCCGACGTCCGAGCACCTGGACGGCTCGGATGCCATGAACCCCGAGCCCGACTACTCGGCGGCCTATGTCGTCCTGCGCACCGACGCCGGCGACGGGCTGGAGGGCCACGCCCTGGCCTTCACCACCGGGCGGGGCAACGACGCGCAGGCCGCCGCCATCTCGACGCTCGCCCCGCATGTGGTCGGCCTGTCCGTCGACGAGATCTGCGCGGACCTCGGAACGTTCGCACGCACCCTGGTCCATGACCCCCAGCTGCGCTGGCTCGGCCCGGAGAAGGGCGCCATCCACATGGCGACCGGCGCGGTCGTCAACGCCGCCTGGGACCTCGCCGCGAAGCGGGCGGGCAAGCCCGTCTGGCACTTCCTGGCCGACATGTCGCCCGAGGAGCTCGTGACCCAGGTCGACTTCCGTTGGCTGAGCGATGCCCTGACCCCCGACGAGGCTCTGGAGATCCTCAAGCGCGCCGAGCCGGGCCGAGGGGAGCGCATCGCCCGGCTGCTGGAGCGCGGTTACCCCGCCTACACCACCACTCCCGGCTGGCTCGGCTACTCGGACGAGAAGCTGGCCCGCCTTGCCCGGGAGGCAGTCGCGGACGGCTTCACCCAGATCAAGCTGAAGGTAGGCGCCTCGCTGGAGGACGACGTGCGGCGGATGCGCGCCGCCCGTGCGGCGGTCGGCCCGGACATCCGGGTGGCCGTGGACGCCAACCAGCGATGGGACATCCAGCCCGCGATCGACTGGATGACGGCCCTGGCGCCCTACGATCCGTACTGGATCGAGGAGCCCACCTCCCCGGACGACATCCTCGGCCACGCGGCCGTCCGCCGGGCCGTGGCCCCCATCAAGGTCGCCACGGGTGAGCACGTGGCCAACCGGGTCGTCTTCAAGCAGCTGTTGCAGGCGGGCGCGGTGGACATCGTGCAGATCGACTCCGCGCGGGTCGGCGGCGTCAACGAGAACCTCGCGATCCTGCTGCTCGCCGCGAAGTTCGGGGTGCCGGTCTGCCCGCACGCCGGCGGTGTCGGCCTGTGCGAGATGGTGCAGCACCTGTCGATGTTCGACTACGTCGCCGTCTCCGGCACCACCGAGGACCGGGTCATCGAGTACGTCGACCACCTGCACGAGCACTTCGTCGACCCGGTGCGCATCGCCGACGGCCACTACCTCGCCCCGACCCTGCCGGGGCTGGGCGCGCAGATGCACCCCGAGTCACTCAAGGAGTACACCTACCCCGACGGCCCCGTCTGGGCGGCTCGTGTCTGACACCGCGCGCCCCGGCCTCGTCGACGCCCACCACCATGTGTGGAACCTCGACCGGCGCCGCCAGCCCTGGCTGGACGCCCCGGGTCACGAACCGATCCGCCGCTCCTTCGACACCGGACACCTGCGCACGACCGCCACCCGGACGATCACGGGACGCCGTCTGGAGCGAACCGTGGTGGTCCAGTGCCTGACCTCCCTGCCCGAGACCCGTGAGCTGCTGGCCCTGGCCGACGCCGATCCGCTGATCGGCGCGGTCGTCGGGTGGGTGGATCTGACCTCCCTCGCCGTCAACGACATCCTGGACGGGCTGCGCACCAGTCCCGGCGGCACCCACCTTCGCG
>Ga0307513_10010975_pt1 | contig 11303 bp, 7 predicted proteins | sample 15_EM_MG_FD_202174 | JGI IMG/M metagenome (GOLD analysis project Ga0307513, IMG submission 202174) | Populus trichocarpa ectomycorrhiza microbial communities from riparian zone in the Pacific Northwest, United States - 15_EM | ecosystem: Host-associated > Plants > Roots > Unclassified | place... | reverse complement strand
TTAAACTTAATAATATTCTGATAGGTTTTAGATATCCGGGTAGACAGAGAGGAGGTAGTTGCTTGTTTTCTCTTATCACTCGATTTATTGCTATAGCACGTTGACAAAATTAGGGCCTGTTTGGATGTAACTGTTCCGTTCCTTTCCCCATGCAAATCGCCCTTTTCCTTCCCTTAATTTTCAAAACGGAGAGAAGGCCACTCCCACAGTAGAAACGGTCGCCAAACAGGCCCTTAACCATTCACCCATGATCGACGGCAATGGAACCCTCCTTATCAGGTCGCCCTTTCAACGCCACATAAAGAAATTTCTCCACATCAAATATTAATTTCTACTCAGTAGTCTACTATGTATTTACGTTATTAATTTATTTTTTAGTTTTCATACTAGTAAGGCTGGTGAGGGAGCGCTGTTCCCACGTTAGTTAGTTATGAGCGCGATCATGAGAGCAAGAGTGAATGGAAAGAAAGTTTCCTCCTCGGTTGCACGTTGATTCGTATTTTGTGGCCATAACTCTTGGCGTTTCAGCAGCTTATCTTATCTCAATCACATCTTATCACTCGAAAGCCTGCAGATATCTGCTGCTGGTATCCCCTGCAGTGTTGATGGTGCCGAATTTCCCTACATCGTGATAAAGAGGCACTAGCAAGATTATCGTATTTCTCTGATTGGTGGATTCCATCTCATAGCTGTGTAAATCTATCACATGACTCGGGATGTTGGTTAGTAAATCTCAACAGGTGCATTACCTAACAGCTGCGGACATCGCTCTCATATCAGGTTTAGTGCTCCTGTGGATGGAAAAAGATCTGCATCATAACTTAGCCTGAAATGCTTTGATATCACTCGATTGACATATCTAGAAAGGTGGGAAGCTAGTTTTTTAGTTTGCATTTTAGCGTGATGTAGGGGAATTCGGCACTATCGATACTGCAGGGGATAAGGTTTCTTTCTCCTCTCAAATGTTTCTTCTAAGTCTCTATATTTGTTCTCGAGCCGGTTGCGGGTTTTGTCTTCTTTTCACTTTCTTTATTATTCCTTTATTCCTATATACTTTCTTTCAATGCCTTTGTTCTTTGTTGCGGAAGTTTGGTGGAAGCGGAACCAAGCCACCTGACTATATAGCCTGCTTATATCTTTCCTATCATTCTTGTAGTAGTTGGTGGTAATCTATGATCTTGAATGTCAGCTATTATTACTTCTCTGTCGAAGCGATTGCGCTTTGCTACATCTACAGTCCAGCCAGGCGCGCTCAGATAGGCCCTGAAAAGGGGCCCAAAAAAAAGCCCAGGTCGGCCGCGCTAAACTCCAGGCCTAGCCGGGCTAGCAGCTTACGAACGCTGACTATGGTGGTTAGGAAACAGAAGAATATCAAGACTGCAAAGGATTCGCAGGAGAGGAGAGAAACGGTGTAAGACGACGAAATGCGAAGGAAAATCAAAGAATAATAGTTTCTGGAAACGTCTGGGGAGTAGTGCGGATGGAGTGAAGATAGGGGAAGACCATGGGTATTGCGGAGGAAGAGTTTTCTCGTTTTGTAAGGTCAAGTTTGTGGATACTGTGGGGCGAATACCGGGTTTTTCATACTCTAAATTGTTTTTATTTCTTTCTATGTATAATACTTTTATAGTTTTATAGCGCAGGTAGTGGTGGATGGCATGGCTGGAAGGGTTGTCACAAACTTGGAGATTAGGGGTAGGGTTCATAGGGCTTGTAGCTATCGCGGAGACTGGGAGAGAGACGAGAGCGAGAACAACCACCTTAAGGAGTGAGGACTTTCCGTATCGTGATCCTTCTTTTGTGAACTCATCGATTTTCATCTACGTGCTTGGCGAATCCCGATAGTGTGTGCGGCGATAGCCTCTACCGGTCTTTTCTTTTCTTTCTTTTCTCTCTACGATTTTCTGCGATTCGATCATTTACTTCGGCAAGAGAAGTATTTGCCTTTCAGACGGAACTTCCGCTTGTACCTGTTTGTCCTTTTCAATGGATAGGACACATCGGGAGACCTATAATAGAAAGAGTAAGCACCCCAATAGACTTCTCTACCGAACGTAGCCTGATTTTATGTCTTATGATAGATAATATCCAACGCACGCTAAAAAAAAAAAAAAAAAGGTTGACGAATATGTTAACCTTTGTCTGCAATCAGCGAAGGTGAGATCTTGTGAAATAAAAATTCCAATTTTTGGTGCAAACTGGGGGGCGGCCCGCAGGCGACATTTGTCACGAGGATTGTCCTGTGCGTTGCGGATCCGATTTTCCCCCCATGATCGACATAGCCTAACAGAGTACAGTGTTCTATTGTTTCGCATCCAAGTATGATGAATCACGCGTAGGGATCCGGAATACTTTCACCACGGATGGCTAAAGTTTCGCATTGATGGAATGGATGTTGGGACAATTGAGGGATCATGGAATATCACTCGCATTGAGAATCTGGGTAGCTGCTTGAGCCTCCGTCTCTATCCGGTATGGCCGACTGTGGAGTGATACGTCAGCCGGGGATGTGGCGGTAATGCGGCGAGTGAGGCCGCGCGAAACGGGGAAATCCTGGCAGCGTCTGTCCCTTATACATAGTCTGTGTTACCGCCCGCCCCTCTCACTCTCTTAATGAACCCTCCGCCGTTTCAACTGTAGTAGAATACGGCTTCAATGACGAGGTCCCAATTCGGCCTTGATAGCTAATATCACCCTAATAACACATGCTAGAAATGTCTCTATGATAGTTTATTTCGCATCATAGTTCATTACGCCTCAACACCTGATTGATTCTAACCCAACTAACCCGGCTGAGCTGGTATTCAAGTTATCGGTGATACAGGAGAGAGTGTGTGAAGGGAGAGTTAGGGAACAAGGGAGAAATAGTACAACAAAATAAAGGGGTGAGCAAGCAATTGCCCTAAGGGGAAAACCAAACACAATAAAGGAAAACTAGAAGAGATCGACCGGATCTAGTCAGAACAATAGAACTAGGTCACCTCAACAGCAAGAGACCACAGCGGTTCTTAAGGACACGCTCGGAAGTCTCTACCCCACAAAGTGCGACAGGCAGTTTCAGGCGGAAGTGATAACATATGTACATTCCCCTTTCAAAAGTATGCCATCATGCGGGGTCTCGGGCCCTTCCACCTCCGCTTTGTTTTCGGTTTGACAGGCTCCGGAGGTTCTAGAAGCGCGATCACCCTCTTATGGCCCTCCTTTTGCGCAGACATGAGAGGCGTCAGGCCGCAATCATCAGACTTGTCAGGGGTTACCTCTTGTCTCTCGAGGAGCATCTTCACCACACCGTCATGCCCACGCGCAGCAGCGGCCATGAGGGGTGTTTTCCCTTCATTATCTTGCTTGTCTGGGTCGACCTCTTCTCTGCTGAGCAATATTTTCACTAGTCCCTCATGCCCATTAGAAGCGGCACGCAGCAGAGGGGTTCGGCCGCAATTGTCTTGGCTGTCGGGATTGACCTCTTCGCGCTCGAGCAGTGCTTTCACAATTTTCTCCTTCCCGGACCATATAGCCTTCGCGAGCGGTGTACTGCCATCGTTACACGGTTTATCGGGGTCAACCTCGGCTCGTCTGAGTAGAACCTTTACCGCCTCGACACGCCCTTTACTAGCTGAATATGCGAGAGCCGTTTTGCCGGTATGATCTGCCGTGTTGGGATCGACTTCTTTCCGCTTGAGTAATAGTTTCACCACTCCCAGATGCCCTCCTTGGGAAGCATGTAGGAGCGGTGTTTTGGCCTGATGATCTGGCTTGTCGGGATCGACCTTTTTCCACGCGAGCAGTATTTTCACTACCCCCTCATGTCCTTTCTGAGAGGCATATGAGAGCGGTGTTTGACCATTATAGGAAGCCTTGTTAGGGTTGACCCGTTGGTCTCTGAGCAGAATCTTGACCACCTCCTCACGTCCACACCAAGCGGCATACAAGAGCGGTGTTAGGCCATCCTTATCTTGCTTGTCTGGGTTGATGTCTTCCCGCTCGAGCAGTCGTTTAACCACCCCCTCGTGTCCATTCTCGGCAGCATACGAGAGTGCTGTTCTGGCGTACTGACGACATGGCTTGTCAGGGCAGACCTCTTGCCGCCGGAGGAGCATTTCCACCACCCCTTCATGACCACTCCTGGCCGCATAGGAAAGCGGCCTTATGCCTTGACCATCGGGGCAGTCGGGGCTGACTTCCTCGCACATCAGTAGGGCTTTAACCGCCCTTTCATGTCCAGCCCGGGCGGCATGTGCTAGTGGTGTTTGGCCGTCATACTTTGGTTGGTCAGGGTCGATATCTTGCCGTTTGAGCAGCATTTGTATCACCTCCTCGTGCCCATTCTCAGCTGCATGCGAGAGTGGTGGTTTGCCACAACTGCCCAGGTTGTTGGGGTTGACATTACTCAATGCGAGCAGCATTTTCACCACTCCCGCATGCCCGTTCCGAGCAGCATGTGAGAGCGGTGTTTCGTTGTTCGCATCTTGTTTGTCTGGGGTGGCCCGTCCCTGCTCTAGTAGTAATTTCACCACTTCCTCATGTCCATTTTGAGCAGCCCACATCAGGGGAGTATATCTCCCAAAATGCCCTTTGTCGATACCAGGAGAGTGCATGTCTATCAAGGCAGTTACGAGCTCAACAATTCCAAAGAAAGATGCACAGTCGAGCCCAGTGAACTGGAAACCTGCACGAACATACACAGAGCTATATTTGGGCTGTCCTAAAAGTAATTTGACAGATATATGGCCATCATACTCTTGAAAAATCTTGAGCGCAAGTGACCTGGAGCGGTCTGAGAATTCCATTTTGGCATGAATTCCCCAGTTTAGAGAACAATATTCTAGAAAGGGAATTGCCTGAGCGTCGGGAGAGGAGTCAGATGAAAGGGCCCTGACCTGAGCGCAATTCAGATAGGTCAAGCATGACTCTGCTATTGCCGAGTGAGGCCTACCAAAAATATCCGGGCGGTAGGAGAGATACTCTTGGAGGGTAGAGTGGATCAGTCGGACACATGATCCCTCCTCATCCAGGGTGATGAGCCCTTGACAGCAGCCCACTACTGCCGAGATCGAAGGGACGTTGTCGGCATTGAAATCGATAGAACCAAGCCCCACTGCTAGGGCATGGCAGAGCTCATCAGCCCTCAATGTCCTCTCCGCATGACTGATCCACATCAAGGCATCAATTCCGAGCCTGGATTTATCGCCACCCTGTGCCTTTATCCGTTCTATCGCCGCACCATAAGCATCTTCCAACCCCAAGTCATCTGTCATTCCCATGAGCCTTTCTTGTTTCTGGGATACCGTCGATTCTTGCAGGATTGCTTCGATGCATAGGGAGGCGAGTAGAAACCTAAGTATATCTATTAGCGGATAACGAGGGGCTGAATCGTTGACTCCACTCACGTTCCCGGTACGTTTCCTGGGGTGTTTTCCACGGTGTCTGCTTCCAAAAGCTCGTCCATGCCATCTGGAGCTATGTCCTCGGCTAGTCTAATACGAAGGTATGGGATGATATCATCTTTGCTGGGGACCACAGATACACTTACCACTCGCCCAGAAAGATACTCTTCGATCTTAGCCTGAATATGGGGTCTCCCTGTCACGAATATCCGGGTGCCGGGGGACTTCTCAAGGATTTGTTTCAATGACTCAAGAACCTTGGCCAATTCGACCCCCGCACATTCGTCAAGGGCGTCAATGCACAAAAATACGGGCTGTGAGGATGTGATGAGCTGCAGCATTTGTACGATGTTAACGAGCTGCGGTACAGGTCCATGAATGGAATTTCTCTGCTCTTGCAAGCCCCTCGATATTTCCCCGGAAACGGTTTTCATTCCACTGATAATCTGCTTCAACAAGGAACCCAGTATATCGGTGGCAGATAGCTCCTTTCGGGCCGCGAAGTCAGGGTAAAAACACGTAACGGTGGTGTTTTGTCCTCTGGCCTGGTTACGCAGCGAGTCCACAACTAGCGAACTATCATCGCAGCTAGTTAGCACGAGCTACTGGCCCCGGTGAATAACCAGTGTTACCTGATAAATGTTTTTCCGACACCAGGACCTCCGTAGCAAAACATAACTGCATCATCACCTGCATTTTCCTTCCTTGATCGGTACCACACTCTGAATTCTTCAGTTTGTATGAGCCATTCTCCGACCCCCTCGGTACGGCGCCCTTGAATGTTACCATGTTGTAAGCCGTGCTCCAGGGGTGATAACATGGTTAAGAGTCGAGTTCGATTATCGGGGATAGTGCTGTTGTTCCATTCATAATTAGAAGAGTCTGTAGAGTAGAAATAGTTCATGCCATGATTGGGGGCATACTAAGGCATCTTCCACCCTTAATTGTTCACGGACTTGAACGGGACGGATTATTGAGTATGGTTAGTTGATGATGATTGCGGTGGAGGAACGAAGAAAGCGGGAGTTTGCTGGTGCAAGAGTGGAGTTGCGGGTATCAGTGAGAAAGAGTTGGGGAAAAAACTGAATTAAGGGATTTGGGAAGGAGGGGGCTAGTGGGAGAATTTCTCGTGGCCGAAAAGAGTGACGTGACTGCTGAACCTAAATTTACCCTATCAATAGCCCTAGCCCAGGCCGACACTAGAATCAGCCAAAATGAACCGAACAGCCCCGTGGGTGGAGCAATGCATTGTTCACACTGTCCCGGGCAACAAACCTCCAAAAAGAATCTTTGCTAGTCAGCCGCCATAATAATATTATACAGTAATATTTTCTGTTTTTTTGTGGGGACCCGAGACTGCTGGAGGGTGCACACTCTAAGAATTACTGCGATGGATTTAGTTTATTTATCCTTAACTTTTTGGCCGTTCGGTTGAGGAAGGGTTCTCCGCCTTGAGCTGAGAAAGTGGTATCAGTGGTCACTAGGAAGATTACTTGTTTGTCCGTGAATCAATTTGGTTAATTGTGTCAATGAACAAGACTATCCCTAAGTGAGGCGAAATAAGTACTCGCATAAAAAACTGGCGGGGCTCAGGGAAACTGACTGCTGATGGCGCAATTCTTATATACCGAATCCCCTTCGTCCACTCCCATGTCTCGGGATGCTATAAAAGCTCATGAAATTCGCTATCCTGGTGAGCTCGGTCATATTTGCATTTAGAAAAAGAGTTCCTGAGAAGGACTAGTGCTTTTCTCTCACGGTATCTAGTTTGAGCAGCTCGACCGTATCGGATCTCGTTCACCGGCATTCGCACCCCTAGTTAAGCCTATTCTGGGCTGATGTGATGATTTACTGTGGTACCCGCCGACATAGCGGCTTTCAAGAGCTTTCAGTACTCGAATATACTCCCACGAAACTCTCTTGGCTCCGGATCCCCACGTCACGCGCCGAAAAATAGCCACTGCCTATTCTTTGCTAGGCAGGCACCCCCTACATGTGGCAGCCTGCTGGTGTATACCCACGGCCGTTCACCTCTTATTTCGGGTAAGCACAAGGCATGATGCGGCAGTGAATGAATAGGTCAGAAGATTCAGCTGGCCGAGGATAAATGTCAGAAGAAAAAAGATTCTATATTAGGAAGGATATAGGGAGGCTGATTCATCTATTTGTTCTTTTTGATTTCTATCTATTGCGCATCCACAGTCCTTCAACCCGTTCGCTTGCGTCTCTGTCAGTCATTCGCTTTTCAGTCCTTTATTATCTTCATGATATTGGTGTCTTCTAAAATTCTTTGATCATTATAATTGCTCTCAACTATTAATGATCTAGTGGTCAATTATTGACGATTGGATTCGCGGCGCTCGCCCCCAGTTTTGTTCAAGATGCTGCTCCGTAAAACACATGCTCCCCCGCATTAACCACCATATCGGTTTCAGAAGCCAAGGGTTGATGTAACCTCTGATAGCCTTATCTACCGTAAGAACCAGAATAACCGAACCTCGCTCGAGGGTGTTGTAGTCGCATTAGCGATTAATGTCGGGTACTTGTTCTTTTTCTCTAGTCTTAAGCCGGCGGCTGAAGTGATCAGTTTTTTTCGCTGTGTTCTCTCCGCCTTATCTTGTAGGGAGGATGTCGGATGTCTCAACCCGAGATTCTATTATTCCGGTCGTATTGTATGAGTAACAAGTGTACAAAGCACTGATTCTGTTTTAAACCACGGAGGATCTCTCACTAAACACCTAAGGAGTAAGAAACATCTTTGTTGAAATCTACCGGCAGCTAGGGAAGGGACACACCACCCACCCGTTAAAATCCCAAATCGGGCTTCCAGTAGGATAAATATTAGTTCCCAAGTTTACCATTCATGAAATACCTAGCTGGCGCAGTGGTTAACACTCCTGTCGCAATAGCGGGAGCTCAGGAGTTCAATCCATGCTGACAATCAGTTATTATTGAACAATCCGTCATGTAGGGCAGGAGAATTAAAAACTCCTGCCCTATGGGAACTGGGAGATTGAAGAACTTAGCCCTCATCAATAGGGCTGTGGGGTTTAACAATCCTGCTACGAGGTGGTAGAATCCGGCTCTAGACCTTAAAGGTTGGCGATCGGCGGGTAGCAGAAGCAAATGGGACGGGGGGTTAGTATAGAAGAAATAAATAAAAGTAAAAAAAGAAGTATATAACAAAAAAGTAAAAAATAATAATAACATCAAAAAAATGGTTTTTTTATCTTAGAAAGGCCGCTGTTCCCCCTCTACTTATTTATTGCCCCGTATACATAGCTTTTTTTCTTCTTAAAGTGAGGTAGTACTAGTGGGGAGGGTACTGTGCCGCTACACAGGCGATTTCTTTTATTGCCAGATCTTTACCTAATTTTTCGCCCTATGCGTAGTGTCCTCAACGGGCTGAGACAGCATTCACCATGCTGACCTGCAGATAGCAGGTACCGTACGAGTAGAATCTTATGAAAGTCGGAATGGCGCTAAAGCGAAATGAGGTGAAACTAAGGCAGCCGAACCAACATGAAGGTATGGAGAACACCAAGTCGCCACAGTTTAAACATAGAGAGTGGTGATTGGGCGGGGTCACGAAAATCATCACTAGCGCCATTCCAACTTTCATGTGATTCTACAGTAGATGTACTTTTAGCAACAAGGTTCTGGCACAGTGGATTCAGAGTTTAGATACGGATTTGACACAAGTGGATTGTATATACCAGATGTGGAGGAGTGTGACGAAGCGCTTACCAAAAGAAAGAACAATCGGAATGCAATCGAACTGAAGTGAAGAATAAGATAAAGTAGAGACAGATAGGAACGGAGTGCGGTAAACTGATAGTGAAAAAATAATGGGAAAAACAGGCTTTCTTATATCCTAGCCATCCTCTGTGTCATGCTTCCTGCGCATGCACAATCCTTCTTCTCGCTTTCTCCCACCTAGTAGTTTCGGCATGCACCTTCGTGAATCCTGTCCGAGGTTCTATCAGAATTCCCGAGGCGAGGCTATGGTGGCCAGCCGCAGGTTCAGTGTGAAGCCGAGGATAAGGTTCGGGTATCGTGAGTGTTCCTGTTTCAGTGCCGTTTGACTGGTGTTTGATGTCGCTCCATTAACTATGCAGAATCGTGGGCAGAAGTTGTATGAGCTAACAGTGGTGGAACAATGTTAGAGTAATGGTACGTAATAGTAGTTGCGTTTCGGATCCTGCCCGCATGGGAATATATGCATGTGGTGAGCAGTCAAAAATCCAACGTGTACAGTCCACCACAACCAGGTTTTTGGGAAGCCTGCAGGCTTCATGGATCCCAGCGGGACAGACAGGTTTCCGGAATATTTCATTAGGTTAGTAAATATTTTGATTATACGCATCGGAGATCTTCAGATGCCCGCAAAAAAATACCTGTGGTTATCCAAAGATGACTGCCAAAATGTGGAGATGCAGGCAGATATCTGGAGATCAGGCTAGATCTTTGAATACTCCTGCCGCTATCGGCTTATCCACGATAGGTTCACGGCAACAGAAATAAAGAGTGTTATGAAAGGTTTCTGATATCCGGGTTGCGGGCGGGATAGGGTAATTTCAGGTTTTCCTTTATCACTCAATTCGTTTCCTCAATGGATATGAAGTAGCCTGACGCGAATGCTCCCCTTATATTCACTCAAGATAAGAATATGATAATATTATGAATACAATTGCGGTGCATTATCGTTATGGTTGAGTGCGGACTTCCAACCGCAAAGCCATGTCCGGCCCGGCCACCCAGCGGTTTCCGGTGCTTTATCCATAGTTCTTACAGTACTCAGTGTGGGAAAACCTCTCGATGGGATCACTTTGCACATATTTTTGATTTCCCTTGTAGTCTCAATCGCTTCCACACTTCTCAACGCCCCCAACAATTTTCCCGTGCCCAGCACATCCAGTGTATTAAGAACATAACTGAGAAGATAGAAAACAGAGAACACAAAGAATGGGGAAAAGATTGGAAGCTAAAGAAACACCAAGCTACATTCGCCGTATTTTTATTTGAGCGATAAAATCGTTCCATTGCCGGAGGCTTTGGTGAGGTTGTCTCTACCATTGTCGCTGGAGATCGTTGCCACCGATGTATCCCCGGATGACACTGGGGGCGCTTCGGTGTCGGATAGGGGAGGTTGGTGGCACAATAAAGGATACAGCTGTAAAGTAAGCCAGGTGTAGGGAGCTTGGTGATCTCGTGGTCGGGGGAGATCGGGGATAGTATTGTATATGTACCGGCTGTATTTACAAAGATCCCTGGTTGCTGAGTTTGGACCGCTCGCTTGACTAGCGAAAGGCTATACCTTTTCCCAACGACTCCCGAGGCGCGTATTTTTGTGTGAGTGATACCCTATGCCCTTTGTCTGGTTGGTAATGGGTTCCCCCAACCCGACGCCATGCCCCCTTACACAACGCTCCCGACTCTATAACGTCCTACCCCTGGATCATTGTGCCATGAAACTGTTGGTCTCGTTGATTGTTTCCGGTCGGATGAAATCTATTCCTGATCGCACTTCCAAAACCCCCTGCGCACTGTTGAACATATTGTTATGAGCTGTGGATACGAGACGAACGCGGTGGACAGGTGAAGAAGGACAAAGAAGCCAAAGAGACAAAGTGAAGCGAAGGGGGAAACGTGTGTAGTTTGATCGGAGGTGAGCCTTGGTTATTGTTCTATCTATGGCAGACTAACGGGTTTAAATACAAAGAATTCCACCACATATCTTCTTTCCCGGGAGTCCTTCCGCGGAAGATATCTCAGGCCAGCTCGCACTTGGTTCCGGCCGCTTGCTCACTTTTCTCTCCACCCATGTCCGGCCATGTGTGCGAATCCTGCTATTCGTATACAATCCAGGTATACTCGCTCCTCCTCCGAGATTGATAATGACTGACAAAGGAACTAGTA
>Ga0307513_10010974_pt1 | contig 11304 bp, 13 predicted proteins | sample 15_EM_MG_FD_202174 | JGI IMG/M metagenome (GOLD analysis project Ga0307513, IMG submission 202174) | Populus trichocarpa ectomycorrhiza microbial communities from riparian zone in the Pacific Northwest, United States - 15_EM | ecosystem: Host-associated > Plants > Roots > Unclassified | place... | reverse complement strand
TTCGAACAGTCCGACTTTCCATACGTTCTAGCCAAGTTCCGGCTTTAACAATGGATCATGGGACATCTGAGGAGAGCGGGATATCAGCGATAGGAAAAGACCGGACATGTACCCCAGAATGAACGTGCCTTTCCAGACAAGATTCAGAGCTTGAAATGTGCTGTGAATCCATCCATGCATCAGCAAAAGTCCCAGGTAGTGCGAGATAGCCAGAAATGGTCTGGCCACATAATGACGCTCCTGATTCCATAGCCCAACCATAGCCAGATTTTCCAAAGATTTTCAACAGATTTTTTTTCAGGCCCCGGGAAGCTCTTGAAGTTTGGTGTCCGGGAAAATGGCCAAAATCGCCCTCAAATGCACAAATTTTTGGGCCTCAAATACACAAATTCGGACATACTCAGTCACGTGATGTTCTAAAATAGTAATTTTCAGTTTCTCATTTTTTTCTCTTGCGCAACCTCGGGGTGCACTTCGGGGCAACTTTGGGGATCCAACTTTTCTAAAAAGGACAGCAAGTTGTCACCGTTGCAACTTCTATTATAACTTTACATATGATTTGGATGGAGTGAATATAATCTTCCTAATTTGTCTGGACTTGGCAAAAATCGGCCCTCAAATACCCAAAATTTCGGACAAAGACCCGCCAAAAGTGCCCTCAAATACCCAAATTTCCGGACACAGATCTGATGATTTTTGGGCCTCAAATACCCAAATTCGCGAACACCAATTTTCGGGAGCTTCCCGGGGCCTTTTTTTTCGATGCGTCTTTATTTATTTGGCTGATGCCTCTGAAGCAAATGAAGACACTGCGATTCTCCTCACTCTCTGGCAGTCTCACCGCTACCAATCATATGCATATTTATACACAGCCTGGATGAACTAATCCAATCCGGTTCTTTGAAAATGACCTCGATATGGACCACGATGCTAGGTTGCAAGCATGCCAAAGGAGATGAGAAGTAACAGTAGGTTTATAATTATTCTGGTTGATTGGATTGTTCCAATGTAATATTTGGTACATGACACCGCCCATTGAAAGAAAAAGTTCATCAACGACTACAGCGACTACGAGTTTGAAGCCTGAGCTAAGGTTACGTACCCAACCATGCATGTCCGGTTAGGTATATAGCTCTGTTAGTTCTTTCCTAAACCTGTCTGGTTTCCGTATCTAGCATTTTACTGGTTTCGTCAAAAATATGACCGTTTTGTATCTAGCATAGCATCTTCAATTTGAAAATATACTTATGTCCAGATCGGTATCTGCTAATGTGCAGGACTTTCGGGGGTCCTTCAAATGTCCACCGTTTGTTTGTCTTTGGTGGTTTACTTTCCCGATTATCGATAACTTGTTGTGCACCATCGACCTACGTGAACAACTTTGGTCCTGGTCACCTGGTCAGCGGCGTGCCTGAGGCAACTACTTAATAGACATAAGGTGTGTCGGCTTTTGGGAGGCTCGTCCTGAATAGACACCAGCAGCAAATTTGCTCAAATATTTGCTAAGGATGCGCGTAAGGTGCGCATAAAGTGTAGAGATTAAAATGTACAACTTTCTCATCAAAAAAAACATAACATGAGTCGATTTGAGAATGATGGAAGGCCCCACATGCCACGCTCAGCGAGGTCAGTGTCACTCATATCGGTAGGTATGCGGTATGCGTAAAATTTCTGCCTGAACCGGTAGAAGTTTAGAACCGGACCTCCTACAATTACCTTTGTCACAAGATATATGACAAATTCGCAGGCGGTTATAGTGCGAGATCTACTCGCTTCTGTTTGAGACCTGACCTCCATACTACCCACCCTCAGTGTGCTAATTACATCAGGAAAACTCCATCCAGACGTGCCAGACGCAACCAGACTTCTGTATTCAGTATGGCGACATAATGACGCTCGCGATGCCATAAAACTTTCATGCTCTAGAATTTGATTCTGACCTCAGAAAATTCTCTCACGACATTGTTGGTTACTGACACAGTTCGCCAGACGTCCATCAGTTCTATCAGTCTATCCATCTTTTCAGAAATATGGTTAAACAATTGCATTGTAGTACAATGGGTTATGTAGCTACAGCAACTAGTATAGTACAGCGCCATAGTATTTGTAATTACCTGGTAGCGTCAAGTCCTAATTCGATGCGAAATCAAATTGGATAACATACGGGCGGCGTAGTGAGGCTAGGGGTCAGAATGTACTGCCTCCTCTGAGGTATCGGCCTCACAAATGGGGCCGCGGAAGGGAGTCGCTGAACAGAGTCGGCCTTGCAGATCTCGCTGCCTCAAGTCGGTGTGGTTGGGAGAGTAGGACGGAGGAGGGGGGGTGGGTCACTCTGCCCCGCTCTGGGTGCGGTGGTGCAAATGAGCGCAGGCGCACAACTCATGATGGACACAGTATACTGTATGGGTGGGGAGCGAGAAGGCAAAGAACGAGCAGCGGCTGATCACCTCACGCGTTGGGGACACTGTTGCCACTGCGAGTGCTCGTTTCCGGTCCTGGTCACTGTCAATATGGTGATCAAAGTGTCATGGTCACCAGGTGCGCACCGTTTTTTAATTCCTCTCGTTTCCTTATTCCATCTGCCAGAAGTATTTCCATAGTCGACGACCCGAGAAAGTGGAAGGGAAATCGAGGCGGTGGAAAGGGCGGGTGTCATTGTGGGCTACTGGCTAAGCTGTCCTGACGTGGTACGCTGAGGGTGGGGAGTGAGAATGAAGAAGACGCAGTGACAACTTACATCGAACACTGGATCCCGTCGTTATCGTGAGTGGCGCTGTGCGCCGCCGTTGTGGTGTATTGGTCACCACTATCATCATGGTAGTGATGGTGGGGGCAGCCACCGCACCGTCGCAGGTATGATACACTAAGTTGTTTTCGTAGTGGGTCTCAATATGGGGTCAAATACGATAAGGGGCTAGGAGACGCACCTGGTCCTAGATCACTTTCTAACCAGTGGGATCTCAGATCTCAGATCCCATGGTTGGCGCTGCTGAGGACATCTCGTTTACTGGAAAATCAAGCCGCGGACAGTCCGCCGGACGGTCTGGCGAACATTCTGGCAGACTCATAACCACCACTGTGACATCCTTCATATCACGCTCTTTGCAGCAACACACAGTACTAGACTGCATAGGCTTTCCATGTGGGTGACCACTCCTACCAACACAACTATGCAGGGGCTTGACAGGAGGCGGATAGATGTCTATGGCGCAGAAAGAATGGCGTTAGAGGATGTACATTACATGGTTATATACCTGACACGATTGATGCTTTGCTGAGCACAAATCCACTCTGTTATCCCCAACAACCCACGGGCCACATCCACCCCAAAGCGGTGGCTACCTGCTTGAGCAGGTGGTGGCAGCGAGTTCACGATGCCCTTTGCCATTGTCGGCCCAGTATTTTGTGATTCCAAAGCTACGAAGGCGCTGTTGATCTGGTGACCGTGGCTTGGTTGACGTGCCAGGTGGCATGGGAGAAAGTGTGGCTGTTGGGGGCGGCGGGAGCAGAGGCGGGATGTCACAGAATTGTCACTGAAGAGGCTGTGTACATAAGTCTGCCGGACTGTCCGGCGGACGGTCTGGGCTTGATATTTCTCATAAACGAGATTTCCTGGCGCTGCTTCATCAGGTATTGCGGTAGTGGTAGTGAAATGCGGCAGCGGGGAAGGTACAATGGTAATAAGGGTAAAGAGCCGAGCGCTCAGCGGAAAATCAATCAACAAGGTCACGTGTGTCGGAGAATGAAAATATTTGACGTCAACATATCGCGTGAGTTTCCCTATAAGGAAATTCACGTGATATTTTGACGACCTTTTTGCGTCCGTCCCGATTACGACCCACTATCGATCAATCATCAGGAGGAACTTGAACCAGCGAACGGAGTTGTGGACCTCCCCCCCCGGTCCAAACTATCGACTTCAATGATTGGTTTGATGGCTACTCGCTTTGATCCTACGGTCGCACAATCGGACACCTCCCCTAGCCTTTCGGACAGCATCTCCTCAATTGACGACCCTGCTCACCAGGCGCCCAACCATCGAAGGTACGAAACTGGTTGTTCTCATTAAACGATAACCATTCATGAAGGACAGTGTATCACTTTTCTCCCGTGCCAAGGATGTTACTGTAACTGGCGGGAGACTCTATGCTGTTGGAGGCAATTTCGTTCAAGGAATAGGCAAGTAATGAGTTGTCATGCATTTTGAACAACATGAAAACTATGATGAATGGGCACAGAACCCCGCGAAATTGCAGATATGTTTGCAGATATGGTATGTATTTGGGGCCTCGGAAGTCCCGTCTGAAGCTCTAAATCACGACCAGCGGGAATCTCTTGCCCAAACCATCGACAGGAAATTGGAAGAGATGATAGGCAGCGGCTTACAGCTGCCACCCGTTATTTCGACCGGGTTCTTGTATGTCATGGACGCAACAGGTCGATGTCACACACTCACGATGGATATGGCTCATTCATTGGAGGTATGTTCGTACGTTAGATATGACATGATTTTTACCCTTCACTAATTGAAATTCTCAGCAATTTACCGCAGCTCTCAGAGTTTTATTTTACCCAGAACGGCCTGAAAATAGAGTTCTGCAGAAGTATATGGATATCGGCGCCTTTGTTCTGACGATTGATGACGGTAGGGAACACTTGCAATTGACAGACCAGGAGGCATGGACGAGGACCATTCGAGGCGGTATGACGATCGTCATGAGCGTTATAATGTCACAGGAGGTCAGAAAGACGACTCCGACGAAATATCAGTGTCCATTTTGTGATTGTTGGAATAAACTCATGGGAAATAATGGGAAATCGTCGATCAATTGGTGGGTCTTTCACGGATCTGTTCAACTGTGATGGTCTGCTCATAAACCCTCAGTCGATCCTGCAAGCGACGGTTCCAGGTCAAACCGGCTGAACGAGATATTGACAAGACGGAAACTGCGAGCATTGCCAACAACGAACGGGACTTGATACAGAATATTTACCTGTGGCAAAGAGTGAGTACCATTAGGTGCTTACAACGTCAGCACTGACTGGGTCCGACCCCTGCATAGGAAGTGCGTACTCATCTTACATGGACTCGTCATTCAATATTAACCCCGTCTTAAACTCCTTTGAACACTCAGGGCGTGCGTAATTATGTTCCGGCAGCCGCTAGCTCGATACTGACCTCGCTTCGACCACTCTGGAATCTCAGTTTGTGCGTAATGCCATTCTATGAGTTTCTCATTTAATACTGATATCGTCGGGAACTCTTTCAACTGTCAGCGGGTGCGTGCAGGGAGTCTATGAGATGCTGATTCATTACTGACGAGGTTGCAACTCCTTTGGGGTCTCAGCTTGTGGGTGATGTCTTTTAATTAGCTGCTCATCCAATACTGACCTCATTTTGACCAAGGCAATCTCTCAGTGGGTGTGTAATTCCATTCCATCCACTGCTAATTCGATACTGACATCGTTCCGACCACTTTGAACTATCAGTTGGTGTGTAATGCCATTCCAGCCGCTGGCAATTGAAAACTGACCTCTTTTCGACCAATAAGAACTCTCAGCGCGTGAGTAATCACATTATATGGGCTATTCATTCTATACTGATCTCGTGTTGATCAATTTGAATTCTAAGGATGTGCGTAATGCCATTCTATCTGTTGCTACTTCGGTACTGACTTGATTTCGGGCGATGTGAAGATTGAACAGGTGAGCAATCCCATTGAATGGGCTGTTCATTTGATTCTGACCTGGTTTCGACCAATATGAACTTTCAGTGGGTGCGTAACTATATTCCATGTGCGGTTAATTGAATACCGACCCCATTTGGACCAATTTTATCTCTCGGGCAATGCGTAACGCTATTCCATCCGCTGTTAATTCGATGCTGATGTCAATTTGAACTCTCAGGACGTGTGTAATGCCATTCCATGAGATGCTAGTTGAATACTGATTTCATTTCTACCAATTTGAACTGTCAAGACGTGAGTAATCACATCCCAGTAGTGTTTATACTGACTTCGTTTCGACCGATTTGACACCCCAGGTAGTGCGTAATGCCACTCCATCAATTTCTCATTCAATGCTGATCTCGTTTGGATCAATTTGAAGTCTCAGAAAGTGTGTAGTGCAACGACATCTAATGCCAATTCAACGCTGATCTCGTTTGGACCTATTTGAAGTCTCAGGAAGTGTGTAGTGCAACGACATCTAATGCCAATTCAACGCTGATCTCGTTTGGACCAATTAGAAGTCTCAGGAAGTGCGTAGTGTAATTCCAATTCAATACTGACCTGTTCGGTCCACTGTTCATTGAATACTAACCTCGTTTCGACCAATTTCAAAATTTGAACTCTCAATGGGTGCGTAAATCCATCCCGTCCAATGGCAATTCAATACTGATCTCGTTTGACCAATTTGAAGCCTCAGTTGGTGCGTAAAGCCATTCCGTCCGAGGCCAATTCAATACTGACCGCGTCTTGACCAATTTGAAGTCTCGGAAGGTGCGCAATGCCATTCCATCCAATGGTAATTTGATACTGACCTCGTTTGAACCAATTTGAAGGCTCTGTGGGTGAGTAAAGCTATTCCGTCCGATTCCAATTCAATACCGACCTCGTTTGGACCAATTTGAAGTCTCAGTTGGTGCGTAAGGCCATTCCATCCAATGCCAATTCAATACTGATCTCATTTGGACCAATTTGAAGTCGCAGTGGGTGCGTAAAGCCATTCTGTCCGATGCCAATTCAATACCGACCTCGTTTGGACCAATTTGAAGTCTCAGGATGTGCGCAATGCCATTCCATCCGCTGCTGGTTTGATACTGAGTGCGTTTCTATCGATATGCAGGCTCAGTTAGTACGTACTGCCATTCCAGCAATTGCTAATTCAATGCTGACCTCATTCGGACCAATTTGAAGTCTCTGTCGGTGCGTAAAGCCATGCTTTTCGATGCCAATTCAATATTGACATCGTGTCGTCCAATTTGAAGACCAAGGAAGTGCGCAATGCCATTCCATCCACTTCTAATTTGATACTGACCTCTTTTGGACCAATTGAAGTCTCAATGGGTGCGTAAAGCCATTCCGTCCGATACCAATTCAATACTGACCTCATTTGGACCAATTTGAAGTCTCTGTCGGTGCGTAAAGCCATTCTTTTCGATCCCAATTCAATACTGACCTCGTTTGGACCAATTTGAAGTCTCAGTGGGTGCGTAAAGCCATTCCTTCTGGTTCAATGCTGACCTCGTTTGGACCAATTTGAAGAGTCAGGAAGTGCGCAATACCATTCCATCCACTGCTAGTTTGATACTGACTGCGTTTCGGTCGGTATGCACGCTCAGTCAGTACGTACTGCCGTTCCATCAATTGCTAATTTGATGCTGACCTCGTTTGGACCAATTTGAAGTCTGAGGGGGTGCGTAAAGCCATTCCTTCTGATACCAATTCAATACTGACCTCGTTTGGACCAATTTGAAGTCTCCGGAAGTGCGCAATACCATTCCATCCACTGCTAATTTGATACTGACCTCGTTTGGACCAATTTGAAGGCTCAGCGGGTGCGTAAAGCCATCCCGTCCGATACCATTTCAATACTGACCTCGTCTTGACCAATTTGAACTCTCAGGATGTGCGCAATGCCATTCTATCCACTGCTAATTTGATACTGACTGCGTTTGGGTCGATATGAACGCTCAGGCAGTACGCACTGCCATTCCATCCATAGCTAATTTAGTGCTGACCTCATTTGGACCAATTTGAAGTCTCAGCGGGTGCGTATTGACACTCCATCACTACTAATCCGATGCTGACCTCTTTTCGACCAATGTGAATTATTAGGCAGTGCGTAATGCCATTCCACCTGCTGCTAATTTGAACCGACCTCCCTTTGACCAATCTGAACTCTCAGGCAGTGCGTACTAATACCATTCCATTGGTTTTTAATTCTATACTGACCTTCTTTCCGAACTCCCAGTCGGTGTGTAATGCAATTCCCTGCTAATTTGATACTGATTTCCCTTCGACCACTTGTAATTGCAGCCAGTACATGATCCATTGCTTTCCACGAGTCACGCATTCGACAGTGACCTCGTTTCGACCACTTCGAACGCAGAGGAGGTGCGCAATTCTGTTCCAGAAGTTACTCCTTCAATAACTGTCCCCATTTTCCCGCGCTGAACATTCAGGATGTACGTTGTGCCATTAGATCGTTGATGATTTAATGCTCATGTCATTTACCCAATTGTGTATTTCTATTCATGCGTTGATAATTCTATCACTGACCTGATTTTGGCCATGTTGTACCCTCAGGACTTGTCCCTTCCTCTATCCTGACTTACTCAAGTTGTACGCAAATTCTACTTCTAACCTTGTGTGTAACACTCCTTCTCCACGCTACTGTTTCAATGACCCTGGACTCAGGCCCCAATGTACTTCAGTTCTGGTAGCGATTCATCAGAGACCTGCGACCCTTCCCTCGCCTTCGATATTTTAAATTATTTAATAATTCACAATTCATTCTATTGCTTGGTACAGAGACGCCGATTGTACCAGTCCCACCGTGTTCAACACTCAACAACGGATTTTCCTAATAATCTTTGATTCTCAAAGCAGGCACTTGGTCGACAATTAATATTGTTAGGTGTGTGGGCGCAGTCGGGAACACATTCGAGTCAAATCGTGGACTCGAAGAGGAAGGAATGTGCGGAGAAGTGGTAGTGATAAGAATCGAATCCAGGGTTCCGGACGAGGTAACCGCAGGCCTAATCCTCGAGCTGGTATTATGTGGGTGGTGGTGATGATGCTGGTGCCGATTCTGGTGCTCGTCCTGGTGGAAATGGACGTGGTTGTGGGCAGATCCCATGGATAACAACCCCAGCACCGCCTCCTGGGCATCCACGTTCATGGTTTCTCATTGTTGTCGTTTCTTCCTTTCCTTTCGTATAGCGTTTGTGTCCAGTACAGCGCTCACTGCGCCTTCATCCGTCGGTCAAAATGGTGGTAGAGGCAGGAACAAACAGCAAGCGGGAGATGTCGGCCAAAAGGGCCTCGCCGATGCATCCTCGACGTCGAATGACATGAGTGTGACCATCTGCGAGGGTCTGTAGAGACATTGGATGTTGCTCTTGCCGACTTGGAGCAGCGACGGCGGGTAGGCCCTTCGTCTGAGAAAGCAGAGGACACGGAAAAGAGAGACGAGAGTGAGAAGTGGCAGGAACTCGAATGTAATCCTCCAGCGAGACACTGGCAAGTCTGCATTAGTAAGGACAACAAAGGTGTTGGCCTTGGAGACGGACTATGGTTGTGCTGCAAGTTGGGTGGCATGACGCCGAGGAGGCTGCAGTCATTCAAATATTAGAATTAAAATGGTATTCGAAAATAAATAATACGCGCCTATAAGTTGCGAAGAGCAGTCTGCGTCCAGCGCAAGCCATCGAGGTGCATCATCATCACCCACACAACAAATCGAACTCTGACAACGTCGACGCGTATCAGCTAACCTCGAGGCGCAAGTGCGTACCGGCACGAATAATGAGGGGTAAAGGGGCGGTGACGATGGCGACAACGAAGGCTACGAGAAATATATTGTGAGTCCAGAATTATCAACTAGATCCGGAACATGTGCTTACTATTATCCAGTTTCATTTCGTTAGGCCTATCCGTTCTCTCCATCTTATCTTCCTGGCGGCGGTTGGAATCGACCAAGCTATAGGTGTGTCAGCAGACAATTTCGCACCCTTTTCAAATAATGATTCACTCACTTCAAAAACCAGTTCGTGGAGCAAAATGCGTCGAAGAAATTTGGCAAATGATGGTACCAACGACTAAATGAGGGGCGGTATGGAAGGGGCGAGAGGGCGAACGAATGAGGTGTCAAACGCCAGAGCTCCAGTACAGACCCAAGAAAAAAGAAGTTACGGTAGCGACAACCTTTGACACGTATGGTGACGTGGCCATGGCAGGAGAAACAGAAAGGGATCGTCTTGCGAAAGCGGATATCGCCATCATTATGATTTCCGCATTTACAGATTGTGCTCAATGCTCATCATGCAATATAATCACCATCCTACTTGCGTTATCCTTGTAACTGGATGGGGAAGTGACAGAATAATATAGATAGGAGATTGAGTGGAGGGAAAGACTGGAGCGGAGGCGAAGGCGAAGGGTGAAAGGAACGAGTCGATTTCTATCCGTAGTTATTTTCAAGGCATTCGAACCTGGGTTTTGACAACGGAACCTTCCTGACCGAGGGAGGTTCATCGATCAAAATATATGGATATTATTGTAAGCGGATTTCATATATGCCCCACAACTTTATGTTCACGATTCCCAAGGTGACGTCAATGGACTGGGACATAATTAGGCGATCCCGTTTAAAATGCCCTTTTAATTTTGAAATTTGAAATCCCTATGTGTATTGAACATAATGGAAGAATTCCCATGTGGTAAGACGCCCCGTCTACTAATATTGCGAACAGTGTCACCTTGGAAGCTAGGTAGACGACCTGCATTATTGATCGTTATCCTAGCGCATTACCCGCCACCCTACCACTCTATACTTGGCTCTGATGGCTTAGGTATGCCTTTGTCGGTGGCTCCAACGACAATCCAGTCAAATTTTGCCTTTTCGCCACGTCTCGGAGGACCCAGATATCCGGTAGGAAGTGGCCGAATTTTATGGGGGAACTGCGTGGTGAAAGTTCCTATGGATCGACTTCAAGATTTGGAAGCTCGAACTCCTCAACTTCTGGTTCCAAATTCCGTGCAGCGAATTTACGAAGTTGGATAAGCATACGAGAAGTCGCGATACCCAGAGCTGCATGAAACGGGCTATATGCACGATCATTGTTTTGCGTGTAAAGTGGATCAGATACTGAACTCACCCATACCCAAACCACGGGACGTTTGTCTGACACTTGAAGGATAATTTTAATGCATAGCAGTATTTGTCACCTGGAGGACTCACTATGGACATCATGTTAGTCAAAACCAAAATGCACCCCACCCTAGATACAAAACGATTTTTCAACATCGCGTTCATGCGTATCGGTGTGATACAAAACTTACCAGAAAAAATACACAATATTCCCATGCAAAAAAATGGCAGTGAGCGACCACCGCCCGTTTATCTTGATGTTCGCTGAAGAGGAGACGATGCTTTTGTACACCACCATCCCAAATAGGACAAACTCGAAGAGCGTTGCTGCGAAGCATGTATTAACTAGAATTGCAGCTAACCGAGCTGTAGATACGCACGAGGAACCCATTGCGTCCATCGGGTGTCCTTATTTAAAGGTGGACATTT
>Ga0307513_10010973_pt1 | contig 11305 bp, 9 predicted proteins | sample 15_EM_MG_FD_202174 | JGI IMG/M metagenome (GOLD analysis project Ga0307513, IMG submission 202174) | Populus trichocarpa ectomycorrhiza microbial communities from riparian zone in the Pacific Northwest, United States - 15_EM | ecosystem: Host-associated > Plants > Roots > Unclassified | place... | reverse complement strand
ACCGACCCGGCGTACCAGGCCAGCACGTCCGGCGGGGTGGAGCTGGAGAGGTAGGTCGAGAGCTGCGCCCGGAACTGCTCGGTCGCGACCGAGTTCAACGTGGTCTTCGGGCCGGTGAACGCCGCGACCACCGACTCCATCGCGGCCTTCGGGCCCGCGTCCTGGATCGACGACTGCAGGGTCAGCGTCGTGGCGGTGCCGGCGGACGCGCCGGCGTCTGTGCCGCTGCCGACACAGCTCGCCAGCAACGGGACGGCACCGACGGCGGCCGATCCGATCAGGAACCGGCGGCGGGACATGTTCATGACGACCTCCCGAGCGCCGTCGTTGGCGCGGTAGCGGAGAAGAGGGCACTGCATTCCTGCTGGAGGGCGATGTCGTGCCACATGGGGTGTTGGGGCGCGGCGTTGGAGCAGACGACGGCGCCCCAGGCACCGAGCCGGGCGGCCTCGCGGACGGCGATCCGGCAGATCTCGGACCCGACCGGGCCCTCCTCGAAGTTGCCGTGCAGCGGCGTGTAGCCCACCCAGCCCTCGCTGAACACCAGCGGCACCCCGAGCGCAGCGGCCTTGTCGGCGGCGACCTGCAGCCAGGTGTGCAGCTTCTCGAGCATGGCGACCCGGTACTCACCGTGGTGGTCGTAGAGCCACCGGTCGAACGCGGCCGGGTCGCACCAGTCGTGCAACCACACCTCGCGCCGGCCCACGATCGTCGCGTCCAGCCGCCACTGGTGCTCGGCCGGCACCGTCCACTCGGCGAAGGGCGGTGCGCCCGGCCGCAGTAGCTGCGCCGCAGCCGCCTCCGGGAACTCCTCGGCAGGCTTGCGCAGCCGGAGTTCCTCGACGAGTGCCCCCAGCACCCCGTACACGTACGGGTGGACGCCGAGCACGTCGATGTTCGACGGGATGCCGCGCATGCTGGCGAACGGCACCCCGCCGTAGTTCACCGTGACCCTCCGACCGGGGTGGCGGTCGTGGAACCGGTCGATCGCCTTCTCCAGGCCGGGGCCCAGCGCGACGACGAGATCGGAGCCCTCGGGCACCCCGTCGGTGAGGTGGCCGTACTGCACCTCGTTGTGCAGCTCGGTGTAGGCGACGACGTCGGCGAGACCTTCGGCCACCAGCAGGTCCATCAGGTCGGCGTGCGCGTCGGCCAGCCGGTCGGGGCGCTCGGCCGGCGGTACGGCGCGCAGCGCGTCCCACCAGTCCGGGGTGGCGGCGAACGACGAGCTCTGCTGGTACTCCCAGGAGGAGACGATCACCCGCACGCGGTGCCGTTGCGCGGCCCGGAAGAACGCGAGCAGGTGCGCCTGCGCGTCGATGGTCGTCTCGGCCTTGACGTCGTACCAGCGCACGCCCTGCGCGTACGCGCCACCGAGCGGGCCCAGCCGCAGCGCGGACGTGTCGAGCCCCGTGCCGAACAGCAGGAACGGCATCGCGCAGATCCGCACGGTGTTGTAGCCGCGCTCGACGGCCTGGACAAACGCGGCGTCGAGATCGGCGAACGGCTCGCCGGGACCGGTACGGACGTACCAGGAGAAGTCCCATAGCGAGATGACGAGCTTGTCGGGAGTGGGCGTCATTGCACCTCCAGCAGGTCACGGGCGGCAAGTTCGGCGGAGAGATCGAGTGCGTCGGTGTGGTGCGGGTCCTGGGCGAGCAGCGCGGCGAGCCGTTCGTGGGCCCGTTCCGGTGCCCCGTCGAGGACGTCGAGCTGGGCGCGCAGGAACAGCACGCGGCGCCATTGCGCCTCCGCCGGGTCCTCGGTGAACAGCAACATCGACGGGAGCGAGGTGGCGAAGTAGTCGACGGCTGCGGGAGTGGCGGCGAGCTCGTCGATGAAGTCCCGCAGTGCCGCGGTGAGGTCCGCAGCCTCGACGTCGCGGCCGAGCCGACGCAGGGCCAGGACCGTCGAGAAGGTGGCCTCGGAGTGTGGCTGGGCGGTCATGGCCAGGAAGTCGCCACGATCGGCGGCCGCCAGCTCCCAGGCCGCCAGGGCCCCGGCCCGATCGCCGGCCTCCACGCACACGTCGCCGAGCAGCAGGTGCAGCGCTGCGGTGGACGCGAGCGGATGCCTGGCCTCGCCGAGCGACGCGGGCGGATCGAGCGCCGCTGCGGGATCGCGGGTGAGCCGGCAGAGCCGGTCCCACACCCGCAGCACCTCGCCCTCCCCGCCCTCCCAGGGCTGGAACGCGCGGCCGAGGAGCAGCACGCGGGCATCGGCGGGCCGGCCGGCGGTGAGCAGGAGATCGGCCAGCGTGATCGTCGCGTCGTCCCGGGTCTCGACGAGCTCGCGCACGGCCAGCAACCGCTCGAGCCGCTCCGCAGGCAGCACGCCGAGGCGGGCGTCGAGCCGGTCGCTCTCCACGAGCAGCTTGGCGTCCGGTCCGGAGACGGCGAGCGCCCGGTCGTAGGCGCTGCGGGCGGCAGCGGGATCGGCGAGGTGGTTGTAGGCGGCGAGCCCGATGTTGCGCCACACCACGGGATCGGTCGGGTCCAGGTCCGCGCTCGCCCGCCATGCGACGAGCGCGTCATCGGCGCGGCCGGCGGCGTAGCGCCAGTGCCCGAGCAACGCCCATGCGACGGCGTCGCCGGGATCCGCCGAGACGGCGGCCTCCAGCGCGAGCGCGTCGTCGAGCCGGCCCGGGAAGCACCAGGTGGTGTTGCCAGGATCCGGCCGGGCGCCGGTGAGTGCAGCCCGGTGGTAGGCGATCAGCGGGCCGGCCGCGGTCTGCCCGACTGCGCGATGCGGATCGCGCTCGGCCGCGAGATCGAGCAGCCGCAGCGCCTGGGCGCGCTCCCCGATGCCGGCGTACTCGAGGGCGACGTCGAGGCAGGTCTGGGCGTCGCCGGACGGGCTGTGCCCGGCGAGGTCGCGGGTCCACGCATCGAGGGGATCGAGCGCGAGGTCGACCGTGGGATCCTGCCCGTTCCGACGCAGCAGGACCGTCCGCAGGGCTCGCGCCTGCAGGTGTTCCGGCTCGTTGCGCAGCACGTCGGCGAGCCGGTGCAGCGCGTCGACGTCGCGCCCGGCGGCAGCGTCGAGCCGGGCCATCCGGTAGCCGGCGGCGGCCCGCCACGGCCGCGTCCACGCCGCGGCGGCGAACCGGTCGTACGCCTCGTCCGTGCGACCGGACCGTTCCAGCACGAGACCCAGCAGGTAGAGGGCGGTGGTGTCGGCCGGATTGGCGTTCAGGCCGGTCAGCCGCGCGACGGCGGCGCGCAGGAGGGCGTCGGCAGCCGGCAGGTCACCGCGGCGGTAGGCGCGGTCGGCCAGCCCAACGTTGCTGGCGAGGTGCCCCGGATCGCGGCGCAACGCCTCCCGCCAGTACGGCTCCGGCGAGCGCGTGGCGTGCCGGTACTGCTGCAGGTGCGCCGCGATCACCGCCAGCTCCTCCACCGACGTGACGTCAGCCGGAGTGGCCGGCTCGCGTGCCGGCGCCACCTCGACGGCCTCGGGCACCTCGGCGTCCCAGGTGACCAGGTCGGTGCCGCCGTGGCGCACCTGCAGCCGCACCGGTGCGACGGGCAGCGTCACGAGGTAGGGGCGGCCGGGGCCGATGTCGGCCGTGAGCTCCGTGACGGCGCCGGAGGCGTCGATCGCGCGGATCACGCAGCCGCCGCGTGGCGCCGTGACGGCCACCCCGATGTCGGCGCCGGTCACCCGCACCGCGGCGTCGACGGTGGCCGCCTGCGCCGGGCCGATCTCCTGGATCGGGTACCAGACCTGCGAGAACACCTTGGTCTCGCCGGGGGCGATGTGCGCGAAGTCGGGCTGGTTGTCGGTGAACACGCCGGCCATCAGCTCGACGTAGTGCGCGTCGTCGTCGGCGAGGTTGCGGTCCCACGCGTGCCCGAACGGCGCGTTGCCCCAGGTCCACTGCTTCTTGCCCACCGACACGCGACGGTCGGCGACGTGCACGAACCCGGCCCGCGCCGCGTGGTCGTAGCCGCCGAAGAAGCCCTCCCGGCTGCCGGCGCACATGTACGACGTCGGGACGGGGATGTTGCGGTACCAGTCGAGCCGGTCGCCGCCGGTCCCGTGCAGGGCCGGGTAGTCGACGCCGTAGTACGGGCGATCGGCGGCGGGGAACGCGGTCACCGCGCGACGGGCGTGGTCGGCCACCAGCCGCACGTCGCGAGGGAAGAACGACTGGTAGTGCTCGTCGACGCGGGCGGCCACGTTGGCCCACCACAGGAACGTCTGCGGCAGCTCGCTGCGGTTGTAGAGCCGCACCCGCAGCTCGATGACGGCGCGGTCCGGGTGCATCCGCACCCCGTGCATGCCCTTCATGCGCGTGAACGGGTCGTGGTCGGAGCACCAGACCGTCACCGCGCCGTCGGGTTCGTTCTCGATCTCCACGTCGGTCGGCAGGAACGTGGCCGGTCGGTGGTGCTGCGGCCAGTTCAGCTCCACCCCGCCGGCGATCCACGGCCCGGCCAGCCCGACGAGTGCCGGCTTGATCACCGGGTTGCGGTAGAAGAAGTCGTATCCGCTGCTGCGGTCGTGCCCGACGTGGATGCGCCCGCCCAGCTCCGGCAGAACCATCACCCGTAGCCAGCGGTTCTCCAGGTGCACCGCGGCCCACTCGACGGGCCGGCGCTCCGGGCTGATCCGGTCGTGGAACGGCAACGGATAGACCCGCCCCGAGGAGCCCTGGTAGACGCGCCGGTCCAGGTAGGCGGGGTAGCGGTCGGGCGGCTCGGGCAGGTAGCTGTCGATCGTCACCGGCTCGTGCCACGCGGCCACGCCGCGCGCCGGCTGGTCGGCCGGGCGGGGCGGTAGGTCGAACATGCGGCGACGCTATGAGAGCGCGGCCTGCGGACCCATGGGCAAACCGACCGAGATGCCTGGACGATTCGACGATTCCCGACCCGATCGGCGTACGGTGACCCCGTGCTGCTGCCCGACGGGTTCCCCGGCCAGCGTCTGCGGGCGCTGCCCCGCCCGCTCGTCGCCGCCGCGCTGCGCCGCCCCCCGACGGCTGCGCTGCTGGTCACCGACGCCGGCTACTTCCCGCACGCGGCGAACCACGGCCGACGCCGCCCGGACGGTACCCCGGAGGTCGTGGTGATCGTCTGCGTCGACGGCGTGGGCCACTGCGAGGTCGAGGGCCGGCGCACGGTCGTCCGTCCCAGGCACGCGCTGGTGCTGCCCCCGGACCTGCCGCACGCCTACTGGGCCGATCCTGCGCAGCCATGGACGATCTGGTGGTTGCACGCCGTCGGCTCGCAGGTGTCGGAGGTGCTCACGGTGGTCGCCCCGGACGGGCGGGAGCAGCTCGTGGAGCTGCACGATCTCTACCGCGCCGTCTCCACCATCGACGACACCATCGGCTTCCTCGAGCGCGACGAGACGGTGCCGAGCCTGATCTCCGCGGCCGGCTCGGGCTGGGCGCTGCTCGCGCAGATCGCCGCGGACACGGTGTCCGGTGACCTGCGCAGCGGCGAACCGGTCCGGCAGGCGCACGAGTACCTGCGGCGGCACTTCGCCAAGCCCGTGCGGGTCACCGAACTCGCCCGCACCGCCGGGCTCTCGCCATCGCACTTCTCGGCGCTGTTCCGGGCCACGACCGGCCACGGGGTCGTCGAGTACACCAAGCGCCTGCGCATGGCGCGGGCCCGCGAGCTGCTCATCACGTCGTCGCGCGACATCGCCGCCATCGGCGCAGCCGTCGGCTACCCGGACCCGTTCTACTTCTCCCGGCAGTTCCGCACCGTCCACGGTTGCAGCCCGAGCGAGTACCGCACTCTGCACCGACAGAGCTGATCACCGTGTAGAACAGGAGCGCACACGTCGTCGGCCATCGGGGGCAGCCGGTTGTGACAGCCATCGCCGCGGATCTTGCCGACAACTGGTTGCTCTACGCGACCATGCCCGTGATCGCCGCGCTGATCGGCTACGTCACGAAGATCGTCGCCGTCGAGATGATGTTCAAGCCGGTGGACTTCGTCGGCAAGCCACCCTTCCTCGGCTGGCAGGGCATCATCCCGCGCAACGCCGGCCGCATGGCCACGGTCGCCATGGACCTGCTGCTCAACCGGCTGATCGATCCGCAGGCGATCCTCGCGCGCATCGACGCGGACCGGTTGATCAAGGAGATGGAGGCGCCGCTGAACAAGGCGGTCGTCGAGATCGGGACCGACATACTGTCGAAGTACCAGCCGGCGCTCTGGGAGATGATGCCCAGCCGCGCGCAGCAGCTGCTGCTGCGCCAGATCCAGGCGCGCGCCCCGAGAGCCGTCGCCGAGATCATGGCCGACATCTCCGACGACCTCGAGCAGTACGTCGACGTCCGCGACATGGCGATCACCAACCTGGTCCGCGACCGCGCGGTCCTCAATCGCCTGATCCGCGAGATCTCCTTGCCGGAGATGCGCTTCATCATCCGGTCCGGCCTCTGGTTCGGCGCGATCGTCGGAGTGGCGCAGGCTTTCGTCTGGGCGCTGACCCACGAGCCGTGGATCATGCCGATCTTCGGTGGCCTGATCGGCCTGAGCTCCGACTGGCTCGCCCTCAAGATGATCTTCCATCCGCGGGAGGAGCGGCGCATCCTCGGGATCTTCCGCTGGCAGGGGATGTTCCACCGGCGGCGCAAGCAGGTCGCCGCCGACTACGGGCGACTGATCGCCGAAGAGGTCCTGACCATCGAGCACGTCCTCGAGGCCGTGCTGACGGGCCCGCGGTCGGACCGGCTGATCATGACGGTGCAGCGCCACGTCGGGAAGGTCATCGACGAGAACGTCGGCATGGCCAAGCCACTGGTGGTGCTCAGCATCGGATCGACCGAGTACCAGCAGCTGCGTCGCGATGTCGCCGAGCGCGGACTCGCCGCCGTGAGCACGACGCTGAAGCCGGCGCTCGGGTACGCCCAGGACGCGCTCGACGTGGAGCACACGATCATCGACGCGATGCTCCGGCTCTCCCCGATGGAGTACGAGGGTGTGCTCCGCCCGGCGTTCAAGCAGGACGAGTGGAAGCTGATCGTCGTCGGCGGCATCCTTGGGGCGCTCGTCGGTGAGCTACAGGTGCAGCTGCTGCTCGGCTAGGTCTCCGATGGCGGCCCGTAGGCAGCGCGCCGGGTCGGCGGCGTGGAACGGCTGCTCCGAGGGCTCGATGTGGTCGAGGAACCGGCGGAAGGTCACGGCGCTCATCAGCTTCAGCCACGGGTGGGCCAGCTCAGCTGCCCGCCGCGGGTCGCTACCGGGCACGAGCCGCGCCCAGTCCGCCACCCACTGCTCCGTCGCCGGGCCCCGGTCGATCTCCGGCACCCAGTCGTGCAGGCGCACGAAGTCCAGTGCGGGATGCCCGATCGCAGCATCACCCCAGTCGAGCACGGTGAACCGGCCGGACTCGCCGCGCGCGTTGCCGGGATGCAGGTCACCGTGCACGAGGGTGTCGGGCAGGCCGGTGGCGGCGAGCGCCTTCAGCCGGCGCGGCAGCCCGTCGACGAGCGTGCGCAGCCGGGCCCGTTCCTCGTGATCCAGCTCGTCCGCGTGCCGATCCACCACGTCGGCGACGAGTGGCAGCGCCGCATCGGGCCGGCGGTCCGGCACGCCCAGCTCCACCAGATCCTCGACGCGCGCGGCCCACTCCGCATGCAGCCCTGTCGCGAGCCCGAGGATCTCCAGCACCGCCGCGCCGGTCGCGTCGTACTGGTCGATACCGGCGATGTCGGCCATCAGCAACCGCCCCGGCGCGGCGGCGAGCACGGTCGGCGCTGCCAGCGGGCCGATCCGGGTGACCAGCGCGGACTCGTGCACGAAGATCGGCGGCACATCCTTCAACCACACCGGTCCGGCGTCGGTGGGCAGGCGCCAGATCGCAGACAGGTTCCAGATCTTCACCTGCTGCGGCGGGCCGGTCCGGGTGCGACCGATCGCCGCGAGAGCCGCGTCGGCCCACGCGATCGCGGCCCGCTGCCCGTCCGGCTCGGCGTAGGCGGCACGCAGCGGATGCGGCGCCAGCGGATCGCTCCCCTGCCACGGCTCGAGCGCGGCCGTCACCGGCCCGTCGACGAGGGCGAGGTAGCTGCCCGTTCCGCCCGGCCCGGCCGTCGGCGGCAACTCCAGTGCACGCAGCACCGCGATGTCGATCCCGTAGCGGTCGCGGCAGCCGGCCACCACCTCCCCGACATCGGGCCAGAACGGCCACGGCACGTCGAACGGCGGCAGCGCGCCGAGTACCTCGTCGTCGGTGCGCAGGACGACCGTGACGGTGCGCGGCATCAGACGTGCGGCCACGCGGCGATCAGCGCGCGGTCCCCGTCGACGACGTAGGCCGTTGCGTCGCGCCGGTGCCACAGCCCGAGCAGCAGGTCCGACGCCGTGCCGCGCAGCGTTGTGACGGGGCCGGGCGCGCGGATGTGTCGTTCGAGCACGAGATCCAGATCGGTGAGGTCGTACCGCAGGGTGGCCGGGTGCTGGGCCTGCGGCATGCCGGCTGCCACCGCCGTGTCGACGAGCGTGTCGAAGTACTCCTCGATGCCGTCGCGGGCGACGTTGCCACGGATCGGTGCCGGCTCGTCGGCGACGGTGGTGCCGGCGTCCCAGCGGTGCACGGCGAACTCCTGGGAGCTGCGGCGCTGCCAGAAGTCCGCGACGTCGGGCAGGATCGACCAGTTCGGCACGGGCGTCGCCGGGTCCAGCCCGCGCAGCAGCTCCGCGAAGGCGGCGTGCTCGGCGTCCCACACGCTCAGGGCCTCGGCCCCACCGACGTCGGGCAGCTCAACGCCCACCGTGGTGGTGCCGGCGACGAGGTCGGTGACGAACCGCTGGTAGGCGACCAGATGGGCCAGCAGGTCGGCACCGGTCCAGTCCGGGCAATGGCGAACGGCGGCTGCGGATCCGGCGCGGCACAGCCGGCCGATCTCGGCCCCCTCCTCGACGACGACATCGATGTAGGAGGACACGTCGAGGGTGCGCACCCCTCGATCCTGCCAACCGGCACAACCCGGATTCGGTCCGTAGCAGATCGGGCGGTCGTTGCACCATCCCCGGAAGGTCGAGAGAACCATTGCGATGACCTACGCAAACCGGATGCCGGGGCAATCCGGGGCTCGGGCATCCTGGGCACCATGACCGTGGACCACCTGCTCCAGACGATCCCGCCGCTGGCGGTCTATCTCCTCGTGGGCTTCGTCATCGGGGTGGAGAGCCTCGGCATCCCACTTCCCGGCGAGATCGTGCTGGTCAGCGCGGCACTGCTGTCGTCGCACCACGAGCTGGCGGTGAGCCCGCTCGGGGTCGCGATCGCCGCGATCATCGGGGCGATCATCGGCGACACCATCGGCTACTCGATCGGTCGGCGATTCGGCATGCCGTTGTTCGAGCGGCTGGGCAGGCGATTCCCGAAGCACTTCGGGCCCGGCCACGTCGCCCTCGCCGAGCGGATGTTCGCGAAGTGGGGCGTCTGGGCGGTGTTCTTCGGCCGGTTCATCGCGCTGCTGCGGATCTTCGCCGGCCCGCTCGCCGGCGCGCTGACGATGCCCTATCGGCGCTTCCTCGCCGCCAACGCGACCGGCGCGATCTGCTGGGCGGGCGGCACCACCGCGCTCGTGTACTTCGCCGGCGTGGCCGCCGAGCGCTGGATGTCACGCTTCTCCTGGGTCGCGCTGGTGCTCGCCGTCCTCGGCGGCCTTGCCGTGGCGCTGGTGCTGCGCAGGCGCACCGCCAAGGCCGTCGCCGCCATCGAGGCCGAGGGCGAAGCGCCGGCTGCCGATCCCGCGGTGTGACGGGAGTGACGATCCGCTACTGATGGCTAACACTCGACGGGGTGGGAACGACAGCCCCACATGCACGACCGCCAGAACCCCCCGACCCTTGTCGCCGTCGATCCGCCCACGCTCCCCGCGAGCGATTTCCGCCCGCCGCCGAGCGTCGAACCGCCCACGTTCCCCGCACCACGTCGCTCTTCCGGCGGTCGATTCGCCAGAATCGTCCGGCGCTGGCGAAACCGTCGGCGCTGAGCTCAGCGGAGGAAACGTGATCATCGTGGCCGGCCACCTGCTCGTCGATCCCGCGGATCGGGAGCGCTACCTGCGCGACTGCGTCCAGGCGATGGAGCAGGCGGCCGCGGCCGAGGGCTGCCTGGACTTCAGGATCTCGGCCGATCTCGTGGACCCGGCGCGGATCAACATCCTGGAACGCTGGGCCGGTCAGGAGCAGCTGGAGCGGTTCCGCGGTAGCGGCCCGTCCGACGACCAGGCCACGGCGATCGTCGGTGGCTCCGTCGCCGAATATGACGTCACCGGCGAGCGCGTGCTGTTCTGACAGGCATGTCCGAGTTCCCCCGCCTGCTCCACACCGTCCTCGACACCACCGATGCGCGCGGGCTCGCCGAGTTCTACCGGCAGCTGCTCGGCCTGGTGTACCGGCCCGGCGACGAGCCGCCCGCCGCCTGCGACGCGGATCCGGCCGGCCAGGACTGGCTGGTGCTGTGCACCCCGCAGGGCGCTCGGGCGTTGGCGTTCCAGCAGGTCACGGAGTTGCCCCGCGCGACGTGGCCGGAGCCGGGTGTGCCGCAGCAGCTCCACCTCGACCTGACGGTGCCCACGGCCGAGGAGCTCGACCGCCAGCACGCGCGGGCGCTGGCGCTGGGGGCGGAGCTCCGCCTCGACCGCCGGGACGACCCGGGCGAGCCGTTGTACGCCTACGCCGACCCGGCCGGTCACCCGTTCTGCATCTTCGTCGGCTGAGCCCGTACGGCCAGCACGACCGCCAACAGGCCTGCCGCTGCTGCCGCACCCAGCGTCGCCGCCGGGACTCCGGCCACAGCTGCGCCACCGGCGGCCAGCAGGGGCGCGACGGCGAGGCCACCGGTGTAGGCCAGCAGGTAGACGGCGTAGGCGGCGCCGTACGCGGCCGGCCGGACGTGTTCGGCGAGCGTGCCGATCAGCACGAGGGTCGGGGCGAGGATCACGGCCGATCCCGCGCCGACGAGCAGCACCCCGACGATGCTCATCCACGCAGTGGGCCGGCCGGCGAGGGCGAACCCGGCGAGCACCACGAGCGTGCCGATCGCGGCGACCCGTAGCGGCGGCAGCTTCCCGGCGAGGAAGCCCGCCAGCGGCGCGGCCACCGCTCCGGCGATGGCGGCCCCGCCGAACACCAGACCGATCGGGCCCGACTCCAGTCCCATGGCGGACAGGTGCAGCGGCAGCAGCGGCTCGATGAACGCGATCGCGGCCGCCCCGAGCGCGGTGAGTCCGATCAGCACCCCGGCCTGTGGTCCGCGCGCCATCGCGCGCAGCGTGGTCGACGGCTCGACGTGGTCGATGTGCCGGATCCAGTACAGCCGCGCAGCC
>Ga0307513_10010972_pt1 | contig 11307 bp, 12 predicted proteins | sample 15_EM_MG_FD_202174 | JGI IMG/M metagenome (GOLD analysis project Ga0307513, IMG submission 202174) | Populus trichocarpa ectomycorrhiza microbial communities from riparian zone in the Pacific Northwest, United States - 15_EM | ecosystem: Host-associated > Plants > Roots > Unclassified | place... | reverse complement strand
GGGGCGCCCCACGTGTGTGTTTGCAGATAAGATAGGATCGGTGTGGCATGCAACCGAGGCCTCTCAAACAATTCATATCCATTTGCCAGTCAATAGGTTACATGCACAAGATTCTTGGATTCTCCTCAGACTTCAGTTGGTTCAATACCTGGAGACTTGTAATCACGCCTAACCTCGACGGCGAGGTTGAGGGCAGGTTGCCGGACGCGGGTGGTGACCAAGCTCGCATCGCAGAGCCATGCCCGTAAGGCTGTCCCAGATACGGCCATGGTACATCTAGCGGTTGTACATGTAGAAAAATCCGAGGAACACGTTCGCGAATGCTAAGGTTGACCAATCAGGCACGAAAGGGTTCCTCGGGGTGTTGTGGTAATATCTTACCCATGCAAGCCGCAATAGCAAAATTATACTCGACCGACGACAACCACCCGAACGGGGATTTCGAAATAGAGCCTCTTGTAGGGATTGCACTTTCACCTGTCGCCATTATTCAGACGTGATAACCCATAGGGACGGGAGTCTGGTTAGCTCATATCACCCGTCGATTTAGGCTGAATCTGGTGAGTATAAAAGGCAAGCATAGGGTGCGAATGTAGAGTCCTCAAATGCACTCAGAGCAACGGAAGGAGTGCCTTGAATCCCTCGTGATGACCCTTCGCCTTTCTCAATTGACGGATAGACCATCCAACCCAACCCTCAAGCCCGATTCCCGCGCTCGCGTTGACATGCCAGGTTGGCATGAACACACACCCAGTGAGGGTAATTGTATATCCGTGGTCCAATTATACACTATCAATAGTGACGGTTTTGAAGCAGCGGCTATCTTTCCGAAGCTTCTCATGGTCTGCCCTCGTGAGCAAGAGCGGTATTGGGTCCCACTTCACACAACCCCGAAGGCCAAGGTTGACGCTAAACCCGCGCATCAGTGCCCACTGGCAAGTCCTTTGGATCACGATCCTACTCGAAAGACGGTCGTCCGCCATAGTGTCGATGCCAAAGAATCTGCATGGACCAAGGCTCCATATTCGGGACGTGGACCGATTGACAAGAGCGGGCTAGTGGTAAGTGAACTTGTTTATCTATTGGGATGGTCCGGTCCGTGCGATAGCTGGCCATTTAGCCAGCTGTGAGTCAGTGTTTGCCAGCTGGACGACCCTTGTTCGTGATATAAGCATTCCCCATGCTTGGATATGCCTGTTAACCTCATCCTTGTGGTTATCACTGACACTCGACTTCACATTTGATAGACTATGAAACTGACGACAGAACAGCCCACTGGAGCCCCCTTAATTCCAGAAGGCGAAGAGAAACGACAGATTGAGGAGGAGATACGGCGACGTGAAACAGAGATCGACAATTTTAAAAATGCGATTCAAGCTCTGGAATCCCGGCAGCAACTGAGGGACCGTGAGGAGCAAGACCACATCCGCCCAATACTGGATGAAATTTATGCCCAGATAATTGCCCTCCGGGGGAAGATGACAGGGTATTTGCATGACTCCCAGAACCGAGTTATCCAGTCCCATCGGCGAACTGAAACGGCGATTGCGGATGTTCAAAACAAAGTCTCAGTTCTCGAACAAAAAAACTTGTACTCAACTTCCCTCTTGGCCCCCATTCGCCGCCTCCCTGCCGAAATGGTTTCGGAGATCCTGACCTCTGCCATCATTTCCTATGGGTGCTCCGCTTTACAGCTGATAAGCGTTTGTCGGTCTTGGCGCTCGGTCCTTATGAGCATGTCAAGTATCTGGTCCACGATCAAGGTGCGAACCTGGACTAGAACAGATCTCGTCGAATTTTTGTTGGGGAGAACAAGACGAGTCACGTTGGACGTTGATATTGATACTGATTCGGACTCAGGAGTATATAAATCTGATCCGAGTCGACCTTTCACCGCGCTTGCAATGGTCGCGGAGACTACTAATCGGTGGAGGCAGCTAACCATCCATTCGTTTCCGAAGGAGACCGACTTGACGAATTCAGGCGTTCTGTATACCGGTCTCAACTTCAAGGGGCCCATGGAGGCCCTGGAGAGTTTTCGGATCACAGGGCCATGCGAGATGAGTGGCCCTTTGAGGAATCTCGTTGACCTAGCTCGCAGTAGCCAGAGCTCAAAACTTACGGCTCTTGAGCTCTCTACCTGTGATGCTCTATACCATTTTGCTAAGCCACCCTGTTCACACTTCCGATATCTGCTCTCATTCAAAGTGGACCTTGCAGAGATGAAGGATGCCCTCAACATTCTTCCACAGTTCGAGCGACTCGAAGATCTCCACGCTCACCGTCTCCAACTGCCTTTATACTCTGATGCGACCCTTCTCCCCCTCGTTCGTACACTCAAACGCCTTTTTCTCAAAACCACATCCGTTCAGTGGATGCAGGGCCGCTGCTTCTCCAAACTATTGGAGTGTACTATCATCTGGCCCCACCTTCCGGAGGCGCTGCTCAGCAGAGACCCCGTCGATCTCCCTGTTTGTGTCCGCTTCACATACGACGATCACTTGCTTCACCCTCTCACGGCTTTCAGTCTGCCCTCAGTCGATAAACTTGTAATTCGAAATGAGGCATGGAACCGGCCGAGAGGTAGCCAGCAGCTTGGTTTTATCTGGGGCCCAAATATTCGTGTCCCGGTGGAGAAACTCCTGAAACCAAGGATCTTGCACCTTGACACACAGTGCTACGATCAACATCTGATCAACGCTCTGAAGATGATACCTGAGGTGGAAGAACTGGTCCTTGGACTTGTCCGACCCGATACCTTGGGCAAGAAATTCCTGTCTTCGCTACTGGCCAAGAAAGGGAGGGAGGACTCCACGGCTGCCCATTCCATAGAGCACGACAATATGTCTGTGACCCGTGGCAGCACTGCATGGATCGCGAACCTCTGTCCCAACCTGAGGGTCCTGGGGCTCAAGTACCGTAGATGGCTTCGAGATCATGAAGCGGACGAGCTCAGCCCCATGTTCTTCAGGATTGTTGAAACGAGGGCGAAAAGCGCCACACCGCTGCGAAGCTTCAAATTTTGGCCAACAAGAGACACGGCGGAGGAAGATGCCAAAGAGCTGGTTAATGGGTAACCATGCCCTGCAATTACGCATGCTGATGGTATAATCTTTCCGATTTTCTTTATGTACACACTCAAAGATTGCGAGCAGGACACGTCTTGCATAACGCTATGCACCTTTTAGCTCCTGTGGAGATAGCGATTGACTCCAGTCTATAGCTCGGTAAATACATGGACTCCCCTTCCACATGCCTCTTTCAAGGGCTTTACCAGAATTAATCATTTAGCGCCATTCCTGAATCCATACTGTCGGGAATATGTAGAAGAAATGTCGATCTATAAGCTCAAGTGAGGCTGTTCTCTAATACAGGCATAATTCCATCAGTTGGGAATAAAATCGAAAATGAAACGCTAAAGTCGAATCCTCGCCATTCGAACTGTACCACTTCGGCTGAGTCGTAGCATGAAGTGATTTTGCATAGTGATGCGTGGGTTGTGTTCGGATCACTGCAACCGTATTTTCTAAAACCACTCGTCATTGAGGGACCAGTACACCGAAAAGTACCGCACTTTCGACCAATCGTAAGTAGAAGTCGCACTGCCCCTGCGTCCTCTCGGGGTTCAAACCAAGCCAAGCCGCTTGGCACATGATCCTTGAGAAAGGAGGAAAGAGTCCGATCGGTGAGAATGTAAGACTCTATTTTGGATAGGCGGGCATGTGACCGCTTTCATTTAAATTAAGACGTGCTTGTTATCAATCACTATTATGCTCACTCAGCTCAAGGTAATCTTTAAGACTAGTTGGTGCGGGAGTGACCGGGCTTGTGCTCTCGACATTACGTCAAAGGCCACCCTTGGTAGCGTCACGTATAGAGAGCCGTCGATTACGGTGGGAAGTCCTTGAAGCAGCGAAGGAAAGGCGAACCTCATTGTGCACTTGTGGCGCGCGGACTGAGATAGATCCGGGAAGGGTCAAGGTTGTAGACATCCGGGAGCCGAAACCAGATTGTTCCGGGTGGCTCCCAATATGTCAGGAGTAATATGGGAGGCAGCCTTACTTATAATGATGCATTTTTCCGGCCTGGCATGGATGCTGGTACGGCCGTATCACCCCCATAACTTCCTTTTGCACTCACGGGATTATCCAGATATGGACGCGGGCCTCGGTTTCGAGAAAGGCACGATTTTTTGAATCAGAACAGAGGACATTGTACACGATGCGGTGATCCACCACTGGACTGGTATAATTCGCTCGTGTCCCGGTCGCATCGGGGCATCTTTGACCGACTGCCAGATGGATGTGGTCCGACTGCTGGCATAGGGTCAGCGTGGTACGTAACAGTCTGGATGGTCGTGTGAGAACGGCCGTAGCTTTCTTATGAAAAGTCAGTGAGCAATAAATGCGACCCTGCCACCCAGGACAACGTCTACCCACCGTCACTGCCATCGTGCCAGCAGAATACGTGCCATGCTGCATGCATAACCCTGAACCACGATGTTAGGTCTCGTGTCCGATTGAGGGATCAGTTGTGCTTATACCAGGTCTCGCGTTCGGCTGGCGGTTAGCACAAGTCTGAGGTTGGGTGGGCGGTTGGGGGCTGAAACACCGTGACCGACTCTTTTGAGAGGGAGGACAGGCTACCAGATGATCCACTACGTAGATCTTTTCAAAATTTAAATATGAAAATTCGCCGTTTTGGAGAACGAATCCAGAGAACCTGCATACACAACACCCTTACGGTACATCAACAGGGCTAGTTGTGTGAAAATGCAACGTACTCCTACCACCTCTAGCCGCTATGCCGCTCTTTATTTGTGGTTGATGTACGAGATTATTTCATGGGCTCTCAACCGAGTTGGAATTCATTTCACACCCGAGCTAGATGTTGGTATATTCTCCTCACACTCGTTGGTCAATTCAAGTACCCACACTTCAGGTTTCAGACCAGAAATCAGGTTCCAGCGGTATATACAGGCACCTCAGTATTGAGACCTAACCGAATCTCTCGTGTACAGAACTAAGTGAGGGCATCACTGGCCCACTATTGCTCGTCGAGACCGACTTCTACGCCGGTTCCGCCCTTGATGGATTTCTGTATCGAGGTCGTTGGGAGTTCTGTGACATTCTGAGGGCTTAACGAAGATAATAATTTAGGGGGGATTGTTGTGAGGACGTGACACTCGGCAAGCGGTCGAAGGCCGAGGGAGGATAGTCATTACGGAGCAGCAAATCTACCTAGGGTGGCTCTCTTTTCCGTACCAAATCAGGCATTCTACGCTTCTATCAGATGGCCGGCTCCAGCTCTTCACCAATGGATACTAGCAATATCACATCCGCATGCATATCCATCTCCTCGCTTCTCGTGTAGCGGACTAGCTGGTCCTTACCCAATCAGACGGGGGTCGCTCTTCCTGACTAGTCCAGCGCTCGAACATGGGCAAATTCCGCAGGCTGATATAGATTGGGTTTATGGGTTCAGTCACCTGGTGTCCCCTATGCCTGGCCCGCTATTTTATAGGAATTGAGCATTCTATTTAGCAGCGCATTATAGCCTGCGGCTCTCTGAATACGCGGTAATGGTCGTTATTCAAGCAACTGACGCTTCGGCAGATGCCTTGATGTCTTCATGTGCGCCATGATATGATATGGACTGCGTGTCTTCTATTGAGGGTTTCGTGAAACATTAGGTTTAATCGTGTTTCTGTACCTCTTGGAGTCGCGCTGATTCTCACCTCCAAGCACCGGCTCTATGTTAGCGCTCCGATGGGACATGCGTGGATGAAGCTTTATGACATTATGTTTGCAAACTCGGCGTCTTGAGGCGCTGCAGCTGGCCATATGCCGTATCGAGCCGAAACAATCTCCAATGCAAGCATTTGAAGACACGGTCGAGTGAATCATAGTCACTCTAATATAACCAATGGTATCGCTTAGCTGACATACGAGGAATACCCACTATGAAGGCATGCAAGTAAAACCATTGATGTGATCCTTCACATCGAGGATATATAATAAGGATACCACTCGGTAACCTAGGCTATTGGGGTCCCTATCCGTATGAGTTGAGGGACCTCGGGAATTCGCGAGCAATAGCAAACGCGAGGCACTGAGTGAGGAGGTATCGATATAAGTGAAAGGCCTCCTTGGAGCAGAGATGCACACATAATACTATCATAAGGGCTACTGACTAGAGGTAAACCCGCTACGAGGCCCAAATTGTCGGTTGGACATGTTTCTTGGTATTTGGCTCCGCGTTCAGCTAGCCCAGATGTGAGAGAGGGGACACTAACAGGGCTATTAGGCTCACAAGGAGCATGGACTACCAGTTGGTGGTGTAGCTACACGAACAGTTCGCGTCGGTTGCGGAAGGTGGTTGAGGACGGTTCGGCGCCCGAGCAAGCTTGCCGGAGGACTTTTCGGCGAGCGGCCTGAACACCGCAGCAAATATGCCCCCCAAGGAGCCTACGAAGCACCAGTTATCGGCGCGTCTCCAATTCCAATCCCGCACGCCCGCGTTCCTCCGTGCGTTCCAGAACCGTGTCTCTGGTGTGCGACGCGGCGACGAGGACGAGGACGCGCCGCAGATCGAGGGCGAGTACGGTGACGGTGACGATGACGGTGGGGGAGACGAAAATGCCGTTGACGAGTTTGGGAGGAGTGTGGGTCGGCCAATGCTCGATGAGTTTGGCCGCGAAGTTCGCAGAGCGGGGAGTGCGGAGCGTGATAAAGAGGCGAAAAGAGAGCAGATAAAGAGGAGAGAGATGGAGGAAGAGGAAGATGAGAAACCGGTCGTCGTTGTGCTCAGGGAAGGGAAACACTTGACAGAGTTCGAGGCTGAGAACGAGAGGCGGAAAGGCATGTACTTAGGTTCTTTCTCCACATTTGCTTATTACTAAACCTTGAATTCCCTAGCTAAAGGACTCGATCCTCTGCCTCAGCCTGAGGCTGAACTGTCAACCAACAGACCGAAGTCTGGACCAGCCGACCAAGCGTCTTCGTCCTCCAAATCAAAACCCGAGGCACTACCCACGCCTGCAAAAACTAAGTCGGCTGTACAAATTGGCAAGGCGGCTGGATCGAAAAGAAAGGCGCGAATAGTTGGAGACGAGGGGGACGACGATCAAGGGCCGACCAAGAAACAGAAGACAGAGGAAAAGAAGAAGAAGAAGGCGGGGAAGAACCTCTTATCATTTGGAGACGAGCCATAGAACTAGGGCCTCTGTTCATATTTATACACTATGTACCAGGCAAGTGCCTCTTCTCGAGCGACCATGGGCAAGGTTCTCAGCCCTCTCTGACTTCGAAATTCGGTAGGCGATATAGATGACGACCCCAAACTACCGACATTCGTCCACCGAATTTTGCGATCTACTGTTTGTACATTCGACCCAACAGAGGGCTCTATGCTTCAACCTTGTAGAAAGAGATCAAACGCTTTTGGATAGCAGACATCGAAGGAAATGAGAGGGCCCCGATACTTCGAGCGCGATGTTTATTTCATTCAACGACACATCGTTTACATGGAGGTAGAAGACGAGGACGAACCCTTCAATCGCTCAGTCCCCAATTCCACGAAGCCTGAGAATTTGAGGGTAATGCCCAACTCTGTCTCTGCGATATCTAGTCGAACATTAACGGGACTGGGAGCAGCACCTATACCCATATCAGCGCCCTTACGCAAGTGCTGCAAAAGAAATACACACCTTCCGGTACATTAGTGAGGGAGAATATGGTCGGTGGGCAAATCGAGGATCCTCGCAAACTCGTGGCACATCTCATACTTGGTGAATGGTTCCTGCGCAGAGAAGTGAAATCGGAGGCAATGGGACGCCACTCGATCCAGCCGGGGCTGCGCTTGTTTTGGTATGAGCGACACTGCGGGCAATGGGTGGACTATCCTTGCCGTCTGGTGGCGAAACGATTTCTGCGGGGTAGTGGTGAGCGCATCTCGGATTGGTGGTCGGGGGTAAGAGAGACTAACTCCTCAGGACCACAAGGGGCGACGTCGAGGATGTTAGTTGGGAAGCGGGTCGCTACGTGGTCCATATCGTACTTCTTCCCAGATTTGTCCTGTGCCACATCGAAGAGGATGTTAACGACCGTGTCCGAATTCTTAGGAACCGGGCCAGATCTAATGATCGTTACGTTGGTCTGGGTTATCGTGTAACTAGTGCGGAGTACTCACAGAACTAGCTAATTCAATTTCCGCTCGTTCTCCCTCCCTGTTCGTCCGTCCGGATATTTGAAGCGGATTGGTTTCGCATTAGCCTTGTATGGCAGCCGCTTAGAGTCATAACCGTCGAACACGAAATTGGTGTAGATATGAACAAGCCGGGAATCGTACTTGACGGCGAGGGTGGCGAGAAGCCGTGGAAGTTCAGTTGCATGGAAGACTGTGGATATCCATATGAGGGACCAATCGATAAAAGAGCAGATATGAGTACAGTGAAGGCACCTTCTCAGCCGCTAATTTGTCCTAAGGGTTGTCAATATGACTCCTCGAGGACGGAGGCCGGACGGCACTCGCACCTTTTCCGCGACGTTTGATTTGCTCTCTACAACACGGTGGACCACCCATTGGGGCCTCGACTATTGAATGAGGGCCTCGAATGTGTCTTCGTCGAGAAGATCGAGCCGAGTAAGTCCAGGTGCAAGTGAAGCCAATCATGTACCATTATACGGCTGTTCCACGCACGCTATATGTTCCTTTGATGATTACCTTAGGTCCTTCTGCCATGAAAAGATAAGAAACAACCCAAGGACCCTATCGCTCCATTTGCTTCATTCCATGCTACCCGGTCGTAAAGGGGCACTCTTCTGATCGACGAAAATAGAAAGCAAATCCTTTGGAAATCGTGCATTGGTAATTCTTTGCCTCAAGAGTGCTGGCCAGTTGCGCGAAATACGCGGTACCCGCGCCCTGGCGCCTTTCATTTACCAGTCGAGCGATCTATCGACGACCCAAATTCTCGAACATTCGAGACGCTTCAGGACGAGTCCTTTCATTGAGATTTTTCGTCAGGCTCCAAATCCGCTTGACATAGGCAGGCTCCTCGCTCGAATGTGCGTATATAAAAAACTCCCACTGCTCAGTGGCCTTCCCTCACGCCTTGGACTCTCCCCTCACCTACAGGTGCGCTCTCCTTCGCCTTCTTAGCGTCTGACAAGCGCCACATCCTAACTTCTAATTCGCAGAGAGCATCGCCGGCCGAGAATGGTACCTCGTAAAACCGCCGGCCGCCTTTTTGACCGTGTGCACGATTGCATGTCGGGACTGGCGACTCACAAAACCATAACAACCACACTCGCTCTCTAACCTCCCATCCTTACCTGCGTAGCACTAGACTTCGGTACGCTGGAAAATCTGATCTATATTGCCGCGCTTTCTCACATCTCCTCTTGGTGTAGCCCCTCCTCTCCCTCTCCTCCTCTCCCTCTCCTTCCTCTCCTCCTCTCCTCCCCTCCCCTCCCCTCTCCTCCCCTCTTCCCCCCCTCCCCCCCTCCTCGGCTGCCTCTACATGCACTTTGGCACCAGTGCACCCACCCTCCACCCGGGGGTTTCCGGTTTCCCACATCTCACAAAGCAAAGTTATTCGAAGAAAACCAATGCGAGGAAATGCAATGAAATGCAATCTGAAGACATTTAATGCAAGGCAATTCGGGGAAATTGTCACGTACGTACTTCGTCGGTGCGGTGCACAGCAATGCAAAGCGAAGCGAAGCGAACCAAAACAAACCGAATGAATGCAAACTGCTAGAGATTGAGGGATATCGAAGGGATTACTGACTGAAAGTTTCAATACCGGACGTCTTTCCAGTCTCGAAGAGAAACAGAACGTCCCACCAGCCCGTACAGTTTATATAGAAGCTGCAGGGGGCGATTGAGAATATAGGTCTGGGTGGATCTAGACGGGTCAGATGTATTTTTGACCGATAGTTTCAATACCGGACGGTTTTTCAGTCGGGAAGAGGAACAGGATGTTCTACGAGCTCGTGCAGTTTATATAGAAACTGCAGGAGGCGACTGGAAATATAGGTCTGGATAGATCTGGATAGATCTAGACAGGTCGAATGGGAAACGAGATCTCGAGCGGTGTGCAACGAGGTCTCAAATAAGGAGATGATGTGAAATCATCTTCGTATAACAGGTTCAAGCCGTATAATAATCTCGATTGTATTACGCTACTACGAACGTTCCTATCAGTATCCCCTCCCCCCCCTTCTTTTACGACCGAACCTTTCAGGGACTGATGTTCCAGTAAGAAGTGTGTCGGAAACGATGCGGCGGGTGTAGAAGGAGTAGCAGACGAGGCGAAAGGGGACAGTGAGGAAGGTGAGGAAGGTGAGGAAGGATGGCGCAGTTCCGAGGTGCTGTCTTCGATGTTTTGAACGCAGTTGAGGTAGGAGCGGATATGATCGAGTAACGGAGTGGATGATGGAGGGTGATGGCGAATAAAGTGAGTCGCAGCATTGCAGTGTCGATATCGTCTGAAATGTGCAACCTAGGGGCCTGACATCGCTCCCATTCCTTTGTGGGAGGAGGCCAGACCCAGGGTTGAACCCAGGACTCGCTAATTCTAGTAGAGGTGTGTTTCCACTACACTGCCCAGCCAGCAGTTGGAGGAACCACCCACTTCAATACGACCCCCTGATTCCGCAACCATCATCATGGAGTATTTACGCAGAGTGTTGCTAGCTCAAATCCGCGAGTGGCCTGAACACCGCAACAATATGCCACGCAAGGGGACTGCGAAGCACCAGTTGTCGACGCGTCTCCAATTCCAATCCCGCACAAACCGTGTGTCCGGTGTGCGACGCGACGACGAGGACGAGGACGCGCCGCAGATCGAGGGCGAGTACGGTGACGATGGGGAGACGATGGGGGAGACGGCGATGCCGTTGACGAATTTTGGAGCGACCAATGCTCGATGAATTCGGCCGCGAAGTTCGCAGAGCGGGGAGTGCGGAGCATGAGAAGGAGGCGGAAAGAGAGCAGATGAGGAGGGGAGAGATGGAGGAGGAGGGAGATGAGAAACCGGTGGTCGTTGTGCTCAGGGAAGGGAAGCATTTGACGGAGTTCGAGGCTGAGAACGAGAGGCAGAAAGGTATGTGCTTATGTTCTTTCCCTACTCTTGCAATTACTAACCCTTGAATTCCCTAGCTAAGGGACTCGATCCTGTCCTTCCACCTGAGGCTGAACTGGCAGCCAACCCATCGAAGTCCGGGCCAGTCGACCAAGAGTCTTCGTTCTCCAAATCAAAACCTGGGGTACTACATACGCCTGCAAAAACCAAGTCGGGTG
>Ga0307513_10010971_pt1 | contig 11307 bp, 15 predicted proteins | sample 15_EM_MG_FD_202174 | JGI IMG/M metagenome (GOLD analysis project Ga0307513, IMG submission 202174) | Populus trichocarpa ectomycorrhiza microbial communities from riparian zone in the Pacific Northwest, United States - 15_EM | ecosystem: Host-associated > Plants > Roots > Unclassified | place... | reverse complement strand
TCTCGACTTGATGCCTGGATGTGATGGTGGAGTGTTACGTGCGAGAGAAACGTACAAGCAAAATATAGCTACACTTACATTTGCGAAGAAGTGTCCCACTGCGGTCCACGCCCACCTCGAGCGTTCAAGAGGAGACCATTCCAATCTGACGCATCTTTCTATCAAACAGTGAGGAAAACACGCCTCCTAACTCCGCTGGATACATCATGTGTACAAGGACACATACCAGATCTTGTAAGTCCGCGCCTGTGATTGGGTCCTGCATCTCGAATATTTTGTTCTCTTTCCTGAGGACCTGCTGGGCAGTTGCTTGGAGGCCCCTAGGAGCTGATGGAGCGCCGTTACGTGGCACTACTACCACTACATTTCGCGGGAGGCCTCTAAGACGCGCCATTGTACGGCAAGTGCGAAGGGACAGCTCCAAGTTGTAACAAGGTTTTCAGCTCGTATCGGCGACATCGACAAAGCGTGTGGAATAATACAGTTTGATATTTGGGTTGCTAAGGATTACAGTAGAAAGTTACAGTGAGATTCATATCCACCTCACCCAGTTTGTTGTTAAAAATATGTTTTTGGAACTGGAAACACCCAGCAAAAAGTTGAAACTGGTCCAAACTCAACGAAGAGACTTCTTATCCCTTCGTTTTCGGCATCGACACGCCTTTCTAGCTGCCCGTCCTTGCGGCGGCTCCCAGCCAGCGAGGGTTCCCTTCTTCATTCGGTCGGGGACATAAGAGGTGTCCAATCTGTAGACTGACCGGCTGTTCTCATAGCCAAGAGCATAGCCAGTTGGTATTGGAGGCCTGAAGAATGATGGCGACAAGCGATCGAAGTCTGGGCGGCGCCGATGTCGTTTACGTTTCCTTAGTTGTGAGGGCGTTTCGGATAGAGGAGGCTTCTCCCAAACCCGTGTTATTGGAACAGCTGGTCGAAAGGTTGGCTCGGTTCCGATGGGGGTTCGAAGGATCGCTATAGGAATGGGGGGACCGTCAGATCGAAAATGCTGAGCGATCCGGTCGTTCCTTTTGGATGAAATCACCTACACGGGAGTATTAAAGGCTTATTTAGGGCCTCGCTATTTAAACACCACGCACCCTTTGCGATTCCAAAAAGATGGTTGAGACCTCTATAGCGCTTTCCTGAGCCATTCGCTGGCGAGCTTTTGCCTCTCTATCCGTATCTTCTACAGGAGGAGGTTTAACACTAGCAAAGCTGGATGAGCACAACGGGTAGATGGATCGGGATTTGATTTACTCAATCTTGGGGGGTTTCCTGTCAAGAGATATAATATAAGGTCTCTTGCTTGTCGAAAGCAGGCGGAATGCTGTGAAGTTTCTCTTCAATATTGCCTTTTCGATTTTCGGGGTGCATACTTACGTACTGAAGAGGAGGGCTGCATGGAGGGATTCAATGAAGAGGAGATAGCAGCTCTGTCGCTATGAAAGTAGTCTCGGTATCTGCAAGACAATTCCTGAAAGCCGGTATCACTTCCTTTCGTGACCGGATTTTCGTCAACCGTCCCATTCAAAGTCTTGACCTTGCGAAGGCCCTGAGCCAAGTCATGAGGATTCTGGGTCAATGGGAAGTGGAAGGCCATTGAGCGGTCGAGTGCGAGTTGCAAGCTTTGTATTTGATCTTGCACCCGATACTTTTCGTCGCAATAACCCTTGACACGACCGACAATGCCAAATACATCCACAGTCGATAAAAAACAATCAAAGAAGTCGAAAGAGGGTGCCGAAAACTCTGTCATCCCGGAAAAGAAAGGAAAGAAAAGTAAAACTCTCAAAGATGAAGCACAACGAGCGGAGGAGGAACCTTCATCCAGAGAAGAGGAAAAGATATCATCAGAAAAGAAAAAGAAGAGGAAAAAATCAGCGGAGTGTGAAGGCTCCGCGGGGGAGTTTGGCAGTTCAACTAAAGGGCTAAAGGAGAGTTCAAAACGGAAAAGTAAAAAAACCGAAGGAGCCGTCTTAGAGCCCCTTAAAGCTGCTCCTGGGCCCGTCAAAAGAATATCTGCAGCGGAGACGAGCCAGAACACATCGGACCCCTCGCGATCATCAAAACCGATCGGTGCCCATGAGGCAAATGTACCCAAGCAAAAGAAGCGCTCTTATGTTGACGATGAACCGATGGCTTCAATGAGCACAGTAGCTAAAAAGCTTAAACTCAACGACGGGGGAGCAGCGGCAGCCCCGCCGAAAGTCAAAGAGCCATCGACAAAAAGAGGGAAGTATTTACTTAAAGAAGAGGAGAAGATAGTGCTTGAAGATTCCTCGGATGAAGACGTAGAAGAGGAAGAACACATTCACGGGTTCTTGACTGATGGAGACTCTTCCGACGATGAGGCCATGATCGCCGAAGCTCCTGCTCTGGATGTTTCGCAGCTTCCTATAGTCGCCAAAGACGACGCCACGGTTCAAAAGCGTTTGCGGAAAGCCAAGAACAAACCCGTGAGCCCTTTAAACTTCGACTATTATGTAGCTTATCCGTCCTCTTACAGACGGTGGATCGCGGTGTACTCTACATAGGCCGGATCCCCCACGGATTTTATGAAGACCAAATGCGGGAATACTTCTCGCAGTTCGGCAACGTCACGAGGTTACGAATGGCGCGGAACAAGAAAGTAAGATAGATCTAGCCGCTTTAAGTGAATTACTCCTCGGTCTCAATTTCCTTACAGACCGGTCGATCCAAGCACTACGGCTTCATCGAATTCGACTCTTCCTCTGTTGCGCAGATTGTCAGCGAAACGATGGACAATTACCTAATCATGGGACATCTCTTGCAGTGTAAAGTCATTCCCAAGGACAAGGTCCATCCCGATCTTTGGGTTGGGGCAAACCGAAGGTGGCGGAAGGTCCCGGGCAGCCGTGTAGCCCGTGTGTCCCACAACAAGGTGTGATTTCTATTGGTGCTTCTATGGCAGCTTGCCTTGACACAGTTTGCGCAGCCACGAACGGAGGAGCAAAAGGCAAGAGCAGAGAGGAAACTGCTCAAACGTCAGGAAGAGAGGGCGCAAAGGCTCAAAGACCACGGTATCGAGTACTCTTTCGGACGAGCCGCTTACGTGAGTGATATCCTTCGGAGGATGGTCCAGAACTGATGAACACTGCCCTCAGACGCCTGTCGGGGCATGAATCGGACTCTGAATATACCAGTGGTTCCTATTGCTAGCCGACATGCATCGATTGGCACCCAGGTGTGACGGCCTTTGTTCTACTTAAAATCAATGGCGCGCTTGGCGTCGCAATCGTAATAAAATCTGCAATATTAAACTGTGATTGCAAATGCTTACGAGAATGAACGCGGGTGGTCTCTCTATACAATGACGAGCGTCGTCTCCAAGTTATTTAGCACTAGGAACTCCGTTCACAGCCGTCCCACCCGGGTTTTCCGCCGATGCTTGAACGGTCTCCTTTGAGTTGGACTCGACGACAGAGGACTCCGTCGGTGGTGCGCCGCCTTTGATATCCCACTCGCTCAGTCCAGCCACTCCACCTAATGCCCTCCAACGATCCATCCGTGCCCTTCTCTCCGTCTCACAGAGTTCGATGAGTGCTGGCCAATATTTCTCGTGCACGTATTCGAATTCCTGACTCCCTCCCCAGCCAGAGGCAGTCATCAATTGTTCAGGGAGAACCAATCCTTCTTTGATCAAGTCAGGATTGAACTTGATCTTCTCGCGAGTTACTGGGTCGACGAACGGCATGATTAATTTGAGTCCTGCATTGATCAAGAACGGAATGTTTTTGAGGTAAGCACGTCCTAGACGTTCTGGGTAATGGTTCTGCAGGATATCAAGGAACTGAGTTTTCCGTCAGAAAGACCGATCTCGTCCATGCATTCGCGAACGTACATTCCGCTGTTGCTGGAAATTAGTCGCTTTCGCGCGGTCGCTAAAGTTGATGAACAGAGCCATGTTCCTGTACAAGTTAGTTGTGGAATGGACGCATACGAAAACTACACACTCAACACCGGGTCCTGTAAGGTCTATCACTCGTTCGAGCATCCATACAACAAACTGTATCTGTCGGGTAGGCTCTTCTGTATTTTGACGTGATGGAAACATGTAAAGGCCGGGTCGCCGGCCTGCATCAAAGCCAAACAAGACCATTTTCCCGGTTAACGCCTACGAAGGCTTCTGAATGAGGACGCATAGACCCAATAGAAAACAGACTGGACGGACCTCTGGCTCGACATGCTCAGCAGTTAGTTTATCGTAAACGCCATAGTGTCTCCGCCACTGCAGAGTATGCTCTAGACGGTGTGACGCTGCGCGGACATCCCATTTGGAAGCACGGAGATACCTTATTATGCACTCCCGTGACTACACGAGAGCGGGTAAGAACCACGGCGGTGTGATCTGGTATTTGAACGTACGAGCCAGCATTTTTCAAGATCTGTGAGATGGTTTTTATCGCCTTCGTCAGGTACTTGATAGTCTTCCCCAGAGAATTGTTTGAGAACTTCTTGGTATTTTGCCTCCTGCTCCTCTGTGAGGGGTGGTGGACACGTGCTGGTCGTCGGGAGAGATGGGATAGGTAAGGCCGTGTAAACCTTGGCTGACGTTTCACTCATTGTTGGGGAACACTGAGACCAGAAGAGGAAGGTAGAGGGACCTGAAGGAGACAACACGGCAATGAGGCTGGGAATAAGGTTGCACCTCTCATTCCGCCGACCTCTCACTCTTCTCACTCTTCGCACTCTTCGCCTCTAGTGAGAACGAGGCCCTCGTGGTGATGCTTTGGGTATGAGGGCACTAACATGTGTTCTCTTAGGCTGGCCACTCATGCCAGGAACTGCTTCTCAGAATTACCTTCGTGGCTCACTCAAAAGCGCGTCGCCCTCCTCGATTTTGATATCATTGATATCTAATGCTACTGGTGGTAAGTAGAAGTGTGACTGACGCGCGATTATGGTCGGTTTGTGTCCTTCTCGGCCCCACAGAGGGGTCACTCTGCAATGCAAGGCGCCATGCTCCATTCTCGTCTGACATTGCAGCAAAGGTTGCAACACACTTTCCCCGCTCATCTCCTGTGCGAAGAAACATAGTGTCAGTGGCCTAGCAGTCAATGTTTACAATGAACAATACCCCAGGTGAAGACTGAAGCGTTTGCTTCCCAGGCAAGGTTGGGACGATGCGGGGACGATGCTATGCCACCTATCAGCGTCAACGCGTCCATCTCACGTGCGCTGCTTGTCTGTCAATATTCTATGCTCCACCTTCGGGTTTTTCGTGACCTTACCACACTAGCAACATCTCACCCTCGTTTATCGTCAGTGGAAGGGCAGTATGCAAAGATCTCAGGATACGGATCGCGTTGCACATCGATATAAGCTATGCCATCAGGATCGAAACCCGCTGTTGCTTCAATGATCGGGATATCCTTATTTCCAGATCGCAGCTCTGGGGTTGGTCACAAGGGGGGGGATGGCCCCCTTCATGGAAAACTCGGAGCAGGCGGCACTCGCACCAACGAAGTGCAAAGCGCCTTTGGGAATGATAGCTGCCCGAGGAGTGGGTGCACTTCGGATCCGTTCAGAATCTGGCTCTCGTTCACGGGCACTTCGTGTGGTGCTTTCCCAGGTGCAGCTTTCACCACCCTTCGCGATCTTAAACCAGCGCCGGCTTGGTCATGTCGTCTATGCCCCTCTGATTTCTGTCAGTACTGGCCTCAAGCGATTCACTGAAGATTGGGCGTTGATCGAGGTCAACCACAACAAGATTGGGGATAGGTTCAAGAGCAACGTTGTGTATCTCGGTATGATTCGACCTATCTTGCTGGGTCGTCCAGTCTGGCTATTATATCCAGGAAACAAGATGTCAGCTGCCGACTTTGTCCTAAAGATGCACCCTCACCCTGAGGGCCGCTCCACCTTCAAGTATCCAGTCGGCGATCTCCCGTAAGTCAAGGGCATTGTCAAGCAGGAGGAGATACGCCAACTGACCTCACTCAATGCAAATGGAGAGTGCCTTATTGACATCAAAAATGGTAAGGGCACTTGGTGTCACCATTGGTTGCGGAACTGGTATAGGGGACTTCGTTCGGGAATATCATGACAACGGCATCAAGTCAAAATCAATGGAGATTGCCGTCTACCCCTACAGTTATCAAGATGGTGCATTCTCTGCCCCTGGGGATTCGGGTCACGTATCACTGGCTTGCTCACTGGGGTTCTGGCACGACCAACACTACGGACGTAACCTACTTAATACGTATTTCTGGGTCGAGGAGCAAATCAAGAAGGTCTTCCCCAACTCCTATCTCTACGCGATCAAGGAGTAGACGACATTGACACAGTGACATTGGAGGCACTGCGAGGACACTGCGAGGACACTGCGAGGACACTGCGAGGCATCTCGTCCCTTTTCTTCTTGTTCCTATCCATGTCACTTCTTCTCTTTCTCTCTCTTTCTCTATCGGTAGTTACCAGTACCATCTCAATTTTTTTTTAGTTCTCCGTCATCCCATGCAGTCCTGCACTGACCTCCGAGGATGCATATGGGACTCTGCAGGATTGCGGTGTTCAGGTTTATAGTTCCCATTTTTGTACCTTTCGTCGACCATGATCATCATTCCGGTCAGTCCCTTGTGAGCAGGAATTGAGGACCACAGGCTGTGGTTTCAGTATGTATTTTCGAGTCAATCTCGGTTTAACTCTCTGTGTTCAGCGGAGCTTAGAGCAAACCTTTAGGGGATGCGCTACCCAGAATACGGGGATGTGAGTCCCCGAGAACTACCCTCAGCAATTCTTTGCCATCTTTCGGACTTTCTGGCCTCTGGAAAATTTCAAAGATTTTCGAAAGTACAAGGCGGGAAAAGCGGACCGCCGGCTCGTGAATCAAAGGAACAGCTCTTGGTCTCATCCGCATCTCGCCTCGTCGCTCGACACCAACTCCGATTGCTCCTATGGCCGAAGAAGGGCTCCCCAAAACCGATCTCATTACTCTCACCAGGTCTGTAGATCTTCCAAGACATTCTCGAGTATCTCTCTCCGCGAGACACATATCCTAACCTTCACCCTCTTTCCTGTTGCATCCCCTCACGTATTCATCGTCTCGCCTCCATTGCGAATAATGCTTCCAACGCGGTTTCCTTCGACTATGGTCAACGCAGGCACATTCTAGCAGACCAGCTACGCCTGGGCCCAGCAGCTACTGGGGACCTCACCCTTCTCCTCAACGCCATCCAACTCACCTCCAAGTTCATTGCGACCAACGTCCGTAAAGCCCGTCTCATCAACCTGTACGTCCTGCCTTCCCTTTCATTCGTCATCCTCCATTCCTGCTTAGCGCCGATCCGGGTGGCCATGTGATTGGCGTTACGGTCTCAATCGACCGAGCCGACTGAGCCCCCTCGATGGCGACCGTACAATTAACAAAGCAGCGCGTTACGGATCAAGTGCTGACGAACCCCGTGATCGTGCTGATGATCCCTCCTCTAGAGTGGGCTTGGCCGGCGAGACAAACGTTCAAGGCGAAGAACAGAAGAAGCTCGATGTGCTCTCGAACGACATTATGGTCAACGCTCTTCGAGCTTCTGGAAAGACGGCCGTGCTTGTCTCAGAAGAATTAGACGACGCCATCATAATCGAAGAGCGCCTTCGCGGCAAATACTGTGTTGTCTTCGATCCTTTGGATGGTAGCAGCAACATCGATGCAGGTGTCAATATTGGTACTATCTTTGGAATCTACCAGACCGTAAGAAACTTGGGAACTGTCCGCAAACGGAAAGATTTACTCACACGAACATTCCACAGAAACCTGGCTCGACGGGCTCAATCGATGACGTTTTGCAACCTGGTCATACCATGGTTGCTGCCGGTTATACCATGTAAGGCCCTCTTGGCCCATATAGGTAACAAGCGTTGACCACTCCTTGTTCCATAGGTACGGCTCATCGGCAAACCTAGTGCTGACCACTGGCAACGGTGTGAACGGTTATACGCTGGACGCGGCTCTCGGAGAGTTCATCCTCACTCACCCGGACCTCAAGATCCCCCAACGAGGCAAGATCTACTCCTTCAATGAAGGCAATACGATGTATTTCTACGAACCCGTCATCAAGTACCTCAATAATATCAAGTTCCCTAGCCAGGAGCACGGGAAAAAGGCCCCTTATTCTGCAAGGTGAGTTCATCAGAGGATATACTCCTCCCATGCCGAAGTTGACCTATGATACGACCCTGCCATTGACACGTTGGAATTCCCCAGATATATCGGCTCCATGGTGGCAGATGTACACCGGACGTTGCTGTACGGCGGAATTTTCGGTTACCCTGACGATAAGAAGTCGAAGGACGGAAAGCTGCGCTTGCTGTACGAAGCATTCCCCATGGCCTTCCTCACAGAGCAAGCGGGTGGAGTGGCGACGACCGGAAGGATGCGTATATTAGACATTCAACCGACTGGGATCCACCAGCGAACACCGGTGTTTTTGGGTTCGAAGGACGATGTCGAAGATCTGATCAAATGTTTCAAGGACGTGGACGGAAAGAGCTCATAGCTTTGCAGCCCATCAGGGTCATGTATTTGTAAACGGCGATCTCGTCTGTGAAATGGTTCCAGCATAATGATTGGAGTTCGAGAAGGTTATATCCAAGATAGGGATACAGAAGTAAGTCAACCAGTCCCCCGCGAGGTTCTCGGTCGATAGTGCACAGTCTCCGCTTCGTTCGTCATAACACATGCGTCCTTCTTGACGGTGTTGAGTCGAGGGAATACAAACTGAAGAACAGGAATAGTGAGCTAGCCGTATCAAATAAGGTAACTACAATACATACTCGGTTGTCGTATTCATACAATACTTCTGCATGAACGATTGCTCTGTCCTTGATAGTGTTGTTATACGCTTTGGCGAGGTAATGCAAATGGAACCATGCCATGCCCATGATGAAGGAAATAGTAATCCAGTTCGTAGGATTGAGGGCCGTCCATAGTAAAGCATGGAGGGGAGAGTAGATACTGAAAAGGTTAGTCATTTGTACCAGTTTGGATTGGAACTCTCCGAATATTGATATGCTCACGTGAAAATGGTCATGCAGCCGTCGTGAGGATCCCAGACTTCCAGCTGCTGGATCCGCGCACGTCCTTTGGGAGGATCGGCTACTAGTTCCTCGGAGTATGTGGGGTGCCAAAGAAGGAAATTCCTAGATTACGGCAGACCACAATCAGAAGGAGAAAACGGGGATGGAGAAAGTACCCTCACCAGGCGTGTTTATTCCATCTCCATATAGCGGCCAGCGCCCAAGAGAGGTGGGACCAGATCGTCGGGTTTCGAACAGAACTGTTTCGTTCGACCAGTCGAGAAACTGGAGAAGGGATATATGAGGCATTTGGAGTATTCAACAATGGTGCATCTCCGTCTCGTAGTTGCATATCATGCGTCTTGGTCCTCGTGAACAGAACCAAAGCGTTCATCACCGTGGCTATGAACAGAAAGAGAGTCGCAATGGTTGTCTTTGAGTGCAAAACGTCGATTTATGAGTCCATATCCAATTGAACAGCAGCAGATACTCACCCATTGGATCCAACCTGCTTCCGCTGCGTCCTCATCCCCAAATAGCGACTCATCTCGCATATCTTCCCAGCCGACGTCGTCATCTCGCAAGTTGCGGATATCACTCCACCGCGCTAGAGCGTGAAGGATGTGGAGAGAAGTACCAACCACCTTCCCGGTCGTCGCCGCTGCGGGGAGTGGCATCTCTTGCCACAGCATCTCCAATTTGAACCACCAAGACTCAGGTAGGTTCGAAAACCACTCCCACCAGCCCATAGTAGATTTCACAATAATCCGTGCCCGCCTTCGTGCACCCGTTGCCTGTGGAGTCCCGGTCTGCGTGCTGCCATTCCCTGCCAGGCTCTGGAGGAGTTTGCGCTTTTTCGCACTGGCAGGGACGTCATAAGGCGCTGGTTTAAGCCCACGAGCGGCATCCCAGTCGAAAGGGCGGTTTGCGGACCGTGAGGGCGTGTAGTACGCTCCCGCCGGCGAGTCATAAACGATGGAAATGCGCGGTGCACGACGCGCAGGTGTGGTTGTGCTTTGTGGCTTTGTCACCTTGGACACACCGTTCGTGGGAGGCATTCCAAATGCAGAATTATTTCGTGGGCGGAGACAGAAACCGAACAAACAAAGCGTGACTTGCCAAAACAGTTGCTTGGCTAAGTGTCACGTGGTCACTGCCCTGGCAAGGAAGACTGGTAGAACAAAGAAGACAGTGTCAGGAGGATTAGTAAACCTGATGGACCACAGCAAGCACGGGACCCATAGTAATATATGGAAACACTGTTTGCTTTCACACTTCTCTACCAAGAATAGTAAAAGATTCAGAACCATAAGCGCACGATCCCGTCGCACGAGTTCCAACTCCTGCACATCTATCACTCTATCCCAGCGTGTGGATCGGCTCTTTAACCCTATCAGAGGTGTCCCGCTGGGCTTGGAGCCCGACGGCGCTCGAGACAAGGAGGACCGGTGCAGGGCTCGTGGATTTGTATCTCCGCTTTGAAGGTAGCGAGCCGATCCTCAGCCTCGTTCGTACGCGCCGTCTCATCCAGCAGCTGTCCATATTGTTCGAGCACTCCAGTGAGGGTGTCGAGGACGAGCCTTTGAGATTTGAGTTCTTCCTGGAGCTACGAGAGCATGGAACGAGCGTTAGTTGAACTGTACTCCCAGGCAAATGATAGAACGGTCATTCACACTCACCTCAGTATTCTGTTTCTCCAGAGTGGCGACTCGACTCGCTCTTGCCAAGCCCTTCTCACCAACCCTCTTCTCCAGAGCAGTGAGCCTCTCCTCGATCTGCCTCTTAGCCACTAGTTCCTTCCCCGAGGTGCGCCTCTCGTCTTCTAGTGAAACTTTGCGCGACCTGTGCGTCGTTCCGTCCTCGCCGTCAACCATAGCCCTCACCGAGACGGTCCCGCGTCTAGCACTAGTTGTAGATTTGCCGCTTCCTGAGATATTCTTGATCTTTTCCTCGACCGCTTTGGCCACCCGCTGATCGACTGCCTTGCCCAACTTCTCCCAAAGCTTCTCCCACATGGCACTAAGCTCACCCATATCTTGCTTGAGCTGTTCCTTCATCTTCGCCTTACGCACCTGGATACCCTCAAGCGTTTCGAGCACGGCTGCTCGTGCGGCTGCCGTACCAAGGATATCGCCGACAGCGGAAGAGGGGGCGACTCGCCGATTGGGTTCGCCTTGTGGTATGAGCCTAGTCGCGATGGCCTCAAAGGCTTCGTGTTTGGTGCATTCCTCATCGTATTCTTTGCGGACTTCCTCGACGCGGAGTTGTATTTTCACG
>Ga0307513_10010970_pt1 | contig 11307 bp, 16 predicted proteins | sample 15_EM_MG_FD_202174 | JGI IMG/M metagenome (GOLD analysis project Ga0307513, IMG submission 202174) | Populus trichocarpa ectomycorrhiza microbial communities from riparian zone in the Pacific Northwest, United States - 15_EM | ecosystem: Host-associated > Plants > Roots > Unclassified | place... | reverse complement strand
ACCGGCAACCCGCTGCAAAATTTGCACACTCCCACGGGGTCCGTTGGGCGAGACCTCCACATACTTAATTATACCCACAAAACACATGTTTGGCCGGAAGTCAAAGCAAAGTCTGGGGCGGGACGTAGTACACTCTCAGATGGTTTTCGGGTTTCGTGCGTGTTTGTGTACAACGGAGGATGCAAAGTTAAACGGAAATGGTAAGAGGCCGTTTGAACATCCCTCCATGTCCTCCATTAGCGTTTCACCTTCCCTGTCTGGTTCGACGGACACATCTAGGACCGCGGCACCAGTCCCAATACCAGCGTCTCCTCCTACAACGGCGCCTGGGAATGGAAAGTCAAGATGCAATATGCGAGATCCCAGCAAGTCCGGCGGCTGACCGTCGGTCTAGACCAGAGGACTGCAGGATTGCTCGGCGGGCTGTGGAACGAGACCAAAAAGGTCATCGGGGGATACGATGCAGATGGCTGGTCACCGGTCAACCTTGGTATCACACCACGCCCTCCTCCCAAAACCTCCATCGTCCCGCAGGCCGGCGCGTGACGTCACGCGAAACCGTTGGACATTCATCCATTGGTACTAGTAAAGGGCATACATCGGTATCTAGCCATGCACTATACAAGACTGGGTAGCCAGCCCTTTATGATCTCATTCAATCTCTGACCTGATCTCGAAGCCCAAAAGTGTGGCGCCCCGAATCAACTCGACACGAAACTCGTCCTCACTCTTTCGTAACTCACCCACCCACCCTTCATACACCCCTACACCAGTAAATTCATCCTGATCCCCGTGAACGACGAGGACGTTTGACCGAGGGTCGCTGATAAGTTTGTTCAGATGATCGGCGTCAACCCCCCGTAGAATACGGTCAAGAGAGACCTCGGTCCCAAAGGGTACGAGAGTAACAGATGTGAGGTCCTAATCGGTGCAGGGAGGACAGGGTGCAGAGACGTGATGAGAGCTCCGTGTGAGTAGCCCTAACGGCCACGGTGAGATATCGTCCGCAAGAATGATGACTGCTCTCACGACTAATACAACTGATTTGACATTCGGCACAGCACCGAGACCTCACTGCACAAGCTCCTCCAGATCCTTCCCTTCCGTCAATCCAGTAAGCGAGGGCCACCACGAGGATTTCCCAACACCGCGGGAATTAAACAGCAGGACATGGTACCCGCATTCGTGCAGGAGGATATTAGAGAGAAACGCGAGGACTCTGTGTCAATGCGCAGGGATGGGGCGTTGTAAAATCAGCTCGTCAGGTCAATAGATATGATAAGCGAGGGTCCGCACTGGTCCTCCATCCGGCCTCCAAGCCAACTCCACGGGCGCAGAAGAACGGCGAGCCCGGCGCCGGCTTCACTCGAGGATGTCTCTGGAGAGTATAGCTTTGTTTCGAGGGAAACGTCTGAGGGTAATTTGACAAGTTCCCGCTCAGTCGCCATCGAGGTCCCTCGGAAAACGGCGAGGCGATCAGCGCTCGTTGGATGTCGACGGACTCACCAGCAACTCTGTACTCAACGTTTAACGTGAACCGCCATGTCATTCATCGTCGACACCTCATACCCCCCAACCCCTGCTCGCCATGCTGTCCACAGCCAAATCGTCGAGCAATGCCGTATTTTTGTCTCCGATGGGCTTCAGCTTCAGGATCAGTCTTTATCTCCGGCAGTTCCGCCTGTATCCCCCCCACATCGATACAGCATCCCAACGTCACCACCCCATCCTCGCCCACCCAATCCCAAGGAGGTAGTCATAACCTCCAGACATAGGGTTCCGTTGATTCGATTATCAGGGCGGTGCTGTTATCGAGGAAGGCTGCTCCAGCTCAGACAAGTTAGACCACGGAGACCCTGATCAGGATTCTGGTCTCACCTTTTCTGAAATGGAGACAGTTCTGCAACGACAATCGGATGGTAGGATTTCATAAGAGGAATGAACAGAAGTTGTGATGCTGATGGCCTCGGGATGGCAGGAGGTGGACTTACGCTACTCTTCCCCCCCCCCCCCTACAGTCTCTCCGACGCCGAGCGCCAGAGGATGACTTAGGCGTCCAGGACGACTGGTGCTCTCCGGGTTCCTTGCTAATTGAAGATCACCTGTAAGCGGAATACACTCAGTCCAGCCTCATACGAGAATCAGCGTTTGATAACCCGCATGGCGCGCGGAACGGTTGGCCGTAGCTGGTGTTCCCACCTGTGCGCAGGCTACAAAGGGGGACCCAACCCAACGTTCACGATATCCTCACCGAAACGGTGGGCTCTTCTGAACTATGCCACGTAAAACGATAATTCTTCCCCGGCCTCGCGCCTCTGCTTGTCTTCCACGATCTCACAGTCTTGACTCTTCATGACCTCTCAAAAGCACAGGTACATACGAGACGCGGATCGGCCTCGCGATCCTCACCCGGCTACGTCCCACTCCAGTCTACCGGGCCCGCGCCTCGCTGGCCACGCTTGCTAGGGCGGTGAGATCGAGAAAGCTTTGGAGGTTTGGGAGTTGAGCGGAGGAAACGGGAAGGGCGCTCAGGCGTACGTGTTCCTCCATATCGACCCAAGCATCCGTCTCACCTCTATCTATATTTACCTGTGGTTTCAAGCGCGCCATCTTCGTTACGCGAATGGAACACGGTCCCCGTTGTGATATCGGGACCACATAAGCGGAGCATGTTTCTCCGACACGTCATTAGACACCTAGCGTATAAACCTGAAGCACCCGAACTGGCGCCATGCAATTTTGATTCGATATGCAGTTCCCTCTGCCATCTTCTAGCCAAGGTTGACTAGACGGTGAGGCTAATCAATGCAATTAGATTCCCTGCCCCTGTTCGGTTCACCTCCATATAAAACAGGAACCTTGTACCGTATGCAAACCGGGGATCCCCCACGATGGACGTCCAGCAAGCAACCCTAGCAATCTGCGGAGCCACAGCCGCCTATGTCTTGTATCAACGCTATCGCAGTCGTGCGATCAGAGACGTCCCAGGGCCGAAGAATCCTTCTTGGATATACGGTATCCATGAGTCCCCCACACGCTGCACGACACTATCCCACTGATTCTGGAACAGGACATCAGTGGTACTGGCAACTCGGAGAGGCGAATACAGTCGAAAAGGGCCTTCTGGAAGGATATGGAAATATAGCTCGCTGGAATGGGCCGCTTGGGGTACGTTTCTCCTCCGGGGTAGAGCGTGGGGGGATCCTTATGCCGATCCTGTCACGCAGGAAGATTGCTTGTGGATCGCGGACCCTAAGGCTATCCACCGTATTCTCCAGAGCAGCGGTTACCTGTATGAGAGACCAAGGGGAAGGAGGGAATTGATCGTGTCACTCGTCGGTAGAGGTCTCATCTGGGCTGACTGTGGGTCATTTTTCACGCTATCTAGTAGATATAACCCTAATTCTAGAATCAGGCGAAGTAAACAAACGGCAGAGACGAGCGATTGCTCCAGCATTCGGCCTCGTCGAAGCCAAGGGCTTGTTCCCCTACTTCGTGCAATGTTCCAATTCAGTTAGTCGTTATTCCATCTGTATACCCGACGTTGAGGCTGAACGTGAAACTGGCAAATAGCTCACAGACAAATGGCACGAGGCGATCTCAAGCGGGAAGCCGGGACAAGCTACAATTATCGACGTGGATCCATGGTTCAGCAAAGCAACGCTAGATGCGTACGTGGAAGAATCAAAAGTGATTTCGATACTCACCGATCCGAGACCAGTGTTGGGAAAGGCGCCTTTGGATACGACTTCGGGGCTTTGGAAAACGCTGACAACAAACTTACGAGGTCATTCAAGAGCTTGGCGTACGGTTCCCTTCCTTTCTAATCGCAAGAGCCGCTGTGACACTAGCCTCTTGTAGCTTTGGAGCATTTGGTGTGCTCTCCAAGGAACGTTTATTCATGATAGAGGCTCTCAACTGGGTCCCGACTGGGTTCGCTACATGGATGTTCGAGAGGGATCAACGTCCGGGAATGGTGATGCTCCGGGAGTATGTTCACGAACTCGCCGCGAAGCTGATCGAGGAGAAGAGGCAAGAACTGAAGGATGGAACCTCTCGAAGGGATCTCCTTAGTTTACTCGGTCCGTCTTGCGTCATTCCCCATCAATCTTGGGATGTGTTGTGACGTTTAGTTCCTTAGTCAAGGCAAACTCTACCCAACGACCGGAATGGCGACTGACCAGCGAGGGGATTGTCGCCCAATTTCGGTAAGGCAACATCCGTGTCCTCCCGTCCAAATGATTCGTGCTCATCCGTTGTGTAGGACGATCATGTTCGCGGGCCAAGAAACCACGGCAAAATCGGTCGGCTTTTTCAATGATATCACTTGCGGTCCATCATAACCGATTCCGTAGTTGATATTTGGTCTCTGGGAGCTTTCCAAGAATCCCCGCATTCAGGGAAGACTCCGAGCGGAAATTATGGAAACCCTGAAGAAAATCAAGGCCAGGGGTGATAGCGATTTCGGCGTGAACGACTTCGACTCCATGCCGTACCTGCTTGCCGTGGGAAAGGTCTGTTTGGAACCATTCCACCTGTTGACGAGCTGAACAGAGTGTCGATTCCCCAATCTTCACAGGAAATCTTGAGAGTTCATCCGGTCGCAATCGAAATCATACGTGTGACCACGAAAGACGACGTCCTGCCTCTGACGAAACCCATCGTGGGGATTTCTGGAAAGGTCCACAACGAGTTACCCATTCCCGCAGGAACATCCGGGTACATCTCCACAGTCGGATACAACTTGTACGTTCGTCATCTCAATCCGCATCTCCTCGGGAACCGCTTGGGTTGATGCCGGTTTTGCCCTTTTTTTTTACAGTAACAAGGACATGTGGGGACCCGACGCCTATGAATTCCGACCAGAGCGATGGCTCGAAATGAATGAAGAGCCTGAAACACGTTTCGGGGTTTACGGGAACCTGTGAGTAATATGCTGCTATATCCATCGCCTGTACAATGGATTGAGGTCCCCGGGTATAGCTCTACCTTCTCTGGAGGTCCCAGGGGTTACATTGGGTGGAGATTCGCGTAAGCCCCATGCTTTGCTCTACAGTCAAACAAAAATGAATCGAAACTGATCACCTGTTCCTTTCCCGCTAACAGCGTCATCGAAATGCACACGTTTTTGGTCACACTCGTCAGGCAATTTGAATTCTCCCTTCCAGACGATGGGCGGGAGATCAAGAAGTTGAGGCGAACGATGGTCTTCCTGACGGTCGCTGGAGAAGAACACAAGGGACCGCAGTTACCCCTCAAGGTTACCCCTCTCAGGAACGAGTAAGGAGTGGTAGTGATCTGAAGTTGCGTAATGCGGATTGTGGCTATGTACGTGAAGAGGGTGTGTAAGATATTCAATGCATCGAATATTCAAGGAGTAGAGGATGCGCAGCATGTCGCTCAGATGGGCAAACGGCTGCTGGTAGCTAAGACACTAAACCAAGACCCCAACGTTCACCCCATGACGTTCCCGGAATCGATGGGGTGTCCTCTGGAGCATTCACAGCGTCACTAGAAGAGGAAGGGATCCGAGGCACAGCGCTGGTCACCGTGAACTTAAACGGTGATCGCGAAATCACCGTCCAATACTGTCGTATCCAAACCGAGCCACAAAAAACCAGACAAAAACCGTTTATTCTAAAGTACAAATTAGAGGATTCCAAAAGACGCCGGGGGGGAACACGATGAAGAAATGTACAAACACATGATCAGTATTTAAATCCCTCGGAGTGAATCCTGCCAGCCTCCAAACCCGAGTGTTCCTGAATCGCTTTATTAAACTCCGGCGGTCCGCACAGGTATACCTCCCTCTCGTCCACATTTTCAAGACCATTGGCCCAGAAGCATTGTGAAATTCTGGACGAGTCTTTCTTCAGTTCTGCGCCGGAGGCATCCAGGTCAGGGAACTCTTGTGACGAGAAGGCGTGCACGACCGGTTTCACCTTCGCGGAGGGAGGTGATGTCGCCTCCGCGATCAGGTTCAGAATTCGAAGGAGCACTTGCTTCCCGGTCGAGATCAACGGTACCACACCCCTCTCTTCGCCTTTGGCCCCTCTCCCGAATGGTTTTGAGCATGCTCAGGACGGGGTGATCCGGATCCCACCAGACCGAGAAAAGGAGCACGACTGTGGACCCATCCATAATATCTTCTGTGTATGGGTAATCCCAACAATTGCCGAACTGGAATCTCTCACGTCCACCGTAGACGAGAACTAAGTTTGACCATCAGTCAAGCGGGCTACACTGCAGAGTGATTAATTTACTCTCTTTCCAGACTTGAGAATGAGGTGAAAGGGACCGAACCAAAGATCAGGGAGATAAGAGATAAGAGCACGCCAAAGGAGGCAAAAAGGAAGATATGTAGGGAACGAGCGCGGTGGGGGATCGGCCATGCCGCTTGCCGGTGCTACTGATTATTAATTAATCGTCGCCAGACGGATTTCAGAGATGATCGATGACTACTTGCCATTCACTAGCACTCCTCGGGACTTCGAGTTCAACCACACACCAAACATACGAAGCATCAGAAGGACATTGGGACTTCATCGAAACACATCTTCTAATTTTCGGAGATCACTCATCCAAGTCCGACTAGGTTCGTCGAACTGGCATTGCCCAGCCTGGGCACTATCGCCCCAATCTGATGACGATCGATGCTGGCTAACCGATGTTTGACTGGGAATGAGGTCAAACATGCTTCAAACAACGCATGCTATGTAACGCAGAACAGGTTATGATTATGACAGACTTGCAAACGAAATTTCCACATCAGGATTGTTAGCAACAACTGTTCTCCGCCTTTTTCCAATCTTTTCGTAAGAAAAGGCGGTAAGGGAAAAGTACGTACTTCTAGAAGTCGTGTCATGATCCTGAAAAAGCTGACACCCAAAAATGGTCATAAAGTGTCAGAAAAGCGGGGGGGGGTGTTCGTCAAAAACCAGTCGATGGGCATTTTCCTGATGACCGATGTCATGCTATGACATCGGTTGCAGTCTAATCCCAATCCTCGGCATTTTTCGACGGGACGGAGCGAATGGCCGTCTCAAGGTGATCGTATTGGGATTTGGAGAGTTTTCTCGAGCTCAATTACATGCCAAGTCTCGCGAGAGGGCATTGTAAATTTATCGAAGATTCTAATTCGACTCGGACTCGGAGATCGCTCGGGGCCTCGATCCAGTCATGTGCGTTTGACGGTTCGGAATTAACGTTTAACGTTAATGATTTACCAGAACAAGCTCACGCGGGAACGGGATGCCGATGGGAGGATCTATAAAACACAATCTGGAGCGTGTTCCCCCCACCGTTCCTCCCTCCTCGAACGTCTACCGCCTTGAGTTGCTTCGCGCACTCCCTCTCACGAGTAAACTCACGGCGCCCTCTTGTCCTTTATCACGGTCTCAGCCCTTTTCACAATCACGGAACGTTGCCGCTCCGTGGCCAAGCCCGCACCCGGACAAGTCACTTCTCCACCTCTTGCATCCATGTCCAACATCCGCCCATCAGATAACTTTATTTCACAGAAGGGGTTTGCACACCTCCCCGAGGTTGGCAACAGTGTACCAGCAGAGTCGCAGGAAAAAGGAAGTCTTGAGTTGGGGTCCACAACTGGCCGTGTCTCAGGAGTCTCCGTCCGACGTCAATCCAAACTTCAAGAAGGAGATTTGATCACAGGAACAGTCGATATTTCCCATGAACGCGCTCACATGCTGTCCGCGATGCGCGACGAGAAGCACGAACGGGAGAAGAGGTTTTTGGTTTGTGTCTACTTGCCTCTCGCTGGTGTCCCAGCCTGACGCACCTGTTACCACCAGGAGAACTATATTGTTTCGTTGAAAATTGTGCACAGGGGTTGGAAGTTGAATCATGATTCAAATCTTACTTTCTGTCTGTTTTGCCGCCCTACATCCACGATGCCCACCTAATCAAACCTTCACACACAGTGTCACTCCATTTCCACCGCCACCATGACACCTATGCAACTGTGCTGATCGCTCCTTCCGTGGAAGACAGCTTGACTATATCCGATAGATTGGAACGAGACAACAAAATGCGCGCAGACACCATCAAGAGGACTGGAGAAGATCCCGGGCGAAATGGATTTATTGACTGGTTCGAGGTGGAGGTCAAAATTTGCTGTTGTCTGGGTATACACTGACCATCATTGTGAAGGGCACTCGGGGGGAATATGAACTTGTCATCCTCCGCCCATCTCACTTCCTGATCGGCAATTTCCCCGTGGTGATCAAACATCCCGTCACCCAGAACTTTACGACCTTTTACGCCTCTGAGAACAGGGATGGCTCCTTACGCGAGGGCAGTCCCACCGGTCCTCCTCTGCCGCCGTTTCAATCCAGAGGCGAGATCAACCGTGAAATTCCCCTCAACCCCATCCTCGTCAACTGGGCCGCAACGATTCGGTTGAGACGTTTCATTCGTCAGAAATGCATGCAGGAATCCACCTTTGCCCACCATGTGATCGATGTTCTTCGGAATGTTATGAGGCTCCATGCAGCCGTCATCTGGAATCCTCAGCAATCCCACAAAATGCAATTCACCGTCGATGTGCCTGGCCTCGGATCACGCAGCATGCAGGACTGGCCCTATTTCCCCACCAGAGATCAGGCAATGCAGCCTGGTTCCTCCTCTCTTGGGCCAGATCCAGGAATTGAGACCAGACGTAACACAGAATTGGAAGATGCTCTCGAATTGTTCGAAGAAGGTGGGGTTCTATTGTGTTTATCGAGTTACACAACATCCTGATTGGCTTTCTTTGTTTCGTGAAGGATTTGAAGAACTCCCCGACCTGGATGGGGATGACGATTCCCGTCATCATCCCGACCTTCCCTCTGAACTGGGAGTGATGATGCCCCAGGAGAAGATGGAGAGATTCCTCGCCGCATCTTGATCCCTTTTTCCCATTTGTCTCGCCCCATATGTATCACGGTCTGCTGACCCTTTTGACATCTCATCTACGTGCGGGGGAGAGCGACAAATAATGTTATAATAATAAGGCTCGCTATGAATTCGACTCCAAGGTACCACTATACGTAGATAGAGAAGGACGCGTAGCAATTTGACCAAGACAGACGAGTCATTAACGAAGCCAATGGTTTGGACGCTGAGAGAGGGAGAAAAGAAAGCCGTAAAACATGCATATGCGGAAAGCAACGAGGGACGAATTCAAGGAGAGGAGGGTCCATAGACAAACCAGAAAAGGAAAGGAGAGACGATGTCTGAGAAGATGGTGAAACGGGTAGACGCACAGGAAAAGAGGAAAGAGCGGACGGCTTACATGAGCCCTAAATCTGGAAGCTCTGTACAAATATTAACAGAACCAGACGGATAGAGAGCGAGGCACTCATGTCGTACTTGCTGTATGGGGGAATATCTGTAACGAGGGGCAAGACAAAGTGTAGGCCTCCAAGGCGGACACGTAATCCGGTTTTGATGAAGAGACGATGGACGTCTCCACGATGCCCGCAGCTACCCGTCTCGTTCATTCCTCGTCCGGAATTTCCCCGATCCTCTTATCTGAGCCTGGAGTACGCGGACTGATCGCCACAACCGCCTCGGGATCCTGTAAGATATGCTTCGAGGTAAAGCTTGTTGTCTCAAGCAGCCCGACAATGGCAGCCATGTCGTCCTTTATCCGTCTCTTCGGCTCTTCGTCCTCGGCGGCGTCCATGGTGACCCTGCGTGAAGATTCAGAAGCGGTGCCGCCCTCAACGCGGAGGTCCGAAGCGGGGTCGACAGATTCGGGAGAATGAGAACGAGCGGGTTCCTGATCAACTGGAGAGTGGGCGACCTCTTCGTGGTCGTGAGCACCAGCCTCGTCTGTCGTTTCCGACGTGTAACTGACTTCGAGAGATCCATTTCCGAGGTGCTCGTGTTCGTGGTCCGATTCGCCCTCATTGGTTTCTGCGTCCGACGGTATGGTTTCGGGATACAGAGCTTCTTCCGTGGCTATTAGACCCGCCCCAACTCCATTCCCGTTCCCGTGAACATCACCGCCTTTTTTGACAGAGTCCTTCACTGGGGTTGAACCGACCGCCATGGTGTTACTGCCAGACTTCAGGGTCGTGGTAGTCTTCTTAGCCGGAGTCAGTGCCCCCGTTCTCGTCGGAGTGGGTTTCGACTTTGGAGGGCTGGTGGTAGACACGAGGGAGTGTGCGCTCTTCGATTTCGATAAGGAAGAGGCGGTTGGCTTGCTCAACCTCTCCAACGACACCCCAGAACTGAGCATCTTCTTCCGCTCTGGTGGTGGGGGTTGCGGAGAGTTGGTTGATTTCGCGAGTGAAGCGGCGGTGGGGGCATAAAGTCTCGAGTTGGGGGTCTTCGGGATCACCGGAGGTGGTTTACTCGGAGTAGTTGGAGGTTGTTTGGGGGTGATAGGAGTCTTGGGTCTCCTGACGGGGGTGGGTGTGTGTTTTGGCACTTCCGTCGGGGGCTTTCTCTGAGAAGATGACGGTGGTCGAACAGGTGTAGAAGTTGGTGTTTTTGACCTTAGGTTCGTGCTAGACGTCGGTCTTGACGGTGGCCGAGCAGAAGTGGATGTCCTTCGGTCGTCGGTATCAGGATGAAGTGAGGTTCCCTTGGTGAACGAAGACGGTGGCGGTTTGCTGGGAGTCTTGGCGTTGGGCCTCGTTGGGGTATTTTTGACCGTTTTCGGGGGAGACTTGGTCGCAATGGAGGATGGTCCTGGTTGAGTGATGGGGGGTGAGACTGTCTGTTGAGGGGGTGTCTTTGGGGTCTCAAGGGGCTCGGGCTCGACAGGTTTTGGAGGGTCCGGTCTCACAAAGGTAGGTTTCCGTGATGGAGGAGTAATCTCTATCACTTTCGGTAGTTCCGGAGGAGGGGAAAGGGATTTGTCAACCTCCGGGGGAGTGGTGAGCTCCGAGCCCTTGGCGAGCGGGGAGGTTGGGCTCTTCTTCGACTCGGGGAATGGGGAGGCTTGGATGGTCGGTTGGACTGGCGGCCATCGTTGTCCATTGGAGTTGCCAGTGCCCTGCGAACTGAGCCGGGGAGGCCACTCCCTACCGCCAACCTTGCTTTCATTCGGTGGGGAAGAGACGTCGGAGGTACGCGGAGGCCATTCCCTCTTCTCCTTTATATCCTCTTTGACCGAGTCGCCGGTGGTATGGGAGACGACGCTCGAGCTCCGAGGTCCGGGAGACGAGGAACGTTGCTTCTTCGTCTGCTGTTCAAACCGTCCGATGAGATTTGCAACTCTCTGATGGGGTCGCTCGTCGGGTAGTGGCCTGAATTGCGCGTTTCATTTGTCAAAAAGAATGGACGGGGGAGAATGGA
>Ga0307513_10010968_pt1 | contig 11308 bp, 7 predicted proteins | sample 15_EM_MG_FD_202174 | JGI IMG/M metagenome (GOLD analysis project Ga0307513, IMG submission 202174) | Populus trichocarpa ectomycorrhiza microbial communities from riparian zone in the Pacific Northwest, United States - 15_EM | ecosystem: Host-associated > Plants > Roots > Unclassified | place... | reverse complement strand
AGAATAATTCTCGAAAACTTTCAACCACCACCACATCTTTGAGAAGATGTGGCTTCATAGAAGTGTTCAGAAGACACTCCTCTTTAATTCTATGTTTTCCAATTTTCAATCAAAGCAATATTAGTGGAGATAGTAAAATTCTGAATTACCCATGTATGGTCATTTTCGAAGTTACTTTTGCCAAGCCCCATTTATTTATGTGTATTATGTAAGCAAAATGAATTACCCATGAGGGCTGATTTCAAATGCCCGGCACCATACCAGATTCTCCCTCGATCCAAAGCCAAGGTGGCGCGTCCGATTGGTCGACATGTGAACTCCTTTTTTCCCTTCACTTTCACTTTTCCTTCAATGAGTGTGGATTTCCTCCCTGCACCAGAGGGGAGCACATTCTCAATTTGGCACAAGTGCGGCGAGAAAATTGATTGACATGGGGGTGGGACAACAATCCAAGTCACTCGACCCGTTTGCTCAAATTCAAGAGATAACCTTTTCCGTAGCCTGCTATTTTTGGCAGTGAATAGGAAAGGGAAATAAGTGTGGATGAATGAATGAATGAATGAATGAATGAATGCCAATTTCCCAGAATCGGTAGAGAGTTGCACCCATCAACCCCCAAAGGAAAACAGGCCCGCACGAGCCTTTCCCTATCCGCTAACGGGCACAGGGGGAGAGACAATACTGCAGCGAGGGTGAGAGTGAGTGCGGCGTGAAGAGAGCCACTCCCCCCCCCCCAATACCCGGACAAGCGGTGGGAAATGCGGAAGGGTTAGGGGGAGGGAGAGGCCCACACCCACCCCTTTTTTCTGACTCGCTGTATTTTTTTCTTCCACATCCCTGTAGCTTGACGCCCCACGTCCATGCTCTCGGCCCCGGCTAGTGTGGCAGCCAGAGTAGAGAGGTCACAAACCCTATTCCCCCGTCCATCCATTTCAACATAATCTGCAAACCGTCTATAAAGACCTCGCAGCCGACCCAAACTAACTCTCCTCTCCCTTCTTTCACCACCCACAGTCGCTTCTTCACTCTTGCTTTTATCTTCTTGCACGATCACCACGCTCGCTCTTTTGCGTATTCACTCGTTTTTAATAACACCCCCAACACTCTACTTAATAATTCCCCCTTTTTAAGTTTTTCTTAAAAACATTATAACTAGTCAAAATGCGTTTCGCTACCATTGCTGCTGTTTTCTCTGTCGTTGCTGGTGCCTCTGCCGCCGCTGTCAAGAACGGTACTGAGTACACCACCACTGAGGTTGTCACAAAATACACTACCTACTGCCCATTGCCCACTACGATTGTGGAGGGTAACAAGACCTACACTGTCACCAAGGTATGCATTCCGTTTGAGAATTGGGACTGCAATTGCTGATAATTGGGTTTAAGGCCACTACTTTGACTATCACCGACTGCCCTTGCACTCGCACCAAGGTCTACACTACCATCCTCCCGACCGCTGCTTGCACTGGAAAGTGGTGAGTAGCAATCATTCCTCCATTGAAGTTGTTTGACCATATTAACATTCGTAGCTCTGTCTCTGTTCCAATCGGAACCGGATATGGCCCTGCTCCTACTGGCTCATCCAACCCTGTTTACCCCAACGGCACCATCCCAACCTCCAAGCCTTCCTCTGGTTCAGCTGGTCCGGGTGCCAACGTCACCAAGCCAGCACCAACCAGCGCCCCAAGTACTCCGCCATTCACCGGTTCTGCCAACAAGGCCACTGTTGCTGGTGCTGCTTTGGCCGGTCTCATTGGTGCTGTCGCTTACCTCTTGTAAATGCAATGACATTTACGCTAGCAATGTTCATGCGGTTTGAACGAACGGCTTGACGATTGCTTGCGGGTCTGGGAAAAGGAGGGGGAAAGGCATTTACACGAACCGACGGCATTTAATGGGTGTTTTACTTGGGGTTTTTTCCTGGTCTTTTACATTTGGGGAATTCGCAATGAACATGTAGATTTCTTCCACCTTGGAGGTAGTTTTTTTTATTAGTTGGTGTGGTGTGTGTATAATGGCAAGGGTCCTTTTTTAAACTTAATCGAAGTCGGCTCGACAAAATTTCCCACCCCTTACACCTTTGTTCTCTTCCATGTTTATCTCTTTCTGGAATTCGGAGTACAGTGGGATCTCCGTTTCTATTATTTTTATTTATTTTTTTAGGCCGGTTTTCACTTGAAGCACGGAAACGGACAACGCAACGCACTTGATGAACCAAAACAGCGATGACCGGTGCGAGTATCATACTTATTACCATATAATTTATTAATTAATTACAAGTTTTGTCCTTGACCCCCTTCCTTCCAATGTTTACCATTCTCAATTAGAACAATATCCGTACTTTCCTGCGGTATTTGTCCTAGCCAGCTCTTAGCATAGGCGCTAGCTGCTTTCACATCCTTGTGATATAATGAGACAAGGGGGTGTGATATGTGTGATCGATGTGATGCAACTCGGGCAGAGAAAATCAAATTTAACTTGAGCGAAAGTGGATACTTCGACAACCCACTTTAGGTTTCTACCTAGCGAACTGTAGGTATGGGTGCTGGTATCTACCAGTGCACGCGCCATACTCCGCCCTAGTGTAATTTAATCTCTGTTATCTTTTCAGACGTCTTGCCCAGCACGGTCATAGGCGGCTGGTGCACTTGGAAAGGTGGAAAAGGGGCGGTTGGAATGCGGTGTCATGGGGCGTCACTCGGATTAGTATCCGCATTTGGATAATTGGAGGGTTGTTGCGGTAAGGTACATACATACATATTTACATATCACACTGTGCATGTATTACCGCTGAATGCCCACCGCACATACTCCACCCATCCTTGAGTACCGTATTCGGGGATCAAACCTTACTTATTACCATACCCTACTTGCTCTGCTATCGATCGACCGAACGAGTTGCAGTTCATATTGTCCGGATGCCAGATTCGAGAGGATTGTTCGTTCACGGATGGATATGTTTGATTTGTTTGATTAACTTTTGCGCTTTTGGGGGTTGCTTCCGGAGGCACCTCCGTTCCGGGTAAAAAGAAACCAAGACGAAAGCGGACTGAAGGTGACATTCTGAGCACTTGTTTGTTTGTTTAGTTAATTAGATAGCGCTGTTTTGTGAGTGTTGTGGTGGCTTTCTGTTTCCGGAGTTCGCGGTCGTGGTGGGGATGCTGTAGCGTACTTTTGAGTTTGGGCACGGAGGAGAGAAGGGAGGAGCGCAAGAGCGAAAGTATGAGACTGCGCCTAACTGGTAGGAAAGTTTCATCATTTCATCTTTGGCTGTGGGGGGTTGAAGGTCACTGTCGAGCCGGGGAATCCTCCCACGTCCATATCCTGCAATAGCTCAGTGCGCTTTCACCTTACCTCTCCATACTATGATGATTCACGCCCACGAACGATCGCTAAATTTGGGCAAATGTGAGACTTACAACGTCCTTCCATTCTGCTAGTGAAAACGGAAACCTGAGAATCTTATGCGTACTCTCTGAGGTTTTTGTGTTTTTGCTCTTAGGGTGGCTCGTTGGTGCTGGCGCACTGCTTGTACCAACCCGTGGGAGCTGGAAGATTTCATGAGATTACAGCAGATTCGGCAGTGTGGCAAAAGGTAGGCTAAACTGTAATATCGTGGGGAATACAATGTAGGTGTCTCCTTGGGTGGGGGGCTGTGTACGCTCGCGCCCTGCTATCCGGGTGGTTTGTCCGGCACAGCGAGTGATCCGGGACGACAGGTTAGGATTGGTGTAAAGAAGTTTGGAACATATTGGGATTCATAGGAACCAGTAAGGTATCCGGATATCGAGATTCGGGACAGCGGGGTGTGAGTGTATATCCACTCTTGACCCTTTCCTCTTTTTTCCCCTTCCTTCCTTCCTCCTTCCTTTCCTTTATACAGCACTGAATTTCACCCGGGGCTAGAATTCTTGGTAACATATGATATCGTAAGGGTAAAAGTTCTAATGGTGTAAAGTATCGGCTCCGGAGATCAAAACCCAGACACCGGCGTCCTATGCAACGAATATGTCACCTCGCAAAAATCCTTAGGAATCCGAGAGACAAGTTTCTGAGATGGTAATTAAGGAGGGGTAGACAATCCCATAACTCTCGTACAGATTTTCGGTAGATCCTCTTGCTGAGTTGATATCTCATTACGGTAAGGTATGTGTACCATTTGTGCCGAAAAAAATCCAGCACAAGTTGTACTATGAAAGTGTCTGTTTTAGACTAAAAGTGGCCACCTATTTCGTTTTAATACGTGGTCGGAAAAAAAACCCCACGAGAAAGAAATGAAAAGGCACAGTCAGAATTGACCGGCAGGGGGAAATGTCGATAGGAGAGGGTGAAAACATCAAAGCTATAAAATACACTTTTTGACAATAATGAAACTATTGCACCCCCCAACCCCACTCTACTACAGGTTGTGAACACAAACTCTGAAATTCGCGCTCAGCTCCGAGAGATAGGGAGTGTCATGCAAGTGTGATAATATATACATACATTCCCACCTCATTGGATATCCCACATCCACAGGAGATGAGGTCCAAAATAGTTTCCATCAGTAATATCGGCGGCAGGGGAAAGAATGGTGAGTTCAATTAGTTTCGGTCTTAGCTCTCTTAGGTGATCGGGCCGTTATGGTTTCTGCAGAATAGCAGCGCCTCTATCCTCCTGTGACCATAACTAGTAGCCCACCTGAGCGGTGTTCGGCTATCATTATCCGGATGGTTGGGATTAACCTCTTCCCTCCTGAGTAGTATTTTCACCACTGCCTCAAGTCCATCCTGGGCGGCAAACGAGAGCGGTGTTCGGCCGAGAATATCTCGCTGGTCTGGGTTAACCTCCTCCCGCCCAAGTAGTATTTTCATCACTCCCTCATGTCCCCTATTCGCAGTAAGGAAGAAGGGTATTCGGCCGCAATTATCGGGCTTTTCAGGGTTGACATCCTTCCGCGCGAGAAGTATTTGCACCACACACTCATGCCCACCAATAGCTGCTTGAGAGAGCGGAGTTTGGCCGTGCTGATCTGGCTTGTAGGGGTTGACCTCTTCCTGTCCCACCAAGATTTTGACCACTCCCTCATGTCCACTCTCAGCCAGGTTTCCGAATGGTCCGCGGAAGACCGAACTAGACCAGCCGGTCTGGTCGAAAGTTAAGTCTAGTCTAATGGTGGAAATTAGACCGACTGGACAGTCAAGATTATCGGATCCGACTTGGCCAGGGCCAGTCCGACCAGGCCCGACCAGGCCCTATCAAAGAAGTATCCTGAGAGGAACAAAAGGAACAATGAAAGAACACACAATCGGCTTTCAAGCCAACTAATAATGAGTATGAAAACATAAAGAGCTGAGAGGAACATTTGAGAGGAGAAAGAAACCATATTTGAGAGGAGCAGAAAACCATATACGAACAATTTTTTCGGTGAACTAGGTGAGTGATATTACATGATTATACAATATTTTATACAGACTGGTCTGGGACCAGTCCAGACCGGACTGAACCACCTGAGTTAGTTAGGTCTAGTCATTGACATCAACTTGGACTGACCAGCCTGGTCCTGCCTCCAATACTTGACCGGTCGGACTCTTCGGAACCCTGACACAATCACATACTCCCGATACTCAAATCATTCATGAATTCGTCCCACTATGGTCAGCCTGTGAAGACAATTTAGACCAAAGTCGCAACCTTACAATACTTAAGAGATACTAGGCTAAGGTGGCATAGAGGAAAGATTCTGAATTAACCTCACAGCGGTAGAGCGACAGGATTGGCTAGAAGTGTGTGTATTTTGTAGATGCGATATATGTGCACGGTATGATTATCGACTGTGCTATCTTGTTTGATACTCCATTGCCAATAGTAATACAAGGATATAATATATAGAGAAATAGAACAAGACGATCTCGATTTTCCACACGTCATACATTATCACGACTGTCCCCCCCACCTCCTCCATGACAAAGGAATAATATTGCCCCGGCACCTACTTTATAAATCACAATATCTCCCGAATAAACAAAACCACAAACATCCCCCCCAATGTAAGGAAACTTCTAACAGGGTGGGCAACATGTGAGTGCAATCTCGTAACTTCAATAGTGCTTAGATTTCGTCCCTTCTCCCTTGCAAGTGGGACTTGGATGTGCCGGTATTTACGCGGTATTGTCAAGCAGCATCCAGAAGAGCTAGAAAGCTTTTGGTAAAAAAAGGGACAAAAACGCTTCTACTACAAGCAAGATAAATATGTAGGAATAGAAGTGGGTGAGGGAAAAAAATCAAGGGGTAGGAACAATGATGAAAAAACCCAGAGATAAGGAGAAACTGAATCTCTTCCCCGGCCTGATGGTGTTTCTTTAGTGACAGCAGCATCAACAGCCCTCCCATCCCCTTGATGGTTAACTATCAGACAACAATAGCGAGTTCCTCGGCTGGCAAGTAATGGTGGAAGTGGAGGGGCAGGTCCGGGAAGGCCTGAATGGCAAACTGGGGATCAACGGAGGGAGAACTTCATGTGTATAACAGAAGGGGAACAACTTGTGGCTAGTAATATATCAAAACCGGCGGATCTTTTTGTGGGGTGGCTCGAGGAGTTGGAAGGGCTCAGGAGTGAAGGGTTCAGATAACTCCTTCCTGGGTCGTAATATTGCGTCGGGGTCATGCCACTCGTCTTGCTCATGGACAACTCCCGCACAACCATCGTTAGCAAGCCACGGAAATAGTGTTCGGCTACTCTCATCTGCCACCCTGGAGTTGGCATTGTTCCGTTCCGGTATCATGTCCACAATTTCCTGATGTCCAAGCATGGCGGCCAATGGAAGCTGTGTTTGGTTAATCTCGTCTGTAGCGTCGCAATTACCGCCGGGTTGGTGCGCGCCCACAATTTCCGCATTCCTATTCCCCGCAACCCAAGACAATGATGTTCGGCCGCTCTTGTTAGAACTATCGGGATTGACATTGCTCCTTTTCAGCAGCAGCTTGACCGCTTCCTTATGCCCGTTCTCGGCTGCCCATGACAAAGGTGCTCGGTCACTCTCATCTGCCGTGTCGGGATTGACATCGCTCCTTTCCAACAACAGCTTGAGCGCTTCCTCATGCCCCCCCTCGGCTGCCCATGACAAAGCTGTTCGGCCACTCCTATCTGCTGTGTTGGGATTGACACTGTTCCTTTTCAATAGTAGCTCGATCACTTCCTCATGCCCTGTCGCGGCTGCCCATGACAAAGGTGTTCGGCCACTCTCATCTGCCGTGTCGGGATTGACATCGTTCCGTCCCAATAGCACTCCCACAACTGCCGGCCGAAGTCCCGTGACAGCCCAGGAGAGTGGCGTTCGACCACTCTTGTCAGCGCTGTCGGCATTGATATCGCTCCGTTCCAATAGCATCTCCACAACTCCCTTATCACCGTACGAGGCAGCCCATGAAACTGGTGTTCGACCACTCTTGTCAGCGCTGTCGGCATTGATATCGCTCCGTTCCAATAGCATCTCCACAATTTCCTTATGCCCGTTCTTGGTAGCCCATGAAAATGGTGTTCGGCCACTCTTGTCAGAACCGTCGGGGTTGATATCGCTCCGTTCCAATAGCATCTCCACAATTTCCTTATGCCCGTTCTTGGTAGCCCATGAAAATGGTGTTCGGCCACTCTTGTCAGAACCGTCGGGATTGATATCGCTCCGTTCCAATAACATCCTCACAATTTCCTTATGCCCATTCTTGACCGCCCTTGAAAGTGGTGTTTTGCCGACGTCATCTACCGTGTGGGGGTTGATATCGTTTCGCGCTAATAGCATCTCTGCAATTTCCACCCACCCATTCCTGGCAGCCCATAAAAGTAGCATTCGGCCACGCCTGTCAACACTGTTGGGATCTGCATCGTCCCGCTTCAATAGCATCTCCACAATTTCCTCATGCAGGTGCTCAGCCGCCTGTGACAATGGTGTTTGGCCATCGCAATTTGATATATTAGGATCGATACCCTCCTGTTCCAGCAGTAATTTTACTATCCCACCATTTCCCATCCTGACAGCCATGATCAACGGTGTATCGCTATCATTGTCAGTTGTGTTAACATCCCATTTCCTAGCCTTGAGCAAAGAACCCATGATCTTACAAACACCCATACCAGCCGCACAATGAAGCCCCGTGCATCCAGTCGGGCTATCTCGCCCAAACGATAGCCGAGAAGATATATGTGTATCGAATCGATCAAGATGCTTTAATGCAAGGGAAATTACACATTCCGAGGTTTCTTTTCGGGCATGTGCTCCCCAGTAACGAGAAGCGTATTTAAGAAAGGGAGTTGTAGGTGGGAGTTGACGGAGAGCCGGAGAAAGGTCCCTGATGCACCCAAAGTTAAGGTAGGTCAGGCAAACCTCAGCGATTATCGAATGGGGATTATGAAAAAGTTTAGGATTCGCTTGGATATATTCCTGCAGGGTGAAATGAACCAGACGGACAACGGAAGACGATGAATCGACTGTGATGAGTCCTAGCCCGCAGTTCAATACGGTCCGGATCGAAGGCGCATTATCATTGTTCAGATCTGCCGACCCTATCTCTACCCCTAAGGCTTGACATAGCTCGTCTGGCCCCAACGGCCGCTCTGAATATGCTACCCACATTATAGCATCCATTCCTAGTCGCGCCCTGTCCCCCCCCTGTGCCCTGATTCTCTCGAAAGTGGCAGTGTATATGTCCCCTACGTCTTGACCACATGACATCCGTTTGAGTCTTTCCCTCCTCCGATGGATGGTTGTTTCTCCGAGGATCGCCTCAATGCTGAGAGAGACAAGTAGGAATCTATGCACAATCATTCGTGAGTAACACGATCTCTACCCGATACGGGAAAACTAGGCATCAAGACATACATCTCTGATATTTCCCCCGGAATGATTTCCATTATATCCGCTCTTAGACATTCATCCATCGCATCAGGTTCTTGGTCCTCGTCCAGCTTCATCCTCAGAAAGGCCATAGTGTCTTCCCTCTTTGGGCTTACTGAGATAGCAGCCATTCTGGGGAAGTACTTCTCGACCTCTGGGCGGATGAAAGGCCTTCCAGTCATGAATAATCGGACGTTTGGCGACTCCTGGAGGATAACTTGCAGAGACCTAAGAAGGCCGGTCCGATGCGCCGGGAGAGATTCATCTAAGCCATCGATACATATAACCACCCGTTGTCGTTGTCCAATCGCCCTCTTAAGCATTTCAAGAAGTTTTGGGACTTCCGGGCCTACCCCGCCAAAATGCTCTTTCGCCTCTTCGAAAGCCTTGCGGATATCCTCAGAGATATTTCCTCCTCCCAACAACTGTTTGACCATGGCTCCTAGCATGCCCGATGTAGTCTGCTCCTTTCTATCCAGGTAGTCGCAATACAGTCCAGTAGTTGTGATATCCTGTCGCTTGCCGTAGAAGTGATCGATTACTACGGAACTAAAATTTCAAGTAGTTAGCGATAAGAGCTCTCCCCTCCAAATTTTCTGGTGTTACCTAAGATGAGTCTTCCCCACACCCGGATCACCGTGGCATAATAGCACCGAGTGAGAAGATCCATCTTCTCTCGTATTCCAAGTTCGAAACTCGCTCGTTTGAAAGATCCATTCTCCCACGCCCTTGAGTCGGCTCTCCCTCAAATGTTGATGTCTCCTCTGAGGCTCTAGCGGTGACAACCACCGTAGAACCTGATTCCTGTCATCTGCTATAGTTGTGTTGAAACTGTTGACATTGCATGACCCGATAATCGCTCGATTGTCCATATTACTTGAAGTCTGGCCGATAGACGGTGTAGAGGGTGGTAGATAGGAGTCTCGAAGTGTAGCACTAAGATAAAGTTCCTACACTAGAGGTGGTGAAGAGAAGAGTCGCCTCAGCGCCGAAAAAAAAATCATGTTGGGGGAGTAAGGCTGTGAGAGGTCACGAGTATGCATTTCGCCCAATAGCTTCGCGCCAACAACTCAGTCACCACCCACCGAGCCTCTCCCGAATTCTCAAAGAACACTTCTAAGCCTCTGCAGCGGAAATGCGCAGTTCGCCTCTCGCATGCACAATCCAGCTCACAATCAAGCACAAGTACGATACCTGCTTGATTTAAAGTATTAATTGGAAATGGGCATGACACAGAGCCCCCGGAAAATTAGCCGTAGTGCTTTCTATAATAATTTGTCCTCTCGAGTCTATGTTCGTTTCTGGTCATCTTTTTCATGCTTTCAGCACTTTCGTCTTACCATAGCTTTCTCTCTTTGTTACCTGCCTATCTTGATCTTTTATATGCTGCGATTAGACTCATTTAACCTGTCCCTATGGGTGTCTCGAATTGCTACTCGGCTGTTTCCTTCCCAAACAGGCCTTAGCTCATACGCCTAGCGCACCCACCATTTCTAAATTCCGGTAGATATGATACTTTTTGGTTTGGCAAGTATCATAACTTAGGTCTCACTTTGAAGTTTGACCAACCACAAGCAGCCCAGTGCGGCTCAAGTATTCTTACCATAAAATTTCCCAATCTTCGTCCCCGCGCTCGATAAAATTCTAAGGCAGATAAGAGGAAGTCAGGTCGCCATCGTGATAATATGTGTGATCAATAGGAAGGATTTGTGGTTTCTGCGCCCGACGCAGCGCGAGTGTTCCAAGTGTATGGGATCTCAGTGCAATCGTAGCTAGAATGAACCTCCGGGTAGCGGATGCTCGGTCATAAGGAACAGTTCCTCGCAGCCACTGCGGCGAATCTACTACAAAGCACAGTTTGCGCGTGAACCCCAATAGTAAAAATTAGGGTCTGTTTACCTAACCCCCTGGTACTAAAATCCGGGGGACGGATGATGGCGGCTCAACTGGCATCGTTTACCGAACCGCGATAGGAAGGTGTTTGACCAATTTTCCTCCCTCCTAAATTATTCCCCCTGGCTGGTAAAAACATGATACCCCGGGCGTGAGTTTGCAAATTCCACTAGACGCTCGGTCGCACGCTGCTGCAGCTAAACACCCTCTCCTTGGGTAAGTTACTTGCCAGCATACCTTCCCACACCTCCAACAGTAAAGCCCCGCTTGATGTTCAGTACCCCCTCGAGCTGCTAGACGGTCCTCTACGGGTCAACCTGCCCTTACTGAACCAGACTTTGGAGTCTTGATTCTAGGCCTCCGCTCTAGCTATGCGCAACTGTAATTGGTATTCACACTTCGGGTAGCACGTCAAATTAATAGTGGGTTGGAACAACCTATTGCCAATTGGGCAAGCACAGGGAGCGGCGTCTGGCGAATCGGAGAAGCGTCCCGGGCAAGGATGGAAAATAGTATACCCGGTTGCTGGGCCCGGGCGGGGTCATA
>Ga0307513_10010967_pt1 | contig 11309 bp, 11 predicted proteins | sample 15_EM_MG_FD_202174 | JGI IMG/M metagenome (GOLD analysis project Ga0307513, IMG submission 202174) | Populus trichocarpa ectomycorrhiza microbial communities from riparian zone in the Pacific Northwest, United States - 15_EM | ecosystem: Host-associated > Plants > Roots > Unclassified | place... | reverse complement strand
AGCCTTATGGCTACAAGAAGCACTACAAGGCCAAGATCGTCATCAACTACGGCTACGGCTACTGAGCCGGCAACGATAACGAACTGACCTCCCCGAACCCGGTCGTCCCTGCGACCGGTTTTTTGGTTTGTCTGGCGGATGGCTCGCAGAGTGTCCCCGTGCAAGCCCCCTCTGTCCCTCCGGGACATCGTCTCCACAAGAGGGGAGATGCGCCATAGGTTTCCCTGCGTCCCTGACTCCGATATCGAGAGATGGAAAAGAACGATCTCCCCACCTGTGGGGGAGATGTCAGCGTAGTTGACAGAGGGGGGCTGCATGGGGACAGCCCCCTTATCGCATCAGCCCCCTGAAAGCCGTGACCTCGATCTCGATCAGCATTTCCGGGCGGATGAGGCCGCAGACAACCATCGTTGCTGCGGGCCGGATATCACCGAATGCCGCGCCGAGGATTGGGAACACCCGGTCGGCAAAGGCGGCGTCGGTGACGTAATAGTGATTGCGAACGACATCCGAGAGCGCGAATCCGGCCTCCTGCAACGCGCCTTCGATGGTTTTCAGGCAGCTGCGAGTCTGTTCTTCCACCGTTTCCGGCATGGTCATTTCGGCATAGTCATAGCCGGTCGTGCCGGAGACGAAACACCAGTCGCCCTGCACCACGGCCCGCGAATAACCTGCCGTTCTTTCGAATGGCGAACCGGAAGAGATCAGTTTGCGCGGGCTTGGCATGTATGCTCGCTCTGTCTAAGGCCCAGGCCCATATCAGGCCCAGGGATGGGAAACGGCATTGGCCTTTTCGAAGCTGTCGATGGCCGCGGCTTTTTCCAGCGTCAGGCCGATATCGTCGAGGCCGTTCAGCATGCAGTGGCGGCGGAAGGCGTCGAGTTCGAAGGCGATCGTGCCGCCGTCCGGTCCGGTGATCTCGCAGGATTCGAGATCGACGGTCAGGACCGCGTTGGAGCCGCGCGAGGCATCGTCCATCAGCTTTTCCAGGTCTTCCGGAGAAACGACGACCGGCAGGATGCCGTTCTTGAAACAGTTGTTGTAGAAGATGTCGGCAAACGAGGTCGAGATGACGCAGCGGATGCCGAAGTCGAGCAGCGCCCAGGGCGCATGCTCGCGCGAGGATCCGCAGCCGAAATTGTCGCCGGCGACCAGGATCTTGGCATTCTGGTAAGCGGGCTTGTTCAGCACGAACTCTTCGTTGATCGAACCATCTTCATGGTAGCGCGCTTCGGCGAAAAGGCCGGTCCCGAGGCCGGTACGCTTGATCGTCTTCAGGTAATCCTTCGGAATGATCATGTCCGTATCGATGTTGACGACGGGCAGGGGCGCGGCAACGCCGGTGAGCTTAACGAACTTGTCCATGACTGAAAGCCTTCGATTTCAACGGAACGACGGGATTGCGCCCAGCGTTTAGAGCAATTTCACGCGAAAATGAAGGGAAATCTACGGCGCCCGGCCGATGGCGCCGATCACAGGTCGATGATGGTGCCGCGGCCGTCGTTCCAGATGCGCGGTTCGCGTGCCGGACGGCTGGTCTCGCGGTTGGCCCGGGCGCGAACCGGCTTTGGCAAGAACCGCGCCGAGAGGGCCGAAGCGATCATCAGCACCGAGATGATGCCGGCCAGCGCCAGCCCGAGCGAGGCCGTGAAGACGAAGGCCATCAGCGTGAACGCGATGCCCGCGGCCGTCAGGAGGAGAGTGCGAATGCTTTGCATGAGCGTCATAACCTTTCGTTACCCCAGATGTGGTCTCGCCGTCTTCTCTTTGCAAGAGGTGGTCTTTGCAGGAGGATGGTCGATCCGGCCTGCGGCAGCGTGCCTTGCGAAAAAGGCAAAAGCCGGGCAAGACTGCGCCCATGACAATCCCTTCCGATCGCCATCCTGTCCGTCTGCGCCGTTCCGTTCTCTGTGTCCCGGCCGACAATGCCAGGGCACTTGCCAAGGTGGCCGTCCTGGAATGCGACGCGGTGATCTACGATCTTGAGGATGCCGTCGCCCCGGATCACAAGGCGCAAGCCCGCGCGGCGCTCGTCGCGCATCTGGCGCACAAACGCCGGCCGGATCTTGAGGTCGTCGTCCGCATCAACAGCCTGTCGTCCTCCTTCGGCGAACAGGATCTGGCGGCGCTTGCGTCTGCGCCCATCGATGCGCTGCTTCTGCCTAAGGTCGAAAGCCCGCAGGATATCCAGACAGTTGTCGATGCCCTGTCCGATAGCGATGCACCGGAGAGCCTGCGTCTCTGGGCGATGATCGAAACCCCACGCGGCGTCCTGAATGCAGCCGCCATCGCCGAAACAGGCCGGACGCGAGGTGGACGGCTTGATTGCTTCGTGCCGGGTGTAAACGACCTGCGCAAGGAAACCGGCGTGCCCGACATGCCGGGCCGGCCCTATCTCGTGCCCTGGCTGATGCAGGTCCTGCTCGCCGCCCGCGGCGGCGGGCTCGACATCATCGATGCGGTGTTCAACGATTTTCGCGATGCGGACGGTTTTGCCGCGGAATGCGCCCAGGGCCGCGCCATGGGGTTCGATGGCAAGATGCTGATCCACCCGGCCCAGATCGGTCCGGCCAATGACCGCTTCGGTGTCGAAGTGTCGGCGCTGGCCGCGGCGCATTCGATCATCGACGCCTTTGCGCTTGCGGAAAATGCAGGTAAAGCGGTGATCAATCTCGATGGCCATATGGTCGAGCGCCTGCATCTTGACCAGGCGTTGCGGCTGGTTGCCAAGGCCACAGCCATTCAACACAAAGGGACACGCACTTGAAACTGTACCGTTTGCTGACCGCGCAGGACGATTCTGCATTCTGCCACAAGGTCACGGCCGCCCTCAACAAGGGCTGGGAACTCTACGGCTCGCCGACCTATGCCTGGAATCAGGAAACCCGGCAGATGATGTGCGGCCAGGCTGTGGTCAAGGACGTCGAAGGCAAGGACTATACGCCGGACACAAAACTGTCAGAGCATTAAAAACGGCAAGGCGGGTGGTTTCCTACCCGCCGACATGCTCGACGCTGGCTTCGATCCGCTCCATGTCATCGTCTGAAAGGCCGAAATGGTGGCCGATTTCGTGGATCAGCACATGGGTGATGATGTCGCCCAGCGTCTCCTCGTTCTCAGCCCAATAGTCTATGATTGGCCGGCGGTAGAGCGTGATCCGGTTCGGCATTTCGCCTGTGTCCATGGTGAAGCGCTCGGTAATGCCGCGGCCCTCGAAAAGCCCGAGAAGGTCGAACGGTGTTTCCAGCGCCATGTCGTCGAAAACATCCTCGCTCGGGAAATCCGCGATCTCGATGCTGAGGTCGCTTGCCAGTGCACGAAACTCCTCCGGCAGGTGGCTGTAGGCCTCCAGCGTCAAGGATTCGAATGTGCTGATGGTCGGCGCGTGGCGTTCCCGCCAGTCATCGGTCTGGTCAATCCTGGCCATGCGTACTCCTTAACTGACCCCCATATAACGATTTCATCCGCATATTTCGAGTGATGAATTCTGGCCAGTCCAGCTCGAGGAATAAATTCTTAAAATTTGCCGTTGACTCTTTTTTGAAGCTCTGGAATCTATAGGAACATAACAGGAACAAATTACGAGGAGCTGACCGTCATGGCCACAAAAGCTGTGCCGCGGGCGGGACTTTCTGCGCTTCGCGCAACCATTCTCCGCCTTGAAAACGAAAATGTGCCGGCACTCCTGAAGGCCGACAGGAAGGGTAGTCCCGCAGGCTTCGAGCGGAAGATCGAGAAAGAGGATGCGCGGGTTGCCGGCAATATCCTGCGCTTCGGTATAGAAGCCCTCGACGACGTTCTTCAGGGGGGCTTGCCGCTGGCCGGGCTTACTGAAATCCGCGCAGCACAAACCCGCGATGCCGGCGCTGCCATGGGTTTCGTTCTGGCCCTTGCGGTGCTGTGTCAGTCGGGCAATCCCGGACAGGCGGATTTACCAGCGCAGACAGGTTTACCCGTCCTGTGGATTGGCCTGGGAATGGCGTCATCCGAGGCCGGGCATCCCTATGGTCGCGGGCTGGAGGCCTATGGACTGGATACCAGCCGTTGCATTTTCAGCAGCCCGCGCACTATCGTTGATGCGCTTTGGATCGCCGAAGCAGCGCTCTTTGCCCCTGTCTTTGCAGCCATCATTCTGGAGGTGCGGGGCAATCCGGAGCATTTCGGTCTGAACGAAAGCCGTCGGCTGCATGTGCGGGCGCGCACCGGCAAGGTGCCGCTCTTCCTTTTGCGACAGGCGGGCGAGGAAGAAGCGAGCAGCGCCCCCTTTCGTTTTCGGGTTGCTCCCGCCCCCGCGGCCGGACGGCTGCTTCCGGATGGGTCAAAATCGGCCGGTAGCATCGGCAATCCGGCTTTCCGTGTTGCCGTCGAAAAAAGCAGGGTTTTTGCGCCTCTCGAGTTTTCAATGGAATGGAGTTCTCATGCCCGCCGCTTCCGCCATCTCGTCCCAGGGGCCAACACTTCTGAGCCAAAACGCCGGCCAGCGCATTCTGTCGCTGACGTTTCCACATCTGCCGGCGGATCGGGTGGCACGGATGAAATGGCAGGCGTCATGGCTTTCCAGAAAGCGTCCTGACCATCCGCCCCTGGTCTTTGTCGATCGCATCCAGAACGCCATGTGCATCGTTGCGCTGGACATCTGCGCCGAGAAGGCCGGGTTGAGGTGCGGCCAGGGTCTGGCGGAGGCGCGTGCCATGCACCCCGGCATCGACATCATCCCGGCCGATTCCGATGCCGACAAGGCGCTCCTTGCATCCCTCGCCGACTGGTGCGATCGATATACGCCCCTTGTGGCGGTGGACGGAGCGAACGGGCTCTATCTGGACATCACCGGTTGTGTCCATCTGCATGGTAGCGAAAAATCGCTTCTTACCGATATCCTGTCCAGGCTCTTTTGCCTGGGGATAGAGGCGCGCGGGGCGATCGCCTCTTCGGCAGGGCTCTCCTGGGCCATGGCCCGCTATCGGCCAGGGGCGATCGTTGCGCCGCAGGACGCTGAACAGGTCCTGCTTCCCCTTCCCCTCGCATCGCTCAGGCTTGCTTCGGACACGATCGAAACGCTGGCGCGTGTCGGCTTGAAGACCGTTGGCGACATCATCCGCATGCCACGGGCACCTCTGGCTCGCCGTTTCGGTCCATCCGTGCTTCTGCGCCTTGATCAGGCGCTCGGCTTCGAGGATGAACCGCTTTCCCCGCGCATGCCTGTCGCAAGTCTGTCGGTGGAACGGCGCCTTGCTTCCCCCATTCAGGAAGCGGACGATATTCTTGGACTGACATTCCAGCTTGCCAAAGGCCTGCGGCAGAGTTTCGAGGAGCGCGGTGAAGGAGGGCGCCTGTTCGAACTCGTCCTTTTCAGGGTCGACGGCAAGGTCTTTCGCATCCGTGCCGCAACATCGGCTGCGTCCAAGGATCCCGAACGCATATCAGCCCTTTATCGCGACCGCCTTCGGGCTATTCATGACGATCTCGACGCCGGCTATGGTTTCGAAATTCTTCGTCTCTGCGTACTGAAGACGGAACGCTATGCCCTCCTTCAGGAGGATTTCTCTGGCAAGACTGATCCAAACCGCTCCCTGTCCGCATTTACCGACCGTGTCGTGGCGCGCTTCGGTCAGGAGAGCCTGTCCATGCTGGTGCTTCACGAAAGCCATGTTCCGGAAAGGGCGACCGGCTTTGCTTCCATCGTCGACATCGACCGGCTTGGTGTTCAGAAGCTGGGCGTTCAGAAACGGCCGGATCTGCCGGCATGCTTCCCCCTGCCTTCGGTGCGTCCCTTGCGGCTTTTCCGGCATCCCGAACGGGTAGACGTGATCGCGGCAGAGTTGCCGGAAGGTGCGCCGGCCAGCTTCAAGTGGCGCAAGATCATCTACCAGGTGGTGCGGTCAGAAGGGCCCGAACGCATCGCTGCCGAGTGGTGGATCGACGGGGAAAATGCGCTGACACGGGATTATTTCCGGGTCGAGGATGCGGACGGTCGCCGCTTCTGGCTGTTTCGCGACGGTCTTTATGGGCAAACCGCCGCGCCGCCTCAATGGTTCATGCACGGGATTTTCGCATGAGCGGCACGCCCATCTTCTATGAACTTGGGGCCAGGACCAATTACTCCTTTCTGGAGGGTTCGGCTCCAGCCGAAATCATGGTGGTCACGGCCCAAAAGATAGGGCTTGCGGGTCTGGGGATTGCGGATCGCAATACGGTGGCTGGCGTGGTGCGCGCCCATGCCAAGGCAAAGGTGGAGAAATATCAATTTCAACCCGGTACGCGGCTGGTTTTTGCCGATGGGACGCCGGATATTCTTGCCTATCCGCGAAGCCGCAGAGGTTGGGCCAATCTGTGCCGAATGCTCAGTGCGGGAAACCTGCGCGCGCAAAAGGGCACCTGCACTCTTTTCCTGTCCGACCTGCTTGAATGGCAGGACGAGCTTCAACTGATCGTCATGGAGGGAACCGACCGGCCAGAGGCGGAGAAGTTGGCAGGGCTTTTGCAAAAGCTGCAGGATTATGCCGGACACAGGCTCTATCTCGGCATGACGCCGCGGTACGACGGCTTCGATCAGCATGATTTCGCCTGTCTTGCTGCCATAGCGACAAAGACGGGAACCCGGATTATCGCCAGCAACGACGCCCTTTATCATGCTCCGGAGTTTCGCCCCGTCGCCGATATCGTCACGGCCATTCGGGAGCGCGTTACGATCATGAATGCCGGTCTGCGCCTGCAGGCCAATGCCGAGCGCCATCTGAAAGACCCGGAGGAGATGTCCAGGATCTTCCGGAATTATCCGGATGCCATCGCCAATACCGGCAGGTTCTTTCGTCGGCTATCCTTTAACCTCGATGAATTGAAGCACAATTACCCGACGGAGGCCGATGGAGAAGAGGCGCCGGCAGAACGATTGAGGCGGCTTGTCGAGGAAGGGGCGAAAGCGCGATACCCGAATGGCATGCCGGAAAGCGTGAGGACAAAGATCGAATACGAGCTCGTGCTGATCCATGACAAGCAATACGAGCCCTATTTCCTCACCGTTCATAAACTGGTCAATTTCGCGCGCAGCCAGGGTATCCTGTGCCAGGGTCGCGGCTCGGCGGCCAATTCCTCGGTCTGCTTCTGCCTGCATATCACAGAGGTCGATCCGGATAAATTCACCCTTTTGTTCGATCGTTTCCTGTCGCGCGATCGTGATGAGCCGCCGGATATCGACATTGATTTCGAGCATGCCCGCCGCGAAGAGGTGATCCAGTACATCTACAGGGAATATGGCAAGGAGCATGCGGGTCTTGCCGCGGCCGTCATCAGCTATCGTGCCCGTTCGGCGGGTCGTGAGGTGGCCAAGGTCTTCGGCCTTTCCGACGATGTGCAATCGGCTTTGTCCAGTTCGATCTGGGGCTGGTGGACCACATCATTTTCTGAGGAGCAGGCGAGAGCGGCCGGTCTCGACATGTCTGACCCAACGACCCTGCGCGTGTTGAACTATGCCGGCCTGCTGATGGAGTATCCGCGCCATCTGTCGCAGCATGTCGGCGGCTTCGTCATCACCAAGGACAGGCTCGACGAGGTCGTACCGATCATGAACACGGCCATGCCGGGTCGCTACATGATCGAATGGGACAAGGACGACTTGGACAATCTGAAGATCCTGAAGATCGACGTGTTGGCGCTCGGAATGCTGACCTGTCTGGCCAAGGCCTTCAAGCTCTTGGAAAACCACTATAACCAGCCCAAGCAACTGTCGCATATCTATGAAGACGTTCAGCCGGCCGTCTACGACATGATCTGCAGGGCCGACACGCTCGGCGTCTTCCAGATCGAGAGCCGCGCCCAGATGAGCATGCTGCCGCGCCTGCAGCCCCGTGAGTTCTACGATCTGGTCATCGAGGTGGCGATCGTCCGGCCCGGGCCTATACAGGGCGACATGGTGCATCCTTATCTGAAGCGGCGTCAGAATCCGGATGCCGTGAACTATCCAAGCGAGGAATTGAAGGAAGTCCTGAAGCGGACCCTTGGTGTGCCCCTGTTTCAGGAACAGGCGATGCAGATTGCAATCACGGCGGCGGGCTTTTCGCCGGCAGAAGCAGACCAATTGCGACGCGCCATGGCGACGTTCCGCCGAACGGGCCAGGTTGCGAATTTCGAGCAGCGCATGATCAAGGGCATGGTCGGGAATGGCTATGAGCATGAATTCGCAGAGCGCTGTTTCAATCAGATCAAAGGTTTCGGAGAATATGGTTTCCCCGAAAGCCACGCGGCCTCTTTCGCGTTGCTGGTCTATGCGTCCTGCTGGTTCAAGACCTATTATCCGGATGGCTTCTGTACCGCGATGCTGAATTCCCAGCCGATGGGTTTCTATCCGCCGGCGCAGCTGGTGAGAGATGCTCGCGAGCACGGCGTTCGTGTCCTGCCTGTCGATATCAACCATTCCACCTGGGACGCCGCGCTTGAAGACGGCGGCTTCGATCGTGACGGGATAGAGTCGCGCCACCGGGAAATGCGCGATGTGATTCTGTCGAAAAAATCGGTCCGGCTCGGTTTCAATCTGGTGCAGGGTCTCAATGAGGGCGATATGGAGAAGCTCGTCGGGCTTCGCGGCCAGGGTTATGATTCCGTACGGGACCTGTGGTTGCGCTCGGAGCTGTCGCGCGCAGCGATCGAACGGCTGGCCGATGCCGATGCTTTCCGCTCCATCGGGCTTGACCGCAGGGCGGCGCTCTGGGCTGTCAAGGCGCTGGATGCAAGGAGTGCCGCAGAACGCTTGCCGCTGTTCGAGCAGGTCGGCCATGCCGACCTTCAGTCCGAACCGGTCGTCGCCTTGCCGGCCATGCTGCCGGGCGAGCAGGTGATCGATGATTACCGTGCGCTGTCGCTATCGCTGAAAGCGCACCCCGTCTCTTTTTTGCGGGAGACTTTTGCGCGACAGGGCATCGTCACCAATCGGCACCTCGACACCATCCGCAGCGGTCGCATGGTTACGGTCGCCGGTCTCGTTCTGGTCCGTCAGCGTCCCGGCACAGCCAAGGGCGTGATCTTCATGACGCTGGAGGACGAGACCGGCATCGCCAATGCCATTGTCTGGCAGAAGACATTTGAACAATACCGGGCTGTCGTCATGGGTGCGCGGCTGGTGAAGATCCGCGGGCGCGTGCAAAGCCAAAGCGGCGTTATCCACGTGGTCGCAAGCCATATGGAGGACATGACCCCGGCGCTTGGCCTGCTGCGGCAGGAGACACGCGGCTTTGCGGCCAATCAGCGCGCCGACGAGGTGCTGCGGCCGACCATCGACCACCGTCAGAAACTGGCGGCAAAGGCAAAAGCAGGACAGCCGGATATCACCCGGGGTCTTTTTGTAGAGGCAGAAGAGGCCGCAAGCGTCATGCCGAAGGGTCGGAATTTTCATTGACCGGTGTCCGCAGGCCGGCGTTTACCCGGGAAATGTTCCGGTCGGAGGCTTCGATTTGCCTGCCGGTACAGGATTTCGATAAAATATGTTGCGACAAAAAAGCCACCCGTTGAAAAAGAGATTGGGCAGTGCAGCATCGGCAGGGCAATTAAAGCCATGAAAATACGATGCTTTTCATCAAGTTTAGAATGACTCCAGATTATTGCCTGAAATCCTCACGCCAATTTTTCTTGACAGTAAATGTCCGCTTTGGCTTTATGAACCAATTCAGTGCTTTGCGTATGACAGGCAAGACAAGATGCTGGTTTGTAGCTGCAATTTTATCAGCGAGAAAGAAATCGAGGACACCATCACCGGTCTCCTCAATGAGGACTGTTGGCAGCTGATCGTACCTGCAAAGGTCTATCATGCGATGGAGAAGCGCGGCCGGTGCTGCGGCTGTTTTCCCAATGTGATCGACATCATCATCCGTACCACTGAGCGATATCATGCCTGTCGCCCCTCGACGGATGGCGATATTTTTGATTTCATGACCCGCCTCAAACACTTCCATGAAGAAAACAGGAGAGCGGATCTTGAAAGGCGACACAAAAGTCATCGAGCAGCTTAACGAAGCGCTCTATCTCGAACTCGGTGCGGTCAACCAGTACTGGCTCCACTATCGCCTTCTTGACGATTGGGGTTATTCGCTTCTCGCCAAGAAGGAGCGCGCCGAATCGATCGAGGAAATGCAGCACGCCGACAAGATAATCGAGCGTATCATTTTCCTCGAAGGCCATCCCAATCTGCAGACGGTGGGTGCCTTGCGAATCGGCCAGAATGTCAAGGAAGTCCTGGAGGCCGATCTTGCGGGCGAATATGATGCGCGCGCGGCCTATAAGAATTCCCGTGATATCTGTCATAATGCCGGCGATTACGTCACCATGAAGCTCTTCGAACAGCTGCTCATGGATGAGGAAGGTCACATCGATTTCCTCGAGACGCAGCTCGAGCTGCTGAACACGATCGGTGCCGAAAAATACGGCCAGCTCAACGCCTCCCCGGCCAATGCAGCCGAAGGCGACTGATCCTGCAATGATTTGTCCAATGAAAACCGCCGGTAACCCCGGCGGTTTTTTTATGCCGATCGGTCGCCGCTGTGCCCGGGAGAATCCAACCGCTGCCCTGCCCGGGTTCATTTTTTCGATGTGCAGGTTCCCTGTCCTGTCTGTTCCCAAGGAAACAAGAAGCGTTCTATTTCGCCCGCTATACGCTGTGTGAGCAAGAATTGAACGACGATCAACAATTTTCAACGCGAGATCGTTCGGGAAATACATGCGGAAAACTCGAAACAAGACATTCCATCGTAATACAGACAATTAGAATTTCAGATCACCAGAACATCACCGGGATTTCACGCTGCGACACCATCGCGGGCGCGGGAAAATGCGGCTTCGAACAGGATTTAAAGGAACGGGCATGAGCAATATCATGGGTACAGCCGGCAATGACGCGCTGGTCGGCAGCGATATCGAAAACGATTTTATCATGGCACTCGCCGGCCAAGATACCATTCAGGGCGGCATGGGCGGGGATTTCATCCTGGCCGGCGAAGGCAACGATACCGTCAATGGCGGCTTCCAGGGCGACAACCTCTCTGGCGAAGCGGGAGACGATGCGCTGAACGGCAATAGCGGTGATGATTTCATCGATGGAGGCATCGGCAAGGACAAGATGAACGGCGGCAGCGGCCGCGATACCCTCACTGCCGGAACACTTTCGACCATGTCTGGCGATAGTGCCGACGGAGGCTCCGGCACCGACCGATTGAGTGTCGATTATTCCGCCGCTACCACCAAGCTCACCATCACCATCAAGGACTGGATCGGCACCCAGACCCTGAGCGGCGGTGTGCAAGCCAGGAATGTCGAGGCGTTCCAGA
>Ga0307513_10010966_pt1 | contig 11310 bp, 10 predicted proteins | sample 15_EM_MG_FD_202174 | JGI IMG/M metagenome (GOLD analysis project Ga0307513, IMG submission 202174) | Populus trichocarpa ectomycorrhiza microbial communities from riparian zone in the Pacific Northwest, United States - 15_EM | ecosystem: Host-associated > Plants > Roots > Unclassified | place... | reverse complement strand
AACCAGCGCGAGGTTGGCCTTGCGCGCCTGCGGAGAAAATCGCGGCACGGAGTTGCGAAAATCATTCGATTCGAACGTCGTGTTCTGATCGATCGAGCCGGTCAGAAATCCGGCTCCGAGGGGACTGAAAGGCACGAAACCAATGCCGAGTTCTTCGAGCGTTGGCAGCAACTGGTCTTCCGGGCCTCGCCAGAAGAGCGAATATTCGCTCTGCACGGCCGCGAGCGGCTGAACGGCATGCGCGCGCCGAATGGTTTTCACGCCCGCCTCGGAAAGACCGAAGTGTTTGACCTTTCCGGCCTTGATCAGGTCGCCCACGGCGCCGGCGACCTCTTCGATCGGAACCTCGGGATCGACCCGGTGCTGATAGAGCAAGTCGATGCGATCGGTGCGCAGGCGCTCGAGCATGCCTTCCGCAGCACGCTTGATGTGCGCAGGTTTGCTGTTCAGGCCTGGAAGTCTCTCGCCGGTGGCGGGGTCGATATTCCATCCAAACTTGGTTGCGAGGACGACCTCGTCGCGCACGTTCTGCAATGCCTCGCCGAGAATGGCTTCCGACGTGAAGGGGCCATAGGCTTCTGCAGTGTCGAAGAAAGTGATCCCGCGGTCGACGGCGCCGAGTGCGAGGGCGATCATTTCCTTGCGTTCCACCTGGCCGCCGTAGACCGGTCCGCCCATTTGCATGCACCCGAGGCCGATACTCGATACCTCGAGTGTCCCCAGCTTTCGCCGGTCCTCAGTGGACATCACGTTCTCCCTGATGCGCTCGAGTCGATGCTTGCCAGCCGATTTCGTCACTCAGCCTTCTTCTGCGGCACGACTGCTGCCACGCCGTATTCGTTGTCAGTGACCTCATCCAGCCATTGAGTGCGGGCCGCATTCACGGGCGTGATCGCAATGTGTGATGCGCCAATCTCGGCGGCAGCGCCGTGCCAACGCTCGACGCCTGGCGAGCTCTTGACGACGTCGCCTCTACGCAAGAGTTGTTTGGGCTGACCCCTTTCCTGGTAGTAGCCGCTGCCGGCGGTGAAGATCAAAATCTGGCCGCCTGCATCCTTGTGCCAGTCCAGTCTTTTTCCCGGCGCGAAGGTTGCCGACACGACATTGAAAGGAAAGACGTCATCGGCTTTCGCCAGCTCGACCCGCATGGCCGAACCAGCCTTGCGTGCCCTCGGCGCCGTTCGCCGGTCCGAGGCGGCACTCCGGTACTCGTCGTCCGTTACGGGTTGCGCCCACACGGTTGCACCTTTTTGTGTCGGGCTGATCGCGACATAGGTGAAGCCGCTTTCCACCGCGGCGCCATGCCAATGCTCCACACCGGGAGCGCACCTGACTACATCTCCGACGCGCAAGATTTGTTTCGTCCGCCCCTTTTCCTGGTAATAGCCGACACCGTCGGTAACGATGAGGATCTGGCCGCCCGGGTGGTTGTGCCAGGCCAATCGGGTGTTGGGCAAGAACGTCGCCACGGCGATGTTGGAGGCCAGCAGCTCGTCTGCCTTGTGCAATTCCAGGAGCCAGGCAGCCGGCGTCGGGCGCGGCGGGGGAAACGCCTCGCCCCTGAAAAATCCGTAAGCGTCCTGCGACATCGCTTGTGGGGCTAACAACATCATTCCGAGCGCCAGCGCAGATAGCTTCGCTTTCAGGTTCATGGGAAAACTCTCATTGGTTTGCCGGCTTCAGGTCGCGAGCATCGCCTTGACGTAGTCAGGCTTCAGTGGAATGCGACGCGCGGGTTTGCCGGTCGCATCGAAGAATGCCGCGGCGATTGCAGACGCCGCACACGCGTTCGCGCCTTCGGACCCTTGTCCGTAGATGCCAAACTCCGGACGCGGTGCGATCACGACTTTCACCGCGGGCATCTCGGCCATCGTCAGGATCGGGTACGCGGCCCAGTTGTCGGAGGTCACCGCGCCTTCGTCGAACGTGACCTCTTCGTGAAGTGCCTGGCTCACGCCCATCAGGCTTCCCGCCTGGACCTGGCGCTTGAGCTGCAACGGGTTCACGACCACACCGAGGTCAACGACGACCGTCAGTCGTTCGACCTTGACCTGTCCGGTCTCGGGCGTGACCGCGATTTGGCATGCACACGCCCAGTAGCCGTTGTCGCGCCACATGATGCCGACGCCTTGTCCACGAACAACCTGCGTTCCCGTTGCGCCGGCCCGTGGCGAGGGGGATGGTCTCTTCTCCCATCCGGACTCGACGTACAGGCGCGCAAGGAGGGTCTTGAAGCGTTCGTCATCGGTGTGATCGATGCGGAACTGGATAGGGTCGACGCCCGCGAGCGCAGCGGCTTCACTGAATGCCACCTCGCGTGGAAAATTCTGTTGAAACTGGATAGGCGTGCGCATCGAGTGGTCACGCAACCCGACGTTGATGGGAGACTCGCGCTGTCCCACCTGGTACATCCCGTGACCAGCTTCCGCGACGTTGGCGATTGCGCCGTAAACCCAGCGATCGGCGATGCGGAGTGTCGTGCTGTGCAGCGGAGACGGATGGGTCGGCGAAGGTGCCTCCATGGTAGGCAATCCCGCCAGGACGGCTCCGATCGGACGATCGTCCTGCATGGGTGGCCCGCAGTGGTCCGCCTGGTAGGCCTGGATCCTGCCGCCTTTGTCGAGCGAAATCCGGACCGTCGCCATCGACGCCGGCGACTGTGTCGACCACTGCATATCGTCCGGCCGCATCCATTGAACGCGTACCGGTTTACCCACGGCTCGCGACAGCAACACGGCCTCGTCTTCGGATCCAGCGTTGCCACCGTTCGAGCGGCCGTAGTGTCCGGAACCCGGGTACGTGCGCACGACCACTGCGCTCTCGGGCTTGCCGAGCATCCTGGCGATCGCCAGTCGCAGGAACTGCGGGTTCTGGCTGTGCGTATGCAACGTGACCGAGCCGTCGGCTTTGACGTCGGCAAGCGACACCGTCGGCGAGATCGGAGCGTGCTTGTGGTACGGCATGAAATAGGTCGCGCTGTGCGTCTTCGCCGCCGCTGCGGCCGCTGCGGCGGCGTCGCCCTGCTTCGCGCCGTCAACCGCGGAAACCTCACTCGACTGGGCCGATTTCTTCAGATGCTCGAGAAGCTTTTCGTGGCCGGGCAATCCCTTCCACTCGGACCATTTCGTGGAGCCAGCAACGGAGTAAGCCGCAAGCACCGCCTCGTACTCGTGTTCTGCGACGACTCCAACCAGGTTGCCGATCACGACGACCCGGGCAGTCGGAAACTGCTGCTTGTCGACCGTTCCAGCGCCGAGCAGCTTCGATCCGAGCGTCGCCGGGTGAACGACGCGGGCATGCAGCATGCCCGGTAGTTTGACGTCGTTGACCCAGACGGTCTCGCCCGACATCTTGGGTCGCAGGCTCGGGTTCTTGATCGGCTGCCCGACAACTTTGTATTTCGCCGGTGGTTTGAGCGGCGGATCGCCGGTCACGCGTAACCCGCCGAAATCCGTGACGGCACCGGTTACGGGGATCGTAAGCTGAAACAGTTTTCCGCTGACCAGCGCGCCGTAAGAGATCGACTTGCCGCCGCCGGAAATCTTGCCGTCGGAAACCGAGAGATCCGCTCGCGGCACGTCCAGTTCACGGGCGGCGAGCTCCAAGGCGGCTTCGCGGGTGTACGCCGCGGCTTTGCGCAAATTGAGGACGTTGGTGCGTAACAAGCCAAAAGTGCCGCCGCCGTCGGGCGTGCGGTCGGTGTCGCCCGAGATCACCGTGGTGATTGCGTCGATCGGTACATCCAGCTCCTCGGCCACGATCTGCCGATACGCGGTGTAGATGGAGCTCTGCCCGAAATCACACTTGCCGGTGCGGATCAGCAAGGTGTTATCGGCGTTGATCTCGATCCAGGAGGTTGGAATCGTTGCGTCGAGCGAGCTGGTGGCCGACGCCGCACCGCCCTCGCCCGGCTTGACGCCCAACGCAACGATCAGGGCACCACCAGTCTTCAAGAACGAGCGGCGGTTGAGCGAAGCCCCATGAATCGAAAGAGTATCGGGCGCGATCATTTGTCACCTCGTGCCATCAGGCGCGCGGCGTGGTGAACTCCATCGAGAATCGCGGCGTAGCTGCCACAACGGCACAGATGAGGTGACGGACCCGAAGTGGTGAGTGCGGCCTTGATCTCGTCGTCCGTCGGTTTTGGATTGGCTTCGAGCAGCTCCGTCACCTTGATCATCATTCCGAACTGGCAGATACCGCACTGCGGGACCTGCTCCTCGATCCACGCCTCTTGAACCGGATGCAGCGTGCTCCCGCCATCTTGCTTCGAGCGTTTGTGCAACTTCGCCCAGCGCGCGGGCAGCCCTTCAACCGTCGTGACGTCCTTTCCTTCGGCCAGCGATATGGGGGTGACGCAGGAACGGATTTCCGCTCCGTCGAGCAACACGGAACACGCGCCGCATTGCGCCATTCCGCAACCAAACTTGGGCGTCATGATTCCGAGCTCATTCCGCAGCACATAGAGCAACGGCGTATCGGGCGACGACCTCACCGCGTGTTCCGACCCATTCACCTTCAACGTCGTCATGGCATTGCCCTCGAACGTGCTGCCCCGATGGTCCTCGAGGCTTTCAGCCAGCCGAGAACGGTATTCATGGTCTGGCGCTCCTGATCGGCCTGCATCGAAAAACCCTGCTGGAGCCGTGCGCGAGGTGCCTGTTGGCGGAGCACCTCATGGCTGTCTCCCAACCCGAAGCCGCCATGCGTGATGAAAGGAACGAGTGTTTTCCCCGACAGATCGTGGGCCGTGAGAAAGCTGCGGATCACCGCCGGAACGGTTTCTCCCCAGATTGGAAATCCGAGAAAGACGCGCTCGTACTTGGCGATGTCGGGCACGGTCGCCGCCAGAGGCGGCTCAAATCCGCGCTTCTTCTCCTGGCTCGCTTGTTCGACGGTTTGCAGGTAGTCATCGGGATATGGAGTGGCCGGCCGGATTTCGAACAGCTCTGCGTCCAGCGCGCGATGAATCAACCCCGCGACGACGCGGGTGTTTCCGGAGCGCGTGAAATATGCGACCAACTCGTCGCGGGCCCGCTCTTTCGGAGTCTCCCTGCGCTGCGCTCGCCACGGGGAAACTCGCGAACGCCGCTAACAACGTGCGCCGACTCGTGTCGCCGGGCCTTGCCGCCGCAATCGCGTCGATACCCATGATGCGAACATCCGTGTGGAAAACGTATGCCCATCCTAGAGGGTTCGACACCGTCGATTAAGAGGGTAAATGCGCTTGCAACTATGAGCACAGCTCATGAGTGGAAGCGCGGCGCTACCGCTTCTTGTACCGCAGCGCCTCGACGACCAGGCTCAACGCGGGCGAGGACTGGCGGCGGCTTGGATAATAAATGTGGTAGCCGGGGAACGGAGCGCACCAGCTGTCGAGCGCCTGGACCAATCGCCGACGTTCGATATACGGAGCTGCGGTGTCTTCGGGCAGGTAAGCGAGACCGAAACCGGCCAACGCCGCCTCGAGGATTTGCCTGCTGTTGTTGAACGTCAGTTGTCCATCCACGCGAACGTTCAGCTCCCGTCCGCCGCGTTCGAACTCCCATGCGTAGAGTCCGCCGTAGGTCGGCATGCGCAGATTGATGCAGTTGTGTTGGGTGAGATCGGCGGGCGCGCGGGGTTCCTGGCGATTCACGAAGTAGGAAGGCGCCGCCACGACGACGAATCGAAAGTCGGGCCCGATGCGTGCCGCAACCATGTCCTTGGCAACCTGCTCGCCCAATCGCACGCCTGCGTCGTATCGGTCGGCGACGATGTTTGCCAGTCCATAATCGACGGTGATCTCGAGATTCAGCTCTGGATACTTCCGCAGCAGCGGCTGAAGCTTCGGCCACAAAATGGTTTCGGTGACGTGGAGCCCGGCGGTGATGCGTACCGTTCCCCGTGGCTTGTCGCGCAGGGCGCCAAGGGCATCCAGTTCCGTTTGAATATCTTCGAAATGCGGTCCGACGGACGTCAGCAGCTGCTGCCCGGCTTCAGTGGGGGCCACACTTCGGGTGGTGCGGGTCAGCAGCCTCAGACCGAGTCGTGCCTCGAGACCGCGAATCGTATGGCTCAACGCGGATTGGGAGACGCCAAGCTTCGCGGCCGCCTTGGTGAAGTTCTTTTCACGCGCCACCGCCAGGAAAGCCACGATGTCGTTGAGGTTCTCGCGCGGCATTGATGAGCTCCGCTCATGGGTTCATGCGCATTGTGGCGACTAATCTTCTCGCGCGCGAGCGATTAAGGTGAAGCCATGAAAAATCCGGGAAGCGGGAGATGCCATGAAACTTTCTCGAGCAATGCTTGCGACCACCGCGCTATTTGGATCTTTGGCGCTTGCAGACGCAGCGCGCGAAGTGGAGATCCTGCGCCGCGCGCACTCGGTGCCGCGGATTGCACCGTCTGAAAACTTCACGGGCACCGTTCGCCTTGGATCGCAGTTTCGACGTGATGCCCCCTCGCGACTGTCCGGCGCGCTCGTGTCATTCGATGCAGGTGCCCGCACACACTGGCATACACACCCACTTGGGCAAACCCTCATCGTCACGGCGGGAGCGGGCTTCGTTCAACGGTGGGGAGGCGTGCGTGAAATCATCCGCGCAGGCGACATCGTCTGGACGCCGCCGGGGGTCAAGCATTGGCACGGCGCGGGGCCTTCCGAGGGCATGAGCCACGTGGCCCTCGTTGAAACCCGCGACGGCGAGAGTGTCGCGTGGATGGAAAAGGTTTCGGACGGGCAATACGAGGGGCGGTAGTCGAGGCTGGCGGCGAGTAGTCAGGCGATTGAACCCAGGACGTGGGCTGCTTCGCATGCCGGTATCCGGCCCGACATCAGGAACTCCCCGAAGACTGTTAGTGTCTCTGTCCTATGCCCGCCCGCAAGAAGCGTCTCACCTTCGCCATCGTCCTGGCCTATGTCCCGCTCGCTTTCTGCTACCTCGCCTTCAGCGGCCAGCTCGCGGCGCGCGACTGGCGCACGGCTTCGCGCGAACCGGCCGGCCTCGCCCCCGATCCGGCCACCACGCCCGAGGCCGTGGTGCAGGTCTATTCGGCGCGCGCAGTGAGCTGGCGCGGCTGGTTCGGCGTGCACACCTGGGTCGCGGTGAAACCGGCCAACGCGCGGGAATTCACCGTGCACGAAGTCATGGGCTGGCGGCTCAAACGCACCGGCAGCGTGGTGGTCGAGCGCAACCGGCCGGCCGACGGCTACTGGTACGGCAACAAGCCGGAATTGTTAGGCGACATCCGCGGACCGGGCGTCGAAGCAATCATCCGCCGCATTCAGATGGCGGTGGAGGAATACCCCTATCCCGCCCGCTACCACATCTGGCCCGGTCCGAATTCCAACACCTTCACGGCATTCATCCTGCGGCGGGTTCCCGAGCTGCGCGTCGATCTTCCGCCCACGGCGATCGGCAAGGATTACCTCGGCTGGCGTTCGTTCAACAAGCTGCCGAGCGGCACGGGTGCGCAGGCCAGCTTGTTTGGCCTCGCGGGCGTGGCCGCGGGCCTCGAGGAAGGTCTCGAGGTGAACCTGCTCGGGCTCACGTTCGGGGTCGACCCGAAGAGCCTCTCAATCAAACTACCGATCGTGGGGCGCCTCGGTCCGCACAAAGTGCCGGAGCCGGTATTGCTCGGCGCTCCGGCGTCGTAAATCGCGCTGTCAGCTTCCGCCGCTGCCACCACCATCCGAGCAGCCGCCGCCGCCATCGCCGCCGTGGCTGCTGCCGCAATCCGCTGACGATCCGCTGTCGTGGTGACCGACGATAGTCGACCCTGCCAGGTAAAAAGGCAGCGAGGATTCGCCTGACTTATCAGCCTCGCGGAATCGGCCGCTGACGGGCAAGCGGCGCCGGTAGCCACCGCCGCCGGCTCCGCGGCGTCCGCGCAGGAAATAATGAAGCGCACCGAAGCCACCCAATACGAGCACGCCGATCAACAGGATCTTGAAGAACGGGTCCATCGTTATTCCTCTCTTCCGTTGAAGTCAGCCCGTTGTACACGACCCCGGCGTCGATGCCGAGGTCCGGATGATTGTGAATGACAATCGCAAAAAGTCGGGGGCACGTCACTTGCGCGACGCGCCCCCGGTCCTCCTGATTCGACGCGCCCTTGTCGTTGTTACGACGGCACGCCGGGTCCCCCTCAGTCGTGAGCTTTCGCGCCCTTGCTCAGGGCGAATTCCTCTTCGGGCGAGAGGATGAGCTGATTCCTGCCGTGGATCGCAAAGTAGAGAATGCCGAGCGCATAGAAACCGGCAACGTAGTACACGGCGACGCGATAGACCGGATCCTGCAGCTGGTACCAGAGCGTGACCAGTGCAACGACAATAGTCACGACGGCGCCGGGCACGCCGACCGGGCTGCGATACGGACGCACGATGTTGGGCATCTTGTTACGCAGCACGATGAACGAGAGCCCCTGCATGGCGTACGAAATCATCGCGCCGAACACCGCCATGTTGAGCAGCGTGCTGCCGATGATCGCGCCGCCCTTTTCCGAGCCCAGCACGAACCACAGGATCATCATCGTCGCGAAGCCAAGGATCGAACCGGCATACAGCGCCATGTGCGGGGTCTTCTTGTCATTCGTCAGCGACATGAACGGCAGATAGTAGCCGGCGCGCGCCAGCGAATAGATCTGCCGGCCGTAGGCATAGATGATCGTGTGGAAGCTCGCAATCAGCCCGATCACCGCGAGGAACGCCAGCGTCTTGGCGGCGCCGGTGCCGTACAACACGCGGAAGCCATCGAGCAGCGGCTCGCCCGACGTCGACAGTGAGAACGATCCGTGCATGCCGTCGGCCTTGCCGATGCTGGAGTTGAGGAACGTGATCAACAGCGCCGAGCACATCAGCGTCAACATGCCGAGGATCAAGCCCTTGGGCATGTCCTTCTTGGGATCGGCGGATTCTTCCGCGGCCAGCGGCAGCTGCTCGATGGCGAGGAACAGCCACACCGCGAACGGCAGCGTCGCCAGCACACCCTTCCAGCCGAACGGGAACCAGGAGCCGCCGCCTTCGGGCAACTCGACTTTGGCACCATCGGCACCGACGCCGATGTTCAACGCCCAGTGGTTGAAATCGATGTTGGGAATCGCGCTCACCCAGAACACCGCGAGGATCAGCAGCGCCGCGACGGTCACGATCACCGACACGCGGAACGACAACTCGACGCCTAACAAATTGAGCACGAGGAAAACTATGTACGACCCGAGCCACCATATGGGCTGCGCCGCGGGCCCGGTCTCGAATATCGCACCCATGTAGGAGCCGATGAAAAACACGATGACCGCCGGAGTCAGGATGTATTCGATGCTCTCGGCGAGGCCGGTGAACATGCCGCCCCAGGGGCCCATTGCGCTGCGCGCGAAGGAATAGGCAGCGCCGGTGTGCGGCAACGCGGGCGACATCTCGGCGAGACTGAAGATGAGACCCCAGTACATCGCAGCGATGATGAACAGCGCCACCAGCATCGAGCCGAAGCCGTTGGCGAGTCCGAAGTTCCAGCCCGAATAGTGACCGGAGATCACGGCGCCGACGCCGAGAGCCCACAGCGACCAGACCTTTGCGTAGCGCTTCAGGCCACGCTTCTCGAAGTAGTCGGCGCCTACCTGCTTGTAGTTCACGCCACCGGACGAAGACTGCTCGTTCATGCGTAACTCCCCGGGGGACTGATTTTTCAGTCCCTTATGTTTCTTCTTTTAGCCACGGGGCGGACTGCAATCCGTCCCCGATTCCCGGCGCCGAGTATAGGCCGAGCCCTTGGATGGCCCGCAAGAGAAACGCTCATCGAGCCTGCGCGTTGCGCAACTGATTGTTTGAGCTAAGGAATCACGCGAACGCCGCGACTGCGGCCGCGCGCTTGCGCGGATGCAGGTTGCCGTAGAACTGCTCGGTCGCCGCCCGCCAGGTGAACATTCCCGCGCGTGCCAGCGCATCTTCGCGTTTGAGTTTCAACGCGCCGAGGCACGCGGTACGCAGATCCTCATGCAGCACACCGGCGGTGGAATTGCCGATCACATCGCGCGGCCCCGTCACCGGATACGCCGCCACCGGCAGGCCGCAGGCCATCGCCTCTAACAACACGAGACCGAAGGTGTCGGTCTTGCTGGGGAACACGAACACATCGGCGGAGGCATACACCTGCGCCAATTCTTCGCGCTCGAGCAGGCCGAGGTAGTTCACCTTCGGGAAGCGCGCGCGGATGCGCGCCAGCGCGGGCCCCGCGCCCACGACCCACTTCGACCCCGGCAGGTCGAGTTCGAGAAACGCCTCGACGTTTTTTTCCACCGCCACGCGCCCGACGTACAGGAAGATCGGCGGCGCACTATCCAGTCGTTTACACGCCTGCGGATGAAAGATATCGGCGTCCACGCCGCGCGACCAGAGCCGCACGCGTTCGAAGCCATTGGCGACGAGGTCGTCGACGACCACCTGGGTCGGCGCCATCACGGCGCGCGAAGGTCCATGAAACCGCCGCAACCACGCGTAGCTCCACGACAACGGCACCCGCAGCCGTGCGTGCACGTACTCGGGAAAACGCGTGTGGTACGCAGTGGTGAACGGGAAGTCGTTGCGCAGTGCGAAGCGCCGCGCGGCCATCCCGAGCGGACCTTCGGTTGCAATGTGCAAGACATCCGGATCGAACTCGCGGATCTTGCGGTTCACGCCCACGCCCGGAAAAAGCGACAGGCGAATCTCCGGGTAGGTAGGACACGGCAGCGTGCGGAACTCGAGCGGCGTGAGAAAACGCACCTCGTGCCCCATCGCCGTCAGTTCGCGCGCGGTGGTCTTGAGTGTGCGCACCACGCCGTTGACCTGTGGCTCCCAGGCATCCGTCACCAGCATTATTTTCATTGGCGTAGTCCGCCATGAAAACGTTGCAAGCTGGTGACAGGCCTTGGTTTTTTCGCTCGCTACGCCGCCGTTCGGGCTTTCGCCGGCACCTGGTAGGTGCCCACTTCCCGGCGGAAGCCGATCACGAGCCGATTCCAGCCGTTGATCGCGACCACCGCCAGCGAGAGATTCACCAGTTCCTCTTCGCTGAATTGCGCGCGCGCCACGGCGAAGATCTCGTCCGGCACGTGGTTCTCGCTGACCAGCGTCAGGGATTCGGTCCATTCGAGCGCCGCGCGTTCGCGCGCGCTGTAGAACGGCGCCTCGCGCCACGCGTCGAGCAACAGCAATCGTTGCGCCGTTTCACCCGCGGCCAACGCGTCTTTCATATGCATGTCGAGGCAGTAGCCGCAGCCATTGATCTGCGAGGCGCGCATCTTCACGAGCTCGAGCAGGCTGTGTTCGAGGCCGCTGTTGTTCACGTAGCC
>Ga0307513_10010964_pt1 | contig 11310 bp, 10 predicted proteins | sample 15_EM_MG_FD_202174 | JGI IMG/M metagenome (GOLD analysis project Ga0307513, IMG submission 202174) | Populus trichocarpa ectomycorrhiza microbial communities from riparian zone in the Pacific Northwest, United States - 15_EM | ecosystem: Host-associated > Plants > Roots > Unclassified | place... | reverse complement strand
CGACCGACCTGCCGCTGAATGCCGACTTCGAAAACGGCTACGCCGTCGATGCGGCAGGCGTTGCCGAAAGCGTTCGACTGGCGGTCGAAGCTGGCGTGGCCGGGCTGTCGATCGAAGACTCGACCGGCGATGCAGCGCAGCCGCTCTTCGAGCTGGATACTGCCGTCGAGCGGATCCGCGCCGCGCGCAACGCGATCGACAAAGCCGGCGGCGACACGCTGCTGGTCGGGCGCGCGGAGTGCTTTCTCGTCGGCCGGCCCGATCTCGACGAAACCATCGCCCGGCTCAAGGCCTACGCGCAGGCCGGCGCCGATTGCCTCTACGCGCCGGGCATCCGCACGCGCGAGCAGATCGCCGCGGTCGTCGCCGGCGTTGCGCCGAAACCGGTCAACCTGCTGGTCGGCTCGGCCAGCGAACTGACGGTGCCGGAGATTGCAGCGCTGGGTGTGCGCCGAGTCAGCGTCGGCGGTGCACTGGCGCGCGCGGCCTGGGGCGGCTTCATCCGCGCTGCCCGGCTGCTGGCCAACGAAGGAAAGTTCGACGGCTTTGCCGACGCCGCGCCGGGCCAGGAACTCAACTCGTTCTTTCGCGACGACCTGATGAAGCGCTAGCAAGACTGGCAGGCACGGGCCGCGCGCACGCCGCTACAGCCGGCTGGCCTGCAGCAGGTGCTGGCGCATCAGCGCCGCCGCCACATCCGTCTGCCCGGCCTCGGCGCGGGCCAGGATTTCCAGGTGCTCCTGGCACGACACCTGCACCCGCTCGGGACCGTCGGTCCAGTGGATGTTGACGAAGCGGCGCAGCCGGTTCTGCTGCTGGATCGCCATCAGCAGGAAGCGGTTGCCCGAGGCAGCAGCCAGGCCTTCGTGGAACTCGGCGTTGAGGTCGAACAGCGCCACGCTGGAAGTTTCCCGCCACGGCTGGCTGAGCATCGCCTCATGCCGGCTGCGCATCGCAGCGGCCCAGGCTGGCGCCAGCCTGAAGCCCGTCGACGACAGGGCCGCCGGCTCGACCAGCAGCCGGAAGGCATAACTCTCGGCGCGCGCCGCATCGTCGTAGCCCACCGGCAGGAAGCTCCAGCCATGGCCGCGCTTGCGCTCGACCAGGCCGACTTCGGCCAGCCGGGCCAGCACCTTCAGCACCGTCGGGCGGGTGACGCCATAGCGGCGCATCAGATCGGCCTCGGTCGTGTCGCCCGCCAGAGCGCCTTGCACGCGGTCGCGCGCAATCGCGACGAACAGCCGCTCCGGTTCTTCCACCGGCGGTGCGAGTTCGATCCGCGCCGAGCGCGCCGCGCGGCTGGTCAGCACCCAGCCGCTGCCGGGCTCGCGCTTCATCACGTTGCGGCCTTGCAGCCAGGCCAGCGCCGCGCGCACCGGCGAACGCGAGACACCCAGCGCCTGCGCCAGGCCCAGCTCGCTGAGCGCGGCACCGGGCTCGCCGGCGCGGGCGGCTTCGACGATTCGCGCGGCCAGCTTCTGCTGCAGCGCGGACGGCGGCGGGTTCGGGGTCGCTCTCACAGGTTCATTTTCCGGCGATGTTGTCTATGATGACAAAATACATCATCATAGCGACCTTCACCTACCCACCGCCCACCCGAATGCCGACCCCCTGCCCGCTGATCGAAGTCGAAGGCCCGCCCGCCGAACGCGGCCACCAGTACGGCCGCCTGGCCGGCGAGCGCATCGCCCTCGGCATCCAGCACTACGCCGCCCAGTTGGCCAACAGCGACTTCGACAACGCCGCGTTGCGCGACGCGGTGGCCGGCTACCTGCCGGTGATCGAAGCCTTCGACGCCGGTTTCGTGACCGAGATGCGCGCCATCGCCGCCGGCGCCGAGCAGCCGTTCGAAAACATCGTGCTGCTCAACGCCCGAACCGAGCTGCTGCAGATCGCGCGCCGGCGTGCGCGCGCCGTCGCCGCCATCGACGGTGACGATCCCGACGGCTGCACCGGCGTCGTCGTGCTGCCCGAGGCCAGCCGCGACGGCCATCTGATCCATGCCCAGAACTGGGACTGGAAGGTCGAATGCGCCGAGACCGTGGTCGCGCTGAAGGTGCATGCCCACGAGAGCGACCCCGGCCCCGACCTGCTGACCTTCACCGAAGCCGGCGCATTGGGCCGCTGCGGCTTCAACGCCGCCGGCATCGCGATCACCGCCAACTACCTGGAGAGCGATCGCGACTACGCGCAGACCGGCGTGCCGCTGGCGCTGATCCGGCGCAAGGTGCTGGCGCAGAAGCACCTGGCGCTGGCGATGCGCGCGGTCTACTGCACGCCGAAGTCGGCGTCGAACAACATGATCGTCAGCCATGCGCAAGGCCTGGCGATCGACTTCGAATGCGCGCCGGATGAGAGCTTCCAGGTCCACCCGCAGGCCGGGCTGCTGGTCCATTCGAACCACTGGCAAAGCGCGGTCGCGCTCGCCAAACTGCGCGACACCGGCATCGAGTCGACGCCCGACAGCCTGTACCGCGACCTGCGCGTCCGCTCGCTGCTCGAGCCGGCGCGCGGCCGCATCACCGCCGCACATGTGAAGGCCGCGCTGTTCGACACCTTTGCCGGCGACTGGGCTGTTTGCCGGCCGCCGCGGCGAACGCTGTCGAACAACATGAGCGCATCGGTCGCGATGATCGTCATGGAGCCGGCGCAGGGCACGATGCAGGTGGCCATGCTGCCGGCGCTGAACCGCGAATTCCAGCGCTTCACGCTGGACACGACCTTCACCCCGGCGGCCGTGGTCGCCCCCGAGGCATTCGCATGACGCGCCTCCTGCCGGCCTTCCTCCCGGGCCTGCTGGCGGCCTGGCTTGTCGCGCTGGCCTCACCCGCCGTCGCGCAGACATTGCGCGTGCGCCTGAACGCCGATATCCGCTCCACCGACCCCGGCGTCAACCGCGACGCCAACACCGATGCGGTGGTGCTGCACGTCGTCGAGGGCCTGGTCGCGCTGAAGGAAGACACGACGGTCGGCCCGCTGCTGGCGAGCAAGGTCGATGTCTCGGCCGACGGCAAGACCTACACCTTCAGCTTGCGCGACGGCGTCAAGTTCCACAACGGCGCTTTGCTCACCGCCGACGACGTGCTGTGGAGCTGGAAGCGCTTCATGGACCCGGCGACCAACTGGCGCTGCCTGAGCGAATTCGACGGCCGCGGCCTCGTCAAGCTGCTGGCGGTGGAGTCGCCGAACCCGAAGACGGTGGTCTTCAGGATCGACAGCCCTTCGGCGCTGTTCCTCGCGACGATGGCGCGCATGGACTGCGGCGGCTCGGGCATCGTGCACCGCTCGTCGCTGGGCACCGACGGCAAATGGGTCGCGCCGGTCGGCACCGGCCCCTTCAAGCTCGGCGAGTGGAAGCGCGGCCAGGCTATCGAGCTGCTGCGCTTCGACGACTATGCGGCGCGCAGCGAGCCGATGAGCGGCTACACCGGCGCCAAGAAGGCCGAGGTCGAGCGGGTGCGTTTCATGATCATTCCGGACAGTGCTGCCGCAAAAGCGGCGCTCTACAGCAACGCCGTCGACATCATCACCGACGCCCCTTCGTCCGACTTCGCCGAGCTGAAGGCGCGCACCGACATCAAGCTCGACGCCAGCCCGTCGATGGGCCTGAACGCCTTGCTGCTGCAGACCCGCGACCCGTTGCTGAAAGACGTTCGGATCCGCCGCGCGCTGGCGCTGTCGCTCGACACCGAGGAGCTGGCGGCGTCGGTCAGCGAAGGCCTGTCCAAGCGCAACAACTCGGCGGTGCCGACGACCAGCCCGTTCTACGGCGCCGTACAGGCGAACGGCTTCAAACGCGACCTGGCTGAGGCCAAGCGGCTGCTCGCGGCCGCCGGCTACAGCGGCCAGCCGATCAAGCTGATCGCCAACAAGCGCTATGGCTCGACCTTCGACTCGGCGGTGCTGGTGCAGAGCATGGCGCAGGCAGCGGGACTCAAGATCGAGATCGAAGTGCTCGACTGGGCGACCCAGCTCGACAAGTACGGCAAGGGCGACTACCAGCTGATGTCGTTCACCTATTCCGCGCGGCTGGACCCGGCGCTGAACTTCGAGATGCTGATGGGGCCGAAGGACAAGCAGCCGCGCAAGGTCTGGGACAACCCCGACGCGCAGGCGCGGCTCGCGGTGGCGCTCGATTCGCCCGACCGCGCGCTGCGCCAGAGCATCTTCGACGACTTGCACAAGCGCATGCTCGACGAGGTGCCGGCCATCGTCTTCTACAACGGCATCGAACTGGCGGCGACGCGGCGCAACGTGGCCGGCTACAAAGGCTGGCCGACCGGCCAGCCGCGCCTGTGGAACGTGCGCCTTCAGTAGCCGGGGCGACCGACCCTCAACATGCTCGGCTACGTCCTGCGCCGCCTGCTGCTGACCCTGCCGACGCTGCTGCTGGTGGCGCTGGCCGTGTTCACCTTGATGCGGCTGATCCCGGGCGACCCGGTGCAGCTGATGCTGGGCGACCGCGCCGATGACGCGCAGGTCGCCGAGCAGCGCGCGCGGATGGGGCTGGACGCGCCGCTGCCGCTGCAGTTCGGCCGCTGGCTGGCGGCGGTGGCGAAGGGCGACCTCGGCCAGTCGATCACCGACCAGCAGCCGGTGCTGCCGCTGATCCTGGAGCGTTTTCGCGTCAGCGCGGTCATTGTGCTGGTCGCCGTCGCGCTGGCCACGCTGCTGGCGGTGCCGGCCGGGCTGGTCGCGGCATGGCAGCAGAACCGGCCGGTCGACCTGTTCATCGTGCTCGGCGCGACCTTGCTGCTGTCGGTGCCGAGCTTCTGGCTCGGCCTGCTGTTGCTGCTGTTCTTCGGCCTCCAGCTCGGCTGGCTGCCGGTGGTGGGCTACGCGCCGCTGAGCGACGGTTTCGCCGCCGGCGCCGCCTACCTGGTGCTGCCGATCGTGACCTTGACCTTGATCGAGACCGGCGTGCTGACCCGCATGGCGCGCGCCAGCGCGATCGAGGTCCAGCAGCTCGAATACGTGACCCACGCGCGCGCGAAGGGCGTGCCCGAATGGCGGGTGCTGGCGCGCCATGTGCTGCCGAACGCGTTCGCGCCGACGCTGACCTTGATCGGCCTCGTGCTCGGCAACCTGCTCGGCGGCATCGCCGTGCTGGAAACGGTGTTCACGCTGCCTGGCCTGGGCCGGCTGCTGGTCGATGCGATCTACGCCCGCGACTACCCCGTCGTGCAAGGCGTGCTGCTGTTCACCGCGACGATCTACGTGCTGATCAACCTGCTGGTCGACCTGCTCTACCCGCTGTTCGACCCGCGGGTGTCGGTGCAATGAAGTGGCGCTTGAACGCCGTCGTCGGCAGCGCGCTGGTCGGCGTGATCCTGCTGCTGGCGCTGGCCGCGCTGGTCTGGACGCCGTACGACCCGCTGGCCTTGAGCCTGCGCGCGAAGCTGCAGGCGCCGAGCGCGGCGCACTGGCTGGGCACCGACGAATTCGGCCGCGATGTCGCCAGCCGCATCATGGCCGGCGCGTCGACCAGCGCGCTGGTGGCCAGCGTCACGGTGTTCTTCGCGGTCGTCGGCGGCTCGCTGGTCGGCGTCGTCGCCGGCTTCGTGCGCGGCTGGACCGACCGCGTGCTGATGGCCTTCAACGACACCTTGCTCGCCTTCCCCGGCATGCTGCTCGCGCTGGCGCTGATGGTCGTGGTCGGCGCGAACCGCTGGGGCATCGTGCTCGCGCTCGGCCTGGCCTATGCGCCGAGCGTGGCGCGCGTCGTCCGCGGCACCGTGCTCGGCCTGCGCGAGAAGGAATACGTCGAAGCCTCGCGGATGATCGGCAACCCGGAGCTGACGACGATGGCCCGCCACGTGCTGCCGAACTGCGTGGCGCCGGTGGCGGTGCTGGCGACCAGCATGTTCGGCTGGGTGTTGCTCGCCGAGAGCGCGCTCAGCTTCCTCGGCCTGGGCGTGCCGCCGCCGGCTCCGACCTGGGGCAACATGCTCGCCAGCGGCCGGCCGTACATGCAAACGGCGGTCTGGCTCGGCCTCGCGCCGGGCCTGTGCATCGCGCTCACCTTGCTCGGCATCAACCTGCTCGGCGACGCGCTGCGCGACCGGCTCGACCCGCGGATGGCGTTGTGACGGCCCCGCCGCTGCTGGCCATGGCCGGCCTCGTCGTCAAGGCGGCGCAGCGCGGCACGACCCTGGTCGACGGGATCGGCTTCGACATCGCACGCGGCGAGTGCCTGGCGCTGGTCGGCGAATCGGGCAGCGGCAAGACGATGGCGGCGCGCGCGATCCTCGGCCTGCTGCCCGGCGGCGCGCAGGTCGCCGCCGGACGCATCGCGCTCGAAGGCGAAGACCTGCTGCACGCCACGCCGCAGCGCCTGCGCGCGCTGCGCGGGGCGGCGATCGGCATGGTGTTCCAGGAGCCGATGGTCTCGCTGAACCCCGCCATGCGAATCGGCACCCAGATGGCCGAGGCGATGAAGCTGCACACGAAGCTGACGAACGCCGAGATCGAAGCCCGCTGCCTGGCGATGCTCGAGCGCATCCAGATCGACAATCCCCGGCGCTGCCTGTCGGCCTACCCGCATCAATTCAGCGGCGGCATGCGCCAGCGCATCATGCTGGCCAGCGTGATGCTGCTCGAACCCAGGCTGCTGATCGCCGACGAGCCGACCACCGCGCTCGACACGCTGACCCAGCGCGAAGTGCTCGACCTGATGCAGGAACTGGCGCGCGACCAGGGCACCGCCGTGCTGCTGATCACGCACAACCTCGGCCTCGTGAACCGCTACGCGCAGCGCATGGTCGTCATGCAGCAAGGCCGCATCGTCGAACATGGCGACGTGAAGCAGGTCTTGCACGAGCCGCGCCACCCGTACACGCGCCAGTTGATCGATGCGATGCCGCGCCGTGCCGCGGCCGCGATGGCCGTGGCCCAGGGCGAGCCGCCGCTGATCGAAGTGCGCGGCCTGCGGCTCAGCTACCCCGGCGCGCGCCGCGGCCTGCTCGGCCGGCGGCCGCCGACGGCGGCGCTGCAAGGGGTCGACCTGGACATACGCGCCGGCGAAACGCTGGCGGTCGTCGGCGGCAGCGGGTCGGGCAAGACCACGCTCGGGCGTGCGCTGCTGCATCTGATCACCCCGACCGCAGGCGAGGTGCGCTTTCGCGGCCGGCCGCTGCACGCCGGCGATCGCGCGGGCCTGCTCGCTTTCAGGCTCGAATGCCAGCTCGTCTTCCAGGACCCGTATTCGTCGCTCGACCCGCGCCAGCGCATCGCCGCGATCGTCGGCGAACCGCTGCGCCTGCTGCCGGGCTACGAGCCTCGCGAAGCCGCCAGACGCGTCGACGAAGTGCTGGCTGAAGTCGGCCTGGGCGGCTTCGGCGGGCGCTTGCCGCATGAACTGTCGGGCGGGCAGCGCCAGCGGGTGGCCATCGCGCGTGCGATCGTGCGCCGGCCGGCCTTCGTGGTCGCCGACGAGCCGGTGTCGGCGCTCGACATGAGCATCCAGGCGCAGGTGCTGGCGCTGTTCCGCAGCCTGCAGCGCCAGCATGGCTTCGCCTGCCTGTTCATCTCGCACGACCTGGCCGCCGTCGAGCAGGTCGCCGACCGCGTCTTGGTGATGCAGGCCGGGCGGGTGGTCGAAGAAGGCCGGCGGGACGAGGTGTTCGATGCGCCGCGGCATCCGTACACGCGGGCCTTGCTGGCGGCGGCGCCGGGGCTAGAATCCTCCCAAAATGGGAGACTCAAGAATCCATGCGGGTGATTGCCAAGAGCACGCTGAAGAAGTTTTGGCAACGGCCGGGATACGGCGATTCGCAAGGCTCGCTGGAGAGCTGGCACGAGGAAGCGATCAAGGCTGACTGGACGTCGCCGCACGTCGTGAAGGCCCAATACGCGACCGCCAGCATCTGCGGCAACAACCGCGTAGTCTTCAACATCTGCGGCAACAAGTACCGCTTGGTCGTCGAAGTGCAATACCGCGCCGGAATTGCCTGGGTGAAGTTCATTGGAACCCACGCGCAATACGACAGGATCGATGTGGAGACCGTCAATGACTATTAAACCCATTCGCACCGACGACGATCTGCGTGCAGCGTTCCATCGCCTCGAAGGCATCTATCAGGCAGACGAAGGCACGCCCGCGGCTGACGAGCGAGATGTGCTGGTGACGTTGATCGAGGCCTACGAGAACAAGCACTACGCGTTCGCCGCCGCAGACCCGGTCGAAGCCATCAAGTTCAGGATGGAGCAACAGGGACTGACGGCGCGCGATCTGGAGCCGTTCATCGGCCCCAGCGGCAGGGTTTCCGAGGTTCTCAATCGCAAGCGTCCATTGAGCCTGCGGATGGTCAAGCAACTTCATGAAGGCTTGCAGATTCCCTATGAGAGCCTGCTCGCCGGGATGTCGTGACCGGACACGCGTCCCTGGCCGGCGTCTTCGCCTGCGTCCGAACCCTCACCCGTCCAGATGCGGCAGCGGGGGCGCGGTCTAGCAGCGGCCGCTGAGCCGGCCGGCGCACGGCAGCCTCGGCGGCCCGGACCCGACGCCTATAATCACGCTTTACCACCTGGGCACTCGCGCACGCGCAGCAGCCTCAAGACATGACCAAGTTCGTCTTCGTCACCGGCGGTGTGGTGTCCTCACTCGGCAAGGGCATCGCGGCATCGTCGCTGGCGGCGATCCTCGAATCGCGCGGCCTCAAGGTCACCCTGCTCAAACTGGACCCGTACCTCAACGTCGACCCGGGCACGATGAGCCCGTTCCAGCACGGCGAGGTCTTCGTCACCGACGATGGCGCCGAGACCGACCTCGACCTCGGCCACTACGAGCGCTTCATCACGACGCGGATGAAGAAGAGCAACAACTTCACCACCGGCCAGATCTACAAGAGCGTGCTCGAGAAAGAGCGCCGCGGCGACTACCTCGGCAAGACGGTGCAGGTGATCCCGCACGTCACCAACGAGATCCAGGACTTCATCCGCCGCGGCTCGGGCGCCGACGACCAGACGCAGGTGACGATCGTCGAGATCGGCGGCACCGTCGGCGACATCGAATCGCTGCCGTTCCTGGAAGCGGTGCGCCAGATGAGCCTGAAGCTCGGGCCCTCGAACAGCGCTTTCGTCCACCTGACCTACGTGCCTTTCATCGCCGCCGCCGGCGAGCTGAAGACCAAGCCGACCCAGCACACGGTGCAGAAGCTGCGCGAGATCGGCATCCAGCCCGACGTGCTGCTGTGCCGCGCCGACCGGCCGATTCCCGACGACGAACGCGAGAAGATCAGCCTGTTCACCAACGTGCAGTTGCACGGCGTCATCAGCGTCTGGGACGTCGACAGCATCTACAAGGTGCCGCGCCTGCTGCACGAGCAGGGGCTGGACGAGCTGATCTGCATGAAGCTGCAGTTGCTGACGAAGCCCGCCGACCTGCGCCGCTGGGACACGCTGGTGCAGGAGGTCGAGCACCCGCAGACGACGGTGAAGATCGCGATGTGCGGCAAGTACACCGACCTGTCGGATTCGTACAAGTCGCTCAACGAGGCCTTGCGCCACGCCGGCATCCACAACCACGCGAAGGTCGAGATCGACTATGTCGATGCCGAGTCGCTGACCGAGCAGACCGCATCGCAGCTCGCGCATTTCGACGCGATCCTGGTCCCCGGCGGCTTCGGCAAGCGCGGCATCGAAGGCAAGATCGTCGCCGCCCAGTACGCGCGCGTGCACCGCATTCCGTACCTCGGCATCTGCCTCGGCATGCAGGTCGCGACGATCGAATACGCACGCCATGTCGCCGGCCTGGCCGGCGCCGACAGCACCGAGTTCGAACCGGCGACGCCGCACCCGGTGATCGCGCTGATCGAAGAATGGCTGGACCGCGACGGTTCGATCCAGAAGCGCAATGCCGGCTCCGACTTCGGCGGCACGATGCGGCTGGGTGCGCAGAGCTCCGACGTCAAGCCCGGCACCTTGGCCTACCAGATCTACGGCCCGGTGGTCACCGAACGGCACCGCCACCGCTATGAAGCCAACGTGCACTACCTCGACCGGCTGCAGCAGGCCGGACTCGTGATCTCGGCGCTGACCCAGCGCGAGAAGCTGACCGAGATCGTCGAGCTGCCGCAGGACCAGCACCCGTGGTTCGTCGGCGTCCAGTTCCACCCCGAATTCAAGAGCACGCCGTGGGGCGGGCATCCGCTGTTTTCCAGCTACGTGAAGGCGGCGATCGAAAACCACGCTCGGCGCACCGAGCCCGTGATGAAAGCAGTCGCATGAAGTTGTGTGGGTTCGATGTCGGTGTCGACAAGCCTTTTTTCCTGATCGCCGGCCCCTGCGTGGTCGAGAGTGAACAATTGCAGATGGATGTCGCCGGGCGGCTGAAGGAGATTACTGCTGCGTTAGGCATCCCGTTCATCTTCAAGAGCAGCTACGACAAGGCCAACCGCTCCAGCGGCACCTCGTTCCGCGGTCCAGGCATGGAGAAGGGCCTGGAGATCCTGGCCAAGGTGAGGCGCGAACTGAAGGTGCCGATCCTGACGGACGTGCACACCGAAGCCGAAGTCGCGTCGGTCGCCGCGGTGGTCGACGTCTTGCAGACGCCCGCTTTCCTGAGCCGGCAGACCGACTTCATCCGCGCCGTTGCGCAAAGCGGCAAGCCGGTGAACATCAAGAAGGGCCAGTTCCTCAGCCCGCACGACATGAAGAACGTGATCGACAAGGCACGCGCCGCGGCGAAGGAGAAAGGCCTGCCCGAAGACAGCTTCATGGCCTGCGAACGCGGCGCGAGCTTCGGCTACAACAACCTCGTCTCCGACATGCGCAGCCTGGCGATCATGCGCGAGACCGGCGCGCCGGTGGTCTTCGACGCGACGCACAGCGTTCAGTTGCCGGGTGGCCAAGGCACCAGCAGCGGCGGCCAGCGCGAGTTCGTGCCGGTGCTGGCGCGCGCGGCCATCGCGGTGGGTGTGGCGGGGGTCTTCATGGAGACCCACCCGGACCCGGCGAACGCGCTGTCCGACGGGCCGAACGCGGTGCCGCTGAAGCACATGCGAGCGCTGCTCGAGCAATTGCTCGCGCTCGACCGCGTCATCAAGGCCCAGCCACTGTTAGAGAACGACTTCTCCTGCTGAGAACAAGATGGCTGCCTACATCATTGCCGACGTTGAGGTCACCAATCTGGCGCAATACGAGGACTACAAGAAGTTCTCGACGATCGCGATCCAAGTCCACGGCGCCGAGGTCTGCGTGCGCGGCGGCAACCCGAAAGAGCTGGAAGGCGGCTGGGCGCCGTCGCGCATCGTCGTGCTGAAGTTCGACAGCGTCGAGAAGGCTCGCGCCTTCAACGAATCCAGCGAGTAC
>Ga0307513_10010963_pt1 | contig 11312 bp, 9 predicted proteins | sample 15_EM_MG_FD_202174 | JGI IMG/M metagenome (GOLD analysis project Ga0307513, IMG submission 202174) | Populus trichocarpa ectomycorrhiza microbial communities from riparian zone in the Pacific Northwest, United States - 15_EM | ecosystem: Host-associated > Plants > Roots > Unclassified | place... | reverse complement strand
GGCTGGCTGGCGGCGCGGCTCGACCAGGCCGGCCTGCCCGGCGTGCCGCCCGGCAGCGGGCTGGGCGTGGTGGGCGGCATGCAGTTCCCGGTCATCGACGACTTCATCGTCGGTTTTCGCGCCGGCGCTCAAGCCGCGGTGCCCGGTGAAACGGTGCTGACGCAGTACGCCAACTCGTTCTCCGATCCGGCCGCCGGCAAGGAGATCGCCAAGGCGCAGTTCGGCCGCGGCGTCGGGCTGGTCTTCCATGCCGCCGGCGCCACCGGACAGGGCGTCAACGAAGCGGCACGCGAGTCGCGCCGCTATGCCATCGGCGTCGACATGGACCAGTACGCGATGTACCGCACGTCGCACCCGCAGCTGGCTGCACGCATCGTGACTTCGGTGCTGAAGAACGTCGACGTTGCAGTGGTACGTGCCATTGGGCAGGCGCTGAAGGGCGAGCTGGCCTACGGACGCGCTCAGTCCCTGGGACTCGCCGAGCATGGCGTGGCCCTGGCGCGCCAGTCCGACGTGCTGGCACAGGCTTCATCCGAGCTGCTGCGCTCGCTCGATGAAGTGCAAGCAGCCGTGGCCCGCGGCGAGCGGCCAGTGCCCAGCGCTTTCACGCCAGCGCCCGCAACGCCATGAACACCGCGGCGATACCTGCCGGAGCGATGCTGCTGGAACTGCGAGACGTTTCCAAGCGCTATGCCAACGGCACGCTGGCCAACGACCGCGTGAGCCTCGTGGTCGGGCGCGGCGAGATCCATGCCGTCGTCGGCGAGAACGGCGCCGGCAAGTCGACGGTGATGAAGATGCTGTACGGGCTCGAGCAGCCGAGTTCGGGCGAGATCGTGCTCGAAGGCCGCGCCGTCGCCTTTCGCCATCCGCGAGACGCCATCGCGGCCGGCATCGGCCTCGTGCCGCAGCACATCGAGCTGGTGCCGTCGTTCACCGTGGCCGACAACGTGGTGCTCGGCTGCGAGCCGCGCAGCGGCCCGTGGTTGAAGCGCACCCGCGCCGCCGACGACGTGCGCGCCACCGCCGAACGCTTCGGCCTCGACGTCGACCCGCTTGCGCCGGTGCGCGATCTGTCGATCGGCGAACAGCAGCGCGTCGGCATCCTCAAGGCCTTGCACCGCGGCGCACGCATTCTGCTGCTCGACGAACCCTCGGCCGTGCTGCCGCCGCAGCAGGTCCAGTTGCTCTTCGCGGCGCTGCGGCAGATGGCCACCGCCGGCCTCACCGTGGTGCTCATCACCCACAAGCTGGCCGAAGTGCGCGAAGTCTCCGACCGCTTCACGGTGCTGCGCGGCGGCCACGTGACGGGCTCCTGCCCATCGCGCAGTGCAAGCGAATCCGAGATCGCCGAGATGATCGTCGGCCGGGCCGTGGCGCCGCTGCGGGTGCGGCGCGTGCAGGCTCGCGCCGCGCAGCCGCTGGTTGCCGTGCGCGAGCTGTCGGTCGTCAGAACCGACGGCCGCATGCCGCTGCAGTCGGTGTCCTTCGACATCGCCGCCGGCGAGATCCTCGGCATCGCGGGGGTCGAAGGCAACGGGCAAGGCCCGCTGGCCGACGTGCTCGCCGGGCTCGAGACGCCGGCGCAGGGCGAGGTGCGGCTGGCCGGCCGACAGGTGAGCGGCCACGGTGCACGCGCCGCGCGCGCAGCCGGCATCGCCTCGATCCCCGAAGACCGCCTGCGCGACGGCGTGGCCATCGGCATGAGCATCGCCGACAACGCGATGGCCAATCGCTACCACCACCCGCCCCTGTCGCGTTTCGGGTGGCTGCATGCGCGCACGGCGCATGAAGAGGCGCAGCAGATGCTGAAGGAGCACGCCGTGGTCGCCCGCTCGGCCGATGCGCCGATCGGCTCGCTGTCGGGCGGCAACATGCAGAAGGTGGTGCTCGCGCGCGAGATCGCGACGGCACCGCAACTGCTCGTCGCCAGCCAGCCCACGCGTGGCGTGGACATCGGCGCGGCGCAGGGGCTCAGGCAGCGGCTCGTCGCCTTGCGCGACCAGGGCGCCGCGGTGCTGCTGGTGTCCGCCGACCTGGACGAGCTGCTCGAACTGTCGGACCGCATCGCAGTGCTGTTCCAGGGCCGCATCGTCGCCCACTTCGCCGGCGGCACCGTCGGCGCGCGCGAACTCGGCCTGTACATGACCGGGCTGCGCGAGCAGGCGAACGCCGCCGCCACGCTCGACGCCCCTTTCACCCTGCATCGCGAAGAGGCATCGGCTTGATCCAGGACACCGCTTCCCCCGCTGCCGCGCCGCGGCCCTGGCAGCTGCCTGCCGCCATTGCCGCCGCGCTGCTGGTGGGCTTCGGCATCACGGCACTGGTCAGCGCCGAGCCGTGGCGCGCCTGGCTGGCGCTGCTCACCGGTGCGCTGCCCGACATCCGCTTCAGCGACACCGAGGGTTGGCAGGTGCGCCGCCTGGTGCGCTTCGGCTCGGTGATCGAAGACGCGATCACGCTCACCTTCCTGGGTCTGGCCATCGCGATCCCGTTTCGCGCGCGCCAGTTCTCGCTCGGCGCCGATGGGCAGATGTTCCTGTCGGCACTCGCTGCCGCGGCCGTCAGCCTCACGCTCGGCGGCCCCTGGTGTGCAGTGCTGCCGGCAGCCTTCGCGGCTGCCCTGCTGACCGGCTTCGCCTGGGGCCTGCTGCCCGGCTGGCTGAAGGCGCGCTACGGTGCCAACGAGATCGTGACGACGCTCATGCTCAACCTGATCGCCGTGCAGCTGTACCGGCTCGTCATCACGCAATGGATGCGGGACCCGAACGCGGGCTTCCTCGTCACGCCGGTCCTGCCCGCCGCCGCGCTGCTGCCGAACCTGCTGCCGCACACCAACGTGTCGGCGATGCTGTTCCTGGTGCCGCTCGTGGTAGCCGGTGCTGGGCTGCTGCTTGCACGCACGACCGTGGGCTACGAGATCCGCACCGTCGGCCAGGCGCCTGCATTCGCGCGGCAGGTGGGCATGCCGGTCGAGCGCACCGTGGTGTTGTCGATGGCGCTGGGCGGCATCTTCGCCGCGTTTGCCGGCGTGCACTTGAGCAATGCCGTGCTGAAGCGCTTGCCGGTGGACCTCACGCCCGGCATGGGCTTCGAAGGCCTGGTCGTTGCGCTGCTCGCGCGCAATGAGCCGCGCGCCATCCCGATGGCCGCCTTCCTCTACGCCTACCTGCGCGCCGGTGCGCAGGCGATGGAACGCACGAGCGACGTGTCGCGCGAGGTGGTGCTGGTGATCCAGGCCTTCATCATCCTGTTCGTCGTCTCCGAGCGCCTGCTGCCGGCCACGCTGTCGCCTGCGCGGCTGCTGCGATGGGTGCGTGCACCGCGCGCACGTGCGGAGGAGGCGCGATGAGCCTGGACCTCGCCGGATGGTCTCTGCTCGCCGCCACGCTGGTCGTCGCGGTGCTGCGCGCCACCACGCCCATCCTCTTCGCCGCGCTCGGCGGGCTGGTGTCCGACCTCGCCGGCAGCATCAACGTGGCGCTGGAGGGCTTGATGCTCATCGCCGCGTTCTTCGGCGTGATGGGGGCGGTGTACGCGAGCCGCTGGATGCCGGGGCTGCCGGCCTGGGCCTGCGCGTGGCTCGGCTGCGTGGCAGGCCTGGCCGCGGCGCTGCTCGTCACGGCGATGCTCGGCTTCTTTCACCTGGAGCTCGGCGCCGACCTCATCGTCGCCGGCATCGCCGTCAACCTTCTTGCCGCCGGCCTCACCGTGTTCCTGCTGGTCACGCTGGTCGGCGACAAGGGCTCGACGGCGGGACTCTCCAGCCCCGCCCTGCCCTCATTGCACATTCCCGGCCTGGGCGGCATGCCGACGCTCGACATGCTGCTCAACGGCGAAGGCGGCCATGGCCACCACGTGTTGGTCTTTGGCGCCTTTCTCGCGGTGGCCGGTGTCTGGATCTTCCTCACGCGCACCCGCTACGGCGCCTGGCTGCGTGCGGTCGGCGAGAACCCGCAGGCCGCGCTCGGTGCCGGCATCCCGGTCAAGCGCGTGCGTTACGTGGCGCTGCTGACGAGCGGCCTGCTGGCCGGGCTCGGCGGCATCTACCTCAGCATGGGCTACCTGACGCTCTTCCAGGCTGACATGAGCGCGGGCCGCGGCTTTCTCGCGCTGGCCGCCGTCTTCCTGGGCGCACGCAGACCGCTCGGCACGCTTGGCGCTGCCCTGCTCTTCGGCGCCTCGGCGGTGCTGGCGACGCAGCTGGGCGCCCTGGCGCTGCCCACGCAGCTCGTCTACATCGTGCCGCCCTTCATCACCCTCTGCGCGCTGGTCTTCGCCGGCCGCCGCAAGCCGGCAAGAACCGGCAGCGGCACACGCATCAGCACACGCATCGCAGGCCCCAGCGGCCCGACCCACACACAGGAGAAGCACAGCACATGAACAAGCACTCGATCCGCGACCGCGTCTTTGCGTCGCTCGCTCTCGCCGGCATGGGCGACGCACTCGGCGCGCCCACCGAGCAATGGACCATCGACGAGATCGCCGCGCGCCACGGCGGGCTGGTCACGCGCTTCGAGGAGCCCACCGAAGACACCTTCGCCGGCGCCAATGCCGGCAAGCGCGCCGAGGTCACCGACGACGCGAGCCAGATGTACTACCTGGCGCGCGCGCTCGTCGCGGCAGACGGGCGCCTGGCCCACGACGCCTGGGTCGCGTGCCTGCTCGACTGGGTGAACACGAGCCCGAAGGCAGGCTTCATGGGGCCCAGCACCGCGGGCATCGTGAAGGCCCTGCAGGAAGGCAGCGACACCGGCAGCGTCGGCGTCATCGGCCGCTCGCGCCGCAAGATGACGAGCGTGGGCACGACCAACGGTGCCGCGATGCGGGTCGCACCGGCCGGGCTGATCCATCCCGGGCAGATCGAGGCGGCTTGCGAGCAGGCCTTCGTGACCTGCCTGCCATCGCACGACACCGAAGTGGCCATTTCCGCTGCCTGTTCCATCACCGCGGCGGCGTCGTGCGCGCTGGTGTCGAGTTCGCTCGACGACGTCATCGCCGCGGCCTTGGCAGGTGCCTCCATCGGCGAACGGCTGGCACGCGAGCGGGCGCGCACCGTCGCCGGCCCGAGCTACCTCGCGCGCCTCGAGATGGCACTGGCCATTGCGCGCGATGCCAAGGACGACCAGGCCTTCATGCGGCAGATGGAGCGCACGGTGGGCAACTCGGTGCTCGCCGCCGAATCGGTGCCGGCCGCCATCGGCGTGGTGGCGTACGCGAAGGGCGACCCGCTGCGCACGATTTCGCTCAGCGCGTCGATCGGCAACGACACCGACTCGATCGCCACGATGGCCGGCGCGATCGTCGGCGCCTGGGTGGGCACCGAGGCCTTGCCGCAGGCGCTGCTGGCCGAATTCCGCGCAGCGAATGCCGCCGACTTCGACCTCGATGCGCTGGCATCGGGCTTGTCGGACATCGCCTGGCGCAACCTGCAGCATCAGGCGTGAGCATGTTGCGCCGCTGGGATCTGTTGGCATTCGGCGACCCCTGCGCCGATGTCGTGCTGGCCGTTGGCGAGCCACCGCGCTTCGGCGAGAAGGTGCTCGGCCGCGCGCTCGGCACGTTCGCCGGCGGCACCACCGCCAATGCGGCCTGCGCGTTCGCGAAATTGGGCCGCAGCGCCGCCATCTGCGGCCGCGTGGGCGACGACGGGTATTCAACGCTGCTGCGCGCGTCCCTGTACGGCTTCGGTGTCGACACCGAGTATCTGCACACCGAGCCGAACAGCGCATCCGCCTCGGTGATCGCGCTGGTATCGCCGTCGGGCGAGCGCTCCATCGTCTACATGCCGATGCCGCCGCACGCCTTGCAGGCCGAAACCCTCGCTGCGGCAGCGCGTCAGGCGCGCATCTTCTACGCAATGCCGTATGACCTGGGCGAATTCGTCACCGCCAGCCGCATCGCACGCGACAACGGCGCGCTGGTCGCCATCGACATCGAGGCCGCCGTTGCGCCCGATCGCGAGGCGATGCTTCAACGCACCGCGCATGCCGACATCGCCTTCTTCAACGAGTCGGGCTTCGTGGCCGGCACCGGCGAGGCGCCCACACCGGCCGCCCTCGCCGCCCTGCTGGCCGCGGCCGGCTTGCAGACCGTGGTGGTCACGCTCGGCGCTGCAGGGGCCATGGCCGCCAGCCACGATGCCTTCGCACAGCACCCGGCTTTCGCGCAGGCGGTGGTCGACACCACCGGCGCGGGCGACACCTTCAACGCGGCCTTTCTCCTTGCCATGCTGGAGGAGCAGAGCCTGCAGGCGAGCCTGCGCTTCGCCTGCGCAGCCGCGAGCCATGCCGTCACCGCCGTCGGTGCACGCAGCGGCATGCCCGATCGCGCGGCGGTCGATCGCACCCTCGCCGCCCAACAGACCCACGGAGCTGTGGAGCCCCCATGCTGACCGTCTTCGGATCCATCAATCTCGACGTCTCGGTCGGCTGCGCGCACCTGCCGCGACCGGGCGAAACCCTCCTCGGCACCGACGCGCTGCTCTCGCCCGGCGGCAAGGGCGCCAACCAGGCCCATGCCGCGCGGCGCTTCGGCGTGCCCGTGCGCCTGTTCGGCACGGTGGGCGGAGATGCATTCGCCGGACCGGCCCTGGCCAAGCTGGCCGACAGCGGCGTGGACCTGTCCGGCGTGGCGGTGTCGGGCGCCGATGCCACCGGGCTGGCGACGATCACGGTAAACCAGGCTGGCGAGAACGCCATCATCGTGGCGCCCGGCGCCAACCTCGCGTCCTGCGCCTCGCAGGTGCCGAACGCCGTGCTGCGGGCCTCGGGCGTGCTGCTGCTGCAACTCGAGGTGCCTTGGCCCGAAAGCCTGGCGCTCGCGCGCAGGGCGCGCTCGGCCGGCTGCAAGGTGGTGCTCAATGCGTCGCCCCTGCAGCAGCATGCGGCCCTGGAGCTGGATGCCGTCGACCTGCTCATCGTCAACGGCGTCGAGCTCGGCCAGCTGTGCGCGCAGCATGGCATCGACGGCAGCCCGATGCAGCGCGCCCGCCGGCTGGCCGACACGCAACACATCGACGTGCTGGTGACGCTGGGTGCCGACGGCTCCTTTCTCATGCAGGCCGACGGGCAGCACATCCACGCACGGGCACTGCCGGTGCAGGCAGTGGACACCACCGGCGCCGGCGACACCTATGCCGGTGTACTGTGCGCTGCGATGGCCTGTGGCGAGCCGCCGCAGCAGGCCATGGCCTTCGCGTCCGTGGCCGCCTCTCTGGCATGCCTGCGTGCCGGCGCGCAGGTGGCGCAGCCGACGCGCGCCGAGATCGATGCGCGTATCGACACGCATGGTGGCGAGCTCGGCCCAGAGGCGAGCCTTTCGTTGCATCACGACACCACGACGACATGACCCGACTCATCATCGACTGCGACCCGGGCATCGACGACGCCCTGGCCTTGCTGCTCGCCTGCGGCAGCCCGGAGTTCGAGCTGCTTGCCGTGACCACCGTGGCCGGCAATCGGCCGGTGGCCATCACCGCCGTCAACGCATGCCGCCTGCTCGACCTCGCCGGGCGCCACGACGTGCCGGTCTTCGCGGGTGCAGCTCGCCCGCTCACGCAGGCGCAGCCTCGCTGCAACCTGGTCCACGGTGAAGACGGGCTCGGCGGCGTGCAGCTGGCGACCGATCGCTCGCCGGCGGGCGAGCATGCGAGCGACTTCATCGCCCGCACGCTGCTGAGCGAACCACCCGGCACGGTCACGCTGGTGGCGGTGGGCCCGCTCACCAACCTGGCACTGGCCGAGATCAAGCACCCCGGCTTGCTGCTGCGCGCGAAGTCGCTGCTGGTGATGGGGGGCGCCGCATTTCAGCCGGGCAACATAACGCCCTGCGCGGAGTTCAACTTCCATGCCGATCCGCTCGCAGCGCACACGGTGATGGAAGCCGGGCCGCAGGTGCACTTGTTCGGCCTGGACGTGACTTCCAAGGCGGTGATGCCCGACGAATGGATCGCGTCTCTGGCCGAGCTGGACACGCGATCCGGCCGCGCCGCATACGCCATGCTGAAGGCGTACGCGCTGGAAGACGCTCTGCTGCACGATGCCTGCCCGGTGGCCTGGCTGCTCGAGCCGGCGCTGTTCTCCGGCGAACCCTGCGCGGTGAGCGTCGATTGGCGCCCCGGCATCACCGAGGGCCAGAGCTGCGCATGGCCGATGTCGCGCGGGCAACGCCCCGAGCGCATGAATGCGATGGTCTATACCGGCGTCGATGGGCCGCGGTTGCTGGGCCTCGTACGGGAGAGGCTGGCCAGCCTGCCCTGACTGCGGGCGCGGCCACGCCCGCTCGCAATTGCCGCTCGGCGCCCGCCTCCGGTGGGCTTTCTCGCGCGGTCTTTCTTCTGGCATTCATTGATGTGGCGTTTGTCACAGTCAATGCGGGCCGAAATGGAACCGTCATGGAAGCATCATGACGCCCGAACGAACGATTGCAAGAATGCAGCCGGGTGGCTCGCAACGAGCCGATGGGCAGTTGAACCCCTGGTTCGCGAACTCGATTCCTTGGCCGCCAGATACCGTCGATTGCGCTGTCGTCAGGCAAATTGCCGCGGGGCTTGCGGCGCATGAATGCTTTCCGGACCAATTCGTCTGCCTTTCAACTTCATCAACGCACAGGACGGAAAGATATGAACTTCACAGGTCGCCGCTCGGGCGCAATTCTTGCCATCGCGATGGCGCTGGCCGGCGGCGCATACGCAGAGGGCGTTCGGCAAAGCCCGATCAACATCGACAAGAAAGACGTTGTCGAGACACACTATCAGCCGCACATCACGGCGACCTATCAATCCAACGCGACCTTGAGCGTGGTGAACACCTACAACCCGAACCGCACTCCTCTTGTCAACAAGGAGTGGTCCACGCTCAGAGCCACTCCTTCGGGCTCTTCGTACATCATGGTCGGCAACCAGCAATACGATCTGCTCCAGTTCCACTTCCACACGCCATCGGAGCACAAGGTTAACGAGAAGGGCGCGCCGATGGAAGTCCACTTCGTGCATTTGAAGACCGGCGCCTTGCCCTGCGACCCGGAAGCCCTTCTGGTCATCGGCGCGATGATCAAGCAGGACTCTGACGCTCGCGGAGAGTTGAGCAAGATCTTCGACGTTCGGAACCTGCCGCAAGATTCAACGCAGCCGGCGCTGACCATCACCAACTTCGATCTCAACAAGGTGCTGCCCAAACTGGACGACTCCTGGCGCTACTCCGGGTCACTGACCGCGCCGTCGACGTTTACCAACTGCACCGCGCAGGGTGGGTCGATCGACGACCAGCTCAGCGCCGACATCTTCCCCGAGAACGTGCAGTGGGTGGTGCTGACGAAACAGATCGGGATGTCCAAGCGGCAGATCGGCGCCTTCCAGCATCTCTTTGAAGAAGGCAACTCACGCGAGACGCAGCCGCTCAACGGGCGCAGTGTTTACCGCGCTCACCACTGAGTCCATCCTTGCGGAAGTGATCGACGGCCGGCGTGTCTCGTGAACGCTTGGCCTTCGTGTGGGTCACCGGCGCTGATATTGAGGTCGTCAGTTGCGCATGCCTGAATGCCGCGCAGCCGGAAGCCATCTTGCCTTCGGCCTGCGACTCGGCTACAGCCCGAACAAGGCAATGCGAAGCAGGTTGAGTACCCAGTGCAGCGCCGCAGCGGCCCAGATGCTGCCGCCGCTGGCAACATAGACACCTGCATAGGCGAGGCCCGCCAACATCGCGAGGCCGGCGAAGGCTGTGCCGCCACCCAGGTGCACGAGGCCGAACAGCACGGCACTTCCCAGCACCGAGACCGCAACGCCCCAGCGTGCCAGCGGGCGCTGTACCCAGTGGCGGAAGAACCATTCTTCGCCCACCACCGTGAATGCATTGGTCACCGCGAAGGCAAGCAGCGCACTCGCCGAGGCCGGCGCCCAATGCACGAAGCCCACCGCGAGCGCCAGCAAGGGCACCACCACCAGACAGGCCAGCGAGATCAAGGTGGAGCGCCGGTTCCAGGCCCAGAACGACGGGAACATCGCCAGCGCCGCCAAGCCGGCCAGGGCCTTTGGTGTGTTGATCGACAAGCCGCCCACCGGCAACCGTGCAAAGCCGGGAACCACACCCGCAGCCAGCGCCAGGAACACCAGGCCTGAGAGCGCAAAACAGGCCGCCGCCCAGCGCCCGGTCGCCCGCACGGCACCGAAGAGCAACGCCGCAAAAGCAAGCGAGGTGACCATCGGCACCGGGCCACCGGCAACGCCCATTGCGTAGAGAACGGCACACACCACAGGACCCACGGCGGCCGCGAGCGCGGTGATGGCCTGGCTGCGAGCCTGTCTGCTGGAGGCAAGCCGCGTGTCTGTGCTACCGGTCATGGCTCTTCCTGATGTTGTTGCCGAAAGGGGCGCAAGCATAGCGGCCTGCGTCTGCCGCAAGGAGCTGTTGAATACGAAGGCATGCACCGCCCGACGTTCGCCCACAGCGACAAGGCTTCGCGTCGAACAGGTGGCGCCGGCGCCCGTGACCCAAGCTCTTCACTGGACCGACCCATCAAATCTTGTGCGCAGGTATGACGACTTCAGGCATTCACTCAGACCGCACCACTTGGCAAGCTCCGGCTCAAGACGTGGAGGGCGGCGCCCCGCTTCGGCGTTCGCAAACCGACGTGGACTTGCGGCAGCAGCCTGCCGTGCAGCTTTCCGGCCTGAACGCACGCGCCGGCGGCGCCGAAGGCCCCTCCGGTTCCATGGCCCCGCGCACGCCGCTGCGGACCGAGCACGAGATCACGATCGACGATGCCGGCGCCCCCACCGGGCTTCATCAGGCGGCCAAAGTCGCGGCCGAAGGCATTGCCGAATCCCTCGGTGCCCACAACGATCCGCTCCAGGCGCATCTCGCGCTCTGCGAGCAGTACGGCGTGACGCGGGAGAGGCTGAAGACCTTCGAAGACGACTTCGGTGCGCACTTCATTCCCTCGGCATCGGCCGGCAAGAACCTCGCATCGCTGAACGATCACGTCGGCGTCCTGAAGATCCCTGCCTACGACGGCATGCCCGACGCCAAGGGCCGGCAGTCGCTGGTCACGGAGCAGTTCGCCGTGATCAAGGCCGAGGTGCCGAACTTCGAAGCGACGCAGCCTGCGACCGAGCGGTACTTCGTCAAGGGCTATGGCGACCGGCTGATCGACTTCAACGAGCTGACCGCGGCCATGGCTTTTCATTCGCCCTTCCAGAGGCAAGAAATCCCCGGGGAGATAGCCACCGCTCGCCACGAAGAGCTGGGTGGTGTCGCCAACAAGATGGAGACACCGCTGCGCTCCGAGATCAAGCGCCTGTCGCATGCCTCCGT
>Ga0307513_10010962_pt1 | contig 11313 bp, 6 predicted proteins | sample 15_EM_MG_FD_202174 | JGI IMG/M metagenome (GOLD analysis project Ga0307513, IMG submission 202174) | Populus trichocarpa ectomycorrhiza microbial communities from riparian zone in the Pacific Northwest, United States - 15_EM | ecosystem: Host-associated > Plants > Roots > Unclassified | place... | reverse complement strand
TTCGAGCTCACCGGCCGTCGCGGTAGCGCATGGCACCGCCGTGGTCATCGATGGCGCGGCACTCGCCGCTACGCAAGCGGACCTCGAGAGTGCACGAACCGAGGCCATTGCCGCGCGCGAGAATTTGGATCGCCTGCAGAAACTCTACGACGATGACGGCAACGCCTCGCGGCAGGCGGTGGATGCTGCCCGCACGCAATGGGCTGCATCGCGCGCGCGCTTCACGATGGCCGAGGCGCGCATGCGAAGCGACTGGGGCTCGCAGTTCATCGCCGAGCGCAGCGCCGGCGACAAGCTTCTCGGAGATGTGGCGAGTGGGCGTGCCGCGCTGTTGCGTGCGGAATTCGCGGGTGGCCTTCCCGATGCCGTGGAAAAGCTGGACTACTCGCTGCTCAATCCCAACCCCGGCGACACGGCATCGCGTCGCGTCGAATTCGTGGGCCGTTCGCGCGCACCGGCCCAGGCCGCGGGTGGCCCCAGCGTCATCCTGCGCACGGCCATCGCGCCTGACAAAGACCCGGGGTTGCGGCCAGGCGAACGCCTGGCCGTCATCGCGGCGTCGCGCACCGGCGCTGTTCGTCCGATGGTGCCGGCTGCTGCGGCTTTTGCCGACGGCGGACAGTTCTGGTGCTACGTGAGGCGCGAGTCGGGGCGATTCGATCGCCTGCCGCTGGTGTCGAACGAGCGGGTTGCCGACGGCTATCCCGTGACCGCTGACGCGAAAGAAGGAGACCAAGTGGTGGTGCGGGGCGCGCCGCTGCTGTTGTCCCTCGAGCGCGGTGCGGGATCGGTCGCGGAACCCGAATGATGATTCGCGCGCTGATCGCAGCGTCGGTTCGGCACGCCGGAATCGTCGCGGCGTTGTCGTTCGTGCTTCTCATCTATGGCGGCTATCTGGCGCTCGGTGGGCGGCTCGATGTGCTCCCGGAATTCGTGCCGCCGCAAGTGACCGTGCAGACCGAGGCGCCGGGGCTGGCGCCCGAACAGATCGAAGCGCTGGTGACGCGGCCGATTGAAAACGCGCTCTCGGGAATTCCGGCTACCGAGCGCATCAGCTCCGAGTCGATTTTCGGACTGTCCGTGGTGAACGTGGTGTTCGAAGATTCCGCGGACATCTACCTGACGCGCCAGGGAGTTGCCGAACATCTTGCCGAGCTTTCTGGCCGGTTACCGGCAGGCGTTGCCGCGCCGCGCATGTCGCCACTCACGTCTTCGACGATGGACCTGCTCAAGATCGGGCTGCTGTCGGACAAGCTGACGCCGCGCGAACTGCGCGATGTGGCCGACTGGGAATTGCGACCGCGCCTGCTGGCGGTGCCCGGAGTGGCGCGCATCACGGTCTATGGTGGCGAACAGCAACAGATTCACATCGAGATCGATGCGGAGCGCCTCGCGGCGGCGGACATTTCGGCGCTGGATGTACTTGCCGCGGCACGTACCGCGCTGGGAGTTCGGGGCGCCGGGCAGATAGATCTGCCCGCGCAACGCATTGCGATCACCACCGCGGTGGCGGGCACGGCGCTGGAGACGCTGCAAGGCGCCGTGGTGGTGAACCGCGGCGACTCGGTGCTGCGCATTGGCGATGTGGCGCGCGTGCGTGTGGCCGCGGCGATCCCGTTCGGCGATGCCGTCATCCAGGGCAAGCGCGGAGTGTTGTTAGCCATTTCGGGCCAGTACGGGGCGAACACGCTCGAGGCCACGCGCGCGGTGGAAGCCGTGTTGAACGAGGCGTTGCCGCGCCTGCGTCAGCGTGGCATCGAATCGTATCCGGCATTGCACCGTCCCGCATCGTTCATCGAGATCGCGCTCGACAATTTGCGCAACGCACTGGCGATCGGCGCGGTGCTCATCGTATTCGTCCTGCTGGTGTTCCTGCGGGACTGGCGTTCCGCGCTGATCTCATTCATGGCGATACCCCTGTCGCTGCTGGCCGCCGTGGTCGTGCTGGAGCAATTCGGGCTGGCGCTCAATACGCTGACCCTCGGCGGATTCGCCGTGGCGCTCGGTGTGCTGGTGGATGACGCCATCATCTACCTCGAGAACATCATTCGCCGGCTGCGCGAAAACGCTGCGTTGCCCGAGCCGCTCGAGCGCAGCGCGGTGATCCGCGATGCGTCCACGGAGATTTCCGGCGCCGTGGTGTTTGCGACGGGCGTGATCCTCCTGGTGTTCCTGCCGGTGTTTCTCCTTTCGGGAGTGCAGGGGCGCTTCATGTTCCCGCTGGCGCTGGCGTTTTCACTTTCAGTGCTGGCTTCGCTGCTGGTCGCGCTCACGGTGACGCCGGCATTGGCCGCTTTGCTGCTGCGTGTCGAGAGCAAACGCGTAGAAGCACCCTGGCTGGTTCGCGTGCGCAGCTGGCACGTGCGGGCACTGGGCGCTTGTGCGGTACACCGTAAATGGACGATCGGGCTCCTCGTCGCGGCGTTCGTCGCGGCAATGGCGTTGCTGCCGTTCCTCGCCGGTGAGTTCATGCCGAGCTTTCGCGAAGGCCACCTGGTCGCACAGGCGAGCACGCGGGTCCCGGGCACGTCGCTGCGCGAAATGGCGGCGCTGGGGGAGCGCATCAGCGCCGACTTGCTGAAGCTGCCGTTCGTCGCGACCGTCGAACAGCAGATGGGTCGCGCGGAGCAGGGCGAAGACACCTGGGGGCCGGAGCGAAGCGAATTCCACATCGAGCTCAAGGCGGATCCCGGCCTCGACCAGGATGCAGCGCAGGAAACGATCCGCGAAGTGTTCGCCAACTATCCGGCGGTGCAATCGGAGGTGCTCACGTTCCTCGGCGACCGGATCAGCGAGTCGCTGACGGGAGAAACGGCGCAGGGAGTGGTGCAGGTCCGAGGCGCGGACCTCGATGCGATCGACCGCGTGGTCGCCGATCTCGCGCCGCGCATTGCCGCGGTTCCGGGCATCGCGGATGTGCAGACGGGCCATGCCGGCGCCGCCGCGCAGTTGTCGGTGAACCTGCTGCCGCAGCGCTTGCAGCAGTACGGGCTGAACGCCGGCGACGTACTCGACATTCTGCAAGCCGCCTTCGCAGGCACCGTGGTCAACCAAGTCTACGAACAGGACCGGGCAATCGATGTGGTGGCGATACTGCCCGAGGCGGCGCGCGGGGACCTGGCGTCGGTTCGATCGTTGCCGCTTCGCGCGGCCAACGGCCAGTTCATCCGGCTTGGCGACGTGGCGCAGATCTATCTGAGCACCGGACGCGCCGCCATCCGGCACGATGCCGGCCAGCGCTACGGCGTGGTGACTTTCAACGCGGGCACGCGTTCCATTCAGCCCGTGGCGGCGGATGTGAAGGCAATCGTCGATCGCGAGGCGCGGCTGTTTCCGGAAACCTGGTTCGAGATGGGCGGCGAGGCGGCGGCGCAGAGTGACGCGCAGCGCGACCTCGTGTTGTATTCGCTGCTCGCGATGGCGTTGATCGTCCTGCTGCTGGCCGCCGCATTCACGCGCCACGCACTGCCGGCGCTGGTGATGCTGAATCTTCCGTTCAGCCTGATCGGTGGCATCGCCGCGCTGGCGATTACTGCCCAGACGTTGTCACTGGGTGCGCTCGTTGGTCTCGTAACGGTATTCGGTATCAGCGCGCGCAATGCGATATTGCTGCTGGCCCACTACGAGCATCTACTGGATCGCGAGGGCGATGCGGGATGGACGGCGGAGCTCATCGTTCGTGGCGCGGCAGAGCGGTTGTTGCCAGTCTTGATGACGGCGATCGTCACCGCGCTGGGGCTCATCCCGCTCGCATTCGGCGTAGGCAAGGCCGGCAATGAAATCGAAGCACCTTTGGCCATCGCGGTGCTCGGAGGACTTGCCAGCTCCACCATCCTGTGCCTGGTGGTGTTGCCGGCGGTGGTCCAGTGGACGATGGCGCCACGTCTGGACATCGCGCGCGCTGAACTCGAGCCGGGCGACCGTCCCCACGCCGGGTTGTGAGTCGAACCGCAGCGTCACCGACTGTACGACCTGCGCAAGTTGCGAGAGTCGATCGACTAGCCCGGCGCGCTCCGGGCGGCGCCTGGACGCATCATCTTCGCGTACAACCCGAGCTGCACGAACCAGACGAGGCCGGCACTTGCAAGATCGTGGGACAGGAAATGCGCGCCGCGCGCTTCCTGGCCGATGGAGAAGGCGATGCCGACGGCAATTCCCGCGGCCAGCATCCACCGCGCCACGCGGCGCGAGCGATCGCGGAACACGAAGTAGAAACACATCAGCGCGAATCCAGACGAAGCGTGTGCACCCGGAAAACACTGGGCGCGCGCGAGGATGTCGGGCCGGTCGGCAAACAGCGCAAAATACGGGCTCTCGCCGCCGAAGCCCGCGAGATCCCAGGGACAATCCACGTTGGTCACGGCCTTGAGGCCGCCAACCAGCAACATCGCGAGCAGCATCGCCAGCAGCGCGAACCCGGCCGTTCGCCGCAAGTCGCGCAGCCCCGCTAGCCGGAAAGACAGCGCCCAAATCGCCAACGCCCCCGCCGCGATCCCGCGAACCACCCAGCGGCCGCCGGTGTGCAGCAGGTCTCGGGCCCACCACTCGCCGTTTCCGCTGCCCAGCCACTGCCCGGTGTTGATGTTGAAATACCACTCGCGCGCGATGATCTGGTCGAGCGAAAAGACCTCCAGCACGCCAAATGCGATGACAAAGGCGAGCAGGGGCCACCACAGGTGCAGGCGCCAGAAGGTCTGGCTGTCATACAGCGAGCGTGCGCTGTCGGCGTCCCATGCGGCAGGGAGGCGGCTGGTAAGGGTGAGATTGGCGCTTTGGTCCATTGAAACTTAGACGTAATCTCTCGTGCGGCTCCGTCGCGACGGGGTTGGCGATAGGGTGACGTCTAATGTGGCGAGGTGCGTGAGTGCAGGATGAGCAAGACCTCATTGACAGGATGCGTCGTGGTGAACAAAGAGCCTTCGATCAGTTTTTCGACACCTTCGCCGCACGGCTTGCGGCCTTCGCGGCGCGGCGCTGCTCGCTGGACGCCGCGGGCCTCGAAGACGTGGTGCAGGTCACCATGATCAATGCCATGCGTGGCCTCGGGACTTTTCGTGGCGGTTCCACGTTGTTCACATGGCTGTGCCAGATTTGCCGCAACCACCTGGCTGACGTGCGGCGCAAGGCCGAACGTCAGCCGAAGGTGCTTAGCCTCGAACAACTCGACGCGGTGAGACCACCCGGGACGGTGGTGGAACTCACGGACTTTCGCGACCCGCTCGATGAGGTCGCAAACGATTCGACGCGCAGCGCGGTGCGGCGCACGGTGAACCAGCTGCCGGCAACGTATGCGCGCATCCTCGAGCTGCGTTTCGGCGATGACCTGACTGTGCCGGAGATTGCGAAGATCCTGCAGCTGTCGGAGAGCGCCGCGGAGTCGCGACTGTCGCGAGCGCGGCAGGCGTTTCGAGAAGTTTGGAGCAATGGCGAGGCCGCGGGCACATCCGCCAAGCAGGATTTCAGAGAAATTCCATGAGCGATTCGCAGAATACGAAGAACCGGGAAGAAGGCGTCGCCGAAAGCGCGCTGCGCGAAGGGTTGCGCGCCCCCGGCTTGTCGGCAGACGCGATGCAGCGCATTCGAATGGCTGCACAGCAGGAGTGGCGTGCGGCGCATCCCGCCGAGCCGGTTCGTGCGCCAGCGCGTCGCTGGCTGTCGCTGGCGGCCGCCGCGTCGGTGGCGGTGCTCGCAGGCGTCGTGGGCTGGAACGCATTCATGGGCAGTACGTCGAACGACGGCGCTGTGGTTGGACAGCTCGCGCGCTTCGAGGCGCCCGGGATGGTCGAGTCGCGTTCCTTGCGCCGTGATGCGGTCTTGAGAGAAGGCTCGCCGCTGCACGCCGGACAAACGCTCGACGTGCGTGGCGATTCGCTGATCACTCTCGCGGGCGGCGGCAACCTGCGCGTGGCGCGCGCCTCCATGTTCGAGGTGGTGGCGGCGAATGCGGTGAAGCTCGACCGTGGCGAGTTGTATGTCGACATTCCTCCGGGATCTCGCGGCAGCGACCGGTTCATGGTGGTCACGCCAGCCGGCGAATTCCGACACGTGGGCACGCAGTTCGCCGTGGCCATCGTCAACGGCGCGACTCGACTGCGGGTGCGGGAAGGCAGCGTGCAATGGCACGCGTTTGACGGCGATTCCACGGTGAATGCCGGTACGGAAGTCGTGATCGACCGCAATCGCACGGTGACACAGCGGCCTATTCCAACCGTGGGCCGTGAATGGGCCTGGGCGGAATCCATGGCGCCGGACATTGAAATCGAAAATCGCCCGCTCATGGAGTTCCTCGTGTGGTTCTCGCGCGAAACGGGCCGCAAGCTGGTTCTGAACGACGATGCCGCGCGCAAGCAAACTGCAACCATTCTCATGCACGGGAACGTACGTGGGCTGACCGCGATGGAAGCCCTGTCAGCCGTCATGGCCGCCACGACGCTGCGTTTCGAATTACCCGAAGGTGCGATCCGGGTAAGCTCCGCGCGTGAACCCACGACCCCGGCCACCTAGACCGCGCTTCCACCTAATCTGTCTCGTCCTTGCCTGCTGCGCGGATGCGGCCGGACAGAGTCCAGCGGGCGGACAAACTACCGCCTCGATGCAGACCGTCGAGGCCGTGCTGCAGGCGCTTCGGCGCAGCGGCGTGGACGTCATCTACAGCTCCGAGCTGGTGCCGCCCGATATCGTCGCGCCGCCCGCGCTCCCCGGCGAAACTCCGCTGCAACGCGCGGCGGGGGCGCTCGCGGCCAATGGACTCACGCTGCGCCCGATGGGAACCAACACCTTTGTCGTCGTGCGAGCGGCGCGGCCCACACTTGTCGTGAACTCCGATGAGCCGTTGGCCGAAGTGTCGGTGTATGCGAGTCGCTACGCGATCGCTGCTGGCCTGGCGGAGCCGCGGGACATGACAATCAACGACATCGAACGCGTCCCCGGCAGCCACGACGATGCGTTGCGTGCGCTGCATTCGCTGCCGGGCATCGCCAGCAACGCGTCCGCGCGGCCCTATATCCGTGGCTCGCTGAGTGAGGACGTGCTGGTGCGTTACGACGGCATTCCGCTACTCGATCCATTTCACCTCAAGAATTTCCAGAGTCTCATCAGCGCCATCGATCCGGCGGGCATCGAGCGCATCGAGGTATTCAGCGGCGGCTTTCCCGTTCAATACGGCACGCGCTCGGGCGGCGTCATCGATGTCATTGCACCGTCGTACGCGGAGGGTCACGAATTCCGCGCCAGCGCCAGCCTCATATCCGCCGGCGTGTCGTCGATCGGCAAGGCTGAAAGCTGGCCCATCGAATGGCTGGGCGCTATCCGGCACAGCGTGCTCGACCTGGTCGATCCGGTGGAAGACAGCTACGGCAAGCCGGAATTCAGCGACACACTCGGCCGCTTGCGCTGGGTGACGGAACAGGGAGCCTGGACCGTGGGCTGGCTGCTGCTCGACGACCGGCTCGAGCTGGGCATAGAGGATGACGAAGAGCAGGCCACTGCTCGCTACCGCGACGAATACGTATGGCTGGCGCGCGACCAGAAGTTCAACGAATCGCTGCGCACGCGCGCGAGCCTCTTGATCACCTCCGCGGAACGTGGCCGCGAAGGCACGTTGATGAATCCCGGCGTTGCGAGCGGCTCGCTCGACGAGTCGCGCAGCTTCAATGGACTCGACTTTGCCAACGACTGGACATACCGGCGCAGCGACACGTCTACCTACACATTCGGCCTCGCGGTCGCGGCCACGCGCGCGGACTATCGCTATACGCGCCACTCGGAATTCTCCCCCGAAGTCGCCGCCGCATTCTCGCGCAGCCTGGTGGAAGACCTGGACTACGCGGCGCGCCCGGAAATCGTGACCTACGCGCTCTATGCGGCGAACCGCCGCAAGTGGAAGCATTTCGAGGCGGAGCTCGGTCTGCGTCTTGATGCGCAGCACTACGAAGGTGAAAACGAAGGCGATCACACGCAGGTCAGTCCGCGTCTCAATCTGCGATACGACTTTGCCGACCAGTGGCGCCTGTACGGTTCGGTCGGCCGGTTTACGCAGGCGCAGCACGTCGAAGAGTGGCGCGTGGAAGAAGCCCAGCAAAGTCCCGATTCCGCGCAGGTGTCCATCCACTCGATCATCGGGCTCGAGTACGACACGCCCGAGGGCCTGCGGCTCGGACTCGAGGCGTACAGCAAACGCTGGACGACCGTGGTGCCGTATTTCGACAACCAGCTCGATCCGTTCGCGCTGCTGCCAGACCTGTCACCGGATCGCATCCGCCTTGCGCCGCACGCTTCAGAGGCCAGCGGCCTCGAGTTCAGCGTGCGTAAACCGATCTCGGATTCGGTCACCGGTTGGGGAACGCTGTCGTGGGCACGGGTCGCGGACGACTTTCCCCCGCGCGATGTGCTGCGCAGCTGGGACCAGCCGTTATCGGTCACGGCGGGGCTGGCATGGAAAGGTTCGAGCGCCAGCTATTCGGTGCTGGCTGGCTGGCATGCGGGTTGGCCACGTACTCCGGTCGAGTTCTCGCCATTGCAGCTCGAAGAACGAAACTCACGCCGGTGGAGCGATTTCTTCACACTCGATCTGCGCGGCAGCTGGACGTGGATTTTCGATAGTGGCGAGCTGTCGGCGGTCGTCGATCTGACCAATGCCACCAACCGGCGCAATGAGTGTTGCCTGGTCCTCGAGATGGACGAGACCGCGCCCGTATTGACGTCGGAAACCGATAGCTGGCTGCCGGCGATCATCAATATTGGCTTCACCTACCGCTGGCGCAGTTCACGCTGATCCCGACGGACCCGCCGTCGCCATGACGTCTAACGGCGCATGGTCGAAACCCGGCGCCCGCAACGCTCCATTGCCTCTGTTTTCGCACTAGGGATCGCCCTGGCGGGGCTGTGCGCGAGTGAGGCTGCGGAAGCCAAAGTGCTGCCCAGCGTCAAGGCGCGGGCCCCGAAGCCCGAACCCCCGCGTGCGCTGAATCTGCCGTCAGACGAAGAGCTCGAACGGCAGGGTGCACGCATAGGCGAGATCCGCTTCGACGCGCGCGACCTATTCGACACGGAAGCTGCCGATGAAGACACGTCGATGGCGCGCCTTGGCAACAAGCTGCACGTCACTACACGTCAGGCGACCATCGAAGATCAGCTGTTGTTCAAGAGCGGCGATCCGTACCGGCCCGGCCTGCTCGAAGAATCGGCGCGTATCCTGCGCGACACCCGATATCTGCGCGACGCGCAGGTGCGCCCAGTGGCGTTCCACGATGGAGTGGTCGACGTCGAGGTTACGACGCAGGACGTCTGGACGTTCAACCCGGGAATTTCCTTCGGTCGCAAAGGCGGCGCGAATTCCTCGGGCTTCGAACTCGAAGAACTCAACTTCCTTGGCACCGGTACGCAGCTCGGTGTCGGTTTCAAGTCGGATGTGGATCGCGACTCCAAGCTGATTCACTACCGCGATCGCCAGCTGGGTTCGTCGTGGTGGGATCTCGATGTCGGCTACTCCGACAACAGCGACGGACGCCTGGGGGAGTTCTCGCTCGATCATCCGTTCTACTCGCTCGATACGCGCTGGGCCGCGGGCGTCTCGCTGCTCGATGACGATCGCACCGACTCGCGCTACGACCTCGGAGAGGTGGTCGATCAGTTCCAGACGCACGAAAACTACTCGACTATCTACTGGGGCCGGTCGGGCGGCTTGAAAGATGGCTGGGCCCGGCGACTGTCGGTCGGACTGACGTACGAAGACCATGCGTTCAGCGCGGTTCCGGGCGCGGCCACCGCGCCGGCGCTGCTGCCATCCGATCGCACGCTCGTCTATCCGTGGATCGGCGCCGAATGGGTCGAAGACGCGTTCTACACCGCGCGCAATCGCAACCAGATCGAAAAGACCGAGGACTATTCGCTCGGCTGGCGCGCCCGCGCGCAGCTGGGCTACGCCACGGAGTCGCTGGGTTCCGACCGCAACGCCGTGATGCTGGCGGCCACCGTTTCGAAAGGGCTCGAACTCTCCGACCGCCAATCGCTGTCCTTCGGGGTCGACACCCGTGGCCGCCTCGAGAGCGGTGAGATCGCCGGCGGCACGCTCACTGCCGATGCGCGCTACTACTTCCGCCAGTCGCCGCGTCGGCTGCTGTTCCTGAATCTGTCGGCCACGGCCGGCTCCAATCTCGACGCCGATCAGCAGATCCTGTTAGGCGGCGACAACGGCCTGCGCGGCTATCCACTACGGTACCAGGCGGGCGAGGGACGCTGGCTGTTCACCGCCGAGCAGCGCCTGTTCACCAACTGGTATCCGTTCCAGCTGTTCAACGTCGGCGGTGCGGTGTTCTACGACATGGGCGCGAGCTTCGGCCGCGATCCGCTCGGCACGCCCTCGCAGGGACTGCTTCGCGACGTGGGCTTCGGCCTTCGCCTCGGTAGCAGCCGCTCCGCGCTCGGCAACGTGCTGCACATCGACGTCGCGTACCCGCTCGATGGCGACAGCTCGGTGAAAAAAATCCAGTTCATCGTCGAAACCAAGAAGAGCTTTTGATGCAATTAGTTAGAGCACGTTTGCGGCCGATGCTTCGCGTGGAAGCCGTCGTTCTGGTGGTCGTCGCCTGGCTCATCGCCACTCTCAACGGCTCCTGGTGGAGCGCGGTGGGTGCGGGCCGCACCTGGAGTGATCCTTCGAACTGGCTGTTCATCGCCGCGGTTTTCGTCGCGCTGGTGGCGCTGCACTTCGTGTTGCTGGGCGCACTGGCGAATCGGTGGACGGTGCGGCCGTTGCTGACGGTGATCATCATCGCCAGCGCCGCGACGGCATATTTCATGCGCACGTACGCGGTGATCATGGATCCGACCATGATCCAGAACATCCTCAAGACCGACAGTCATGAAGCCAAGGAGCTCTTGTCCTGGTCGATGGTGGGGTCGGTGTTGCTGTGGTCGGCGCTGCCGGTGGCTTTCGTCTGGTGGGTGCGGATCGAACACGCGCCATGGTTGCGCTCATTCCTGTTGCGCACCGGATACATGGCGGGTGCGCTCGTCGTGGCGGTGCTGTCGGTGCTGCTAGTTTCGCGAGATCTGACTTCCCTGATGCGCAATCAACGCGAGCTGCGTTACCTCATCACGCCTGGCAACTACATTTACGGGCTGGTTGGAAACCTTGCGCGCGGCGCGAGTGTTGCGCGCGCTCCGCGCGAGCCCGTGGGTACCGACGCGCGGGTGATCCGCGTGGTGGGGCTGACGCCGCACAAGCCAAGGGTGTTCGTGCTCGTGTTGGGCGAGACCGTGCGCGCCGAAAATTTCTCGCTGCTCGGCAGCTACGCGCGTCCGACCACACCA
>Ga0307513_10010960_pt1 | contig 11314 bp, 2 predicted proteins | sample 15_EM_MG_FD_202174 | JGI IMG/M metagenome (GOLD analysis project Ga0307513, IMG submission 202174) | Populus trichocarpa ectomycorrhiza microbial communities from riparian zone in the Pacific Northwest, United States - 15_EM | ecosystem: Host-associated > Plants > Roots > Unclassified | place... | reverse complement strand
AACAAGGCTGGCCTTTCCACTACAAGATTCCATCATATTAAATACAGCTTTCCAACCTCTCAACACAACGTTCCATGTGACTTTTATCTCCCGTATCGCTTCTTTTTTCAGTGAAGACTCAAGATCTACGTCGACAGCGAACTTGAATATCCCATTAGGATCTACCTGGAGTTCATCGCATGGTTTCGATAGGGTGAATAAAGTGGAAGACTCTCCGGTCCTTGCATTGATGACGAAGAGGAGGTCATTTAGGGGCAGGTGGGGTTTTATTGGCTTTTGAAGCTGGAGTTTGGAGGCCGCCGTGGAGGCAATACCGTAAAGGCGGTGCCAAGAGACAGCTGGGTCTACGTGTTTGAGGTTGTAGACAGAAGGGTAGTGAGCAGAGCATATCGGCCGCCAAATATCCTCAGAGGAGAATGACTCCAACCATGATTTGGACACTCAAGAAGCAGTAGCAAGGGATTGAGGGTCTAGATACTGAGCCACCAGAAAAAGAAGCTCCCAAGATGGCGACGGCGATGGCGAAGAGGATACTAGTTTATTCTTGAAGAGTTTTAGTCTTTTGACAGAAACATGATGCATATTTTCTTGACTAGAAGAGCGTTTGAGCTTCGTGAGAGACATGGAGAGATGGCTTAGTTTGGTTTCTCCTAATTATTCTAACGATCTATTCTTGGAAGGCTAAAGAATGGAGTAGATTTCAACCCTGGAGGTGCTTAATTATATAGGCTGCTAATCTATTGATCAGCAAGCCGGTGGGATTCCTGTTCCATCTTGGACATCCTTATCCGGATTAGTTAGGGTTAATCCTCCAAGTAAAAAAAATATATTTGGATATGATCGAAATAGATTTATCCGGCACCCAGCAGTCAAAAAAATATTTGGATATACATATTTTAATGGAAAAAATGAATAGTTATTGATGGAAAGCTAGCACTGCAGTAATTATAAGGAATCATGGGTGAAACTAATATTCTCATAAATAATCTTTAATGAATTTTAACTCAAATAGTATTACTATCTTATTTTCTTTAAAATATTTAGAATTCGAATCTCTCTTTTGTAAAAAATAAAAATAAAAATAAAAATTTAAGCCTTTATTGAGAGAATGTTTCTTAAAAGATTTAATTGAAATAATCTTTTAAATCATGATTGAAAAGGGATTGAAAGCATGTTTCAATACTCGACACGTAGTTCAAAAATATAAATAGGAGAAGATTACATATACTAAGAATATGTTAGGTATGATAATAATAAATCAACATATTAACATATTAATATGTAAGTTATCATATCAACATTAAAATAAAAATTTGATAATGAATTTATTATGCATCTAAATTACATCGATCGTGGATGGAAATAGTATAATTATTATTTTGTCATTCCTAAAAAAACTCATTTACATAGCTTTTTGGGAAGCATTGTAATTTTACAAGAACCAATCGGTCATTATTATATTAATCGGGATCAAAAAAGTCTTTTTGTTTTTTTTTTTTTTGCATTGTGTAATTACTAGAATATCCTTGAAATCAGAATAAATATAATTTAGATATTGGGGCTAATTCATCTATTTACTTAAAAATACACAGAGAATTTACTTAGTTATCTTTGGAATCAAAGTTTTTTAAACTTGAATTTAAAGGCTTATTCGTCTTTTTATTGTAGTCCTTTTGTGAGTATCAGGTCAAGACCGGAGCAATTTCATGTGAGGTCACTTTGCATGCTTCAAGCGGCGGAATTAGGAGGATAAAATTGTGGCAATATTAGAAAAATTATAACATCCCCTTTCCAATGTAGTGGCATGTACTATGGTTTCGGCAACTTTTTTTTTTCTTTTTCTTTTTTTTCTCTCCTCATCTTGAAAATTTGTTTTATAGGAATATTAGTCTATATTGTCATCTTATTTTATTTAGGTTTCTGATTCAGTTCTTTTTTTTTTATTGTCTAATTTTTATCTTGATTTCTTTTGTAAAATTTAAATTTGTTTTTTATTTTACCCTTCATTAATGTATTGTTTTTCCTTTTATTTTATTTTGGTTTTAGATTTAATCTTCTTTCTTTTGATTTCAGGTTTTTGTTATGACTTTTTTTGTAAAATTTTTTATTTTTTTTTAATTTCACTTTTAAATCAATCAATGTTATTTTCCCTTTTTTTTTTGTTTAACATTTAGTTCTCATTTTTTTATATTACTATTTTTTTTGGGGATATTTTGTCAAATTGAATTATTTTTTTCAATTTCTTCCTCTAACCTTAGGTTGGTTGGAAATTGAGGGTCGCGGTTTTTTCCTGTTGGCTTACACCGGACTTATGACCGAAATCACGAGTTTGAAAGGTTAACTCAGATGATATCAATTTTTTTTTCCTTTTTTACACTAATTCTCTTTTACAATTTTATCCTTTAACATTTTATATTCTATCTTTTTTTTAATTTTATAATTATCACGGCTTCTTAAACTGGTTGCTGTTCTACAAGTGTAGTCGGATTTACTTAGGTTATTTTTTTATTTTCTTTGTTTTCCTTTCAATAAATGTTTTTTTTATTATTATGATTGCTCTTTTTTTTCTTAGTTTGATGCATTTGATGTTGATGAAGAAGACAATCTTACTTAACCCAACTGGGTCTATGACCTAAATCATGATTTTTTCTTACTTTTTTGAAACACTCTTACGGTCTCTTGGCATTCTTTTTTAATGCTAAGATTTCTTTCACGGTTTGTGTTGCAGTGCGAGCCACGAGACTAGTATTTATCTATATAACAATCATATATGTAAACTTGCATATTAATATATCATTACCTATATGTTAAAACCAAAGTTATTAAATTCGACCAGGATTGAAAGATTAACCTGAGTTAATCCAATTTTGTTTCTCTAAAAAGCATCAAACTAACCTTGTTTTTAACAAAACAAAATAATTTTTATAGTTACAAGACTTGACCAAAAAATCGACTCAACCCGTGCTTGAGTAACGAATCAGGTGAGTTGAACTGAGTTAATGCTAACTTTGAATTGTTTTTTTTTTCTAAAAAAACTTTAATTGACAAAAAACAAACTTGGTTTTCCATTGACCTGGCTTGGGCTAAGCCCTAGATAGACAAGTTAATAGGTCAACTCATTGAGTCTAGGATGGTCTTAATCGTTATAAATAAACATTGTGGAAGAAAACTATGTTCACACTCTCATATTTCAGTGTGGAGTCATTGTTCAATTTTTTTTTTCATTTTGCTCCTCAAATTTATTTTTTTTTTGCTTGATGGCCTCATTTGGAGCCATATTAAAAGACAATTGATTTAAATTTGTCGACCAATGTCAAAATAAAAAGAAGGAGGATCATTGTGGGAACGGCGTTGAAAATGGGTGGTGGGTTCAAAGTTCACTTTAGCCCTCTAACTTTTCAGATTATACCCATTCGGTCCATCAATTTTTTTTGCAATTCAATTTTGATATAAAAGTTCATTTTTATTATTTCTTAATCCTTGGTTTGAGAGAGCAGAGGGAGAGATCGTTGGATTCTGGCAATAGAGAGAGAAAACCAACGTTGACATCGATTCTAGCCACCAAAATGGTTGACCTTGGTGTGAACGAGTTCCATTTCGTGAAAAAAGTTCCAAGTGTTTTTTTTTTCACCTTGAAATTGCCTATACAACCAGATCTAAGTTCATAAAGATTTTTTATTTCAAGTTTTTGTGTTGTTTTTAGGTTGTTTAAAGCTATTAAAGGGTTTATCAAAGTGTTTAGATAAAAAAAAAAAACTCATAAATCCTAATTTTCCAACCACCATTTAGGGAAATAAAATGACATGTTGTCTAGGTTTTTTAAAAAAGAAATTGGGATGGACAACACCATTAACATATTTTTAAAAAATAAAGGCTCACACACGGGCCCTTTCCAAATGGGCCAAACACGCGTGCCTAGCTTGTCAGGCCCAACAATGCATGACATCTTTCTTTCTTTTTATTTTTCCTTTTTTCTTTTTCTAATTCTGCCTTTTTGAAAAAAAAATTTGATGCTTGTTTTTTAAAATAATTTTTAACTTATATTTAAATTGATGATTCTTCTCTAAGTTTTTTTTAGCATTTTTTAAATAATGGTTGTTTTTAATTATTTTGTATGTATTTAATTTTTGAAGAGATTATTCTAATTCATATATATATTTTTATTTATTGGATAATTTTTCTAATAAGTTTAACCTTACGTGATATTTTTTTCACTTTGATTTTGTTTAATCAATTTCATGTGTGTGTCTATTTCTACCATCATTTAATTAAATAAAAATTGATTTTAATAAATGAATTCATTGAACACAATAGAGTAAATGATCTATGTTGCGAGATCAAATATCTTGATTTACTTCCGTCTCCTGATATTTCTAGCTACATCTTTAGTTATTATTAATGATTTTTAAAAAAAATAATTATTGACACAGATAATTCTCAATTTGTTTAATTAAATAAATGGATAAGCTTTTTAATTTATGTTATGTTGTCAAACAATATGTTATCGGTTACTCCACAATCAAGAACTCTATCCCTATCAAAATTTAGAAAGGCATACAAACCTGGTTTTTTTTTCTTATCTTTATGTTTTAAAAAAAAAATTAATTTTTTTTCTTTACACTTTCTTTTTAAAAAAAATATTTACATTTTTTATACTTTAAATATTTATCATTCTATACCTGGTTTAGTTTACTAAGATGGCTATCTAGTAATATTACACACTTTCGAGTTTAGTACTTGCTCTTAATTAATCTTTAATTGGATTGGGGTCTATTTGAAATTATAGTAGTGGTTGAAGTCCAAAATGTTTTTTGTTTATAAATGTATTAAAATGATATTTTTTTTATTTTTAAAAAATTATTTTTGAGATCAGCACATCAAAGCAATTTAAAAATATAAAAATAAAATAATTTTTAACAATAAAATATTAAAAAAAAATAAATGATTTCAATCACATTTTCAAATGAGGGCTTGACAGCTGCACGATATTTGCAGCTGGCTCGATATTCACTGGCCATCTCAATATTCGAACAATCGGATTCCTGCAAAGCAGCGATAAACAAAGATCGATTTCTTTAATAAAAAAATGATTTTTTATTTATAAATATATTAAAATAATTTTTTATTTTTATATTAATACATAAAACTTTTTTAAAAATGACAGCTAAAAACCACAGTACAACCGCACACACAAAACCCGCCAAATTTGGTGTAATTAAGAATGAAAAATGAGGGGTTAAAAGGTGTGAAAATATCCTTTGAATCAATGCAGTTAACTTAGCCATCCATGCATTTGCATCAGAAGCAACTCACCTCCTCCTCTCCATTCCCAGCATCGATATAATCATTGATATTTTCAATATATACCATAGTTATTAAACTTATCCTGCCTAACTCATTGATTTGTTGACTCAACTTGAGCTTAAGTTTTATTTTGAATTAATTTTTTTTATTAAAATAATATTTTTTTATTAAAAAAAATCCTTAAAAGATGTTATTTTATGTTTTTCATTTTTCATTTTTTAAAAAGACATAATAGCTTGGACTGACAGGTTGTAGCCGTGGTTGGGCCAACCCTTGTATTGGGTTTTAAATATGGTATAATAGTGCTGGACCATAGTTGCCCACTAGCTTTTTACCGTTGTAATAGCGTGCACGGAAGAAATTCCACCATGAACAATGAAGTTGAAGTTTATGTTCGAGAATTGTTTAATTAACATAATTTAAACAAATTACAGTTGAATCAAAAATTAATCTTAAAGAATTATTAGTTTTTTTAAAACTTAATTTTTATTTATAGTGATTAATTAGAGGTTGATAATGGTGAGAATTAATTCTTTAATTCTTTAACTTTTAAAATTTACTAAAAAAATAGATAAATAAAGAGTTTCTAACTTGAATTTTTCACGTTTTTTCTCACCTTATTTGTAGTGTTTTAATTCTATTTTATGCTTTGATTCTTTCTTCCAAATTTATAATTTAGTTTTATACTTTGTTAAGAAATATTTGAATTCTTTTATTTTGATTCAATTCAATGAACTTATTTAGAAGTGCATCTAAGCTAATGTAATGTTATTAGAATCTTGAGAGACATATTATAAACATTCTAATCGTAAAAGTGAAGAGCAATAAAGCTTTAAGGACAAAGAATTTATCTTTCACAACAATGAAAGTTTTATTCCTTTAAAATGCTTCAACAAGAAAGTATTATTCTTTATTTTAATTTAAATACTGTTATTTTTATTATTAAAATGCGTGCTAGGAATTCGATCTTATATATATTGGAAGTTTGAATATATGCTTAGTATACAAGCTAGTATTATTTTTATTATATTTATATTGAAAGCATATTTGATATTATTTATGTTTTTTATGCTTATAGTTTTAGACATATATAAACTTTAGTCTTTTTTCGGACATCTTTTGTTTAGCATACCAGCTTTATGATTATAAACTAAACATCTTTGATTATTAGTCTAATAATACATATTTACAAACTTTGATTTACAGCTTCTCTTCCTGCCAACCATTTGCAAACCTTTGTTAACAGGGGAAGAACTTCCTTGCAAGCTAATGCTGGTGTTTGGCTTGACTGGAGTTGCTTTAGCTACTATACATGCATGTGTTAAAGGGACTCATTTTGATTTATTACCAAAACTCAAAACTCTAAAAATATTCATTATTACAGTGAAATTGATTTTTTCCCTTTGAATAAAAAATATAGAGCTAATTTGATCTTTTACAATAGCCTTTTAGTATTTTTTTAATGACCCATTGGTTATTAAAAGATTGTCACAGAGTATATACATCTTTTCTACCTTTTAGAACAGTAAAATAATTAATTTACCTCCAAGTAAAAAAAATAGAACTATTAACCAAGGGTATTTCTATTTTTTTTATAGTTTAGAATATAGTGAAAAGATATTTTTTGTCCTTGAAATTAGAAAACAAAATAGACATTCATCCAGGAGGATTTTTGTCCTTTCATAGATTTTTTATTTTTTGTTACTTTCATAGTCGTCGAGAGCATTTTGATCCTTTTATGTTGAATAATTGATTTTTAAATTCAAAAAGTTGTTAGCGCATGGAAGGCTCTCGTATCTTTTAGGCTATGCGTGTGGCGCCTCTTAGTGATCAAAATCGTCCCTCCGTCATGTCATTGGAAGCTCCACCGCATCCTTTTCCTCCTAGTGCGGCGCGTGACATGACGTATGAGCGATTTGTCGTCGATGTTTATTTTTTTTCTTCTTTCTTCTCTCCTCCCCCAAAAATTATATGCTGGTTCTCTTTGTTTTTAGTATTTCAATTTCAATTTTTATTCTTTTGATTTTTAATTTTTGTTCTTGATTATTTTATAAAAATTTTATTTGTTTTCAATTTAGTCTTTCAATTATAATTTGTCATATATATTTTTCAAATGGATCCTTCTTATTTTGATTTCTAATTTTTTTTCTTGACCCTTTTATAAAGTATTATTAATTTTTAATTTCATCATTCAATTAAAGTTTATGGTATATTATTTTTTCCCTTTTGGTTCTCATTCTTTTGATTTTATTTTTCTTTTGTTAAAGTTTTTTTTCAATCTAACCCTCCAATAGAAAAAATTTGGTTGCCCTCTAATTTATTTTATTTATTTATCACCCTCATTCTTTTAATTATAGTGTTTTTTTTTTTTAATTTTAGAACCTTTTGTGTAATTGAGTTTTTGTTCTAATTTCATCATTTAACATTTAATTTGCTAGGGATTGAGCTTTATGATTTTTCTTTTTAAGGTGATTCCGGTCCAATGACCCGGGTTACGAGTTTAAAAAATTAACGCAGGTTGACATTCTTATTTCTGGCTCATTTTATTTTATAATCTCATCATTCGACATTATTTTTTAAGAAAAAGATTGGCTTTGTAGCTTTCTTCAATTGTTTTTCTATTAGATTATCCCGGTTTCATAACCTTGACCACAAGTTTTGTTTATTAACTCAGATTAACTTACCTTTTATTACCTAAGTTACATGTTTATCACATTAACTTGAGTTAATTTAAGCTGTTTTTTGTAATTATTTCTTTTTTTATTCAATTTTGTACTTCCAAGGTTTTTTTTCAAGTTTTCTTGATTTTGTTTTATATAAAAATTGTCTGTTTATTATTGTTGTCTATTTTTTTTTTTATCATCTAAGTAAAATAAAAGCAACTTATTAAACTCAGTCGAACCTATAACCTAAATCGTTTATTTTTCTTGTTTTTTTAAACATGCTTGCGACATTTAGACTATCGCAATCTTTTATTATTTTTTATTCAAATTTTAGTTTTTATTTTAATTGGTTCTTTATTTTAATAATTTTTAATTTATGTTTCAATTAATATCTCTCCTTTATGATTTTTTTTCTTTTGTTTATTTAGCCTTTTTTAATAGAGGATTTTTTTTTAATATTTTGTATGTATTTTATTTTTAAATATATTATTTCATCTATAAGTTTTTTGTTATGTTTTACATAGTTGAACTTTATTTTTAAAAATAAAAATTATTTATTTTTTGATAATATTTTTAATAGATACAACCTTATATGACATTTTTTTTCTTTTCTTTTATTTAATTAATTTCATGTGCACGACTATTTATCTTATGCTTATGATTTCTATTACTTTTTTAATTGAAAAAATAATTAATTTGAATCAATAAACACAATTAGATAAATACCTTACATTTTATCTCATTATTTTATCTAGTTTTACTTTCAGTAATTGTTAATGATTTTTTTATTTTTTTATATAAATAATTATCAATATACTTGCATAAATTTTCTATTCACACTTAAAAAAAATTTATTTAAAAAATACATAAGAAAAACTTCCTATCTAATTTTTTTAAAAAAAATATATAAGCAACAATGAATCACGAATCACAGGTGAAGTAGCTAGTATTATATATTAATTCCATGGGCAATAGTTCTGGGGGTGCAGAAGGGCTTGTTTCTTGTGCTGTCAGAGACGTCTTTTTTTTTTTACTATTATTTTGAGAGTCTAACAAAGATTTCATGGGTGGGAAGACAGAATCATCAAAGATATTAAACAGTAAAAAATCACTGCTGATGAAATTTATTAACATTAATCATTGTATCACAGGCTACACAATGCCAGACTTGTAAAACTAAAATGAATAATTAAAAAAAAGAACTGCAAGAAGCTTGATCAGAGGAGCCACCATGCAAGCTTCCCAGAAGTGATCAGAGAAGAGATGAGAACGACTTAAGCATCGCAAGGCAGCAAAAAGTGTTGCAAATGTCTCAGAGCATCATCCATGCTTAGGTACCTCCAATGTTTTGTATTCATGATGGCCAAACTCAACTTTGCTCTCTTGAACTTGCCGTCATCCTCTGTACCCTCCTCCTCATCAGTATAATTCTCACTGCAAAATCCCAACTTTATCTCAGCAACAAGGCTGCTTGCGGTGACCATGTTTGAGCAACACCCCGGCAATGGAAGCTCCTCGGAAAATAAGGCTTCTGCCTCCGGAACAAGGCTAGCCTTTCCACTACAAGATTCCATCATATTAAATACAGCTTTCCAACCTCTCAACACAACGTTCCATGTGACTTTTATCTCCCGTATCGCTTCTTTTTTCAGTGAAGACTCAAGATCTATGTCGACAGCGAACTTGAATATCCCATTAGGATCTACCTGGAGTTCGTCGCATGGTTTCGATAGGGTGAATAAAGTGGAAGACTCTCCGGTCCTTGCATTGATGACGAAAGAGGAGGTCATTTAGGGGCAGGTGGGGTTTTATTGGCTTTTGAAGCTGGAGCTTGGAGGCCGCCGTGGAGGCAATACCGCAAAGGCGGTGCCAAGAGACAGCTGGGTCTACGTGTTTGAGGTTGTAGACAGAAGGGTAGTGAGCAGAGCATATCGGCCGCCAAATATCCTCAGAGGAGAATGACTCCAACCATGATTTGGACACACAAGAAGCAGTAGCAAGGGATTTAGGGTCTAGATACTGAGCCACTAGAAAAAGAAGCTCCCAAGATGGCGATGGCGATGGCGAATAGGATACTAGTTTATTCTTGAAGAGTTTTAGTCTTTTGACAGAAACATGATGGATATTTTCTTGACTAGAAGAGCGTTTGAGCTTCGTGAGAGACATGGAGAGATGGCTTAATTTGGTTTCTCCTAATTATTCTAACGATCAATTCTTGGACTCAATTTTTTTCAGAAGCGTTACCGCAAAAACAAACAAACGGTGTCTAACTATCCTTTATACGACAGCGTTTTTAATGATAGTGATCAAAAGAAACCCCAATTCGATTTTAATAATGTCTCCTAATTCTCTTTCTTCTTTCTCAACGGTCACTTCACTTCTCTCGTATTTCCTTCACCTTCATCCCATGTTCCAGTATCAAAATGACTACCGAAGCCGCCACCTCATCTTTCCAGAAAACAGTTTGTTACTAATCACTGCTTTCTTTAACCACCGCTTTTACACTACGATGCTAATAATGTCTCCTATTTTAATATTTTTTTTGGAAAAAATAGGTGTTGTTACATGACTGGTGGTTGATCAAAGCCGAGCAGGAGTTCCAAGGGAAGAAAATTGCTGTTGCCGGCTTAACTTCTCCTGAGTAATTATTTATTTTTACATTATCTCTCTTATAATCTTTGATTTCTTTGTAAATAATTATTATTTTTTAATTATTAAAAATTTCAGGAAAAAACCTGTTCGTGTGTTTCACTCAGCAGCAATTACCAAAAGATACGATGTTTTCACTCTTCAGACAGCTGATGGCGTCAATGTTCTTCTCCAAGGTTACATTAACAGGACACTCACTGTTGAAAATGGGTTTTCCTCTCAGGTTTTTTTTTTCTTATTTTATTCCGTGTTTATTAATATTATTTGTTTTTCGACATCACATCGTACTTTAAGTTAGGTTAAGGTTTATGTCGCAACAGGTCTTTCGGCATTTCTGTTTCGGCTTTCCTCCTGATTGGGAAGAATGTGGAACCAAGTTTCTGAATAGTAACTGTGAAAGCGCGGCAGAGCCTCCGGTGTCTCAAAATGAATGCCGGCCTATTTTCTTATCATTGCCAGTAGATGATGGTGTTAATAATTTGAAGAATGACGACTCAAAGAATCTTTCACCACTATCAAGTTGTCGTGTAAATGATGTAAGTTGGGTGAAAGATAGTGTGGTGGTACCAGCAAAACCTTCTGGTCACCATGTGGATGTGGCACTATCTTCTGAAAAGATAGGCAGCAAGAAAAGCAAAACCAGGTCCTTTGGAAAGTTGATGGCTAAAAGGTCAAGTAGTTTAGAAAGAATCAGCATC
>Ga0307513_10010959_pt1 | contig 11314 bp, 7 predicted proteins | sample 15_EM_MG_FD_202174 | JGI IMG/M metagenome (GOLD analysis project Ga0307513, IMG submission 202174) | Populus trichocarpa ectomycorrhiza microbial communities from riparian zone in the Pacific Northwest, United States - 15_EM | ecosystem: Host-associated > Plants > Roots > Unclassified | place... | reverse complement strand
TATTGTATGAATCATTCCATGCAAATAAATGCCCGTATATACTTTGAGGTATGTGGTTTTTGGTACACGTCCCTGGCATGAATGGACCGAACACCAGGGGGCTCCTTGGCAAAGGGCTTTCAGCTCCTGTAACCACGGCGGTGTTCGGTCCATTCATCCCAGGGACGTGTATGTGCTCACACAATTACTCAATCATGTATTAAAAGAGCAATGTTCGAGAGGGGAATATACGAAAAAGCGGGGCCCTGGGCGGAGAAAATTCATTGACGGGGGGCTGTTCGGGGCATTGAAGGGGGCGGGGGCCTGGACGGGTGCAGGGGCAGGGGTTAAAAAATAAAACGCCCCGCCCCGGGCCGTTGGCCGGGGCGGGGCGGGGAATTGAGGCGGGGGCCCGCCGGTTTCGGGGCCCCAGAGGTCCCGTAACGAACACTAAGATCAAGTGAGGCAGAATAAAAGTATGGTTTTTTAATTTAGTGGAGGCAAGTAGAGAGAGTGGCATCTGGGTTTCCAAACTCCAATATTTGGTGTGAATCTCAGGTCTTGGCATCAAAATGCAATGTAAAAGTGCTGAGCAATCATAAATTGAGAGGTGAGATAGAAGAAAAAAACAAAGTATGCCTCTATAGAGGTACCTTTAATATACAAAAAGGTTACAAGAAGAAAAGATTGAATTAAAAGGATACCTAGTTTGTTTTTTCTATATTTATTATGGTATGATTCGTGCCGTTCAAAATGTGCACAAGACTGAAAAGAAAGTGTTACGTGGCTGAGTGAAGTTATGTGCCAAGACCTTGCAATAACAGTATAATATTGATATTGGGAAGATTTGATATTTTATACTAATATGGTATTTACTGATTACAAAAAACACTTGGCACAAAACTTTGATTACTAACACGAAAATAGGATAGGCATGGCCAGAATTATGTGGTTGTGCGTAACACAATTTGCCTTTCTCCACCAAAACTACAAGATTTTAAACGATTATACCACTTTCCTGAAACATTCAATAATTATGAAACAACCACTCTATTATTCGCCTTGACAAGATCTCTTACCAAGTGGTTTTTTCAGGTCCATCGGTAGCAGTAAGAATTTGATATAATCGATTGAAAACAAGCCAAAGTCTAGGGCAAGTTTTGAACTGTACGAACCATACACTGAATTTTATGCGGAATTATTGGAGAGGTTCAAAGTGCTATACTTATTGAATAATATGTGGATATATCATCAAATTCTTATTTCTTATGATAGTTTACACTTGTTCATAGTCAATCACTAACAGTCTTGGCAATTATTTTGCACAGCCACTGTTGCATTTCGCTGTGCCACATGGTTGGCAGTCTTCCCTTCATGAACCCATACAAAGTGAGGCTGAGTCACAATTTTACTATGGTAAGCCATACAGTTTCATTCAGCTGAAATGTTGTATTAAGCTGTAAGGTACTCTTTAGAGTACCCCAGGTTGTACGCTTGCCAACACCGAGGGTTGCTGCTACTAGCCCAACCTTGGCGTGAGTAGAGATTGTTGTTTCTGTTCATAGATTTTTAATTTACCAGGCAATAGAAACTCAATTCCTTCTTTTCCAGTAAATTTGTTTTATACTACTGTAAAAATTCAAATAATATAACTATGTGCAACCCCATTGAAGCTGCCTTCACTGGTATAGTCTAGCCTTGTTTTATTCTCAGGCAGCCTGAGCAGGTCTCTTATTGCTCTGTTTTTCAGCTATTTTCTCAAGTGGGTAATTCTCGACTCAGACCACATAGCACATCTTCCTATTATTTGTGTTTTTACTGTAGTAGTGTGCAATTACAACTATACAAGGTCCCCTTCACTAGTCTTTCCAGTTGAGGTGGGGCCCTGAAGCTAGATTAGGAGAGAAAAGAAAATCAAGATAAACAAATAAAGAGGACCCAGGAAATGACTAGACTGGAAGCAAAAGCTTAGAAAACACGCAACCACCATTTCCAAGAGTTAGCACTCTGAATCTCTCATGAAGGGAAGACACTCCTGCACCACCTCAACTCTCTCTACTACATCACCTCTACTCTCTTCACCTTACTCATCACCTCAACTCTATTCACTCATCTGACTACTCAACATCAAGCAGCAGTATGTCGTGAAGGCTCAAAGTTCCCTAAGAAATGCAGCTGGCATCTCATCTTTACTATCAAAGAACTTCCTATTTTAGAGCTTCTTTCCTAGTAAGTTCATCAAGTATTCCAAGTTTGTTTGTTAATGTCACAAATGGTGAATAAGCTAGATAGATTTCACATGACTAATACTTATTAGTTATAAGGTATGTTGGTTTCATACTATGAAGTCAATTCACTCATAGTATCTCACATGACTACGCAATAGTAGCAAGTCATCTTGATATTATGATTGGTTAATTGTTTTGATGATTCACTGTTGTGAGTTATATGATGTAATGACTTTCACACATGGCTCACACTATATGTCATGGGTTTCATGCATGTGACTCACTTGAGCATATGACTTGTTTTATGAGTTGTAATTGGATAATGGTATGTTGCGCAGTAACTCATATGAGTCATCTGATGGATCTTACGCTATGACTCACTTATGAGTCATAGAAGTTATATAACGTGAGGTGATGAGTTACCAGAGTTTGAGATATGAAAATGTCTATATAAGGCAGGCCTTCAGTTGTGAGAGATAGGATTTTCACACAACTATCTAAGCACTTTTCTTTACTAAGAAGTTGAAATACAATTCTCTTTATCTCTTTACCATTGAATTCTACAAATACTCTACCAACAAGCTTGCAACACCTGTGACGGTTGTGACAGTGTGAAAAGGTGCATCGATAGTAAAGGACTATTAAGATTGTGCTATATAACGATGAGAGAGTTTGACACTATCTGATCAGATAGTGCAACTACTGAGATGACACTCCAGTTCTGTACTATCTGATGAGATAGTGAAACTACCAAGATGACAATCCAGTTCCATACAATCTGATGAGATAGTAGATATTAAGTTATTGATACGCAAGGTCGTTACCTGTTCCACTAAAAAGAAAACATCATAGAATTGTTACAGTTAAATTGAAATGGAATTTAGAGAGGAAGCCTTTCTGATACGAAATCGACCCCATCCTCTGGTAACTAAGCTACAGGATAGAATAACAAAGAGCATATGAGTACAGTTGAAGAGCTTTACCAAGCCAAGATTGAGAAACTCGAAGTCTACCAACCTGACACCATCCAGGGTAGAATCCATCAACTAGAAAAGGTAAGTGATTGAGATTGATCTTCGATTGAAAGTAATCTAAAAAATACAAGAATATGGCAATGAATATGGCAATAGCAACCACTGATACCGCTTGCAGTAGCAAGTTCTAAGACCATACTGAAAGACACTTTCAATGGAAGCTGGCATTTAGAGTTGGGACTATTCTTGTAGGGGTTGGTGGTTTATGTTTTCCTTTCTCTTCTCCACCTTCTTTGCTCTGCTAATGCCAGTACCTTAGGCAATCCTAAAGGTCTAGTATTACAAGGTTTCCCAAGAGGCTCGCATGCGTGGGTAGCTACAAGATGCAGTGGGGAATGTCGAAAAGCTCATGATGTCCCAAATTGAGAATGTGGTGAAGCTTACTACCTCGGATACCACTCATCCTAGTAGTAAGATTGACACTTGTCTTGATACCAAAAAAAAGTAATGGCATTCAAGTTTGACAGGTGGGTTGATTGGTTTATCGACAGGTTAGTTAATAGACCGATGGATTGCTGAATTGATGAATATATATCACTAGTGTTAATAGATTTTTCATTCATGGGGCACCAATAGAGACTCAATTCCTTCTCTTCCAATCAATTGTTTCCTCTAGTAGTATACAAGTGCAACTATACCAGGCATCCTTCTCCACTTCTATCAAACCAACCACAACCTCCACAATTCAGAAGAAGAACGATGCACAGTGTAGTCCACTGAATGGACAGAAAGTCTTGAAATCCCATAAAGAAAACTATTTTTCTTGCTCTAAAAGTAACCTGGTCGATATCTGGCCATAATTGTCTTTTATAGCTCCAGCGCAAGTGATCTCCCGCAGTCCCAGAGCTCTTTTTCACCTGCACTCTCAAGCATACTGAAAAATATTCTAAAAATGTGTTCCAAGCATCAGGAAAAGGGGCAGTCAAAAGGCCTTTAACCTGTTGGGAATTCAGATAGGTAGGGCAGGTCTCGGCCATCGCCAAATAAGACCTACACAGTGTTCGCAAGTGGCCAGGTCGGCCTGCAGACAACCGGGCGGCTTTCACTCCGGCCAGGCCAGGCCAATGTGAGACAGACTTGGGCTTGGTAGGCCAGGCTTTGGGGAAGCCTGCAGGATTCATGGGTGCCTGGCGGCAGCGGCAGGCTTTCGGTATATTCCATGTGACAAGTCAATATTTCGTTGATGTGTGGGTGATATCTGTTGGTTTTTCAGTCTTGAGCCACATCATTTAAACTTAATAATATTCTGATAGGTTTTAGATATCAGTGTAGACAGAGAGGAGGTAGTAGCTTGTTTTCTCTTATCACTCGATTTATTGCTATAGCACATTGACAAAATTAGGGCCTGTTTGGATATAACAGTTCTGTTCCATTCCCCCATACAAATCGCCCTTTCCCTTCGCTTTCAAAATGGAGCCAAGGCTATTTTCACAGTATAAACAGTCGCTAAACAGGCCCTTAACCATTCACGCATGATGGACGGCAAGGCAACTCTCCTTATCACCATGCCCTTTCAACACTACAGAGAAATTTGCCCAGGTTGGATATTAATTTCTACTAGGTATTCTACTATGGATTTATATTTTTAATTCATTTTTTGGTTTCCACAACAGTCGGGCTGGTGGGGGAGTGCTGTTCTCACGTTATTTAGCTATGAGTACGATCATGAGAGCAGGGGTGAATGGAAAGAAAGTTTCCTCCTCGGTTGCGCGTTGATCCACTCTTTTGCGGCCGTGACTCTTGGCGTTTCATCCCCTCATCTTATCGCAATCACATATTATCACTTGAAAGCCTGCAGATATCTGCTGTCCGGCCAGGCCCGGTCAGATAGGCCCGGAAAGCCGGACTGGAGCCCACAGTCCGGCCCGGCCAGGAGCAAAAGAAGCCCGGGCCGGCTGCCCTAAACCCAAGCCTGACCGGGCTGGCCGCTTGTGAACACTGCTCTATCCGCTTATCTGTTGCTTCATATATTTGATAAGAGAAGAAAATATGCTTGGGGATTTGGAGGACAGAGCGGTAATATTAGGCGGGGAACTAGGGCAGGTTCCGGGTGCCCAGAACTGGGATCGGATATGAGTGCACAGCTTGGTTGATTGATGACAAAATTTGGTACCTGATACTCAAATGTGATGATAGCGTTGTAATAAAGATGTTTCGTTTCTTCAAGCACAGACTCCCTGCTCAGAAATTTAAAAAGAGCAGTTCAACTGAGACACCTGTACAGCCCGGCCGTCGGTCCCGGGCATGGGTTAGGACGGAATACAATTTGGTGTCCGTCCAGTCCTAGGCAAAAGACGGACGGACTGGACGCTTGGGAACACTGGCCAACCCCTTCCCACCCTATCAGCATTTTCACCATTTCCTCATGTCCATTACGAGCAGCCCATGAAAGTGGAGAATTCCCCAAATACCACCCTTTGTTGGTATCATAACCCCGTATGGCTATTAAGGCAGCTACAATCTGAACAATTCCAAAGAAGGATGTATAGTGGACCCCACTAAGCCTACAGGAAGCACTCCCACGAAGAATTTGAAGAACGCCTCTATGTTTAAACGGAGGTATGCGGATTCGTGGCTATCGTATTCCAAAAGGAGCTGCGGGGCGGGTGATCTAACACAGTCCGAGAGCTTCTATTTCACATAGACCTCACAGTATAGAGAACCATATCTGAGAAAGGGATTGTGACCCCTAAGGTCAGAACAAGGATCCCAGCCCATAAACTGAAAGCGCCTTGACCTGTTGGGAATTCAAATATGTCAAGAAGATCTCTGCCATTGTGGAGTGAGGTCTACTGAAAATATCAGGTGGGCTGAATGATACTCTTTGAGAGTAAAATAGCTCAGTCGCACTGTTGCTGCTTACTTATCCACAGTAATAAGCCCTTGACAGGAGCTCACTAATATTGTTATCGAAGGCACGTTGCTGGCATTGAAATCTGTAGAGCCCAGCTCAATTGCAAGGGCATGGCAGAGCTGACCCGCCATCAATGGCTGCTCCGCATGACTGATCCACAGTGTTCCCAACCGTCCGTCCGTCTTTGGATAAGGACAGTGTTCTCAACGGTGCGGGGCCCCTGTAGGGCCCTACGGGGGACTTCCAAGAGCCATGGACCGGACGGGACGGCAAAATGCAGTCCACACCCGTCCTAGAAACCTCAGGATGGCAGTCTTTGTCGCGGACGGCGGGCCCTGCAAGGTAAGACATTTTTGTGTGGGGGATGGCAGGGGACTGTTGGGGACTGCTGGGACGACCAGGGACTGCGAATGACTGTGGGTTACTGACGGTGACTACAGGGGACTATGAATCCCATCAACAGCATTTCATGACACCCTTCTCGAGCAAACACAGAAACTCATCCAATAAGACTAAAAGAAACCTGAGGCACTCTAGGAGAGATAAATAGGTGTAGAATATCTCCTATAATATACCGCTAGGGCCGTGCATCAGGTATATTGCTTAATCTAGAAATCGTACCTACCTACTATCCTCTTATTGCAACACTTCTTACTTCTCTTGCATCATTAAGCCCTGATTCAAGCTAGGGAAACATGTCGGATAAACATGTGGAGCCTGCATCACGAGAAACCATCTAAGATTTATGAGAGAAAATGTAAGATGAGAAAGAATTGCGTCTCTTCTGAAAATGGTTCGGAGTATACAACTCCTGATGGAAAAACCTGGTGGGGTTGTTCTCGTTGTATGTTCCACTGGTCATTTTTTTCTATCATATACTAGCACTCAGATTCCTGCTATAAGAATAATAAGAATATTCTCGCCTCCAGGGACTGCGGAAAGCTGGGATCACATAAGCAATCTTGCGACGCGACAAGATTTCTTACTAATTCAGGTGGGTTACTTGGCATGAAACATGTTTCACCGTGGACGGCGGGGCTTATACTCCTTCGCACCTGGGCGCAGAGCAAGTTTTGAAAAAGACCGGACGTGACAGCTTAACACCGTCCACCGCCGTCCGCCTTCACGACGGACTGACTGCCCCGTTGAGAACACTGGGTGAGGATGAGATGGACTGCGGCTGATAGTCCGTCTTTTTGAGGGTGCTAGGACGGCCTACGCCTCGGAAGGTGAGGACCGGACGGACTATACGGAGGTACAGCGCCTAAGTGTTGTATATTTTACTAGCAGGAGGGCGATCAGCTAGAAGGGGAGGAGGAGTAAATGGGGCATAGTGGCATAGGCGAGTTGTGGCCAGGAAATCTGAACGGTAGTGTCAACGGTAATCTAAACGCTAGTCTAAGCGGACGCAATATCAAAATGGATTTTGTAGTAACGGGCATGTATCTAATATTTTGTACAAAGCGCATTTGCATCAATAACTGCTTGACATCTAGCTGGCATGGGTTCTACCAGCTCTCTAAGTTCATATGGTCCAAAATTTGCTCAAGATTCCTTCACTGCCTCCCTTAATCTATCATAGCTCATATTGTCTGGAAAATTATCTTGTAGATAATTTTTCATCATATGCCATACCCTCTCAATTGGATTCCAGTCTGGAGAGAAAGCAGGCCACTGAAAAACCTCAATGCTTCTTTCTCTTAGCTCAGTCCTTGTGTCTCCAGCTGCATGTCCAGGTGCACCATCCTGCATCAGCTTTAAAAATACCGCATTCTTTTTACACAATTCAAGATATCCATGGATAATAGGTACTGTATGTGTACAATAGCTCTCTGAATTTATTGGTCCCCAATTCTTGTCCCAAAAAATTCCAGAACCTTGAATATCCCCATTAAAACAGCCCCAAAATATCCATCCTTTCTTCATTTGATGCTTCTCCACCATACAGGTAGGATCCCACTCCTCACCAGCCGTCCTAGTCACCTAGGTTCTGGTATGCCTTCCACCAGTAATCCATGTTTCATCTGTCCACAGGATTGAGTTCCACTGCTCTTGTGTCCAATCAACATGTTGCCGAGCCCACTCAGGTCTTATTACTCGATTGAGTTCGGAAATGGGGAGTTTCCTCATCGCTCGTCGCCGGTGAAAGCCCTGCTTTATTAGGGCTGCGCGAACCGCTTTCTTCCCAACTTCCAAATTCAACGCAATCGAGCTTTGGTTGGCTATCGACTATTTTTTCAACCTTACAAAGTTTTTTCTTTCTTTTTTTTCTTACCTTCAGCTAGTTGCTGAAAAGGAAGTCTCCTATGGGGTGATGACATGCACACATACTCAATCAGGTCTTCGATTTGTGCCTGAGTTAAGACTGGAGGACGGCTGAGCTTCTGGGTAGAAGTTGCCAGCAAGGTACACGCTTATTGAACTTGATGTCACGAAACCCCTGTCCTTTCTTGAATTTGCGCATATTTCCAACTGATCAACCAAGGTAGCTGAAAATCTCGGCGCTGATCTCGAGTTACCTCAGATTTCTTCAAAGCAGGCATCTTGTCAATCAGAACATGAAGAAGAAAAAGTCTACAAAAGATTTTCTACTTAGCTTGTGAACTTCCAAGCCACTATCCCCAATATGCTCCCCGCTATCCCCCATTTACTTCCCGCCCCTGCTAGTTGACCACTCCCTTGATAGCGGAATATACAACACTTAGACGCTGTACCTCCCTAGCCGACTGTTGGCCTAGCGCTTGAACCTCCTGTAACGTAATTTACGGGGATGTGGCTCACGACAGCGATCTGGCTTACCCACTGTAACCATTGGAAAATCAAATCTACATTTGATTATCACAACCAATAAATGAGATACTACCCTGAGAATCAAGCAACAGGTACTTTGAAATATAGAGAATCTGAAAATCTAGTTTTTATTTCATGGTGATAAATTGTTATTCTAATATAGAGGTTTAAAGATTGTCTATTTCATATATAAAGTATGGTTTTTTATAAGCATAAACAAATTGAAAACCCTGGAAGAATTACATAATAAACTAGATAGAAGGATAGTATAAGTCTTAGATATTCAGAATAACCAGGTTTTAATTTTCTTCATAATTATTTTTGAAATCCACATTGATTGAAAAAGAGGTAGAAAATACGTGCAAATTACATTCAAATTGCATCAATATTACCAAGTAATATCTAAATACGTAGTTGGCCTATGAACTCACTATCTTGGAATCCCTTTGACAATCATATCCTAAGATAGTATATATATTTTCAAGGTAAATGAAAACGTTTTACATACTTTGTGAATTGATCATTAACTAACTCTCAAATCGTTAGAATAAATTCTAATTGTATATTTATTTTGCTTTAATAACTTATTTAAACCAACAGTGAGTTATTAGATTAAGTTATAAGTTCTGGGGAGTCTAGCAGCACTGTTTACAGCTAAGTTCAATAATCGCTGCTGATCAGATTCTATATTAATTGCCTTTAATTACAATCAATAATACTCTTTCTACTACTTATTATAATCAAGATACACTCCAAACTATGCCTCATACTGTCTACTCTAGTCCAGTAAGCCTGATCTTATTTGTAATTGACTTGTAGTTAGCTCAACGATTTGATTTCAACTAGTTCATGATTAATATACAGTTTTTTGGTTAAATAGCTATCATCTTTAAGAACCTGTATGAAATATAGAAGGCTATATTTATCTGACTTCAAACTTCGTATACTCACTTCAGATGTTATCACAAAGATTATTCCAAGATATTGAGTTCATAGGCCAACTACGTATTTAGATATTACTTGGTAAAATTGATGCAATTTGTATGTAATTTGCCCATATTTTCTACCTCTTTTTTAATCAATGTGGCTTTCAAAAATGATTATGAAGAAAATTAAAACTTGGTTATTCTGAATATCTAAGGCTTATACTATCCTTCTATCTACTCTATTATGTAATTCTTCTAGGCTTTTCAATTTTTTTATGGTTATGAAAAACCATACTTTATATATGAAATAGAGAATCTTTAAACCTCTATATCAGAATAACAATTTATTACCAGGAAATAAAAACTAGGTTTTCAGATTGTATATATTTCAAAGTAGTTGAGGCCTGATTCTCAGGGTAGTATCTCAGTGCTTTGTTGTGATAATCAAATGTAGATTTGATTTTCCAATGATTGCTATGGGTAAGCCGAATCCCTGTCGTGAGCCGCATCCCCGCAAATTACGTGACTAGCCAAGTTGAGATTATACACCGAACTGATTCTTTTCACTTCATAAGGTCGACTAAGGCTTGTTGTTGACCACGGTAGGCTAAATAAAGTCACTATTCACAACAAATATCCCATCACCCTAATGACGGAATTAAGAGATCAAGTCCGTGATGCTCAAATCTTTACGAAATCGGACCTGAAACATGGGTTCCATCTAATAAGGGTTTGTAAAGAGGATGAATGGAAAACAGCTTTTTGAACACGCTACAGGCATTCTCAATACTGGGTCGTGCCTTTTGGCCTGGTTAATGCACCAGCTACCTTCCAATCTATGATGAACAAGATCCTACAGGAATTTCTTGACCAAGGAGTTGTTGTAGATATCGACGATATCTAGGCTTCATTACGGGGCCCTGTTTCCGAGGAGCGGGGACAAAATAACATAGGTTATTCTGCTTAACTGGTCGAAAACATCATCCCAATCGGACAAGAAGGGACTGAGATTGAGCTCTTTCAAGTTAGACAACTTCACAGAGCTCTATCTCACTCAGTTTTGGTCCGATTTGGACGATTCCTTTTTTAATATGCAGTTAATAACCTGCTCTTGGCGCCGCGTCTGCCAGAAACGGGGCCTTGTAACGAACACTAACGATATCCTTATCTACTCCAAGACAGTCGAAGAACATATTATACGTGTTGGAAAAGTTGTGCAAAGGGTCCGCGAATACCGAATGGCTATTTCCTTGGAGAAAAGCGGGTTTCATGTAAAAACTGTGGACTTTTTGCGTTATGTTCTGGCAACGGATGGGGTAACAATGAATCAGAAGAAGGTGGAATCTGTGAAGGCTTGGAGAGCTCCAGCATCCGTTAACATCAGCAAAAAAATTAACCTGCGCCCTGCTGCGTCCTGCCCTCCCTGTGCGCCGGACGTTGCGGGCGCATATAACGTAAACTCCAGTTCTGGGTGCGGACGCACCGGACGCAACCAGAAGCTGT
>Ga0307513_10010958_pt1 | contig 11315 bp, 17 predicted proteins | sample 15_EM_MG_FD_202174 | JGI IMG/M metagenome (GOLD analysis project Ga0307513, IMG submission 202174) | Populus trichocarpa ectomycorrhiza microbial communities from riparian zone in the Pacific Northwest, United States - 15_EM | ecosystem: Host-associated > Plants > Roots > Unclassified | place... | reverse complement strand
CAAACAATCGCGCTCATAATCCGCGGCGGTTATCTACAGGTGCATTATCTGTTGGCTCTATCTTCGACGACCGCTTTCAATTCTGCGAGACGCTCCTTCATCCGGGCACTGAGCGAAAAACATAAGAGATCGTCCAGACATCGGATCGTTGCTCGAGATATTGCAGTGAGACAGCACTCACACATCAAGCAGTTTCGCTTCGAGCGCCTGTTTCTCCTCTTGGAGAGCCAGTCTCTTCTCCGCGTCGAGTTCGGTGCTCGGAGACGTGAGCACTTGATCAATCAACGGGACTCAGGAACTTACAAGACATAGCAGCCTTGTCCGTCAAATTGGAGGATGTCATGATGGTACCTAGGACGATCAGTAAGTCCATTATCGCGGATTCTGAAGGATAGAGGCTCACTTCCACAAGGACGGCCGATGGCTGACGGTGAGAAGAGTGATACCAAGCCCTGCGGCCTGCGTCAGCTCTAGTAAAATGACTTGAGACATCCAGACTCACGAGTGGCGGTCGACATGAGTACCTCCTCGGTCTCTAGTGGCACAGCCGACGTACACTCATCCAAAATGGCGTACTAAGAAAAAACGTCCCAGCTCGTTAGGACAGTAAAAAGAGAGTCCTAACCTTAGGTCGGTGGTAGAATAGACGCGCCCATGCAATCTTCTGCTTGTCGCCCCCAGATAAAGTGCTATGCCACTCTCGGGTGACATCCCACCCACCTTCTCGTTCCACGATATGGCTCATCTGGGCTTGTCCGAGGATCTCGAGCAACTGCTGGTCCGTCACACCCTTTGCCATCATCTGTTGGCGGTTATGGGGATAAATGACCTGATCGCGCAAGGATCCAAGGCATAGGTATGGTCGTTGAGGTATCAAAATAAACTCTGACGCTGGGGGCTTGCGCACAATGCCGCCGTACACAGGCCAGAGTCCGCCCAAGATCCGGAAGAAGGAAGATTTACCGCAGCCTAGAAGCAAAGTTCAATGGCGGATATTATCTTAACGTAAAAGAACCTGCCATTGGGCCCAACGATCAGGAGGTGGCGCTGAACATCGGCGGTCAGCAACATAAAACAGCAAAATGTGTAGCCTACCCCAGGTTTGACTCGCAGGCTAAGGCTTCTCACAAGGATATCCCCGTTCGGTGTCACAATGGGAACGTTCTCGAATACAATGTCTTCAGATTCGAGGACTTCACCCCGCCCTTGCAGAACTGCGCCAGGAGGTAAGCTCATGCTTATCAGACCACTTAGGACTAACCCTTGGCGTTTCCCTCGATACCGGCACTGCTGACGAGGGCCTTCTGGAATTTTCCTTCTCGTACGTCATCCATTGTATCGAACAGTTGCGCAACTCGGGCGGTGTGGCCAGCAAGTTCAGCGAGTTCTGGAGAAAATGAGAATATTGCGACACAGATGGCTTTAGATTACCTTTGTATGAGTACATTATCCTTCCAAAGGCATCGGAGGAAGACAATAACAACCGTCGGTTCGTCACGAAGCCTTCCGTTCGCGAACCAAGATCTGAGGCGTCAATGCCTGGTATCTTGAAGAACACAGGTATAGCACAGATTCCCAGCTGGTACGTAAGGTTAGTATAATAGGTTAATCAAGTCTAAATAACTGGAACTGACTCCAAAGCTTCCCCACAGCCACTTGACTATCCATTCTTCCACGATACCATGGGCGAGTCGTATCCTCAGTACTCGGGCGGTGTGTTTGATGAGCCCAAAGTAGTCCCTCTCAATCAACATCTTCTCGGTTCCTTCCCCTCCATAGAAAGCGATTTCTTCAGAAGCCTCGGCCAGCCGCGAGTGGGTGTGACGAAGAGCACCTGATAGAGCTGCGTCTTGTGTTGTGTAAGTGCCGAAGGGTGGGGTAACGGCCCGTAGTAGGGCTGCAGATCTGTTGACTAAGATTGTGAGAAGTACTAGCCCCTCAGCACCAACATTCTGAGACAGCTGGTAGTTGTATAGAACCATGTCCAGAACTGGCTTGGCAAGGTTCCCGTAGATTGCGGCCAAGTGGTTGGAGAAACGTTGGATGTCGGCAGTGATCATCGCATCTGGGTTCTTGATTCGGTCATCAAGATTGGCTAAAGGTATTTTAGGGGACTTGGAGCTTCTCCAAACTAGTTCACTCACACATCTTGTAGTATATCTTCTCCTGGGAACCGACTTCACCAAGATAATCACCCATGACTCTCTCGGTGAGTCGGGTCCTATAGGCTAAAGCAAGCTTGTTCTGAATATAGGACAGCCAGGAATTGCACCAGGTGGCCGGGATAGCCACAGCCAGCCATTTGAGCTTGATGAGGAGCATTGAATAAGGGTTCGCGTCTCGAAGGAGAAAGTACTGACGATATTAAGTAGAAAAGGAACACCTTGTGCCCGGACTAAAGAGGCAACGATTCTGAGGTGGTGTCAACATGGTCCTGCAACATGAATTGTCTGGCACACTCACTTGCCATCGAGCGCTGCGACGTATAACGAGATTGCAGTTCTGAATATTAAAAGACTGGTGTGCATAGCAAGTAGTAAGGCCTCCTTTGAGCGGATGCCGGGTATGATGATGCGAAGAATCGCTCGTAATCGCTGCCAGAAGACTGCGTCGACTTGGACGCGTGCAGGTTTGTTTCCATCGTCCTTTGAGGATTTTCTCGACTTGCGAGGTGATGAGGAAGACGGCTTTCCTGAGCCTGAGACTCCACGAGCAGTCGAGGCGAGGATGAAGATTGTGAAGGAAACGTTGAGGCAACGCTGGATGAGCGGTCTGTGCTGCGAGTATAGGGCAGCTAACGATGACGAGGAGAAATGCAGCCTCGAAACTGCTGGTGCCATCCTCAGTGGTAGTGGTTCAACTTCAAGAGGCGGCCCGGGCTGTTGTAGTACATGTGAATTCAATTAATTCGGTAATTCACAGAAAGTAGGAAAAATGGGTGGCTCGGTAACCAAAGGGAGGCGGTATTATCCCATACTTACTTACCTTATTTTACTTTATTTTACTTATTTTATTTGCATGATTTCGCCGTCAGATCACCTCTCTTGCTCAACTTCTATAAAGCGTTCGAAAGCAGCCCCCAGGTTGGAGAGTTGACAAGTACTGGAAATACAGCTCCAGGATAGACCGCATTGGCCTTTAGGCGAGCCACCGTCCATCACAGAAGCCGTGGGACTGGTGCACAGCGGAACGAACGCTCGGCAAGGCTTCCGCTGAGCCACAAGAGCAATTCGTGACCCTAGAGGTCGCTCTATGTCACAGTGGAGTACACTTCTATCTTCAATCCTCTGAGAGTTCCTGGGTGCCAAACAAACGCGACTTGGAAGCCTCTGTCCATCGATTCGGCACACCCCATCGCATAAATTCAACATAATACACAGCACAAACCACACTGCTCCAGAATGTCTTCAGTGCTCGGAAAACGCGCGCGCACATACTCAAACGCGTCGACGCTGACGGCGAAACAGGCTCCGCCCGCAAAGCGACTCCGCACCAACCAAAACAGCAACACTTTGAACGTAGACAAGGAGAGCAATTGTACAGACAAGAAACAACCCCCCCTCGCGACTCAAGCTGACACGCCTCAAACTCCGACAAAGAAACCATTTCTCGGTCAGCAGCAATCCCTCTCAGACGCGACTCCCCTCGCTCACGCGCGTGATCCGCCCTAAAATAGTAACAGTTAATGCGCTATATCAGCTCCCAACACCGGTTACATCCCCATCGTCGAGCTCAACACCTTATGCACGGGCAAGAACTCTCCTTCGCACGAGTGCTGAGTCGGAATGTACAGGCAGGCAGACCGAGCGAGATGCCATCAAAGCATGGATAGAGAAGGACGAGTCGGGGCTTCTCTACATCTCAGGAGGTCCTGGTACGGGCAAGACTCTTATCGTCAACGACACCCTCCAGCAAGCCAAAGTCAAGTTTGAATACGTCAATTGTACTGGCATGTCCTCTTTTGGTTTGCTCGAGGCAGCTGAACGTGTAGCTGCCTCGATGTCCAAATCGTGTGTTATCCGCATTTGAGCCTCGCAACATTTGCTAATCTTTCTCTAGAACACTAATCATTGATGAGCTGGAGCATCTTGCTGCCAACGAAATGACCCATCTGTTTGAGCATGCTGCCGCCAATAGGACCCGGATCGTCGCCATTTCTAATACCCACACCTTGACTACCAAGCTGTCAGATGATGCGACAACGCTTCACTTCTCCCCTTATACCGCCGATGAGATGTATGCTATCATCAGAGTGCGCTTGGCGCCACTTATTGAAGAGGGAATCATGGTCATTCAGCCCGCCGCGCTCACCCTTGTTTGCAAGAAGGTCGCAACTCAGACGGGTGACCTCCGCACGTGCCTCTCTCTTCTCTGTCAGGCACTCGCCGTGGTGGAGAAGATGGCCCAGGAAAAGGAGTCGCCTTCACCAACTCTTATTCCAGTTGGAATGGCCGATGTTCTCAAGGCATCCAAGGCATCCACGGTGATCGCTCCTACGGTCGGAGTGAAAGTCAAAGACCTCAATATGCTATCTCGACTCGTCCTTCTCACCTTTCTCATCGCCTCCCGTCGTCTCACCTCGGGTCTAACCGTCCTCCCATCTTCAAGCCCGAAGAAAGAGACATCTGCACCCACGAAACAGGCTTCCATCACTCCGACTGTCCTCCACACTCTATATGAGTCCACCCTAGCCGCGCATGGAGGAGTCTTCTGCGCATTGTCGCGGAGCGAGTTCCTCGACGTGTTAGGCGTGCTTGAAGTCCAAGGTTTGCTATCTATGGACGACCAAGCGGGTTCAAAAACTACCAAGTCTCCCTCCAAGCGCCAAACCTCCCGGGAGAGTAGTGTGTCTCTTCCTGCAGGGGTTCGGGTGGATGAAGTTGTAAAAGTATTGACCGCAGTCGAAAACGCGGGTGCCAAGGAGCAGGAGATCCGTCGTATGTGGGAGAGGCAGGCATTCAATATTGACAAGGAGGCACAGCGGCAACAAACGGCGCATGCGCTCAAAGCTGTCGCGTTTGAGGATGCGGTGGAGGCATAGTTGAATGTGGATCTGTGTAACATCTTCTTCGGTGTAAATCACGCATATCTCGTTATGTATCGCTCATATAGAACGTAACTACCATTTTCCTCGTCTTTGTGTTCCACTTCGACCGAGAGCATTATTTTGTGATGTCCTTCAAGGATCTCAAGGCTAAGAGGGACAGTCGAAAAGTGACGACTGTGACCGCATCACTGGCTCAGCCGTCGGAAACACAACCACAGCGAGTTTCAAACCCATCACCAAAAGGATACGATGATCCCCAGGCCGCATGGACGCTCTACAAGGCCCTCCCCTCAAACACAAAAATTCAAGAAACGGTAGAACGTGGTCGTGGATTATGGACGACGGAACCGATCTCGGCAGGTGACATCTATGGAACCGAATTACCCTCCTGTTTCTAACCGGGCATTACAGGGACAAGAATCATAAGCACGAAACCACACGTCTACGCACTGTCGACCCGGTACCTTTCCACGCACTGTTCGAACTGCATCAGCGAAGCGACGATGAGATGCGGTCAGTGTCGAACTGTGCATTACTGTTCGGCCAAGTAAGCAGTCACAATTATGAACAAGGTATAGGTCAGTGTACTGATTAACTAGAGATGCCAGCAGGACGACTGGGTGGTGCACAAGGAGGAATGTAAAGCCTGTGTAAGATGGGCGAAGAGCTCGACGCCTGCCAGCGGCATACCCGCAGATGCTATTAGGTGTCTGGGGAGACTACTGTGGATGACAAAAAGGAAGGGAGAGGGGTCGGTCTGGGTGAGTGTAGGCTTCGGTGGTATTCCGTGACTGACAAGGAACGGTGCAGGCGAAGGAGATCAGGGCTATGTGTAGATAAACTCCCAGAAATATCGAAGTGCGTACTGATTGGCTTTGGTAGACCGGCCTGCCTTCAAGGACTTGCACACCGCGGAATTCGTGCACCTCGCGCAGTCAATCGTGTTGTATATGGGGCTAGGGTCTGGAAAGGAATTGGATCAGTACGGGGTTCACTCGAGTAAGGACCTTGTCGATCTGATCGCCTGCGTACGAAATATTTTTGTTGTCCACTGTGTCTATATTCTGAAACTTCTCAACAGTTCAAATCTAATTCGTTCACCTTGTCGTCGCCTACCCTCACACCCATGGGGTGTGCCATCTCCCCGGTCGCGGCCTTAGTGAACCATTCCTGCGAGCCAAACATAGTGATTGTCTTCCCCCGTCCCGGCCCGAAGAAGGATGAACCAAATCTTCAAGCCATCGCGATAAGAGAGATCCAAATGGGTGAAGAGGTACGCAAAAGGTCTCTAACGGCCCTGCATTTGGGGGTTTCCAAGTCGTGACTGTTGTACAGCTCTTCGGTACGTATGTAGATACCACGCTACCTCGAGAGGAGCGAAGGGACGCGTTGAAGATGACGTACGATTTTATGTGCAATTGTTCGGAATGTTCAAGGCCCGCCCCTTCCGTGGACATCCGCTCTGCCGCGTTGTGTCCAAATCGGTGTGGCGGCTCGTGTGCACTCGTGAAAGGTAGGTAAGGTCACACGGGACGCATAGTACCGACTAACAATATCCCGTAGCTTCCCTGTGCAGCCAGTGTGGCACACCTTCAAAGATCGGAAAACTATTCTTGGATCAAGTGGAAGCAGCAAAGGAAGGTCTGGAGAAATCTCAGACTGAGCAATGGTCCGGTGTGTCAAGATATTTCCTTTCCTGTTATTCATCATTTCACTCAGAGAGTTATGTTGGCGTATGCAGATCCTATTCATGCGCGTATGCTCACATTTAATCTGGTTAATCTGTTGAAGCCTCGCATGGCTCTCACGTCCCAACCTCTCCTCGCACTCCTACGGCTGCATCAGTCCTTGCTCATCGATGCTATTGCGGCTGATCCGAATCTTCTTGACGCCGCCATCAGAACGAACGCGGAGGTCGTGGCTGCTCTCACTGAGCTTCTGCCGTATGGACATCCCGTACGGGCTGTGTCTATTGCTGAGCTAGGCAGGCTCCTGTGTGTCGACGAGCGTGCGACCATCGATCACGAACAAGGGGATACCTTCCCCCCAAGAGGGATACATAGGCTGAAGCTCGCAAAGGATACTCTAGAACGTGCCATTGCAGAGTCGAACATAGGTTTTGGAGGCCGTGGCGGTGAAGTGAGCAGACGAGTTCGAGAGGATCTTGGTAATATCCAGAAAGAGATCGAGCTGTTCGGTGGACTTGTAGAGAGGTCAAGGCGAAGTGTACAGTAATGGATTTCGGAGGCTGAACAGAAGTCTATACATAAAATCTGAATCTCCATCCATATCACGTATCGTATTACGAAGTCGACTTCGTATTGTTGGTGGTGTCAGCACTATTGATCGAATCTCCTGTCAATGTCTGCAGAGTTGCATTGGAGTCGGGTTTGCGTTCCACTCCCGTACTAGTGGGGGTGGATTCATTGACCGGAAGAGCTGCTTTAGGAATTTGTCGAGCAACGAGTGGGTCCGCGGTGAGCAGCATCTCATCCGGCGAGAGCTTGGTGTCTGGCTGCTTCGGCGTCGCATCGTCGTCGTCCAACTTGAGCTTCTTACCAGTCTCCTCCGCGAGGTGCTCTGCAAGTAACTCCGCGTCATCTTTCTTGCCCCCTACATCGCCGCTTCCCAAACCAGCAAGGAGTCCTTTCTCCTTCGTCTCTTCGATCAATCGGTTCAAGTCTCGAGTCCAGCCGAGCAGTTCGCATAATTTTTGAACGGCCACGTCGCATTCTGAGAGGCAAAGGACGTCGTCGGACCGGGTCCCGAAATCTCCAACTGGATCGAGGTTAATGAGTAAACGGGGGCAGTTCTCTGCCAGTGTCGGGAGCATGCTAAACGGTTGAACTTGCAATGACGTGCCCATGACTATCACAAGTCCAGCAGCTCTCACGGCTGGAGCGGCGGCCCCAAACTGTTTCGGGAGCTGAAGGCAAGCCGAAAACGGGTTGGTGGATATGTAAGAGCGCATAGGAACCGCACGTGCGTCAGGCAAACGGTGTCAGTCTTAAGCTTGACCTTGCCCAGATAGAGGAGTCGACGTCGGATCACTTACCGATTCGCCAAAGAACACAATATCAGGCTTGACTAGGCCGCCACAGTCCTCTTCTTCGCAATAGACCACACGGGCTTCCGCAAGGGCTTCTTCCATCTTCCCTTGGTCATACTTGACCTTGCAGACGATGCAGCTCGAAGTGGCAAACGATCCATGAGCTGCGATAACTTTGTCTGCGGGAACCCCTGCGATACGCTCTAGGGTGTCGATGTTCTGTGTGAAGCACGTGTGAAGCAGGCGCTGTCGTGGAACATATTAGCACTTTGATTGTAATCGAGCATGTGGAGATTAGCTGTGCTGCTGACCTTTTCATGTAACAATCGAATGAAGAGGTGGGTTGGAGTGGGTAGGAAGCGGCCGGGGGCGATTTCTTGGGCAAGAGTGTAGACTGAAGGATCGAAGGATCGAAATAGCATTAGGGAGGTGTTCTAGGTGACGCGTGATGACTCACGTACAGGGTTGCGGATTGCTTCGGAAAAAGTCAATCTCAAAGACTGCCTCGGGTCGGGGAAGGTTCAAACGTGCAAGATTGGCCTAGGTACGTATGCGGTAGCAGTGGAGCGACCGTCGAGCGAGATGAAGGGGGGGCACCCAGTGGCAAGCAAGCATTAGTCTCATGCAACAACGACCTGAACGTGGGACAGTGACGGGACATGCCGAGATGACACGTACGTAAAGACCTACAGCAGCCGTCACGGGCAATGGAGAGAGACGTCAGGCTCGATCGTCCCATGTATTCCAAACCCGGCGAGAGCTCACAGACTCATGGGAGTACTTGCCTGTTTTCGGAGACCTGAAATCGGGTATGCCCGCTGAGGTGCTGATGCCTGGTATGAGGTGAGAAGTGTGAGGTGACAACTGTAGATTCGTGGAATGAATTGCTGACCTGCGCCGCACTGTGGGGACCGGCCCGAACGGGAAAGGTGTACAAACGTAACAAGGGTGGATACACCGACAACAAATGGGTCAGTTGACAGCACCCTTCCGAGCGGGGGGGCTTGGAAAGGAAGAAGGGGACAAGGCTGGGGCTTGGGCCGCCTGGCCGCCCAGGGGAGGTTCATCTAGCCCTGAAGATACGCACCATCACGAAAACATTTTCCTCGCATACGTCGGACATCATCCACTCGGCGATGCCCTCGAGCGAGCACTCCGACAGTAGCTCGGGCGGTCCGTCGTGCGGCTCAGAGGCGGTATTACCCATGACAACGGGTCGCTAAATGAGATGTGTGACAAGCCAGGTACGGTGCTAGAATCGCACTTGGCGGCTAGCAGTGGTTGAAAGCAGGTTCTCGGAATAGCGATTGGCGCCTATCAATTGATAAGGTGAAGGAGACCGTCCTTGGGCCTGACTTGCTGGTGTATGATGAATGTGCTCTAGCTCTTTGCTACACATCATCCCATTATGTATTCGTAGATCTACGGATCGTTCTATGATATTCTTCGCGTGCGCATCATGGTGATGGTCAAGAGTGCTCAAGTGGAAGGTCGCGGAGAATCTAGTCGCTAACAGGGCATCTTCCTCCATCAAACACTCTATTCAGGTTCCTTGATGTGGATGAAAGGCGTTCATACGTCCACCATTGCGTCGCGACAATATTGTGACCGGGTCTCTGCCTTCCATCGATGCACCAACCTGGCATGACTCAAAATGAGCTCACGAACAAAGGGCACGTATTTACATGTACTCCCGAGTGTGCATGAGTTTCTCTACACTAGCAATTAACGGAGGCGTGGCGTACTTAGGCGTTGAACGTAGCACCGCCAGAGGGTTAAAATATCGGGTGAGTAGGTAGCCAGGCGACGCACGTCTGTTTTGATAAATGGCTCTGCTGAGGCGGAAACGGGCCGATGTCAAAATTAAGTTGAGGCCCGAAGAGATAGGAGATAGGTTTAAATATCCGCGTCTCATTGATAACGAGCAGCCTGTCGGGAGCCGTCCCGCGATTTGAAACATCGGGAAATACAAGAGGCGGAGCACAGGTAGAAATATAGGTGCGTAGATATCACATAATTGACAAATATTCCCGCGTATGGGCGGTGTAAAATTGAGAAGGAGTGGGTCAGAGCCAGGGAGAGGTAGTTATTTTGGCAGGGATACGTCCGGGAGACGAAAGAGAGTATATTCGCAGGGTAAACAGAAAAGATAGTTACTTGTAGGAGACACATGAGTCCGTCATCCGCTCAACGGCGCAAGTGTGATTAGGGGTCTACGTGGGTGGGCAAAGCAAGCAACTAAATAAAGGGCGCGACGGCCGGGATATAGATAGCAACGCAATCAGGGAGACCAAAGTAAGTAAGTATTGAAAAGTAAGTACAGGATCCCAATGGAAACGCGGTTGGCGGTCCGAATTGGAATGTCGAGGATGAGAGGCGCTCACGGAGGGGGCGACAGGAAGCGTTAGGAAGACGTGTTGGTACAATATCATCATCGTCGCCGTCGTCGTCGTCGCCGCCGAATGAAAACGACGAAGCAAGGGATCGCCAGAAGAGAGAGACGCGCGGACCGTCGCGTCGCGGGTCATTCTCTCACCTCTCACTAGCTTCCCTCGTTTCGGTTCTCGTTGTTTGTTGGCGAGCGGTGCCGGCTGAGCCCCTAAAAGCCCAGAGTTGGCTGGCTGCTGGCTCGACCTGTCGCCCAGTTGGTCGCCCACGCCCAGACCGAGCTCCGCGTCGTCTTCGTGATTTCATCGCTCTCTTTTCTTTTTCTCTAGCGTCTCAGCAGACGGCTCGCTTCCAATCCAGTAGCTCCGATTCCGAAAATCTCAGCTCCGACGATGGCCCCGATCCGCGCGACCAAGAACGAAATCCACCCGCCCCGGCCACAGTCGGATGATTCCGGCAAGGACAAGGACTCTACCATGCACGATGCAACCAAAGCCCACGACGACAAGCCAAAGCGAAAGCGTCAGTCTCAGAGTAAGTACAAGCTCTTCATTGTCCCCATCGTCCCCCGCGTCCTCCGCGTCCTCCGAGACTTCCTGCACGCTCCGCATCGCGTTCGCGCCGCTCGCCCTCGTGTTTTTCCTCGCTTACTCGGACCACTTGTTTCACCTCCACTTGCTTTAGGCACTGACAGAGGTACCTATCCCCAGGTTGTGACGCGTGCCGGTCCCGCAAGGTGCGATGTGCGCGAGACGATCCAGACGACCAAACGACTCGCTGCAAGCACTGCATCAGTCTTGGTGTCCCATGTACATACGAGTACCAACCGAA
>Ga0307513_10010956_pt1 | contig 11315 bp, 16 predicted proteins | sample 15_EM_MG_FD_202174 | JGI IMG/M metagenome (GOLD analysis project Ga0307513, IMG submission 202174) | Populus trichocarpa ectomycorrhiza microbial communities from riparian zone in the Pacific Northwest, United States - 15_EM | ecosystem: Host-associated > Plants > Roots > Unclassified | place... | reverse complement strand
CATACTAAGGAGGAGGACCTGCTGGTGCAGGTGGGGGCCGTGGTGGGAGTAGCATACGGTACATGAGCTGGATAGGTTGGGCCTGTATAAGTGTGAGTATAATGCGAGAGAGACCTAAGGTGACACGTATGATTGATTACGTATCATCCAGACCACCGTTTGGAGGCCAAGCCAGGCAAGAAGGACCAGGTAGGCTTCAGTGGCGTGAGATGCTACTCACGTGAGGTATGGCGAATATCGCACTTAACATCATGTAGTTGAGGTGAGCCTCCCCTACTCCTTTGCTGACACTACCAACCTGATCCTTTTCGCTTTGTGGGCGATGCGGGTGCATATATGAAACATCTCGTGTTTCTTCCTGGCCAGAACCATGATACAACCAAAGGTGAATGTTATGCGATAGCCTTCAGTGGATGTTATAGAGACGAGGTTCGTTTATTGATTGGTCGAACTCTTGTCCGCGTGCACGCGGTTTCAACGTATCAACTCTTTCAATTGCGGGGCGCTATCCATGGTAGCTGTGCAACTGCCAAGTACTCCTATCGCGCATGCGTTCGCTGGAATTGGGCGAAAGCAATGCGGATTCATTCGATCTCTGCCACCTGGTCCGTGCTCTGCAATAAAAAGAAGCGTTTATAACCAAGAAGTGCACGAGCGGGTACTGGGGAACGTGTCGCTCAGGAGGTGATGATCGCCCTTTCGTCTCCCCGGGACAACATCTTCTCTACCTCACCGCTGATCATCTTCTCCCGTTCCCTTCGCTTTTCCATCACCTTCTTTAAGATGGCCTTTCGTGATGCAACAAGACCAGGCTTGAATTCCTTCTTTGTGATGCCCTGAAGGCCGGGCGACATTTTCTGCATCATATACTGCTCAAACTTTCGCGCGTTCTCCGTTCTCTTGATGCCAAACTTCTCCTCCAGATCCTTCACATACTCCTCCCGCTCCTCCGCACCCATGTCCTCAACCATTTTCGGATAGTAGAATGGATCTACCAAACCGACCCTCGCCGCCTTGTACGTCTCTCCTCTCTGCCTTTTCTTTGTGGAACGTTCAATCGGGCCCTGGAAGTTGAGCGTGCGGATCCAGGTTGTTTTGACACCGTAAGCAGAGTAGAGGTACGAGCGCAGATCGTTCTTGGTGAGACTGCGTGGGATTTCGAATGTAGCCATGTAAGGGTTGTATGGTTCTCCTTTAGGAGTCTTGTTCTCCTTGAAGATGATGGGAAAATTGGGGAGGTAAATTCTCTTTCCGACCATACGGACTAGGCCCCGCCCGTAGCCCATTCCTTCTCCAATATCTATAGTCCCTGTAGGTAGTGGATCAGAGGCAACTTCTTGTGGCGTCAGAGCTCTGAGCCCACGAATCCGCGAGCGCCGTTCGTACAGACGGCGAGTCCACTCGTCAATGTTCATCTTATTCTGGCCAGTGAGAGAGAGCCGAAGCCATCTATCTTGTTCTGACGTTGTCAGACCGGTCTTCAGCTGGTCGCGGTTTGCTTTTATTCGTCGTAGACGAACCGACTGTGGTGTACTTCGCTGTCGAGCAAGAGCAGCGGGAATACTGAGAGGTTTGAATGGAGTTGGAGTGGCTGGAGAAGCGGAGGCGGCAGCTCCCGATGCGCCGCCACTTTCAGCCTTTGCGTCGGCTGAAGAGAGTTTCGACACACTCTTCGACTGAGCTACTGGGACACTTGCAACAGCTTTCAACGACTGTTCCATCGCTTTGGTCGCGTACATGCGCCGTAAAGAGCGCGTAGCGGACATTTTGAGTGGAGTGCAAAGTTGCAGTAGTGGTTGAAGGTGAAATTTCTGGTTTGAAGTTGCCCATCTCCAATGGCCACTAGAAATCTCAAGAGAAAGTTGCGAGGAGCAACCGTAAGAAGGCGGTACGCAACTTGTAACGAGCGTTTGCAATTAGATCGCGGCACTGGTGGTACCAATGCATTTATACAACTAAAGGGTGCGTGTTCCAATGCCTGTCATCCAATGCACCATCTTAACCCCTGATATTAGGAGATGTATCCCCTTTTAAGGACTCTTTGGTCGTTGCTGTCAAGGATAATTTATGCACGAAGGATTTTGCAACGACTTGTGCCTCTGCCATGCTCCAATGTCCGTCATACACATGTTCCTATGGATTGAGGCCAACTTACAACACGCTAGAAAGGCTTCCAGCCACCATATGACGCAACCGTTGTGCGACTACTTAAGGAAAGTGGGGCGAGAATCCTTGGCAAAACAAACTGCGACGAGTTTGGCATGGGGTAAATGATCCCCATGTTGCATAGAGAAAGCTCTAATTCTCCCCGCTTCGAAGATCGAACAATATCAATTCAAGTCATGGCCCTGTGGTAAACCCCTACCCCTTCACTCCCGAAGACTCGGCGAAATGGCGAACGCGAGAACAAAGATCTGCTGGAGGAAGCTCCGGTGGTGGTGCTGCGGCGGTTGCCGCCGGTTTCTGCGATATGTGAGTTCTACCAGTCACGCGCAAGCCGCACGAACTCACTTCTCTGTATAGCGCTCTTGGAACCGATACCGGTGGGTCAATACGATTACCTGCAGCCTACTGTGGCATCCCAGGCTTCAAGCCGTCCTACGGAACGTTAAGCCGCTGGGGACTTGTCTCATTCGCGGACAGCCTTGACTGTGTGGGTATCATGGCGAAGGATGTAGAAACGATAGAACGGGCCTATGGTGGGATTACGTCCCCCTGTCGATAGAAGCATTCGCTGACGGACAATTAGACATCCTCGCTGTCCATGATGAGAAAGACCCAACTTCGATCCCAAAGGTTGTAAGAGAACGAGTAAAACGGCTTGTAGACGATCAAGTGTCGAAATGCATTCCGTTGTCGATCTCTTCTGCCAGCTCTCCTTTGAACGGTCTCCGTATAGGAATACCTAAGGTAAATTTATGCCCCATTTGGTTGTTAAGGTACGAGGCTCATAGTATGGCATGTCAATAGGAGTATTTCCCTCAGGAGCTTGACCCATCGTTACGAAATCGCTTCCAACATGCCATGGAGGTACTTCAGAAAGCCGGAGCCTCGCTACATAGTGTATCGTTGCCCTCTACACCTTATGCCCTCGGCACATATTATGTTCTCTCAAGTGCCGAAGCGAGCAGCAACCTGGCTCGATTTGACGGCATGCAATATGGAGAGAATGTAACGCCCCCGGCTGGCTTCAAAGGTACACCTGGAGAGCTCTATGCACTGACGAGAACGGAAAAGTTTGGGAAGGAAGTCAAGAAGCGTATTCTTTTAGGAACCTACGCGCTGATGGCGGCGTGGGTCCGAACTAGTCGATTCGGGAATACGACTGACCGTATCTTCTAGTGCCTTTGATAACTACTTCCTGAAAGCGCAGAAGCTCCGAAATCGCATCCGACGCGACTTTGATTCAGTCTTCCGAATGCAGAACGTCCTTCGCCGTTCATCCGACAATCAAGTAGCAAGATCAGAGGATGGAGTAGACGTCCTCGTACACCCATCGGCTATTCGTACCGCACCAACTCTCGCAGAAGTGACCTCTGTATCCAACGCAGCCGACGACTCCTGTCTTGATTCATACCTGCAAGACGTGCTCACTGTACCGGCATCGCTCGCTGGTATTCCGGCATTGAGCGTCCCGGCCGGATACGGAGATGACGGCTGGCCGCTTGGCATCACAATCGTCGGGCAGTGGGGAAGCGACAAGTGCATTCTGCGGGCCGGTCAAGTCATTGCATCAGTTTTGGAGGAGTTTAATCAACGGTGTTGACACCCTTTGCGAGAGATATACATTTCTTTTGTTTACTTGCTATAGCATCGTCTACTGGAACCACCGAAATGACGGATGCGGTGGTCCCTCTCTCATAGTCTCTGTGCTAACGGCTTCGACTTTCAGATCAGCGCCTTGCTCCCGGTTCCTATCCCATGCCATCCGTAACCCAAGCAGAGCCACTCCCTGTCCATGTGATATTCGTCTATCCATTTGCTTTTAGGGGTCCTCGACAAGGTGACGCACAGCGGCCTCGTCTTACTTTGTATATAGTCATTGAGGGGTATTAAGTTCCTGCCTATGCATTTGTGTTATAAGTAACGAATATATAACCTTGACTTCGTTGGAGTTGAACGTAAATAGATTGCGGATATAGATTACACCTCGCAACTCCTCTCTGACAGTCCACTATGCAATGGCAGTCCGTGTCCGGAGCTGCCAATCCTCCACCTCCGCTTTGCTCACCTTCCACAACTACCAACACGTCAGTTCGTCAACGTATGTTCACCAGCAGATGGTGTTGCACGTCCACTCTCCAATGCCTTCCGGTACTCGACCAGTTGTTCAATGGAGATCATCTTCAGTCCGTTCTGATCCGCAAACTTTCGGCAGTCATCTCGACGCGCCATAGTTCCATCCTCGTCGTCATTTACAAGCTCACAAAGAAGCGCAGCTTGGTCCAGTCCAGCTAATCTACACAAATCTGAGTGTCCGGTCAGCAACCGTGACTGCGCCGCTCAATAGGCGTTATTAGAAGGAACAAACGTCGTACCTAGCCCTGCTTCTGTGTGCCCTGTTCGTTCAAACACGCCTCCATCTCGCGCTCTCAAAGGGCACAGATGGCCAGGACGATTGAATTCGTCGGCTCGAGTGGCCGGAGAGGCTAGCTTTTGAGCTGTTAGCGCGCGATCGTGAGCCGAAATCCCAGTGCTAGTGCCTGAAGAGTGCACGTCAGTACTTCTGCCGGACTATGCGCGGCGCCGGCTTGCATTCGAGATACAGGGAGAAGATCGAGCGACAATTACGTACCGTACTTGTAGTCTACAGTAACCGTGTACGCTGTCCTATGCTTTTCCTTGTTATTTGGGACCATTGGAGGCAGTTGGAGCTCGTCGCAGCGCTCTCCCGGTAGTGATACACAAATATACCCACTATAGAGAACGATGTGCAGGTGAAATATTCCGTCAGACACTTGGGGCACAGATGAAGGAAAACACGCACGAAGTATGCTTGATGAACCAAGCCATTTTTTGGGTGGTTATATGGCTCGCAGCGATAATGAGATCGCCTTCGTTCTCTCGTGACTCGTCATCTACGACCACAAGGAATTCCCCCTTCTGGAAAGCAGCGAGGGCTTCGGGAATTGGGTCAAGTCTGAATTTCCGCACGCCGTTGGTATAGCCGTTGGAATGAACGTTGGTATAGCCGTTGGTGACTATGTTCGGTGTTGGCTGAAGAGTCATGGTCACAGTCGCGGTAGAGGAGGGCATCGGGTGCAGTGAGAAGGGCAAAGGCAGGTGGTTGAAAAACAACGGTAATATATGCGACGACGACTCAGCTTGCTTACCAACCGGCGATCCAGCCTCATCCACGACTTCGTCACTGCCGTTGATCTCGGTCAGCAGCATATCTTCTTTGGTCACGCGTATCATAGACCCCAGATGCAGTCAGCCGCGTCCCCGTCGTGAGTGTGTACGCTCATGACCTGCTCTTGCTTCCACATCTGACCTACGCTCATAGCGCTCGCCAGCCGTTTCCAATACCGCCGTCTATACTCCTACTCATCCATCTCCACTTGTTAGAATGCCCCTTCACAACAGATCCCGCTTGCGAACCCCAAATGTTTGATCCCGCGCGCCGTTCGTTGGTTGAACGAGTGAGATTCGCAGAGGAGATTATCTACTTCCTCACAACACGTGCTGAACGTGAAGCAGTGGCCAAATCAGTCAGGGATCATTTTTACGACCTAATCTTTGATGGGTGACTGACGAACCATCGGATTTCATTAGATATTCCCTATGTATCCATGTACCGACACGTCGCGGAGTACTGCTTTTCGCCTTGCTACTCTTAAGTATCTCGAAGAGGCCCGGGAGAAGGCGTTAAACGCAGCCCCACGACCGACTCGGAAAGTCAACACAGGCTCGAAGGGAGTGGATAGGCCCCGAACTATCTCAACAACGTCAAAACCGCTCCGGAGAACAGTATCCCAGTCCTCAACTTCCGATACTGCAGTGCGACGGACCAAGGTTACCATCAAACCACCATTGCCCCGGATTAATGTTTCCAAAGCAACGGCCTCACCAACTGCTACAAGCGCAGTCGTATCTGCCTCCAGGACTACATCGTCTGCCTCCAGTATTACTCTTTCCAACCCACCTCAGAGCGAATCGCAAAAGGTACCCAAGCCGACTGTTAATGGATGGTGGTGGCGCGATGTCGTAATCAGGAAAGCAACTCTTGAAGAGTGTACTGGTGAAATTTTCGAGAGGCTACTACTGGCTTTCAGCATTCACGCCCTCATGGGACAAAGTATGTATAATCCGACGAATAACGTCTGAGCCAAGGATTGATCTTAATATATGACCCCCAGATGGATTTCAAGGATCTACCACGACCGCTGCTCTCTTCGTACGTTCCTGAGTGCCCGATAACCGTCGTACGTCAGACTGAATCCGCGCAGGACACGCTTTCAACTCTACCAATCTCTTATACATCATTACTCTCGCGTGCCCTCAACCATATGACACAGTTTGATCATCGGATTACCTTATTGGATTCGCGGAAACGGAAAGGATTGGCCCTTCGAAAAGCTCTCGACCATTCCAATCTTGATACATTAACGGAAGATACTTCAATCCCCCACCTGGAGGCTGTCCTGGAAACCAAGTTTAAGGATTTCATTAAGGGTCGCGGGGCTCCATGGAGAAGGGATAACAACGCAGGCGAAGCGGCTCTCGAATTATTAATCCAAGTATGTGGGGTGCCAATGCAGTGGTCGGGTCAATCGAATGCTACTTCTGGGAGTCCAGTACGTGTATCCTACTTATGATCGTCTCCCCGTCGCTCATCGCTCGCAAAGAACCACACTCATGCACCATCCGAGGATAATGCACCGACGGCGACTCCGATGTCTAACATCCTATCTCGTAATCCTGAACCTCTTCCCACCGCTGCTGCCAACCATCTTGCTCATGTCTCCGCTCTTGCGTCGCTCGATGCGCGACTAGCTCAAATTGGTAACACGCAGCACACAGAAAGTAATGAAGATACACCATCACCCATCATGACCAACGTGACCTTTGATGTGGAGACGAATGACTTTGAGAGCCGGCTACAGGCAATCGAAGGAGAGCTCGAAATAATCGATGAAGATGTTAATCGGACGCTTGAGGAAGTGGTGGAGGTATTGGAAGAGTATGTTCCAGTTGATGGAGAGAATGAGCGGTACCGGTTTGGAGGAAGAGAGACATCACAGGATAAACCCGAGCCCCTCTTTGAGGTGCGAGGCAACATACCCCACCAATTGTTGGGAAATCTGATCAAATTTCTCAGACGCCAAAGGATAGCTCACGGTTTCTCGACGCTCTCCGGAAGCCTCCCGCTCTTTCTTTTCAAGATGCGGTGGCTGCCATTCAGCAAGAGATACAACCACAAGGCACAACACCACCCAGAGAGGCAGAGAAGGAAGATATTTTAGGTGAACTTAACAACCTCCGGAAAGAGCTCGTGGAATTGCGAGCATCGGAAGAGTGTACGCCTTCTTCTCCAGTCCGGCCAACTGTCCTCCCATCTACCCCAACAACAGCTAGACAGTCACGCCTTCCTCTTCCTTCTCCGTCTCCGTGGAAAGCCGCGTTTCAGCCAACACAGAAGAGGCTCGCGACTCCGCAGACAATCAAGAAACTGCAATTCGGCCCACTGCCATCTCCTACACGCCGTATGTCGACATCTTCCTTCCACCAATCGAAGGACTCAAACATTTCTGATGAGACACTCCGGGAGACTGCTCTCTCGCCGGGACGGCTGCGGGCAGACTCGACCCCCAAAACGATTAAACGCGAGCAAGCGAAGCGCAAGGCGCTGAATTTGCCAGCACCTGCGCCCCGTCCGTCCATTACAATGACACCTTTACCCTCGACGAACCTCTCCGCAATCTTTGGAGAGATGACGATGGATCAGGGTGATACCGATATCCTCCCTCCTTTCACCTCTCCTTGGAGAACGCCTCTTAAGTCCTCTGAAACGTCTCATCGAACCCCAAGGAAGAGCGTCTTGTGGGGTAGTGGGACGTTCAAGCGGACACCTTTGAAGACTGGGGCCAGGCTGAGCTCCATTGTGCCTCCAGTACACCAAGGTTACTATCTTGCTGGCGTGGCGAAAGCGCAGCCGAATGTTGGGACGCCAAGAGCGAGCTTGGATGAAGCTTGTGACGAAGTGGGTATTGTGTACACCGGAACTCCAGGGAGGCTCCGTTCTCCCTTGATTTTTTGATATGGACGAAAGGCTGATTGACCGTGACTGGGACAGATCGTTGAAAACCTGGTCAAGGAGTCATGGGCACGGACGCCTCCAGGCTCAGCCACTCCTGGAAGCCGAATATTAGATTTTAAAGGGAAGATGAGAGCCAGCTTAGCAAGGACTAGTCCATTCAAGAGCCTTGTCAAGAGCGGGAAGGTGCCTGCCACGGCGCATTCACCGGAGATGAGCGAAGATGAGGATCGTTCATTTGAAGACGATACAGTAGCACCTTCGAAATTCATGGATGAAAGCGACGAAGATAGGGGTTTGGTTGAAGAGGAAGAGGTTGGCAACTGTGGTGAGTCCCTTCGCCATAGGTTTTGCCCGGCTCGCAATACCGTAAAATTGGCTGACCCTTGCGCGTAGAAGACCCAGTGACTCCGCGTAACCCGCGCAAGGCTTTTGAAGACCAAACGAGCAAGAGTGACGCCCATGGAGTTTCACTCGATGCGAGCCTTACGCTAAGAGACATCCTCCTCAAAGTTGGCGAGGCGGGTGCCGGTGGTGCGAATGGCACCTTTGACTTTGATCTACTGGGTATGTTCCCCTTGGCCTTCTCTTTGCTCGCCCAGATTTCCATTCTCGTCGCTCCCTTTGAAATTGATTCCAAACAATGTTCAATGCGTTCGCCCCATTCCGTTTGCTTACCGTTGCTGATTTGGACATGGTATTACAGATGGGTCTGAAGTCGAGGTTGAAGCGGGAGAAGATGAGGCGTTTGAATGGCGATGTTAGCGAGCCTGTAAAGTGGACTCGAGGGAATAACCCCTCGGGACAGAATCGAGGACCCTCGCCAGGCTGTTTGGGTGGGAACGTGTTGTGAGGGTCCTCCCCACATGTCATTAGGTGATTAAACCTGTAGCACTTGGAGCTCTATTTAATGGAAATATTGGGCATCTCAAAAACTTTATCCGGTCCTTGATACCCCTTGCAAGGGAGGAGAAAGAACACACCATAACTATCTTTGAACGTTCGAGAACTCACAATAATACCACGTATCCCATTCATCACAGGAACTAGTGTAGGTTCATAGCACGCAATACAAGCAATCGTGAAACATCGCCTCATTTCTTTCGTTTCTTCTTTCCATTCGATGAAGTAGGTGGTACGGGAATGGAAACCTCCAGGCTACCGCCTGCAAGCTCCGCCCCGACTCCTTCGCCCTTCTCGATCTTGTCCTTCGTCTCTAAGAAGAACATGACGTCCCGCAGCTGATCCTCTAGATCAGCCATCTTGTCCATGAGCTTCTTCCTCTCCTCTTCAACACCCTCGCTCCTCTCTCGATAAACGGCCAAGTTCTTCAAAAGGCCTTCGTTGACCATCTTCTCCTCCCGCAATTCCTTTTCAAATTTCCGCGCCAATTCGATTGCCTTCTCGGCGCGTTTCTCGGCCTTCTCGCGTTCCTTTCGTATCTGCGCAGCTCGAGCTTCCGTTTCAGCCTTTATACGTGTCTCTGATGCTTCATGTTCTGCTCTGTGTCGCTCAGCTTCCCGGGCAGCGCGTTCCAGTCGGACCTGGGCTTCGGAGAGTTTATCACGGAGCTCGGCGGTCTGTTCCTCATAGTATGCTCGCTGAGAGTCCAGTTGGGATGTCAGAAGGTAAGAGTATTCGATGCCAATGGCCTCCACTTTCTCCGCTGCCATGGTATCTGCCGGTCCTGGTCCCAGTCCTCGTTCACCGCCCATGGTTGTTGAACTGATCGAGGCTGAAGGAAGTTCAACTAGCTTTCCATCTGCTCGATTTTGGATCAATCTGTGCACGTATGCATCTCCTGCATAGTCCCACACGCGTTGCGTTTCCAACTCCAAAGCGTAGACATGTGTGGTAAGCTGGTAATGCGCCTGTGCGTGTGCACGTCCATATCGACCACATCCCATGTTGCCGCATATTAGACAAATCCATAGGTTTGTGGTGGTCGAGCAGTCGCTGCAGCTCGTGATTGTGGCCGCGTTCGAAGCCATATGAATGGAGGATGCCCTTGCACGAGCTGAACCCGATGCCGAGGTGTGAATCGATTGCTGCAAGGCTTTTTGCGAATACCGACAGACTGGGCAACGGGAGTCACCCCACTTGCTGAGACATTGGCAGTGGAAAGTATGGGAGCAAGGGATTGTGACAAGCCCGGTGATACCCAGATCCATGCGTTCAAGGCATACCGGACATGTTGGTATTTCTGTCGAGCCCGGTGGCATGTCGGAGAAGTACCCCGTTGCAAGGTCAGGGGTCTCGATTTTGATAGAAGAAATGCGGGCAACATGACATGTTTCTGACTAGAATAAATAAGGCAAATCTCCATTCGTGAGTGCTTTTACACCTACCTCCATGGTGTTGAACGGTTTCCCATTGAACTCTTCCACGAATTCGGCCGCATCCTGTTTAGTGCGGAACTTGAGAAGCGCCATCGCTCGGTTAGGGGACGAGTCCCTATGTCAAATAGATAAGAAAACTGAGTCAAAAGTCCCTATGGAAGGCTCACCGAATGATGCGAAGGTGTACGAGTGTTTCGGTGGCGCCAGAGATGAAGGTGAGAAAATCCGCAGAGGCCATCCAAGATGGTACCGCAAGTACCGCAAGTACAGTTCCATCCTCGACCGGCTCTGAAATTCCACCATGGCTACTTGTTCGATAGATGTGAATGATGCCTTCCGCCAGGGCTACTGAACCAGTAGAAGCTTCTGGTATAGTTCCTTTGAAGCTAGCAACCGCAGGGCCTGCGTAGGGGTTAGTGCGAAAGTCAAGAGCCAAACGGTTTGACACACCTCTGGATGTCTCCGTGGCGAATTTCTGCCTCTCCTGAAATGATGACATATCTGCCCAATCTACGCGGATAAGGCCCGTTCGATGGTCCTTTCGAATCCTGCCTAAAGCTCCAGATGGAGGCTTGAATTCTCTGGTCTCTAGACCTTGTTGATGAGGAAGACGGTCAAATATTGACTTTGGTAAAGTATTTCTATCGTTTGATAACGTGTTGAAGCGTAGCCGAATCGCGAATTGGTGCATAAGCAGCGGAGACAAGCGCCAACATCCA
>Ga0307513_10010954_pt1 | contig 11319 bp, 12 predicted proteins | sample 15_EM_MG_FD_202174 | JGI IMG/M metagenome (GOLD analysis project Ga0307513, IMG submission 202174) | Populus trichocarpa ectomycorrhiza microbial communities from riparian zone in the Pacific Northwest, United States - 15_EM | ecosystem: Host-associated > Plants > Roots > Unclassified | place... | reverse complement strand
CTCTTCTTTCATTGTTCCTATCCACATTACTGGACGCGCTAAATATGTCCATTATCTATCGAGGGCAGAGGTGAACGGTTCGATGCGCTGATGTACATATTTCTCATTGCTGTACGTTTTATTTGACCACCTTTGGTGAAGGCCAAGCGAACGTTGTAAACTTTTGCCGGGATGAGCGAAGGTACGAGGAGATCGTTCCCATATCAGTCGAAGGTGTCCCACAGATTTTGGAGGAGCATCGTTCGTCATATTTGATGAGGTATTTGAAGGTCAATGTGAGTCCAAAAATCTAAGGAATTCCTGAGAGACCATAACCGCCCTGGGGAATCCATGATACGTGTTTCCAATCAATTTCCTGCAATAATAAGCATACAGCGCCCCACCCCCCAAAGACAATGAAGTAAGATTGCGGCTTGCCCACACTTCACTGTCCGCCCGTCACAAGTTCCTCCTTATAGAAGTCCGTCAGGTGGTTATATAACTACCTAAATGCACTATACAGACCAATATCAAAGCGCGGGAGATGTTGGCGAGCCCATGCTTGGGGGTGCGACCATTAATGGCTCGAGTGGGGCGTTTCTGGCATATCCACATAGAAATTATGGTGTCCATATGGTTTCACATGACCCTCCGAACTACAGGATCATCACACAGCCGAATGGTGAAGGTTTGGCGTTATGCTGTTCTCGATACGTGCCGCGTGCTGAGGCTACTTCATAGGGGCGATGGGCCTGTCTATCCCTGGTAGTAGCTATATCCGATGTAGAGCCACAGAGACATTCGTTTGGCCGCGAGCGTCCCCGGTTCCTGCCCAACTACTGCCTGAACTCCCGGCCCCTCTCCCGCAAGAGATCCCGGTCCCATTTGGCCTTTGCAGCAGCATCAACACACAATGTCAGGGAGATACGCAAAGTCAACACGTACAAATGTCGTACCCCCGCTACCTTGCTTCCGCAGTTAACGGTAGAAATCACGGGCCCGCAACGGCGACAGGGCAAGATCGCCATGAATACCCGCCAACCGTTATTAATAACCTCGGTGGAACGCCTGGAACAGTCGGATGGTTCATGAATCCCGAAACCCTGTCGGTAGCAGCTGATCGGGTCGACCATTGGGCCATTGACCCGAGTTTGGGGTGTAATATGGCACCGCGTGTAGAGGCGATGAGGGTGCAAGGACTTCCTGCATATCATAGTATAGGGTTTAATGTTCCATACACCCGACGAACCAAGACTGGACAGCGCGCACCCGTCAGCGGACCTCCGCAGATATTCGAAGTTAGTCCGTACGTGGTCGCGGCTCGCTTAGCCTACGAAGGAGCAGATCCTGATACGGTGGACCTCATCCGTTGTGTCATTTTTGTGGCGGAAGTGACGGAGAAAGCGCTTACCGCTCCAATCATATCGCGTGAACTATCTTTGAAGTACGGAGGAATTGGCACCTACTACTCCAGGTGATAGAGATAGCGGGAGGCGTGAAGAGCTACTGTTGCCGTCTCTGTCCGCAAGGGCGGCGCCCGGAATACAAGAATGCCGCGGATGGTCTTCGACACCTGAAAAGAGACCATTTTGGAATGTCTGTTGCATGCCAGTATTGGTGAGTCTTTTTGTCACAATTGACCAATTTGGGAGGTTGGCCACAGTGGGTACGATTGACTGATCTTCCCGAACAGTGGGCATGAGTTCTTTAGAAGAGCAGAAATGAATAGGCATGTTCGAGGTTGCAAGAAGAGGCCTGCGATCGGTGTCTAAGGGACTCGGAGGATTACGGGGGAGAATGCGTGCTTCAAGGGATGTATCCACTCACTTTCTAATATCTGGGTATGTCTATAAACAAAGTGAATAGACAATGAGGCGCCGAAGGAGAGACAATGGGACTGCCAGGAAGACGGTAATCCGTTTTTGTGCCCTCCAGACGGGAAGCCAATGGCTTTAAGATGATAAGTCGTGCGAAAGGCAAAGAGGTGCTTATTTACCAAAGCATTGTGGCGCGGGTGATGAGAATATTGACGGTTGGAGATAGTGGACCTCTTCAACTCATGTCAGCTGCAGAATGGATGAAGAGATACCTGGTGCTCTGTGGAGAAGGGATCAGCGAAGAGCACGAGAGGCTGCTACGGCCGTGCGGCGAGGGCTAAGAAGCCGAGGGTTGCTGAAACTACGCGAGGGCACGGACTTCAACCCCCGTTCTTTCATTATGACGTCTGGTACCTTGGTGGACCCAGAAGTTTGGTAAATGCAAGAGATTGACAACTAAACACACGTGGACTGGAATTCTGACGTCATCCGTCAACGGCGGCCTCAGGACAGTGGAAATGTCATAATTAAGCCTGATCCAGCAGCTCTTCAAAGCAGCTCGTAGGGTATACAACAGTGCTTACATGAGGCTCCCTAGCCTCATAGGCTCCGCAGCATTTATTAAAACCGAAGGCATATAGCTACTAAGCTGCACCTCAACCGAACCCACCATAAGTATGGGACGCGGGTACCTCCAACGGAGGATGAGACGTAAGCGTTTATTGACAGATGGATGCCGGGTGCCTTTCCTTCGTCCGCTGTCGTAACTCAAATGCTCTAGTCACCGACGCGGGGTTAGGCGCCAGGGACGACAATGCGATAACAGTGAATGGTGAGAACGGTGCTGGGCTGAATCGCAGGAGACAGGTCAAAGACTATCGGGAACAGCTAGCAAGACATAGCGGCGCTATGTCGATGTGACTCGCAATACGATCTGAGTCGCTTTGAGAACAGATCCATGACCATATGAAAGGAATTGCATTGCCCGAACGGATGCATCTTGGAAGCCTGCAGCGCTAGCGGAGTCTACGAGTTACCTTGCATCCTACGTATATTCAAAGTGTGATCCAGTGGATGAGCCCAATAAAAATACAGATAGCGACTGTGGCCTTGCAAATTGCGGTCAGAAAATGCCGATTATGTCGTTGTAAGGACAACCACAGCTATCTCGCATGGTATATACAATGCACTCCCAAGAATCCTACCGTATTCAGAAACGCTGCAGACCCCGCTTTCAGGAGCAGACCGGGTTCGCGGTCTGTATCGGTACGCATTTGATGTAACAACTAGGTAGTGGGGATTTATAAGGCAGGTAAGTCACCCATATGGTTACGGAAGCACATCAGCCCTCTTGCAGCCTGGACGGAGAGGGAGTAGGATAGGCATTCTTCCTTGGACCTTACCTTATCGAGTTTGTCACGTACGCAAATATAGATATGTGTTTCCAAGCCGGCATTGAAGATCCAGTTCACCATATTATAACTATTGACAACGACTGAATCGTTCTCTCGTACACCCACGCCTATAAATAACCAGAGCGGCGGAGACAGCTCGGCATTTCCGCATTCGCCTCCCGTCTCTCTTTAACACCACCCCTTCTAAATGCCAATCATTAAGATTCTATCATATATTCAATCAATTGCTACGCTGGTGGTTGCAAGCTCCCTGCAAGTTAGGTCAACCCTCCCTCCATTTGCCTTCACACGTCGGTCGTTCCTACTTCTCTTTACCTCTACCCAACACAAGACCGAGTTTGAGAATGCGAGAGTATAAGGGCACACCCCTTACTCGGACTTCGGCCGGGTAGAAACGTACGTCAAGGGAGCTCCACCCTTTCTCTTCTTATACCAGATGGACTCACATATGCCCACCCAGTCCATGTACCTAGTTTGTCCCATAAAAGGGCTTTGTCAATGTTGCGTCCTACAGCCCGGAAATGTCAACCTCGGTCGGCATGAACACCTTACACCCTCTATTCCCGTGAGCCATCCCTGTAATCCTTGAGTCCATAGGGAGCCACCTTGGTGCCTCGTGGTTCTTGCAACGCGCCAGTACACGCACCGATCGACCGCCAAATGATGTGCTCTTGCTGGACCCATGGGCCCTGCGGCCAACGGTATTATACTACATTCGTTGAATGAAGAAGATTGAGTGGTCTTGGGTGTATGGACTCGAAACGCCATCTCATGCCAGTCCGTCATTGATTACACCTGTCGATCTGATGACAAGTTTTTCCTACGTATTCTGATACTCCTAGTAGCGTCAATACCTGTTGGGTATTGCTCCATTTGAAGAGTCATTGGCTCTTAACGGTCGAGCCACTCGGGTGCAGTACAGATTGCCTCGATGTCGCAGGCCGCAAGTACACATTAGGGTCGTTCATCCATCGCCATTTACGCTTATCACCGCTTGTGGCAAGACCCTACTCATTGGATTACCATCCCATCCAGCATACTCCAACCCTACTCTGCAGATACCGCTCATTTTCAGCTGGCGGCACACCCTCTATTGTCATAGCCAGGGAGAGAGCGCAAAATCCCGCGGCTGTGTACTAGCCTGGAGGATTGTGACAAGGTGTTTGTGCCGTCTCAAATGCGTGGGAGCCGCTGACCCGCTGGTGTTCAGGACAGTGTCCCTAAACCTTCATTGGTTGACCCGCTGGATGGTAAATAGGAAGTACCAATCCTCTGATATTACGTCCTCACGTCTCAAGATCGTGCCGGGGTGTCCCTTTTATACTTTGCGATCTATTAGTTGCATCGCTTAAAACCCGCATGTCTCCACTTGTTATTCCCATACACTCCCAAACTGACAGGCGGCCCGCGATCTACCAGAGTGACTTGAGCCGTTCCCATTCGTCAGTTTTGTCTCGATCTGGTTGCCTTTTGCTGGCTCTCCCAATATCCAACATACTGGTGAGTAGTACATCGTTGGTGAATTTTGGGAGATCAAACGGATGCAAGCAGCAGTCTTTTCTGTATTCCCAGGGCGGAATGCGAATGACCCGAATTCCTTCACATTTTCGGGACACACATTTTTCGGGAAAACATTTTTATTTGAAGCAGCCAGTCAAGCAGACGATAACCGTAGCGTATCTGCTGTAGCTACAAGCCGCCAGAGGACCCGTATCTGAACAAAGCGGGGCAAGTCATAGGGGTACGGGACCTCTCGAAGAGTGGGCCAATGCGTCCGCCATTGGTCTCACACTGTGAAATAGAAGTGGCGTATCTAGATTCCACTAATACTGAGAACTCGCGAGCCAACGCATCAGCCTCGTGGGCATTAGGTAGATGAGGCTGGCATTAGACCATGCGGCACGTCTGTCTTGCTCACATAATGGACGTTTAGATGAAGGGTAGATGCTAAATCTATGACAGTTCACCCTGCTTCGACCGACACGCGCTCACACTTGTGCTAGTAATCTATTGGTCTGACTCCACCATGCCCGGAGGACGGGCATAGCCTTGTGTATACGGCTGGCTGGTATCTCCAGAGCTGTCACAAGGCTGAGATGAAGTCAATCACCGACGGTAGAGTGCCCTGAAGTGAAGGGAGTATATTGAAATGGAGATACCCACAAAACCGCTACTAACGGCTCTATTTCAAGATCAATCACTAAAGTCTATAATTTCAACTCACAGAAGGGTCTAAGTGCTTATATCTCTTGAATCGTATTTCCGTGCGCTCACCCAAACGCGTCGGAAGATCATTATTCACCGGGGGCAGAAAGTGGATACCCCAAAGAATCGATGTACAGATTACCCACTGCCGTACATTCTATTTGCCAACTCGTACCTTGGTGAGCAGGCTAGGGCGAGGGTTGTGACTCTCGTTGGGATGAAATCACGTACAGGGGTAGTGTTCCTATTCCAGTCAGGGGGTGGTCCATTGGTCATTGGAAGAGTCCCGTTCGCCAGGGTCGCCTGATGCATATAGGATATTGAGCTGCCTCCCAGAAATTGTAGAAATTGTTGAAGGGTCACAGTCCTCCTAGAGTACCCGTGCTTCGTGTCCCCCATGAGGTTCCAGCAATACTAAGCTGGCAGCGCCTCCCTCCTGACAAACAATCAAGCAGCTTTGCGTGCACCTTGCCATCCGCAGGTACAAATTCCGCCTCAGAGAAATTTAGCAAGTCATTTACCATCACCCAAATGCATCCTTCGGGACAACATCAAGTCAGAGGCGATACCAGCGGCTCCATGGTTGGCGGTGCCAAGATTAATGGCCGGACCAGAGTGCTCCTGGCTTATCCAAACAGGAACTATGCTGCCCTGCCAGAGATACATAATCACGAGCACCACACGATTATTGTACCGGTCATAGGGCCGAATAATGAAGGTTTGGAATTGGGACTGTTCTCGAGGCGCCGCGTGCTGACGGTACTACATAGGTACTACGGACCTGACCACACCATACGATTGTTACACCTGGGGTAACGCTCCAGAGGTGTTTGGTTGGCCGCGAACGTCCTCGATTCCCGTTCAGCTAATTCCAGATATTCCACCTCGTCTTACGCGAGAGATGCTGGTCCCTGTTGGTACTTCTGGGAGCACCATTGCACTGCAGCAAACCTATACGCAAAATCATCACGTACAACTGCCGTACTCCCATAGCCTTGCTGCCGCGGAAGAGGCTGGAAACTATGGTACCCCGACGCCAATAGATCTAGGCCATCTTGGGTACCCACCACTCTTCGTGAAGAATTTCGAAAGTGTGCCCGGAACAGACAACACATTACTGAATCTCGCGAATCCAGCACCACAAGTCGATCAGCTCGGCCTTTGGGCCATTGATCCGCATGGAGAGGGTATAACGGCACCAAATATGGGAGAGGTGAATAATGTAGGAGGGCCCCCTGTCAATTATGGGCCAGGGTGTAGTGTTCCATATACCCGCCGAACCAAGACCGGACGACGCGCATCTATCGGCGGACCTCCGCAAGCATTCGAAGGTCATATAGACGTGCTTGCGACTCGTCTGACTAACGAGGGAGCAGATCCCGATGCGGTTGATCTCATCCGTCACGTCATTTTTGTGGCCGAAGTGACGGAAGCCGCGCTTACTGCTCCTGTCAAGTCGCGCCAATTATCCTTGAAGTGCGGTGGAGTGAGGAAGAAGTGGCAGCTGCTACTCCAGGAGATAGAGGTGGTGCTTGGGGCGAAGAGGTACTGTTGCCGACTTTGTCCGCAAGAGCAGCGGACAGAATACAGGAGTAATGCTGATGGACTTCGACACCTGAAGAGGGACCATTTTGGAATTTCGATTGCGTGCAAGTACTGGTAGGTCCTTCATCATTCCCGAAAGTTGGGCACGAGCAGGCATGATCGATTGATGTCCTGAACAGTGAGCATGAGTTCTTCAGACCGGCCGAAATGAATAGACACATCCGAAGGTGCAAGAAAAGGCCCGCGATGGGTGTCTGATGGTGCGAATCGACAGGAAGGGGGGAATATGTGATTCGGGTAGACACATCGACTCACTCTCTTATATACTTGAGATGTTTTTCCAACAAAAGAAGCAGACAGTGAGGCCCGATGGGACGGGCCGAGGACGGCGGCATATTTAATGCATGCCAGATGCGACGACAGGGCCATCATAATAATGAATAGGTCGAACTGGAGAAGAGGTACGGCTTTCGAGGTGATTGGGCGCCAACAATGAGGCCATTTGATACCAGGAGGCAACTGACGGCCAGAGGACGGTTGAAGACATGGAGCACGTATTTGGTTGCAGAACAGGTGACAGTGCCCGTGGCTCTACAAGCTCTACAAGCCGAAGCTCGGCGAAGGTGCGGGGCCGCAATAAACCGACAGCGAGGGCCTCCGCGCTGAGGTGGCTGAGAACCAACTGTGCGAGGTGATGCACCTAACACTCTGAGTGTCCTGGCGTCCTGGCATATATATGACGCTACCCAGAGCAGTGGATCCATTGATTGACAGTTATGTATTCCCGCGTGGCCAGCTGCTTTGTTGAATCCCCGTGCCACCGGTACCTTCGTCTCGCCATCACGACTGACGTAATAAAGCATTGAAGCTAATTAAGGGTGTGTATCCGTATACACACGACGGGCCAGCCATGTCCGAGATAGGTAGCAGAAGAATCGATACAAGTGAAGGATCGGTATTTAATTGTGAGGGTTAAATATGAGTGTCCACATACTGTAACCAAAGCGAGGGGAGAGTGACAATGGTCGTTGACGTCTGAGAAGAGAGCGGAGTAGTGGACGGAGAGAAAGGCGTGGCATCGTGGATAAGAGGTCGTGTATTTGGGCGTCAGTTTTGAAAAGAGAATCCGATAGTTTCGCTCCCCACTCCCCGTCTCTCGTCGGCCTATCATCCGGTCCTCATACCCTCATCTCTCCCATCCTCATAGGCCGAGGGTAGTCAATGCCGTTCTACAGGGCAATTTAGGGGCACAAAGTCCTTTACAGGAGCAGATTCTGGCACTGTTGAGGAGGACGGCTTGGGATATCCTCCGGAATTGGGGTGCGGGTTAGAACTACAGTCGAAAAGGCTATAATGCATAGCGTCCATCGACGCCCAAAACCTATGCATTTATGCAAGATCGGATACAGGTACGTAAATCAAGAAAATGGCACTCTGTATCTACTTGGTATTGAAAAACATATCAATAGTCGTCTGTTTTGTGCCTTCGCGGCTCATTTTCTGCAAGCGGCCTTGGAATTGGCGTGCAGCCTCAACGAAATCAAGCGCATCTGTACAAACAAGCAGACTGCCCTCCTCAAGCACCCAACATGCGTCTGTCATCTCCTTGAGAGATGGAGGCACCGCTTCGGGATGGTCATCATCGGAATCAGAATCAATTTCTTCAATATCGCCTCTCTTCGCTTGTACCATCACGATGATCTCAAGATCTCCACCATTGAATACATTAAGGTATTCCCCAATCTCTCGCTCCTCTTTTGGATCCAGCAGCTCATCGAGTGTGGGTGGCTGGCCAGTAATTCACCTCCATGCTTTCAGCTCAGTAACCAGATCTAGGAGCTTGTCCTCGACTTTACTGTGATCATTGGGGGTTGTGGCCACCTCACACAAATCAGAGGGACTGTCAGGCGCCCATTTGTTGCGCCATGCGTTAACAGCAGCAAGGGCAGCATCAGTATCACCCTCAGCTCCCAAGGCAGAGTCCAAGGGCCCATCCCACTCGCTGGCAATATACTGGTCACCAAGGCGCTCCTGGAGGGACGAATGCGCCTCAGGAATTGACCACGAATTCGTTGCAAATTGGACAACAATGTCCCAGCTGGCTGTGAGGTTTGCTGGCATTGGAGGCAAGGGAAGTCGCAGAGTGATCATGGGGAGCCATGGCCGCTGTATGTCAGTATAGTTCCAACAGTTCTTGATGGTCATTGGACTGATGCTCTTCCACACTCTCTCTGCTATTGTGATTGCCTCTAAGAGATTGATTTTGTAGATATCTTCCTCTTCAGCATCATCTTGCTCAATAGCACGGAGGCAAAATTGGCATTGATAGTGAGCCTTGAAGCAGCAGATGATCCCCACATTGAGAGGTTGGATGTGCGATGTGAGACCAGGCTTGAAATAGATCAGTGTTATATTCTTTGGTTGATATTGAATTGTATGGCCTGTGAAGTTGTCCAATGTAAGAGCAATTTGACAGTTCTTGAGCCGCAATTCAATATTCCACTCCATAACCCACCTAATGTGCAAGTTAGTGACTGAAAGATACATTTGAGTTAATGATCCCACTCTTCGAAGAGCGCCCCTGTCATCCAAGCTGTTTTATTCAAGTGGTAATAAAACCCATGTGCAATCAGGCCTTGTCAACTGAAGCATCAAGGCTTCTTTGACTTCCCAATGAAGAATAAATCTTTCTTCTCAGAGCCATCTGAGTTGCACACAAAGGCAAGCATGATCCAGAACTTATTTGCTTGCTTTCTGCTCATCTACCTCTGTGAGAGCCCATGACCTGGTGGAGAAAATGCAAAGAGTGCAGATTCATCCACATTCCACTGATCCTCTGGCTGAAATCTAACCAGCAGTTCCTTAATACAAGCACGCTCCATTTCAACAGTTGTGATATCAACCGATCCTGCTTCACCATGCTTCCAAATCTCCTTGAGCTTGTGCCTATTCAAATGTGAGTCACAATTTCACCAGTTCACAGATCACTCACTCAGTACAGAATGGTTGAATCCAACCTGGTCCTGGGAGCCTTTCGTCTTCTGGCACCTCCAAAACCTTCTCAAACGCTTCCCACTTTGCCATGAGCATGCCGCCATTCACAGGCTCTCCCTTCCAGTCCATTTGCTGAACCCACAGCCACAATGCATGATCTACATCTGGTCTTGTGACAACATGTGGTTGTTTGCATGGCAATGCATTCGGAATTGAATCTACATGGGCCTCCATCTCCGGGTGCTGCTGCAGTTTGCATGACAGTGTCAGTTGGCTGAACAATAGTGCGCCCTGAGGTCTTGTGGCAAAGTACTTCACTACCTCCCCCTGGTTGACTGGTTGTGGAAGAGTGTCCACATACATGTACACTGTTAGCCAATCCCAGAGGGTAAGGTTTTCCTGCTTTGCCTTCTTGATTGGTTGTGTGGAAGTCTTCGGGGTGTCTTTTGATGGACCTGGTAAGTGCTCATGATTGTGCCTAGCCACTTGAATGGGCTGCTTCTGGCGTTTATGCTTCCATTCTTCCTGAGGCATGGTGATGGAGGTTGGGAGACTGACCAGGTTGATTCAGATGCCAAAAAAATTTCATTGCGGTGTGATCCTTACTTAATACAGCCAATCGCACAGCTGATCAGCTGCAATCAGCCGCAATTGGCTGTGAAATTTTAGCCTATTTCCGAATTTCATACTGCATAATCACCCCTAAACAGCTATTCAATATTCAATATTCAATAAAGGTTGATTTAGATAGGAACCAACAGCATCAACACCCAAAACCGATGCAATATGGGATTTATGCATTATAGCCTATGCATTATAGCCTTTTCGACTGTACATACTGATCACAGCATTGCATTTCCTGCTCTTCAACTTGTACATTTTATCGTTCATTTCCGAAGAATCCAGAGTTTAAAACTCTGCTCAGAGGCCAAAGATACACAAGTTAAGCCGAATGGCGACATGAGTGTTCATGTGCCTATTCAAATTGGTTGGCTGGTCAAAGCCTGGCTACCTAGTGTTGGACACTAGCGACTGCGCGTGAGCGGGGAAAGAACCGTGTATATAATAAGTAGGATACCTAGTGACTGCGTGTGAGCGGGGAAAGAACCGTGAGGGTTTCCCCAGCTCACGCACAGTCCTATATATTGTTACATGAGACGGTAGACTATAGTAGTGTTGGCAAGCGGTATTGGAAATGCCGAGGGCCACCGCACCGAGGGCCACCGCGCCAAGGACCAGATGTGACCGTCGGCTGGTGCGCTGTGACGACAGCCATATCCAACACGACCCCCTTGACCCATCAGGGGCGACCCCCTAAACGGTGGCCCTCTTGCCCGAGTGTGAGTCCGAGCATGGATCGGAAC
>Ga0307513_10010953_pt1 | contig 11319 bp, 12 predicted proteins | sample 15_EM_MG_FD_202174 | JGI IMG/M metagenome (GOLD analysis project Ga0307513, IMG submission 202174) | Populus trichocarpa ectomycorrhiza microbial communities from riparian zone in the Pacific Northwest, United States - 15_EM | ecosystem: Host-associated > Plants > Roots > Unclassified | place... | reverse complement strand
AGCTCCGGCCATTGACCGACCGGCTTGAGCTGCAACGGGCCTGCTTTGCCACTGATCGCAGCGCTCATCGCGGTCACGCCGGACCTGCAAGCCCACCAGGGCTGCGTATCAGCCGGCAGCTTCCGTTCTTCAGCTATCGCGGCATCGACGATGGCCGACGAGGGCGGGCCGGCAGCGAAGAGGAAGCGCAAATCCGGGGTCATCAGGATATCCCAGGCGCGCAGACTTTCGAGGCTGGCCGGATCGGCGCAGCGGCTCGCGTCATAGGCCATCCGCGTACGCGCGACGAGATAGGTCGTCAGGCTTCTCGGTGCATCGCGGGCCGCCAGCCGTCGAGCCAGTTCATAGATATACGGCGTCGGCAGGTTGGCAGCACCCTTTTCCAGCCAAGCCAGCGTGGCCGTATCGTCGTAAGGCGCGTCGTGCACCGCCTGAAATGCGAGATCGAAGCCGAAGTTGGGCGGAATGTCCGGGTTGTCGAAGGTACCGTACCTTACCACCTTGACCTGCGTGGGGTTGGCTGAGGGGATGACCTGCATATTGGCGATCTTGGCCTGCATTCTTGCCAGCGTGGCAAGCTGTGCGGCAGACGGAGCGCTCACGGCGGCTGCCGCATCCAGCCAAGCCAATCCGCGCGCCTCATCCTTGGGTACGACCTTGCCGGCTAGATACAGCTTGCCTAGACGGACGGCGGCGTTTGGATAGCCGTTTGCCGCGGCCATTTCGTACAGGTGTATCGCACGAGGTATGTCGCGCGGCGCTCCTTTGCCCGCCAGCAACAGGCTGGCGAGAAGGTCGGCGGCTGCCGGGTTTCCCCGAGCAGCTGCAATACCGAGATGACGAACCGCTTCCGTGTAGTTTGGCTGAACTCGCTCAGCCATTCCAAGGACCGATCCCAGGACGTAGTGCACGGCCGGGCTGTCCGTCGCCGTCGCCGAACGCTCCAACAAATGCACGGCGTCGGCGCTTCTCGCCGGCGAGGATCGCAATGTCCTCACGGCAATTGCCAACGAGGGAGCGGCCTCAGCCTTTGCGACACGGGCCGCACAGCCTGGATTGGATTGTACGGTGTCGAGCGTGTAGTTCCGGCAAGCCGGGTCGAACTTCAACGCGCCGCCATCACCTTTGAACTGGGCCGTTGGGTCGGCAGGACTGACCACGACGACCGGCTGGGAAATTGCGGCAGCGAATAGGAGAACAGGCAGCATCCTACTGGGATATGGTACTAATCCTACCATCTGGTGAAAGCGAGAGATGGGATGGTTTTCGCGGTCCCGAAAGGCGCCCGTCGCTTTTTGCGCCGGCAGGCAGCATTATTTCCGAGTTATTTGCGCACCACGCGCCCCCGCACTGCCGCCCGGGCCGTCCGCCGCGGCGGTGCCTTCTTCGGCGCCCGCCGCCCCGCTTCGAGCGCCAGCGCGGCCCAGCGCCTGAGCTCGTCGGCGTCGTCATAAACGTCGTCGGGCGCGCGCCGGTAGTTCATGCTGCCGGTCTTGCCGCCCATGTCGTAGGTAAAGCGTGCGCAGCCCGCTTCGTCCCAAACGGCGTCGCTCTCGGCATCCGCCTTGAGCCACAGTCCGCCGCCGCTCGCGACGATCGCGAAGATAATGCCGTCGCAATAGAGCGTGGCGCCGCCCATCATCGCGCGCTTGGTGACGCGGCCGACCGGCTCCATCGCCTCGGCCACCCACTCGACCAGCCCTTCGTCCGCCGCCATCAGCGCGCTCCCGTGATCTTCAGCCCCGCGATACACGCAACCACGCCGAGAATCAGCAACAGCCGCGGCAGGCTCGCGGATTCCTGATACCATGCAATGCCGACGACGACCGTCCCCAACGCACCGATTCCGCCCCAGACCGTATAAGCGGTGCCCATCGCGATCGAGCGCGAGGCATATTCGAGCAGCACCATCGACAGCACTACCGAGCCGAGGAAGCCTAGCGTCCACCACAGATTGCGGAACCCGTCGACATGGCGGAAGCAGGTGGTGAAGCCGATCTCGAACAAACCGCCCAGGATCAGCCAGACCCACGCCATCAGCCGCGGCCGGCGAGCTTGGCCAACGCGTCGCCGGTGACCCGCTGCGTGGTCCATTCGTCCATCGCCTCGGCGCCGATCGAGCGATAGAAACCGATCGCGGGCTCGTTCCAGTCGAGCACCCACCATTCGAAGCGCGGGCAACCGCGATCGAGGCATATCCCGGCGATCGCGCTGACCAGCGCCTTGCCCGCGCCCGATCCCCGCGCATCAGGCGTGACGTAGAGGTCCTCGAGCCAGATTCCCTGGCGTCCGGTCCAGGTCGAGAAGGTATGGAAGAACAATGCGAAGCCGACCGCCACCCCATCGACGTCCGCGATTAGCGCCTCTGCCTTGGGCGTCGCGCCGAACAGCGCCTCGTCCATCATTGCCTCGGTCGCGACGACGGCGTCGGGTTCGCGTTCATATTCGGCGAGTTCCTGCACGAAGCGCAGCACGGTCGCGGCGTCCCCCGATCGCGCGGGACGAATGGTAACGGTCAAAACGCAGCCTCCACATTCTCGATCGACCGCCGCCGCGCGGCGATCAGGCAGCCGGCAATGATCAGCGCGGCACCGGCGAGCGTATAGAGCGCGATTTTCTCGCTGAACACGACCCAGCCCCACAATGATGCCCAGATGAAGGCGGTATATTCGGTCGGCGCGAGATAGTTCGCCTCGCCGCGCGCATAGGCCCAGGCGAGCAGCAACAGCGATACCGTCGCGAGCACCGCTGCGCCCACGATCGCGGGCGCATGGCGCATATCGGGCACGTGCGCCATGAACGGCGCCCCGACCGCGAGGATCACGACGACGATCACGCTCTGAAAAAAGGCGACTTCCTTGGGGCCGGCGACCAACGCCTGCTGGCGCATCAGCACGATATTGTAGGCGTAGCAGACCGCGGAGAGCAGCACCGCGATCGTGCCGCGGAATCGGTCTGGCGACGGCGCCGACGCCGCCTGACCCAGCATGATCACCCCGACGCCGGCAAAGGCCACCAGCGAAGCGACGATCGCCCTGCGCGCGATATGTTCCTTGAGCAAGAAGGCCGCGCCGAACAACGCCAATAGCGGCGCGATGAAGGTGAGCGCGATCGCCTGCGCCATCGGCACGCGGGCGAGGCCCCAGAAGAACGTCACTGCCATCACCGCCGACACCGAGCCGCGGATCAGGTGAACGCGGATCGTCCCCCGCGACGGCCAGGCACTCCGCTGCGGCAAATAGATCAGCCCGGTCAGGATCGCGCCGGTGAGCGTCCGCCACAGCAAGGTGTCATAGGCGCCGATCTCGATCACCAGCACCTTCATGATCGCGTCCATTGACGAGAAAACCGCGATCCCCAGCACCGCGATTGAAAACACGAAGGTGGGGCTGCGGCGCATGTCCCAGCCGATAGCGGGACACGATCGTTACGTCATCAGCCCCTTCCCTCATGGGGTGAAAAGGTGGGCTTGTGGAAAAGGGCGTGGCCGCAACTCCCCTCCCGCTTGCGGGAGGGGTTGGGGGAGGGCGTGTTCACTCACCCGTCTTGACCGACCTGCCCTCCCCTTGCCCCTCCCGCAAGCGGGAGGGGAACGTCCCTATTTCAACGTCATCTTGTCGCCGCTGATCGCTACGCTGTCGAGGCGGCGGAGATAGTTCTGGCCGAGCAGCGAGATGGTTAGCCCGTCGAGCACCACCGCATGGATGCCACTGACGCGCTTGCCGTCGAGCACGACGTCCTCCAGCTCGACTTCCTGCCCCCTGATCGCTCCCGACGCGCCGGTGCCGACGACGTCGAACTGGCCGGGATCGAACTGGACGCCCGCGCGGCGCGCGTCGTCCTGGGTCAGCGCGACTTCGGTCGCGCCGGTATCGACGACGAACTTGATCGGCTCGCCATTGACGTCGGCGACGGTGAAGAAATGGCCATTATCCGCGCGATCGAGCACGGTCGGCTGCGGCTGGTCGACGGGCGCCGCGGCGGCGGGCGGTGCAGCGGCGACGGGCGCGCGCTTCGCTCCCGGCAAGGCCAGGCCGATCACGATTCCGATCACGGTCACGACGAGTAGCGCGTATTTCATCAGCGCGTCCTAGCGACAACCCGCTTAGGGCGCCGTTGCCCGAGATGGTTAAACCCGCATCAACCACTCAGGCGCGGCAGGCAACGACCGACATATATCCCGGAAACACGGTGTTGACCGGTCGGACCACAATTCCCTCGTTATTCGCCAGATACGGCGTCCATAGCCGGCGGAGCATATCGGTCAGCGTCTGACGTTCGGGTCGCGAATTGAGCGTCACGACAGCATTGTTGGTCTGATAACCGGCCTTGTTGGGCCAGAGTTTCACCGCAATCGCGCCGACCCCCTTTTGGACGCGCAGAATCTGATCGAGTTGCGTCGCTAATACCTTGGACCGCACAGCATCCCCGGCCGGCGGCTGGCAATAGAAGATGTCGACCCGAAAGGTCTGGCCGTCGAACCAGTCCGTCGCAAAGCCCGTGCCCGACACTGCCGGACCTGCCGCGCCGAGGCCCGGCGCGATTTTGCTCGCGATTGCCAATTGCGCCGGATTAATGCGTGCCTGGGGGACGCTCAGCGTTTCAAAAGATGCGGCGGTTGGCGTGTCGGTACTGGGATCGAGCGCCAGTTCCAGCTCGGTTTCCGGGCTCTCGATGCGGACCTTTCTGGTGGTCATCTTGTTGAAGCCGGCCTTGCGCGCAAAGGCGTTGAACGTCTTTCCAATATCTTGCGGCGCAACGTCGAAGCTGAAGTCGCCAGTCGGGAGCGACGTCCTCGTGATGGTATGCGCGCCCGACAACACCACTTCCGCACCCGGCATGAACATCTGGTCGTCCCTGGCATTGACGACGCGCCCGACCACGCGCGCCGATGCCTGCGGCCCCGGTGTCGGTGTAGGCGTCGGTATGGGCGTGGGCTTGCAAGATTCGTCGGCGGCTCCCAACAGCCCGGCGACATGACACGGTCGACCGTTGATCCCGGCCCAACCGACGTACGAAACCACACCGACGACCTCGGCGACAATGACCAGCGACAAGATGCGCCCCGCCCAGAGGCTGAGCGGGTTGTCCGCGCGCAACATCGGCGTGATCAGGAAGAACAGGACCGTCATCGCCAGCACGACAAGGAACAGGAGGATGAGCGTGCGGATGTCCTGCGCCTGCACCACGTGCGGCAGGATCTTGAGCGCCACGACGCCGATCGCCACCAGCCCCAGCGCTGCGACGCCGTAGCGTACCATCGGATCGGCCTGGACCGCGCGGTCGATCAGATAATCGAGCGGCCCGAAGACGCTCGGCTTCGGCTGGTTCGCTGGATCTGCGGGCGCCGCCGGATCGGGCGGGTTCGCTTGAGTATCGGCGGGCGCGTCCGGCATGACTTCCATCTCCCCCAGGATGCCGCCGCCTGTTTACGGAGGAAGAGGGGGAGATAAAAAGCGCAATCGCGTCAGATTTGGCTGCAATTCGGTGCACCATCCCGTGTCGGGATATGGCGCGAGGGCGCCTCTATCGCCGTGCCAGCCACCAGCCGAGCAGCGCTAGCGCCGGCGGGCCGAACACGGCAGGGAAGTCGCGCCAGAAGATCGTGACGCCGCAGATGCCGGTAATCACCTCGTAAAGGTGCACGAAGGCATGGAGAGTGAGCCAAAGCGCTCCGGCCAGCACCGCCGGCCGCCGTGCCTTGAGGTTCAATGCGGCCCAACCAAGCAGGATACCGCACGCCAGATAGGCGGCACCGATGTCGCGAACGAAATGCTGGTTGAACGGACCAGTGAACACCACCGTCGGCAACGCATGATACCAGGACAAAGGCTGGGCCAGCATGAACGCCCCAAACCCGATGGCGAAGATCGCCACCACGCCGACCAGCAGCAGCGCCAGGCGAAAGCGTCCGTCAGTCATATCTTCCTCCCGTCGAGCCCTATCGGGCGAAATAGCGGTAGATACCGTCCTCGCTGCGCTTCGAGGCGTCATGCCAGCGCGGTGCATCCTTGAGGTTGAGCGGCTTGCCGGCGGAATCGAGCATCAGCACGGTCGGCGTCCCCTTGATCCCGTCGAGCCCGTAGCGCCGCGCGAGATCGAGATTGTGGTCCTTCTGACCGACGTCGATCCAGACGATCTCATAGCGCGGGTCGAGCATCGCGGCGAAACGCGGGCTCGCGAACCAGCCAGCCAGCGCGCGACTGTCGTGGCACCAATTGGCGCCGAACACGAGGAGGACGCGATGCCCATTCGCCTTCGCCCGCGCCAGTGCATCGGCGACGTCGCGGTCGGCGCGAGCGGGGTCGCCGAACGGCCGCGCTTCGGGGTGCCCGGGGGCCGCGACCGGCGCGGCAGTCTCTGCAACCAAAAGCGGAGCAGCGAGCGCGACCGCCGTTGCAACGAGGCCGAGAACGACGTTCATGCCGCCGCCTTGGCCTCGTCCGCCGCGTCGATCTCGGCCGCCTTGGCCTCGACCAGGTGGACGATATGCTCGATCATGTCGGCGTCCTGGACATGGTGGTCGGTGACGCCGGACAGATAGACCATGTGCTTGCCGTTGCCGCCGCCAGTGATGCCGATATCGGTTTCGCGCGCTTCGCCCGGTCCGTTGACCACGCAGCCCAGCACCGACAGCGACATCGGCGTGCGGATATGCTGGAGCCGTTCCTCGAGCGCCTGGACAGTGCGGATGACGTCGAAGCCCTGGCGCGCGCAGCTCGGGCACGACACGACGCGGACGCCGCGATTGCGGATGCCCAGGCCTTTGAGAATCTCGAACCCGACGCGAACCTCATCCTCGGGTTCGGCCGAGAGCGAGACGCGGATCGTGTCGCCAATCCCGTACCACAGCAAGCTGCCGATCCCGATCGACGACTTGACCGTGCCGCCGACGAACCCGCCGGCTTCGGTGATGCCGAGATGCAGCGGGCAATCGACCACTTCGGCAAGCTGCTGATAGGCGGCGACCGCGAGGAACAGATCGCTCGCCTTCACCGCGACCTTGAATTCGTGGAAGTCGCGGTCCTGCAGGAGCTTGATATGATCGAGCGCGCTTTCGACCAGCGCGTCGGGACACGGCTCGCCATATTTCTCGAGCAGGTCGCGTTCGAGGCTGCCGGCATTGACGCCGATGCGGATCGCGCAGCCGTTCGCCTTGGCAGCGGCGACCACCTCGTTCACGCGCTCGGCCGAGCCGATATTGCCCGGATTGATGCGCAAGCACGCGGCGCCGGCATCGGCCGCCTCTAGCGCGCGTTTGTAGTGGAAATGGATGTCCGCGACGATCGGCACGCGTGAGGCGCGGACGATCTGCTTGAGCGCCGCGGTCGACTCGACGTCGGGGCATGACACGCGGATGATGTCGACCCCCGCGTCCTCGCAGCGGCGGATCTGGTCGATCGTCGCCTTTGCGTCGCTGGTCGGTGTGTTGGTCATCGTCTGGACGGTGACGGGCGCATCGCCACCGACGGGAACGTTGCCGACCATGATCTGGCGGCTCTTGCGGCGCGTGATGTCGCGCCAGGGACGGACTGACATTCGAAATCCTCTTGGGTCGCTCGCAATATAACGACGCCGATGGGTGAAACCTAGCGCCTTAGTGCTTCCAGAACGCATCGACCCGGGTTTGCGCGTTGGCACGGACGTTCATGTAGAACAGATTATAGTCGACATTGTGGAAGTTGCCGAACGGGATCATGAAGTCGGTATAGGCGTTGCCCGGCGGTGAGATATAGACCGCGCCGTCCCGATAACGCGCCGATACCAGCCCCGACTGGATCGCGCTGGCCCCGTGCAGCCAGGCGCCCTGGTTCAGCGAGGCGGGCGCAACCGCGCCGTCGGTGGTCCAGCTGAGCGGATTGATCCCGGTATAGGGTCGCCGCATCGTCTCGGGCTGATATTTCGAACTCGTGCCGAGCGTCTTGCGCTGCGCGCTGCCGTCACGCCCCTGGGCGAACGTCGACCAGGTCAGCACGCAGCCAGTGTCGTACGCCGCCTGGCATGGGCGGACATCCTTCAGCCCTTTGTACCAATCGGCCTCGATCCAATGCCCGACCAGATAGGCCGCGACCATGCGCCGCGCGAGCGGCTTGCCGTCGATCTGGCGCTCGATCAGCAGCCGCAGCAGCCGCGACCCCTGGCTGTGCCCGGCGATGATGAACGGCCGCCCCTTGTTCCAGGTCAGAAACTGGCGGAACGCGCGAGCGACGTCCGAATAAGCGAGATCGGTCGCGCGCACGCTGTTCTCTGACCATTTGACGTAGCCGCCGAGCGTCATCTGACGATAGCGCGGCGCGTAGATCGCGCAGCAATCGTTGAAGATGCTCGCCTGCCCCCTGAGCGTGGTTTCCTCGATCTTCTTGTTGAGCGCGGCGTCGCGGACGTCGGCGTTCCACACTTCGCGGCTCATCAGCACGGTCGGATAGACGAAGAAGACGTCGACCGGCGCCTTGGTCTGATCGCCCGCGACGACCCCGGGCGGCGTTTCGTCGGCCATGTCGCGCTTGGTCGGCAGCGCCGCCCAATTGCGGTCGAGCGCGTAATCGGGCGCCGGCGGGACGTGTCGCGGGTCGAACGGCGTCTTGGGCGGCTGGTTGTTGCGCATGATCTTGAGCGCGGTCAGGATCTGGCCGTCCGCCGGCAAGGCGATGATTCCGGCCAATAAAGCGCCGAATAAACCCATCTTGAGCAACCGAGGTTTCATTCGCGATAACCTTTTGGTCAGGGCCGATCGGCTATTGATCCAAGTCAACTCGAATACGAACGGCGCAATGATACCCCAGCGACGACATTATGGCCTGGACTGGCTCAGGATCGGCGCCTTCGGTCTGCTGATCGTGTACCATGTCGCGATGGTCTTTTCGACCTGGGACTGGGTGATCAAATCGCCGGTCACCTATCACGAGCTCACCGCGCCGATGGCGCTGTTGACGCCGTGGCGGTTGCCGCTGCTGTTCGCGGTGTCGGGCTATGCCAGCCGCAAGCTGTTCGCCAAGTCGGGCGACGTCCGCGCCTTTACCGAATCACGCAATCGCCGGCTGCTGATTCCCTGGGCGTTCGCGATGGTCGCGCTGATCCCGCCCGAAATGTGGATCAGGTCGCGCGAACAGGGCTATCCGGGCAGCCTGCTGCATTATTGGCTGACCGATTATTGGAGCGTCACGCCGGTTTATGGCCATGCCTTCCCGAGCTGGGAGCATCTGTGGTTCGTCGTTTATCTCTGGGCCTATACGATGGTGCTCGCGGCGCTGCTGATCGCGCCGGGCTGGAATGCCGAACGGCTGACCCGCGCCGCCGACCGGCTGACGTCGGGCACCCGGTTGCTATGGGTGCCGATCGCCGCGCTGGTGCTCCTCAAGCTGTCGGTGATGTTCATCCTTCCCGAAAAACAGGGCCTGTTCACCGACTGGAACGCGCATTTCGCCTATTTCCCGATCTTCCTGTTCGGCTTCGCGCTGGGCGGGGAGACCAAATTGTGGCCGGCGATCGCGCGCCTGCAATGGCCGGCGGCTGCGGTCGCGCTGGTGGCGGGTATCACCGTCGTCTGCATCGAACTTGCCTATGAAGGGCACAATGTTCCGCCGCACGCGACCATGATGCTCGACCGCGCGGCGCGGCTGGCGATGGCGTGGAGCACGATGCTGGTGCTGTTCCAGCTGGCGACGCGGTTCCTCAACCACGATCACAAATGGCGCGCCACGCTCGCCGAGGCAGTGTTCCCGCTCTATATCGCGCACCATCCGGCGATCATCGTGCTCGCCTGGTACACGCTGCCATTCCACCTCAACCCGTTCGTCGAATTCGCGCTGATCCTGACCGGCACCTTTTCGTTCGCGGTCAGTTTCTATTTGATCGGCCGCGAGATCGACTGGCTGCGGCCATTAATTGGTCTGAGCCCGCGATCAGTCCGCCGGGCGGTAGCGTCGGCTTCCGCGTAGGCTCGCGCCCGACGCCAGTTCGACGGTGAAGTCACCCGATTTGTCGGTTTCGATCCGGCGAATCGCCGCGCGCCGCACCAGCCGGCCGCGATGGATGCGCAGGAAGGCGTGGCCCAATTCGGCTTCGACTGCGGCCAGCGTGGCGCGGTGGAGCAAGGTGCGCGGCCCCCAGGCGATCTCGACATAATTGCCCGCCGACGCGATCGACTCGATCTCGTCGACCGGCACGAGATGCGTGACCGCACCGTCGTTGACGGCGAGTGTCGCGGGCGCCGCTTGCGTGCTCGTCGGCGCCGTCGCGGCGCGCGCGATCAGCCATTGCCCGACCGCGGCGACGATGACGAACTGGAGATAAGTCGCGAAGTCCTTGCGGAATTCATAGAGCAGCCGGTCGTCGATCGCGTTGAAGAAATGATACGGCCCCTGCCCAACCGCATCGTAATAGATCCGCCGCAGCACGACCATCACACCGATATGCCAGCCCGATGCGATCAAGCTGCCGATCAGCAATGCGGCGCCGACGACCAACCATGAGAAACGCGGCGGCCTGATTCTCGCGACCGCTACCCACATCAGCGGATAGACGCTGAGCCACGCGATCATGCTGGTCCATTCCCACGACCAGACCAGATCGGGCCGGATATGCGCGCCCGACGCCTGGAGATCGGCGATCGACGATTCGGCATTGGCGATCATGATGAAGGTGATGACGAGCAGAAACCCGGCCGCCAGCCCGAGCGCCAGCTTGCGCTGCGTCCCGTTCATCCCGCGCCACCCGCCACTCATCCCAGCCACTATGTCGATCGTCCCCGTGAAGCCGCCTTCCGACCCTCTCCGATACCGGTCCCGACGGGCGCCGACTAGCCGTCACTGCATCGCAAGGAATGGAGGCGAACAATGGAACGGCATTACGGAATGGACTGGCTGCGGATCGGGGCGTTCGCGCTCCTGATCTTCTATCATATCGGCATGGTGTTCGTGCCCTGGGGCTTTCACATCAAGACCGCGCAGCCGATGGACTGGGTCGAAATCCCGATGCTGCTGACCAATCCCTGGCGGCTGAGCCTGTTGTTCGTCGTGTCGGGTTATGCCAGCCGCGCCTTGCTGGCGAAATCGGCGGGGATCGGCGGGTTCCTGAAGAACCGCACCGCGCGGCTATTGATCCCGTTGGTGTTCGGCATGGCGGTGGTCGTCCCGCCGCAGACCTGGGTCCAGCTGGTCGGGCAGAATGGCTATGGCCAATCCTATCTCTGGTTCCTGGCGCATGATTATTTCCGCTTCGGGAAACTCGACGGCGTCGTCATGCCGACCTGGAACCATCTGTGGTTCGTGACCTACCTCTGGGTCTACACGCTCGCACTCGCATTGATGATGCTGGTGC
>Ga0307513_10010952_pt1 | contig 11319 bp, 15 predicted proteins | sample 15_EM_MG_FD_202174 | JGI IMG/M metagenome (GOLD analysis project Ga0307513, IMG submission 202174) | Populus trichocarpa ectomycorrhiza microbial communities from riparian zone in the Pacific Northwest, United States - 15_EM | ecosystem: Host-associated > Plants > Roots > Unclassified | place... | reverse complement strand
ATACCTACCAATCTGCTCTCCTACCACACAACTCCTCCTCACTTAGCGTGCAACGCAACCCCCTCGCACTTGCGTAGTATTCTCCACATAGCAGTATAGATTGTGCACCATAGCCATATTTTGAACACTAACTACTGGTGTATCCCCTAGCACGATGCGATCACGACAATGGCGAGAACGACAACGTCAATCTGCTCTGCTCCAGTCGCTAGCAGTGAGCCCAGTCCAACAAGTTCAGCCTAGTGTGCCTAGTAGTATTAGTCTAAGAATAGAAACCACCAGTGCTGATTTCATACCAGGTACTGAGAGTATAGAATCTCCTCAAGTAGTACCAGGGGTAGATAATGAACCTCATCAAAAGGCTCTGATATACTGGCCTCGACAATTGGGAAAGATGGGAGTTCCTTCGCTTGTCAGACTCCAAATCCTGAATGAAGGTATTCAGGATATCAAAAAGATTATTCACCCACGCAGCAAGAGTACTAAGATTTCAGGTAATGCCTTAATGAAATATATTCAAGTCTTGAACTTTATGAAAGTTCAAGCACTTCAAGAACGTAATTGGTCAATTAGACCTGAATTCATCTTGTTTAAGACAAGAGAACAGCTAGCAAAACAAGTAGCAGATGGTGAGGGAGCAGGTCAGTAGACCTCGCGCGAGATGATGAAAAATGAGGTTACTTGGATCAAGGATAGAGTAATCAAGGTTCCGCAAAGAGGCCAACATCCAAAGACCACCAGTCTTCTTGAGGATGAAAGTACACTCTTGGCAGTACGAGAGTATATCGGAATGGCTGGTGAAGGTAAGTCCTATATAGGTATATCCCTTAAGGTAATAATAGTAATAGAATAATAGCTGTAGATTCAATGGATATGGCACAAGCAATTAGCGGCCACCTGGCGGAAATGAATAATTCTGTTGTGCCTCCAGCTACAGGACGAATGGTACGTGAAATCCGCAAAACTATTAGTAGTCACAGCAGCCAGCGGCGGCTGCGAAAGCTGGGATTTAAGTGGAAAGAGGTACGTAAAGGGGTCTATAATGATGGCCATGAACGTGATGATGTCAAACAGTATCGGAATGAGATCTTTTTACCCTTTCTGAAAGAACTGCAACCAGCTCTGATGAAGTGGGATCAAGATCTCTGTCCAATTAGTAATCAACAACTGCTTTCTGGAGAGTTAGCTCCTGTAGTAATGGTCACTCAAGATGAGTGCACCTTTAATGCTAATGATGGTAGACATTTCATTTGGACACACGAAGATCATCAGCCATTACGTAAGAAAGGTAGAGGTCAAGGACTACATGTTTCTGATCTCCTAACTCCAATTGGAAGACTTGGAGATGGAGCTGCATGTGAGATATTGAAATGCGGAGGAGATGTTTGGTGGGATGAGGAGAAGCTTTTAGAGCAGATTAAGACAAAAGCAATACCACTCTTTGAAGCTGAGTTTCCAGGATGCAGAGCCCTCTTTCTTTTTGATAATGCAAAGACACATAGTAAATATGCTGATGATGCATTGCGGGTTTCCAAAATGAATCTGGCAGATGGGGGAAAACATGCAAAGAAAATGCGTACAACTTATGTATTGGACAGATCACATCCACAGGGGGGATATTTCCAGTCTATGGTACTTGAAGATGGAACCCCAAAGGGTCTCAAAACAGTACTAACAGAAAGGGGTCTATGGCCAACAACTGGTGAGCGCTTTCTGACACAATGCAGTATTAAAACTCCAGCAGGAAATACAACACCAAATTCAAGATGCTTAAAAGGAGGAACCTGCTGTGCTCGGGCACTCCTTGCATCTCAACCAGACTTTAAAGCTCAAAGGGGAGAACTTGAAGAAGCTATTGAGGCTGCAGGGCATATGATTCTTTTTTACCCAGCCTTTCACTGCGAGCTCAACTTCATTGAGTATTTCTGGGGTGCAGCCAAAAGGTATACAAGATTGAATTGCGGGTATGACTTCCCCTCCCTTCAGCGCTTAGTTCCCGAAGCCCTAGCACAAGTTCCAAATACTCTTATCTGGAAATATCATACTAAAACACAGAGAATAATTGCTGCTTATGAATCTGGTGAGGTATATGGTTCTCAAAGTTATAAAAACCTGGTTTCTAAAAGGTACAAATCTCATCGGAGATCTGATGTCTCTTGAGCATATTTCTTCCTTTCCTTCACTTTTCCTTTATTTTATTTCCTTTGTCTCCTTTCCGTTGTTCATTTTCCTATTTTTCTTTCTCTCTTCTGCTTCTCTTTATCACATTCCTTTATTTCTTTTCTTTTGTCATTTAATTAAAAATAATATTATAAAATAAGTCTTCCATGATCATGATTTGAACCGAATTAACACTTTTTTAACCCTATACCTAATTCCCAAGCGTCCCCCGTTGTATCAATCGAACTGTTGTGTATAGACTGCCGGAACCATATCATAACAAACGGGGCCCCATATAGGGAATAAGTGCAGGTAGGCCCCGGATGGGGGGAGCAGGCATTACTGGAAAAATACCCCCCAAGCCCTGTGTAAGGGCAGGGCCTGGCGAGTGAAAACCTGCCCCGCCCCGTCTTGTAACAAACACTAATCATATCTATCTCAGATAGAACTCAGAGTACTTAAGGTATCATATTATTTTTGCTAATGGATAATGTTAGGGCAAGATTTTCATTGATCAGAGGGTATCAGGATGCGAGAGTCCTAGATCATGCGACCTCAGAATGGAAAAGCTATGTACTGTGGGGCTATGAAGGTGGTTTCCTATTGCTTTTACATTTTAGTTATATCTTGTTTTACGGCAATGGGCTATAGAACGGGAATAGTTTAGTTAACACTATAAAGCGGGCTTTTGTGTATTGAGGTGGGCATGTGGGGCATTGGGATTGGGTGGAGGGAGTTGCCCGGCAGGGGCAGGAAGAGCTGGCAGTTAAAAGGGCCATAAGCCATCTGATGTTTCCTGTAGTTAGACGATCATCCATACAACATCGCGAGTGAAGCGATTGAAAGCGCGAGTGACAAGCTTTTCTTTGTCCGGTTTTTTCTTTTCTTTTCTTTTCTTTTGCTCTCTACGGACCTTTCTACAGGAAATCACTTCCGGAGCTCAAGGCTTCTCAATAGCGTTACGGGCCGGGAATCATTCTTTCAGTACCAGAGGCAGTTCAGATACATAGTGGTTCATCTCCAGATAATCTCATGATGGATAGTTGTAACTCAAAATCATGATGCGACATTGGATCAATATTTTGTCCTGATTTGTTATTATCTTTCCAGGTTCAGGTGTGTCAGACCTACTGAATCTACAGAACACAAGGTATTATTTTTATAGATGAATGCCAAGCCCACTCCATCCATACAACCAATCATAGACCTAACCCAAGCACACTATGCAGTCACTAAACTAACTCATAAATACCCAAGTGGGTAGCTGTACCTCAACTTATCACAAGGCTCCCAAGAGCTAACATTTCTCTGTGGACAAAACCTCATGCCGAAAGCCCGGTTCATGGCCCTATCATGGTAGCAACTCCTCCCCTCCTTTCACTAGTATCGCGGCACCCTCAATTTCGTTTCCACCCCCGATTCGGTTTCTGGGCGATGTCTACCGGGATGCTTAGTAAGCGACAGAGACCTCCAAGATACAATATCTGGAAACACAAAAGACCGGACAAAGATGCCAACATCCCCGGATACTGGCACAAACAACAACTCCTTGGCTAAGTTCGCCGCTTAGATCAGGGCCACTTAAAATAGGTTCATGGAGTATCAAAATAATTCAGTGCAATAAGTGAGTGATACTACATGACTACTTAATCTTTTACAAAGACTTGTCTGTGACCAGTCATTATCACCAACCAGGAGTGACAAGCCTGGTCCTGTCTCTAAGACTTGACCACTTGGGCTATTCGGAACCCTGCCTGTAACATAATAATATTATTATCGAAACATAAAGCAAGAAGAAACAAGCCCAACTTTGCCGTGGTCACACCTCACTAGCTCCCTCAAGCTTCTGCGAAAATCGAGGGCTTCCATTTCAATGTCGACAACCGTTATATAGAGCGTGTAGTCTGTAGTTACAGTAATGGACTACTTACTAGCCAAAACTATATGAATATCACACAATGCGAGGCTCTTGATGGCAACCTCTTGATGGCAACCCAGCCTCTTTTGGTGAATTTTTACTGGAGACTTTCACTTACATTCTCCAGACTTGAAGCTTCAATTTTCACCAGCATACGGCAGTTACCTCGCAAATGTTCTCTCGCCTCCTTCGACTTCTGTTATTGCTATCAAAGCCAAAGAAAGGTTAATAGCCGTGTTCCTATACACTGTGGCAAATCCCTACTTGGAGGCCCACAAAATGTATGGACTTCCTCACTTGGGATACATGATCAATATGGTAGCGTTGCTCATAACAGACGCTATTCATGAACGAGATACCCGACCAGTTTGGGACTATGTTAGCCGCTAGGGGTCTTCGAAATCATGCATCTCCTTCATGTCGCCACAAATGTTGGGGAGCCCTACAATTCCGTCCTCGTGGAAGCCCTCCTAGCGCCGTACTTCAAGAATGCCTTATCGAGTGTGGATCTAGACGAGCTCAACATCGAGATTATCCGCAATACTCTCTATAAGGGTTACTTGGAAGATTTTCACAATTTTTGCCTCACGACACAGGCCTAGCCGGAACCCCTACAGATTAACTATTAACCGAAGTTCTGAGCTTTGGAGCTGGTCGCAAAGCAATCAATATCATCATTAATTCCTTTGGAACTGAACTGGGTAAGTAGGATAGGAACAAACTTTACCTAAGCTTAGGAAAGCTTAATCCTGCGGGCAGTTGTGCCCTTAGCAAGATGGACGGTGTTGAGAGGGTGAAAACCGCAGTTGAAAGTCTCAGTGAATATGAGGCTTTCTTTGAGCTAGGGATAGTATATCAAAAACAGACTTATAATTCGCTGCCCTCTACTTCGCAAAATTGTGGGCCGAGGGGATCCTTACAAAATCAACTGCAACTCTTCAGGGAGTCTCTTTAACATGATCAATCAGTTTCCATACTTTCTCACACAATTTCCTTACCCCTCACTCCCGCTTTCCTTCCACAGTTTGGTGAAACCTGGACTTCTCTTCTTGCAATTATCACCGAGCACATGACTGTGGGGAGTAGTGTGATATCTTTCTAGCATATTCTAGCCAATGATACTGATTCCACGCTTGGGTTCACTACTGTTCATTGACTACATTCAGCCACAAAGACTAGGCATAATGTCTCTTCTACGATCTACTTATTTCTAACTAGACAGTAGCTGTTACTTGTTTTGAATGGCTTCCATTCCAAATATTGTTTAACAATCTCAGATAACCAGAGTTCGGAGGATATCAGCAGAAATAGGCGCTCTGCATTGTTAGTTGAAATTGTATAGTCCGCTAGGTACACATGACTTGGCCGCCTAACTTTGCCTTAGGCCCAAAGCCTCTCTGCATTAAAACGGCCAAAAAGCTCAAACTCCATTCTCTCACCAGCTTTTGGACCACTCATGATCTGACCCATAATGTCAGAGCCAGGCGGGAAATCCGTCTCAAAAATAGGCTCTCCAGCCCCCTTCATATTTACAAGGACTGTCTGGCGAAAGTGCCAACGTAAGAGCTCATCGACCGGCCGTTGTGGATGATTGAGGAAGTGGGGATCGAGGTATGTACTGGTAATTCCGTAGCTGCTGGCATAAGGTGTGAAGCAAACGATCTTGTAGTTATCCTAAACAGGTATTAGCCACTACAAACACTTCAAGGTCAGGATAGACACACATCTGGATTGATTGATATCTGATGAGAGGCAAACAGTGCGTGCATATCTCGGCTGAGCAACATCCCATTCTGTACAGAGTTGATGGTTCCATCTGATTCAGAGGCCGGTGGAACTGTGATCCACTCACTGAAGTTACGATCGTTCCAGTACTCCTCAAATGCTAAAGGAAACACATGAGCGACTTCGAAGCCATCCCACCAAACAACACCATCAATTACTGCTGACCTGCCAGTTATAACGCATCGCTGGTCCCGGTCACGCACAGAGTGAAAAAATGATTGAACACGGGTTCCGGTGTACAGTGCAAGTGTACGAAGTAGAGGGACTTCCTTGGTGGTAGTGATAGTACCTATCAGGAGTGAGTAGTTGATGACCGAAGCATAGAGAGGACCTACCATTAGTGATAATGTAGTAATTGCCTGGTAGAAGTGGCTGCTCATCCCTCCCAACCAATCGTTGGCTATCGTCTTGTAGGTTGAAAGTATCGGTAAAGATGCACAAAGTCTCCACCATAGAATAGAAGCAAGTGTTGGTAACACCTTCTGCGACCCAGAGACCTCCGAGAACGGTCTCACGATCGTCGGAAGGGTAGATGTGGGTATTGCGCCATGCCAAGCGATTGACGGGCAGCCCGCATAGGAGCCTATCTTGGCCTGTCGATGTCATCGCTCCCACTCAGAGCAGGGCAGGAAGGGATGTTCGAAGGAATTATGGAGGTACTTTTTGCGTTTGTGAAGGAAGCAATGGTTGCGTGGACAAAGGAATAGACAGGTAGCAAAGTAGCAACTAGGAAAAAGCAAACACCCAGTTAGCCCAACTACTTGTACTGAGCGGGTAACCCTTGCTTATATAAGCACAAACAACAATCCTCGACCACGGGCCGGCTTCGAATCTCAATACCGTAAAAACTCGAATACAAGGCCGGTGTGCTATGTCGTTGAAATTTCCCCCTCAGGGAAAGGGGAGAAGGAGTTACAGCAAAATCACCTCTCGGTTGGGAAGAAAAAAAAGAAAGATGCACAGCGCTTTACTACGAAAGGCAATTACAACGACATAGCGCGCCGGCCTTGTATTCGAGTTTTTACGGTAGAGGGCTCGCACAGCCTTACCTAGGTGGAAGGTACAGTATCAATAGTAATGCCAACGGTTAGCACTCGGGGATGCTCAATTCTCCCACTATCTTGTCATCCGGAACGATCTTGCCGCCATCTCCCACCATATCCTGATCGATGGCATATATGGCAATCAGAGTATCGCCGCCTCTGAGAACCATCCCGATTGTGCACTCCAGGGCATGCTGGGCCTCCCCACTCAAATCCGTAACAACAAGATACTTTCACACCCGCTTATTACCTTCCTCTGCCTCCTTGACTATCGACTCATATTACCCACGCAGAATTGTCCTAACACGTTGAGTCTCCGGTCTGGAAGTGATAGGAGAGAAGATTATCTCCATTTGGTGAGCACGATGCAGATTGCGGGTGTCCGCCTCTGTATCAAAGGACATTGCCGTAGAGCCATGCGACAGTAGGTCGAAATTTGTAAAAGGAGGCACACCCGATCGTCTATTTGTTGTAGGAGATGTTGCTCCAGAGACGCTACCTGGCGGGGTAATCGATATCGAGGGCAGGAGGGAGCGAACACTATACCTAGTACTCACAGCCATCCCTATCGGAAAAGTCAGAGCCACCCCTAGAATGTAGGCAGGAGTACATACGTTCAGCCTCCGCAGTGGCCAGTAAACTCATGCTTATCCTCCGCATACTAATAGCCCCCTTCCTGGCGTATATCCCACCTCCTTTCTTTTTTTTCTTACTTCCGCCCCCATCGGAATCGCCCACAATCCTGATCATAATTTGATTATACCTGGACCTTTCTCTGCTGTCTCCGCCGTTCTTGCGGTGCTACTTTTACTACTAGGGCCGGAACCATTTCTCAGCGCAGCGGCTCTCCCTCCCCTCTCCTCTTTCTCACTCACAGGCGAATTTGATCCAACGCTTTCCTCGGCACTACTATCCTCGCCTTCATCGGAGGAATCAACCACTGCACGTTCATCGACATCACCCTAGTCCCTCTGCAATCTCATACACCCTCCGCTCGTCAATGACTCCCCAGTGCTAGCACGGGCATGCTCCCCCTCAAAAGTGGTAAATTGGCCTGCGATCCGGCAACATTCACAAAACTCCCCCTGATCCTGCGAGTGCGTCACTTGAGAGCTGGTATAGGCATGTTCTTCAAAATCAAGTGGGACACCGGCATCGTTGGTTATTTGGCTGGAGATCTGGTTGAGAGCAACCGGGGGAGAGGCCAGTCGTCCAGAAGAGGATCGCGGGGATGCAGATCTCTCCATGTGATATAATGCGGCGTTTGGGATTGGCGAAAGCGACCGCCCCCCCAGAGGCCCGAGGCTGCCATGATGCGAGGAGGGCGGGGCAGGGACATTCTAAGAAGCTTGAGTGGCTCGCTTTAGGGGGGTGGGGGAATCGAAGGGAGGATAGCAAAATTGTGGGCATGATTGTGGGTAAGGTTCCCCGGCTTATCACAATCCCGTAACTTTAGCAATATCGGGGCGCTATTCAAGAAGTACATGGAATTCCGACGAGGTGTGCCATTAGAGCTGGGCTAAACAAGATGTCCGGTCAAGCTTCGCAGGCTTGGATCTCCTGTCGCATCGGTCAAGGATCAATCTGGAGGCAAATGCTGTGCGGCAGCTATGAGGAAGCAGATGGGAGCGAAGTTGGGGGAAGAGGTTCGGCTATTCAGCGGAGGGGAGAAGCGGGACAGTGTGGGGCACCGTTGGGATAGTATTGCACTAAGGTGAAGAGAAAGCTGTTCGCCCCACACCAACATCTGTACGATACTGGTACCGTGCTCACCAAAGGCGATCGGCTTATCATTTCCTATGACCTGTAGTCATGTGAGACAGTTACCTCCTAAAATCGAAGGGGACACTAGCCACAATGCCACATAGGAAGGGACGCGCATCATCGCCTAGCCGAATGTCGGCTACAACGCTACCACCTTGCTTCAAATCTTACTTGGAACCAACCTCCCGAACACCAGTTCCAATCACCCCAGGAGCAAACCCCACCATCAGCGTACACATACCAGTGTTTACAACGGCCGATCCAACCACCAGCACACCCTCACGCTTTGTCGCAAAAACCGAAACCCTGGAGGATGTTCTAAAGGCGCAGACAGTCGGTCTTGTGCATCTAAGTGAATTCAAGAAGCGTCGCGTCGAACGAGCGGAAGAACGGGACCGCGAGGCAGCCGAAAAACTACAACCGATTCACAGCGGCGGCGGGGGCGGGGGACCTCCAAGCTCGTCTCGGGAAGGTAGTGAGGTGCCCACCGGCAGCGGCGGTAAGAGAACTAAGAAGCGCAAGAAGGTGGTCAAATGGAAATTATCATTCGCTGGGGAGGGTGATGGTGATGATGGCACGGATGATGGCGGTTACTCTTTATCCGCCGACCCGACAAGGTCTAATAGTGAGGATAACAATAAGAGTGGCGAGGAGGACGAGGTGAAGTGGAAGGTTAATCCAAAACTGGGGCTACCGGCTCTGAAGGTCTTGACAAATACACTTTTGAGGGAGGCTCAGGAACGTGAGACTTTGAGGAGGGAGTTTTTGGCTTTACTGGAGAAGATTAAGAATGAGGAGATCAGGATTCCGTTTGTTTTTTATGATGGTAGGTGCTGTGTGCATGCTCCAATATTTGAAGCTGACATACGGCTAACACCCACTAGGCACTAATGTTGCTCCGCCCACCGGAGAGGGAGCGACGGTTAAGAAAGGCGAGACTGTATGGCTCTTTCTCGAACGTGCTAGGAGAATGTCTGGACGCAGGGAGTAGCTCAGGGTTTCCGTCGATGATTTACTGCTTGTTCGCGGTGAAGTGATAATACCTCACGTATTTCTTCCACCTCTTCCTTCCTTTTCGCGGTCGCTAACTCGCTCGGCAGCACTTTGAATTCTACTATTTTATCGTCAATCGCACGATGGGGCCCAAAGGATTATTGTTTGATTTCCCTTCATCCCCATCGCCCACCCCCCAGACTTGCACTCCGAATCCCAATAGAGATGATCCTACGATGACAAAGGTGGTGGATCGCCGCTGGTACGAACGGAATAAGCACATATTCCTCGCAAGCGTGTGGACGGAATTTGATACCAATACGGATTACTCGAACCTGGTACGGCGGGATATGGGTGGGAATGCATTTTTTTTCGGTTGAGCCTCTCTCCCTGTCATGGTTGCCCAAAAAAAAAACACACTAGCAAGTTTACCAAAACCAGCCGACGACCCAATAACCTCACGACAAGCGCTCAGGCATGCCGTCTCGCCGGTGCAAAGGTAGACTAACTACTGTGCCAACTCATCGGAGGGTTAGCGGTGGGAGGACTGCAGGCAGGAAAATGGACCGTTCTCAAGGGACTTTTTTTTTCTTTCTCTTTCTTTCCCTTTTCTCCTCTTTACCTATCATCCTTCAAGTTATCATAATAGAGGCTTACTACTCACAGGCTCTCGCTCATGGAAATAAATTATGCTATTGACAGTATTAATGACCACTCTCATTCTTGTTGTTCCTGCATGTAGTTAAAACGTTCCCCTGAGGGATAAATCAATGAGCAGCAGATTAGAACCAATGAAGTAAATGGCATTGTGAATGAAGAATGAAAAAAAGAATTGTTATAAGTGAGAAAAAGGAGGGGATTTCGGCCAGGCGCGAACACGAGACCAGCAGAGTCGGGCGACGGTGTAATAACCAACGACACCACCACGAAATCAAATGACATCTTTGATGAGCACTTTACGGATGATGGTCTAGGTGAAAAACTTTACCTTCATGTTAATGCACGGCATCCCAAATTTGGGAGAACAAATGTCTCAACACAACCCCTCTAAACTCATATTGGGGGCTATGTCGCTTCGGGGGGTATGGCAGAAGATTTTTCTCCTATAAAGTTTCCTCCCTCCTCGTCTTCCATTACCTTGGCTTTCCTTTATTTTCTCGAGCTACCCCACGACTCCTTAATGGCCACAACACAAATTTCTCTTACTCACTTGAGCCACTTCGCTTCACTCCCCAAAACCTGTCAGCCCCGTCATTACCTCGATTGCAACAACACCGCAATTCCCAACGGTCGCCCACTGAGCCACTTCTCCACCTACTGAATAGCCGACCCTGTTCCCCGAACCACGCTCCCATCTATTTCCTCATAGCTACTGTAGAGTATTCTGCTCCACTGGCAGATCAATCCTCGACCGATATGACAGGAGCGTCAAGCCTGCCAAGCTCAAGCGGATATCTTGTTTGGTCCAGCTCTAATTGCACACCTTATCGGTATTCTGTGTCATTCTTGAACGGCCCTCCGAAATTGCGATGGGATGGTGATAAGCCTGGAAACCTTACTCCCAATGATGGCTACAAGTTTGCTATCCTCCTTTCTGTTCCCCGCCCGCCCCGAAGCCAGCCACTCAAGCTTCTTGGAATGACCCTGTCACGCCCT
>Ga0307513_10010951_pt1 | contig 11320 bp, 7 predicted proteins | sample 15_EM_MG_FD_202174 | JGI IMG/M metagenome (GOLD analysis project Ga0307513, IMG submission 202174) | Populus trichocarpa ectomycorrhiza microbial communities from riparian zone in the Pacific Northwest, United States - 15_EM | ecosystem: Host-associated > Plants > Roots > Unclassified | place... | reverse complement strand
CCGACGGCGAGCTCACACCCCCGCAGCCGTCGCGGCCGTTCTGTCCGCCGTCGTCCTCACCGCCCTGCTCAGCGCCCCGGGCGCGCAGGCGGACACCCAGTCCGTGAGCGTCGATCTCGCCGCCGCTCAGGGAAGCCCGAGCGGTGCCGGCCGGGGGTTCTTGTACGGCCTGAGCACCGACGGCAGCGGACCGGCCGACAGCCTGCTGCAGCCGCTGCGGCCGACGTCGTTTCGCGGCGGCGGCGAGATCGACACCGACGGTTCGTGGGGCTGGGCCCTGGGACCACAGCAGTTCGTGCCGCGGTACAACGCCTTCAGGGGCCAGGCACAGCGGGTGACGCGGGCGCCCTACAGCGCCACCTACGACGTCATTCTCAGCGACCTGTGGGGATCGGACGGATCCGGGCAGCGGCCGGCGAACATCGCCGAACCCTGTGACGACGGACCGGCCTGCACGAACTGGGTGTCGTTCCTGAACGAGCTCGTTACCCGGCTCGGCAACGACGGCCTGCTCAACTCCCGGGTCAGGTTCGACATCTGGAACGAGCCGGCCGCCAACTCATACTTCTGGCCGCGCAGCATGGACCAGTACTACACGATGTGGAACGTCGCGGTCCGGACGCTGCGCTCGCGCTACCCGAGCGCCGTGATCGTCGGGCCGTCGATCCCCAACTACGACGTCACGACGATGGCTGGATACCTGGACCACTACAAGGCCGCCGGCACCGTGCCGAACGTCGTCAACTGGCACTTCAGCGGAAACCCGGTGGCGGACGCGCAGAACGTGCGCGGCCTGCTCAGCGCCCGCCAGATCACCGGGGTCGAGCTGTCGATCAACGAGTACCTGTTCTCGAACGAGCAGAACGCCGGGCACACCGCCTGGTACCTGGCCCAGCTGCAGCGCGCCGGGATCCCGTCCGGCTCGCATGCCATCTGGTCCGACTGCTGCGGCAGCCCCTCCCTGGACGGAACCTTGATCAACGGCACGCAGCCGACCGGGGCCTACTGGGCGTACCGGGCGTCGGCGAGCCAGACCGGCACCCTCGTCGCGAGCACCGGCTCCGCCGGGGTCGACCTGCTGGCCACCCGCGACGATCAAGCCGCCCAGGCCACGATCCTGCTCGGCGGCCACACCGGATTCTCCGGCACCCTGAACGCCACGATCTCCGGAATCACCAGTGGGGCACCGTATCTGGTGAAGAACAACCAGGTCCGGGTGCAGGTCCAGCGGCTCGCCGACGGCGCACTGTCGGCACCGATCGGCGTGCAGAACGCCCTGATCCCGGTCAGCAACGGAGCCCTATCGGTCAGCATCCCGTGGACGGCGACGACGGACGCGTACGTGGTCACGCTGACGGCTGGTGACACCCCGGGCGGCACCGATCCGGGCACGAGCACCGTGATCGACGGCAATGCGAAGGGCACTGGGACGAACCAGTTCGACTACGCAACCGGCTGGGGAACCACGACCGGAGTCGGCGACATGTATGCCGGGACCGCGAACTGGTCGAGCGGTGCGAACCAGACGGCGACCTTCCGGTTCCAGGGCACCCAGGTGCTGCTGTACACCGTGCACGATCGGGATCAGGGCATCATGTCGGTCGCGGTGGACGGGTCGGCACCGGTCCGGGTGGACGACTATGCGGCAGCGCGGGATGCCCAGGCGCTCTCCTGGACGAGTCCGGTGCTGGCGTCCGGCGCACACACGCTCACCATCGTCGCCACCGGTGACAAGAACGCCGCGAGCGCCGGCTCGACGATCGCCATCGACCGGGCTCAGGTGAACACCGCCCCGGTCGCCGCCGACACCGTCGTCGACGGCAACGTCAAGGGCAGCGGAAGTGCCCAGTTCGGCTACAGCTCCAACTGGGGCACGACGACCGGGGTCAGCGACATGTACGCCGGCACCGCGAACTGGGCGTCGGCGGCCGGGCAGAGCGCCACATTCGCCTTCACCGGGAGGCAGATCAAGCTCTACACCGTGCGCGACAGCGATCAGGGCATCATGTCGGTCGCCGTCGACAACGCCGCCCCGGTGGATGTCGACGACTATGCCGGGGCCCGTAACGCGGCCGGCCTGACCTGGACCAGCCCGACGCTGACGGCAGGCAGTCACACGCTGAGGATCACCGTCACCGGCCGGAAGAACTCGGCGAGCTCCGGAACCACCATCGCCATCGACAAAGCCCAATTCTCCTGACCCCCCCTTCCCTGGTGGGGTGGTAGTCGACGTCGGTGACGGACAGGGTGATGACCTGGAGTTTGATAGGTCAGCTGGGGTCGTGTCGTCATGACGTTTCTCGCCTACATGTCGAGGACGATGTCGGTGCTGGGTCGGGCGCAACAGATGAGCACCTGCCCGTCGGGTGGTGCTTCCAGCGGGTCCGGCGAGTAGGTGATGTCGCCGGAGAGCAGGGGCGTGATGCAGGTGTGACAGACGCCGGTGCGGCAGCTCCAGCGGGTGGGAACGTCGCAGGCATCAGCGAGGTTCAGCACGCTCTCTCGTTCGGCCGCGAAGGGCACGGAGATGCCGCTGCGGGCAAAGGTCACCAGCGGGCCGGTTCCGGCAGGCCCGGGCGGAGGGTGCGGCGATCGGCGGGCCGACGCGGTCAGCCCGGGGTTGATCGATGCCAGCGCCCCGAACAGTTCGGTGCGGATCCGGGCCGGGTCAAGGCCTAGGGTCAAGAGCGCTTCCTGCATGTCGGTCATGAACGAGGCCGGCCCGCAGACGTAAGCGCTCGCGTCGGCCGGGACGGTGAGGGCGCCCAGCGTGGCTTCGGTGAGACGCCCGGGCGCGGCGTGGACTCGATGGCGCTCGGCAGGTGTGGCGGCACTGTAGAAGATGTGCTCTCGAGCGTGCGGCAGTGCAGCGAGCAGGGCGTGTGCCTCCGCGGCCAGCGCATGCTCACGGGGGCCGGAGGCGCCGTGCAACCACCAGATCTCGCGGTCGCTGCGGTGTGCCACCAGCTCGTGCAGCATGGCCAGCATCGGCGTGACACCGATGCCGGCCGAGATCAGCAGGACGGGGCCGATGCGGTCGCCGAGGACGAAATCGCCCCGGGGCGCCGCCGCCTCGAGAACCGTGCCGGGATGCACGCTGCCGGTCAGGTAGCCGCTGACCGTGCCGTGCGGCTCGTGCTTGACGCTGATCCGGTAGCTGGTGGCACCGGGTGCGGAGGACAGCGAATAACTGCGCACCGGGGCAGGTCGGCCGGCGCCGGAGATACGCAGCGTCAGATACTGCCCGGCCCGGGCGGGAGGCAGCGGACTGCTGTCCGGGGCGATCAGATAGATGGACGATACCGCCGCGGTTTCGGGGACCACTTTGGTGACCCGAAGGGGCCGGAACCCGACCCAGGCCGGCTCGGTACGCGCCGACCCGGAGCCAGAGGCCGGGTCAGCAGCAGCCTCCTCGGCGGCAGGCAGCAGTTCGGCGAACGATTCCTGCCAGCCCGGGCTCAGAGCCGGAATCCGGGTCGCGGCGCGGAGTTTGGCGCGGTCGCGGCCGGGCAGGTAGAGCAGCGCGTCGGTGTCGGCCACGGTGAGGGCCTGCGGGCCGGTGCGGATCTTGATGATCTGGTCCCCGGCCTGGATGTTTCCTTCGGTGATGACCCGCATGTAGAAGCCGGGCCGGTGGTGACTGACCAGCAGCGCGGGCATTTCGGGCTCGCCCAGCCGCAGGCCCACCCGGTAGCAGGTGACCCGCGGCTGGGTGATCTCGAACTCGGCCTCTCCGATGCGGTACCGGTCGCCGATGCACACCTCGTCGTCCGGGAGGCCGTCGACGGTGAGGTTCTCGCCGAACTGGCCGTAGCTGAAGTCATCCCGGCCGAAATACCGCTGCCAGTACCGGTAGGAGGCGATCTGGTAAACCAGGACAGCCCGCTGCTCACCGCCGTGACCGTTCCTGTCGCCCTGGCCGTCGCCGTCGATGTTCAGCCGCCGGACCATCCGCGGCCCGGCCACCGAATGTTTCCACACGCCGGTGTGCACCGTTTTGCCGCGCCAGGGCACGTCCTTGGGCATCCCGACGTTCACCGACAGCAGCACCGGCCCTCGGTTACGGCCCGGCGCTGCCGGTGTTCCCTGCGCGACCGGGCCGGTCACGGCGCAGCCGCCGTGAGGCACGCGAGCAGCTGCGCACGGCCCACGACATGCTGGCAGCGATGGGCGTGGCAGCATTCGCTGAGCGGGCCAGGAGCGAACTGCGGGCCACCGGCGAGACCACTGGCCAACGCACCGCTGCCGTCAGACACGAGGACCTGACAGCCCAGGAGGCTTAGGTCGCCCTGTTGGCCCGTGACGGGCTGCCGAATCCGGAGATTGGCACCCGGCTGTTCATCAGCGCACACACCGTCCAGTATCACTTGCGCAAGGTCTTCACCAAGCTCGGCATCACCTCCCGCAGCCAACTCGACCGGGTCCTGCCCAACGCGTCGGCCACCGTCCAGCACCGCAGCTAGCCTGCAACGTCATATCGGCTGGGTGCGTTCCGGATGCTCATTTCGATGATCACCATGGCGTTACCGACGACCTGACGATTGGCACCACCGAGATGCTCGACGCCCTCGACGTCCGGGTGGGTGACCTACGACGGATGGACGACACCCGCGGCGGCACCGTGGTCCTCGACTGGGCCGGCCATGACTTGCAGTGGGCCTGCGAACTCGTCCGGCGCGGTGCCTACGATCACGACAACGGTGTACGCCTGCACTCCATCCTCGCCGAACTGGCCCAACTGGCCGGGTGGCTGGCCCTGGACGCCGGCCGCCACGGCGAGGCACACCGTTACTGGATCCTGGGCCTGCATGCTGCGCAGACCGCTGACGACCGGCAGATCGGGGCGAACATCGTCTCCTGCCTGAGCTACCAAGCGGTATGGACGAACCGCGGTCAGGACGCACTTTCCTTGATCAAAGTGGCCCGGCGCGCGGTGCGCGGTGTGGCCTCCGGGGCCCTGCAGGCGCTCCTGGCTACCCGGCAGGCACGCGCGCACGCTGTCCTGCATGATCGGTACGGCTGCGACCAAGCCCTCGAGGCCGCAGCAGCGCACATCCTCACCGCCGATCCGGACGACGATCCGCCGTGGAGCTACTGGGTGACACCGGCGGTACTGGCCGGGGACGCCGGCCGAGCCTGGCTGGACCTAGGAGATCCCCAACGCGCTGAGGCCAGCCTGGTCAAGGGACTCAACCTGTTCGGCGACGCACAGCCGCGAAACCGCATGCTTCACCACAGTTCCCTGGCCGAGGCCCGGCTGGCCCGAGGCGAACTGCCCGGCGCGGCCGAAGCCGCTCACGCGGCCCTCAACCTCGCCTCGACCATGAGGTCCCGCCGTGGGCTGGACCGCCTCCTCAGCCTTCAAGCCACCTTCAGTCAGGAGCGGGCCGTGGTCGCCGGAGAGGTCGCTGACCGTATTCGCTCGGTGATGCCGCATGCTTGAGCGCATCAACCGGCCAGGAGGAGACCCACAACATCGTGACGGCGCGAACGGCGGTTTCGCTGGCCGCCCTGACCACCCTCCAGCTCGGTGGACCCGCCAACGTCATCGACGCGGACAATGATCGCGACTTCCGTGACATCGTCGAACTGGTCAAACCCTGGGCGAGCCCCCCGGTCTGCCTAGGCTGGGGCAGCAACGTCCTCGTCGCCGATCGCGGCACCGACCTCCCCGTCCTGCTCATGCGCACCACCGGGATCAGCGCCCGCAACCAGGACGATCAGGTGCTGCTCACGGTCCAGGCCGGGCACTCTCTACCGGACCTCGTGGACTACTGCCGCGCCGAGAACCTGATCGGGATAGAAACCCTCGCCGGTGTCCCCGGCACCGTCGGCGCCATGCCGATCCAGAACGTCGGCGCCTACGGACAGGAGACCGCCGACACCCTCACCGAAGTCGTCGCCTGGGACTGGCAGACCCAGCAACAGGTCACGCTGACCGCCGCCGACTGCGCCCTCGGCCACCGCACCAGCCGGTTCAAACGCTCCCACCGCTGGAGCATCCTGCAGGTCACCTTCGCGCTCACCCGCTCCCACCTCAGCGCCCCCATCACCTACCGCGAACTCGCCACCGCACTCGACGTCCCACTCGACTCCCGCCTGCCCCTCACCGACATCGCCGACGCAGTGATCGCCGTGCGACGCCGCAAAGGCATGGTGCTGGACCCCAGCGACCCCGACAACCGCTCAGCCGGAAGCATCTTCCTCGGCCCCGTGATCGACGCCCATCAAGCCGAGACACTGCAGCGCAAGGGCGGATCACCGCACACCTACAACGACGGCCACACCCGCATCGGATCCAGCTGGCTGCTACGCGCCGCCGGCTACGAACTCGGCCAAGAGATCACCCCAGGCGTACGCGTCTCCAGCAAGCACCACACCCTCGTCGCCGACACCGGCGCCACCGCTGCCGGTTTCGCCGCCGCAAGCAGCACCCTGCGCGCTCACGTGCACCAGGCCACCGGCATCACCCTGACGTTCGAACCCGATCTCATCGGACACGAGCCTGCCTATACGGAACTAACCCAACCGCTGACCACGACCAACCCGACCTCGCCGCACGCATTCCCTGACCGCTCTAAAGCGGTTTCGTAGTGCGAACGTTCATTGGCACAGACCAGTTTCGATTTCTCAACGAGCGCGTGATGCGCCTGACGGTTTCGCTGGTCCGCTACTCCCACCGGAGACCTTCTCCCACCTGTTCCGCAGCCCGGACGGGGCGCTGCGCGACCAAGGGCCCGGCCGTCCGTACCGACCAACTCGCCACACTCCTGAAGCGCTGGGACCTGCTGGTGGACGACCGCGGTAGCCCACCACCTGAGGCGATGGATGGTGGATCGTCAGGGCGCTGCAGGCAGCGAACCGCGGTTCACAAGCCGATGTTGACCTTGGCCCCCATGTACGAACCAGCCCCGGGAAATCCACGTCTGGCTAGATCCGCGAACCGGTCAGAGAATCCGAGTGCGGGCAGGTCGGCCAGGCTCACGAACTGCACGCCCCGGATTGGGTGCGTATCGGCGCCGACCACGACGTCTCCAACGTCACCGCTGACCCGGGCGGCCTCGAACGTCATGTGCACGACGTGGGTATCCCCGCCCGGTAGGTAGTCACAGACATAGAGCAACCTCCCGGGCGACACGTCCAAGCCGGTCTCCTCCCGCATCTCCCGCAATAGCGCCTCAGCCAAGGTCTCGCCCACCTCGACCTTTCCCCCCGGCAGCGACCAGGCCCGGCCAGCGTCCGCGTCCTGGTCCAACAACAGGATCCGCCCGCTTTCGATGACCACGCCCGTCACCCGAATCCTCACCCACGAAAACCTAGCCGACAAGACGGTTCCATCAGCGCCATGCAAAACCTCCAGCGCCGCGGCCGACGGCCGATTGAAATGCCGGGCCCGCCAGCCGACCAGGCGGCACACTTTGTTCGCTGTCGGCATCTCAGGACCGAAGTGCACCAGTTGTCCTAATACCTGCCGAAAGTTCCTCCCTCGCCGTCGGATGCGGACGAACTACGGGCACGCTCTCTTCTTTGATCACTCCGAGGTCAAAGAGCGCTTCCATTTTGAAAAAGCCTCACCATTTTGGTGTGATGTCCTTCACATGAGTGGACAAAGTGATTAGTCTCCTACGTGCACGAGTAACCCATTCGTTACACCGCTGATCCCCAGCCACCCCTTCAGACCGCAGCGCCGACGTTCGCGGTCCGCCCCCGCGCGGGCCGAGAAGGAGATCGCCATGTGCACCGATCACGCCGACAAAGCAACCCCCGCCGAGATAGGACGGCTACTCGGCCGTCGAGGATTCCTGCGCTCCGGCGCCGTGGCGGCCACGGCCGTCGGCGTCGCGGGAACGTTAGCCACATCCGCCGAGGCCGCGCCCGCCCACGCCACGGGATCGGCCGGCCACGGCCGGGTCCCCGTGGACGCGATCAGCATCCAGCTCTACACCGTCCGCGACGCGCTCTCGGCCGACCCGGCCGGCACGCTCGCCACCCTGGCCGACATCGGCTACACCAAGGTCGAGGCCGCCGGCACCGCTGGCCTCAGCGCGGCCGCCTTCCGGGCGCTCTTGGACGCCAACGGGATCCGCGCCACCTCCGGGCACTTCGGCATCCCGCAGCCGTTCAACGCGGCGGCCTGGCAGGCGACCCTCGCGGACGCCCGCACCCTGGGCTGCCGCTACATCGTCCACCCGTTCTTCGGCGTCGACGCGAACGGCCCGATCCGGGACGGCGCCGTCTGGCGTGCCTTCGCCCAGGATCTCAACAAGGCCGGGGCGATGGCCCGCAAGGCCGGGTTCGATTTCGGTTACCACAACCACCATTACGAGTTCTTCCCGCTGGCCGACGGCTCGGGCCGCCGCGGCTACGACATCCTCACCGCAACCGCCGACCCGCGCTTCGTCCATCTGGAGATCGACCTGTACTGGGCCTGGCGCGGCACCGCCGACCCGGTGGACCTGTTCCGCGCACACCGTGGCCGGGTCCGCCAGTTCCACGTCAAGGACATGAACATCGACAGCGGGTTCGCCGACCCGGGGACGGGACTGATCGACTTCCGCCGGATCTTTGCGCAGTCCGACGTGGCCGGGGTCCGGGAGTACATCGTCGAGCGGGACGACGCCGGCACCGGAACCCGGGTGCCCGCGGACGCGCTGGACACGGCGGCGGTCGGCTACCGGTTCCTGCGAAACATCCGATTCTGAGGGGGAATGACCATGGTCAACAGGAGAACGCTGAGAAGAGGCACCATTGCGGCCGTGCTGGCCGCGACCTTCGCCGGACTCGCCGGCGTGACGTCGCTGCCTGCCGCCGCCCACCCCGGCCACGAGCCCGATCCCGTGCCCGCAGACCAGACCGCGTTCCAGAAAGTGACCCTGAACGACCGGCCCGGCGAACCGATCAGCCTCGCCGTGCTGCCCGACCTGCGGGTACTGCACACCGCCCGCACCGGCCAGGTGCGAATCCACGACCCGCGCACGGGGCTGAACCCCATCGCCGCCAACGTCCCCGTCTACCAGCACGACGAGGAAGGCCTGCAGGGCATCGCGATCGACCCGGAGTTCAAGCACAACAGTTGGGTCTATCTCTACTACTCGCCGCCCGGAACGACGCCCGTGGACGACCCGGCCACCCCGGGCGTGAACGAGGGCGACGCGCCGACCACCGGCACCCAGGCCGACTGGGACCGGTTCAAGGGCGCGCTGCGGCTGTCCCGGTTCAAGCTCCGCGGCAACACCCTCGACCTGACCACCGAGCAGCAGATCATCGACGTGCCGGTGGACCGCGGCCTGTGCTGCCACGTCGGTGGCCAGATCGACTTCGACAGCAAGGGCAACCTCTACCTGTCGACCGGTGACGACACCAACCCGTTCGAGTCCGACGGCTACGCGCCGCTGGACGACCGCGCCGGCCGCAACCCCGCGTTCGACGCGCGCCGCAGCGCCGGTAACACGAACGACCTGCGGGGCAAGCTGCTGCGGATCAAGGTCAAGCCCGGTGGCGGCTACACCGTCCCGCGCGGCAACCTGTTCGCGCCCGGCACGCCCAAGACCAAGCCCGAGATCTACGCGATGGGGCTGCGCAACCCGTTCCGGTTCGACGTCGACCCGAAGACCGACCAGGTATACATGGCCGACTACTCTCCGGACGCGGGCGAACCGAATCCCGATCGCGGGCCTGCCGGTCAGGGCCGGTGGATGGTCATCAAGAAGCCGGCCAACTACGGCTGGCCGTACTGCGCCACGCCCACATTGCCTTACCAGAACTACGATTTCGCGACCCAGACGACTGCCGGTCCGTTCAACTGTGCCGCACCGGTGAATGACTCGCGGTACAACACCGGCCGCTCGGTATTGCCTCCGGTGCAGCAGCCACAGGTCTTCTACGGGTACGGGGCGTCCGCGCAGTTCCCGGAGCTGGGGACCGGCGGCATCGGCCCGATGGCAGGTCCGGCGTACGACTACTCGTCGAAGAACCGCTCGCGGTTCAAGTGGCCGCAGTCGTTCGAGGGCAAGCCGCTGTTCTACGAGTGGACCCGCGACTACATCAAGGCGTTCTCGCTGACCCATGGCGAGGTGACCTCGATCGAGGACGTCGCACCGGACGTCGTGTTCGACAACCCGATGGACATGGAGTTCGGTCCCGACGGAGCGCTCTACGTGCTGGAGTACGGCACCGGGTACTTCGCCGAACTGCCGGAGGCCCAGCTGGCCCGGGTCGACTGGACCCGCGGCAACCGGACCCCGGTACCGGTGGTGAAGGCCGACGTCGAGGGTGGCTTGGCGCCGCTGACCGTGCAGTTCAGCAGTGCCGGAACGGCGGACGCCGATGGCGACGCCCTGCGCTACGCGTGGGACTTCGACGCCGACGGCCGGGTGGACTCGCGGGCGCAGAACCCGTCGTTCACGTACACCAAGAACGGCGTCTTCGAGGCGACCCTGAACGTCACCGACTCCACCGGTCGCCGGGCCGCGGCGTCCGTCAGGATCGTGGTCGGCAACGCGGTTCCGGTGGTGACGCTCACCGCTGAGCCGGCGGGCGGCACGTTCCAGTTCGGGGACGTGGTCACCTTCACCGTGACGGTGCAGGACGACGCGCCGATCAACTGCGCGAACGTCAGCGTGACCTACATCCTCGGGCACGACGAGCACGGTCACCCGCTCACCACGACCTCGGGGTGTTCGGGCACGATCCAGACGTTCGTGGACACCGGGCATGCCGGCGCAAGCAACCTGCGCGGGGTCTTCTCCGCCACCTACACGGACACGCCGGCGGGCGGGCTGCCGCCGCTCAGCGGGTCGGACGAGGTGGTGCTGACGCCTACGCCGTGACCATTTAGGGAAAAGGAAGAAAGGAAGGGAAGGGAATGGGACGCCGTCCGCAGCCTCGGACGGCGTCCCGCTCTCGTCATCGCACTGACGGCATCCTGGAACAGCATCCCGGGATCCGAGCAGACTGTCGGCATGGCTCTTTTCGAACTCGACTCACTCGCCCACCCGATCGTGCAGGCACCCATGGCTGGCGGGCCGTCGACGCCCGCCCTGGCCGCGGCGGTGTCGGGTGCCGGCGGACTGGGCTTTCTGGCGGCCGGGTACAAGACGCCCGAACAGCTGCGGCGAGATCTCGAAGAGCTGAGGGCTCTGCAACCGATCCTGGCTCCGGTCGGTATGAATGTCTTCGCGCCGCCGGGACACGGCGCCGGCGCCACCGCCGTCGCCGCTTACGCCGACACCCTGCGCGGTGAAGTCGCGCTCAACGGCACGGAACTGGGCGCGCCTCGGTGGGACGACGACAGCTACACCGCCAAGGTTGAGCTTCTGTG
>Ga0307513_10010950_pt1 | contig 11320 bp, 13 predicted proteins | sample 15_EM_MG_FD_202174 | JGI IMG/M metagenome (GOLD analysis project Ga0307513, IMG submission 202174) | Populus trichocarpa ectomycorrhiza microbial communities from riparian zone in the Pacific Northwest, United States - 15_EM | ecosystem: Host-associated > Plants > Roots > Unclassified | place... | reverse complement strand
GACTGGAAGGCTGAAAAGTTGAATGAAAATAGGGAGATTCTTTGGGACCATGGAGGTATGGATAAATAGGCAGTTTGAGATGCCCACAACAGCAATTTCGGAGTCAGGAGGTCCCTCATTCGGCTCTTTCAATGGTATTACCACCAATACAACGAGCTCGCCAAGCGGCCAAGCATGCACAAACGGTGAATATGGGTCTCGGTTTGAAAGCGGATATGTGAGGCACCAGAGGAGACCGGAAACGGCGAAGGCTATGAGTAACACTACACACGCCTCGAAGCTCAGTGATCCCATCGTGCCAGCAGCACCGACGTAAAAGAAGTAAAAGGCCAATTGCATGAGCGAGGTGAGGAGATTGAACAAACTTGGTACTCCCCATCGTCCAAGGCCTCTTGCATACAATTCTCGATTTCTGGCTTGCTCCTCGGGGTTATGGAATGTTTTCAAATTCCGCACGTAGCCCCGCTGCCAATGTTTTAATAATAGTGCTAGAGCGCCGTCCAACAAGACCAAGGTCAGGCTGATGGTCAAGAATAGGATAGACGCTCGTGAATAAGAGAAGGTTCGTACACCCTCATCCTCATCCTCATCCTCAATGGAGTCGAAGGCAGGCTCTGAGGTGTTATGGAGTTGGTTGGAGAGTTGACTTAAAATGTGGACCGTCTCAACTTCATTATAATCGTCATGGTCTAATTGTTGGAGGACGAAGCCGATATACATTGCAAGGACGGCCGCAAAGAGAGCTGACTACTTGGACATTAGCTACAGGGAAAGCATAGAGATATGGAGGAAGGGGGCACACGAAGATGAGGATGCCGTTGGCCATATCGTCCCACTCTGCTTTTTGTGTTGCATCCAGCTTGGCCGTCAACTCATTGTAGTGCTCCCATATTGATTTTTCGGTCCCAGAAAGCGACGCTGAGCACATGTGAGCACCCATCATGATTTCAGGCCGTCCGATACCTACCATGTAGCTGTATTCCTCTCTCCGACTCATCGTCTGTGAAATGCAATGAGTTCTCCTTGAATGATGTTGCAAGATGAAACCTCACCAATCCGTTCTCTAGCACGACGAGAACGAACCATGGCAGGTACACGTCGACGAGAGGGTAAGTGTGGGGGGTTTTCGGTTCTTCGCTTCCCAAGAGGTATCGCTCTTTAATCCTCCATGGTCCTATGCAAACGTCCACGTCAGGAGACGGGAAGGGATGTACTGCAGTGGTGTCACCCTCGTACTTTGTAGGCACGGCAACATAAGGCAGGATCCACTGAGGCTGTTCAAAATATGTCAAGCGCAAAGGGTACTCAAAGGACAATAAATACTGATACAAGTGGACAACCTATCAACCTATCACAGAAGTGACCAGACTCGAAACATCTAAAATAAATCCTCCCTTTCGCGGCAGCAGAGACACATGTGAAGTACCCTCTGAGACATTGCTCTTCGAAGTAGGGCCGATTGGCCGACAATCGAGTGTCTACCTTCCGTCATCCTGCTCGTTGCCCAGGTCGGTCGTCGGAGGTTCTTCGACGATTGGATGGGAAGTGCCAATAGACTCGGACACAGAAACGGGTTCAGTGGTCCGAACTGTTGTTTGCGGTTCTGGGATGTTGGAGCTTGCAGGCGCGCTAAGGACTGATTCGGCTTGTGGTTGAGAGGACTCGTGAACCTCCATATGCTCGTCTTCCAATATAGAAGCCTCGGGAGCCTCTGACGTTTCCGCGGGTGCGATAGAGGGGCGATCTCCCATATCAACGTCCTCTACAACCGCTTTCTCAACGTCCTCTTCATCCATCGTCTCTTTAACCTTCTCCTCGACCTTCCCCTCCGCTTCGCCCACTCCTAGCGCCTCCATCGCCTTCTTCTCCAGCTCCCCCAGCTCTCTCTCGATCTTCACGACCAACTCCTTCCTCGCGTCTCTAACGGCTTTGAACCCACAGCTCTCCACGGCATCCAGCTTGGTCAATAGCTCAGACAGCGCATTCTCGTACGCATGCACGACGCTGTTCTGTGCGTTGTACGCAAGGCGCAGAGTCGACGAGTGGAGGTTGCGCTCGAGCGGACCAGCCGGGAAGGAAAATGTTTTGCGGAGGGTGTCGAATGTGCGCGAGATCTCGGCGATTGCTGTGACTGCTTGCATGCGTTTAGGTGAGTCGGACTCGGACTCGGAGTTAGTGGGGGAGGTGACCCATACGCGGACAGACTCGGACTGCGGTTTCTGTGGTTTCTGTTGTGGTTTGCGTGCAGTTTGTGAATGCGCTTGCGTTTGAGGTTTGGAAGTAGGGGGGACACGCGTAGGACGGCGTGGAGGCCGACCACGGAGAGTCGTTGGTGGCGGTTCGTGTTTCTCTTCTTCGAGTTCGGGAGCTTCCTCTTCGTCGGAACGTTCCTAGAGGAGACGAGTGAGTTCATTGCACCCAATAGGCATGCCAAAGAACACTTACCCTCTCATTTTGCAGATGAATATGTCCAGTAGGAATTCCATACAGATCTGCCAGAAGCCTGGTCTGCCAGTCATCCAAACGACGGCGAGGCTGTGGTTGAGACTTGGGCGCGGGCTGCCGACGCCTTACGGGCTCTTCCAGAGTTGAAACCTGGGGTTGCTCGTAGCCGTACAAAGGGCGTGGTTGGTGGGGGGAGCCTTGTTTTCTCAACACCTCGCGCTCTGCGAGGGCAGCGAGCTGGGCACGGTGACGCTGATTCTCGAGAGCCACTGCACGCTCGTATTCACAGTGCTGCTGTTGCTGGTGGAGGGCCTCAAGGTATTCGCGGCGCTTGGTTTCGACATAGTCGTCGTGCTCGTAGTCGTCGTACCCAGATGTAGCGCGGCGAGGAGGGTAGCCGTAGGGATAGTACTCCGGCTGATGGTAGTAGGGCTGAGTACGTGGAATGTAGAACATTTAGATGGTATGGACGGTTTGAGGGCTAACGGTGGAAGTCATCTTTGGACTGGACCGGGATTATATAGACCGGTGTGACGTCGTGATCGTAGAATAGGACCTGGAGTATTGTGGCGAGACCCCTCGGGAAAGTTCGCTCAGACTTGCCGAGTATTCTGGAATTTCCACAGAGTGTCACTGGAACGTCACAGAAATGACTCATGACAATCGTACGTCGTACACTAAATATGTAAGAACCCGTTCCCTAATCATGCCATCTGGGAGGGAGAGTCGAGGGTGTCGATGGCTTTGTTCAGTGAAGCCTCCCACCTCAAGCTCAAGCGTAAGGGCATTCCCAAGTTGTGTTTTACGAATTATAAATCGTCATAAAGAGAAGACTGTCATTTTTCGTCCTCGCTTCGCTTGCGCTTGTCCTGTCTTTTGCCTTTGGTTCGAATCTCGCCCGACTTACAGCTTACAGACCGCCCTCAAAGCGTTGCATCTAGTTCGAGAAGATAGTAGGACGTTTCGAAAACTCTCCGACGCCCTAGGCAGCGACCGAATTCTCTGGAAATCACTGGAGTGCAGATGACTAATCGGGAAAGCCGCCCAACCTGCTTACGCACATAGCAGCGCGTCCACGCAAGCAGACGCGCGTTGGCTCAGTGAGTGAGACGCGTACATCTATCGACTACTATAAGAGCAGCAAGTCTCCAATCTGTCAAGCGATCAATTCTCCAAAGCGTATCTGTCTCTGCACACCATGTTCTACATACTCCGACCTCAATCCCCTTCTGCTCTTGGCCGCGACCATCCTCTTTACCTTGACCCCAATGACGAGTATATCCAACGCAAGCGTCGCGAGTACCTCGCCGCCTTCCACGAGCAACAAGAACGTCGCGCCTACGAGCGAGCAGTAGCAGCTGAAGTGGAACGCCACCGTGCTCGTCTTGCTGCTCTCGCTCGACAAGAGCGCATCCGTCGCCATGCTGCCTACCACCGATCTATGGCCCCGAGCGCCGTTGAATGCGCGGATCCCTCTTGCACTTCTAGCGTTGCATGCGCCGACCCCTCTTGTACTTTCAACATTGCATGTCCCGATCACTCTTGCGCTCCCAACAACATTGTCCGCGGTCGTTATAACCGTCCACGCGCAGCGCCCCAACCCCAGAAATCCGCACCAGCGCCCGTCCCTCGATGCTCGCGCCCTCTCCGTGAAGAGGCCACGTTAGAGCGCCTGTTCACAGAACTCTTCGACCACTCTGTTCGTATACTGCTTTCCTCTGATTTACCCGCTCCAGTTCTGACTGATATACAGGAGCCTGAGGTCGAAGCTCACAAGAACACTCAACCTACGGCTGCTCCCGCGGAGCCGACTGAAGGCCACTGGTCAGACGCAGTCAGGCGCACTCGATCCGTCGCCGCCATTTCCCAGATTTCCAGGACGTTCGACTCCCTCAAGCGCACCTTCATCTTCCCCGCCGGCCCGCTCGCTCCCTTCGAAGGCTCCGAAGCACCACGGCTCGCGTATAACCCGACCAACGCGTCCATCCACGCGTACGAACACGCGCTCTCCGAGCTCCTCACCAAGCTCGATGCCGTCGAGTCGTTTGGATTCCGCGGCATCAGGGAGCGCCGCAAGGAGGTCGTCGTCCAGATTGAAAAGGAGCTCGAGGAACTCGAGAAGAAGGTCTCAGAGGCTATCACTGTCGGTGCCGCTCCGGTCATCAAGACCACCGAGGACAGGGCAGCCGAGGATTACATGATGGTGGAAGCTGAGGACGCTGCTGTTGGACTTTCTGACGATGCTCAGGAGATTGCTGAAGGCTACGAGTTGGACACCGACGATGCCGCCACCGTCGTACCTGCACCTGTACCTGTCGAGTTCACGCTCGTTACCGACTCGCCCATAGTTGGCTCAGGAGCTCAGACCGTCTCCGTAGAGACCGCCCAGCCAGAGGCCGACGCTATTGCCTTCGACGTCACTCCCGCTGAACAGCCCACATTCGTCGAGCCTGAACCCACCCAGCCTAAGCACCAGGAGGTTGGTAGCGACTCTACAATCACGGAACCCGCCGTCGAGCCTGAACCCGCGCCTCAGGCTACGGAATATTTCATCGCACCGGAGGTCGTTCCTAATGAGGCTGTGGCCACCCCGGCCCCTCAGCTACTGTTCCAGACTTTACTCGACGACGCCACCGTCACCTCTTCTGAATCGGAATCCGGGATCGAAGACGCCGTGGATGTGACCGTCTCGTCTGATTCTGACGTAGAAGTCACCCTCGATGCGGGTGAGGCCGCGTCTGATTCAGAGAAGGACTTTGAGATACTCTAAACTTACCAATGCTTTACCTTCGCGTATTTGGACATGAAACCTATTTCATCCATGTAGACCATATCAATTGAGGCTATGTATTTAACCGAATGGTGCCTGAGTATTTCTGTTTGCCCTCAACTGAGCTTGTCTGTGAGCGAGAAATAGCGCCTGGGCTGTCAACCTAGCTTAGTGACAAAAGCTAAAGGTACTTGACCAATGCAAAGGAGGGGATCGATGTGATTCACGTTTCACCGCACCCCGTTCCTGACATTTTGGCCGCTGTGCTGCACACCATGGGTTCGATGGCTAATCTGTTTGCTAAATTTATCTCCTCCTCTTCTGGCTCGCCCTCGTCCGCCTGCTTTACACGCCCCAATTTCTACGACTCTCCAGACCTTGCGTGGGTCTCGCGAGTTACCCGTGTGAGAAAATCTGTTAGCGATGGCCGGGATCTGTACGGGATTTGAACTGCCTGCCATTTCTGGTTGTTAATCAGTTGCAGACTGCCTCAATAATGCGATCCGTCCACGGACCGTCTCTTGGGTGAGTGTCAGGTGGTCATCGACGGCGCTTCGCGAAGCATTTGGGCGCTTCAAGGTTGATGACGTAGTGCTAACGAGGCCATCATCAATTCGATTTCCTTCGTCGTCCTCGGGTTCTCACCTCACTCCTCTCCCGAGAAACTCATCGTGCATGGACCAGTGAAGAAACCACCATATCTAAACAAGCTATCTAAACCATCATTGTCTACCATAATCCGAGTTCCAGGATCGCTTCTTCACCTTCTTCGCCATCCGAAAGCCTCCCTCTCTTTCCCCTCCTTTCCAACCACCACTACCCCGTGCAATCTATCGTCCGAGACACCGTCATGAGTCCACGCTTGGTACGGAGGATTTCTTCCGGTGTAACCCATATCGCCGATATGTCCTAATCCATTCCGATAGCACATTAGGATTGACCACACTTGGCCCTCACATGCTTGGCGAGCTCCTTTTCGAGCCAGAACTTGTGGCCGCTGATGCAAAGGTTAGCCATATATCCAAGGGGTAGCACTCCTAGAGTCCACTCACCAGTCATCACAGTCAACCGAGAGCCCAAAATGGTCCTTGTATAGATGCCTCAAGGTGTCTTCCCGATTCTTGAACTCCACGCGTGCGTGAGAGGGGCAGAGTAAACACCTGTGGTCCACTTCCCTGTGGGAACGTGGCACAATTTCCACCAGCAGCATGTACTTCTGTGTCCCATTGCGCCCCCTCCGTTGATCCGGTGACATGGGCAGCTTTAAGGCCGCCCTGGTGATCGTCCCATCAGGGAAGACGTCGCTGCGAAGGAATTCTACCGCTCCAGCATCTGCCCCTTCGCGTCTCAAGCGTTGTTGTACTGTTTCGAGATCTGGCTCGAACGTACGTCCTGGCACGCCACGTTTAGGGCCGCTCCTGCCCGTCTTTGTTCTCGACAAGGCGCCCAAATCAATTAGACTCAGGACAGCTACACATGCACAGCCCGCGGGAGGTGCCGCTATATTGTCACCCGCGGTGTTAACCGCCATCGCCGAGGTGACTTGATGGTTGGGAGGCGTCAACGTCGCCACGGTGGCGTTGAGAGCGTTGACTGGCGTATAAGAGGGGCTCTCCCCCGACCAGTGTTGGGGCGAACTTGGTGTAACCCCTGTCGACAGAGTGTTGATGAACCCATTGGGGTATAACCGGGCACCTCCAGCATGCGTCCCGGAATGAAGAGCCCCCCCATGAAGGCTTTGTCCGTACGGGAAGGGCAAATTGATTCCTGGGGCTGCCCAAGGCATTGACAATTCCGCCGACCCCGCAGCTGGCGCTGATTGGCCATACTGTTGCTGCTTGCTCCAAGCAGTTGGCGTATGCACCTCTACCGAGCCCGGCATCACTTCAAGACCAAATCGTCAGGCACAGACCACGACTGATAGAATTTGAACTCACCGCCTCCGCCATTTTGCTCAACATGCTCACGGGTTCTGGAGTCGAATGGAAACTGGAAAGGTTGCACTCCATGGGTGTAACCCGGGAGGAACCCTTGTTGCGCTCGCGCACCGTATTCGACAGCTCCGGCGGTCGACATCGTCCAAGGGCCCAGCCCACTCTCGTCGACACATCCAACGTTCGTCAATGCTCCTGTTCCCCCACTGACTGCCCCCTCCGAAATCTCAAGTGTAAAAGCGCCGTGACTGTCAAAGGGTGCTTCGGACCAGCGACCATAGCTCGGCTTGTCCGCTATACCCTGCACGTTATAACGAACACATGAGTCGGAGTTGGTTGGGCCCGGTGGTTGGGGTGCCAAAATTGGCGCGTTCCCTGTGAAGTGACTGAACTCGTCCTGTCGGTTTGGGTATCCAGGGCGGTGAATTGGCAGTTGAGGTTCCACTTGAGCGAGGTGGGGATGAGCGTGCGCTCGGTGGGGAACGATCTCGTTCAAGCCCGCCCGATTCATCGACACCGCGCTGAACACCGGGGGGAAGCCGGCTGACCTTGCGGCTCCCGTCGCTGGGACTTGGTACTCCTGGCTCCATTCATAATCTCTAATCACCTCTGGAAAACTGACCACTGCTCGTTCGCGCCGAATCCGTCAGCCCCGACCCCAAGCTCGAACTGGACAAAACTCACTCATTGCACCTGCGCTAGTCTGCGCCTCGTACGGCCCAGCAGAGTACATTGCCGGGTCATACTGCGTGAGTCCGGCATAGCCCTGGACTTCACCACTGACATCGTGCGCGGACATGTCCTGTGACAAGCTGTAGGATTGTTGGGGCCAATTACCCTCTGAATATCCTTGCATACTCATGCTATGGAACTCTCAACGCAGAAGAAACTGGGGGGGGATCGTGGCGGAGGGAGAAGCCGAGTTCAAGTTACTTGAACCGCCCACAGTGATAGATCTCATTCTGATTGCCTGACTCCCTTTTCGGAGGGTTATAGGAAACGCTAATCAGGCTGTGCTGCAGTCTCGTGGTTCGCTTTCCAATGTTGTCAAGATTCTCCACCGGTGGAAACGGGTACGGACTTGGTTTCATCCCGACGCTCTCAGGCCCATGATCAGGTCAACTCGGTACGCATAATACAGGGTACCTTCAAAGTTATGGAATCGACCTCGGACACCTCCAGCCTGGCCCGGTTATACTCCTTCCCCACTTCATTCGAAGCCGACGACGACGAAGCTGTTATGCGGCATGATCGCCATGATAATCCTGACCTTGTAACTATCGATGTGGCTTTACTACCGACACGACCCCCGCAAGTTGCCACCATCCCAGAGAGCTACGAAAGAACCACGCTCACAGCTCCAACGTGACTCGTTTACTGGCTACACGCTGGTCTACTACTGGCTTCCATGTATATAGGCTGGTTGAGAATATATCACATATTCTTTCTTAATCACTGACGGGGGGAGAGCAGTTTCGCTCGATATACACCCTCACCGTCTAGTTCGGAAACTTCTGCGATGGTATTCCGGAAGGGGAGGCGTGGGGAGAGCCTTGGGTGAGCCTTGGGTAAGCCTTGGGTAAATGTCAACATGTCAGGGTAAACGTCAGGGTGACGACTCTACAGATCTGCCAGGTGATTGGTTGGTTAGGCGGTTAGGCGCCGCGCCAGCCTCCAGCTCAAGATATGGTGGTTTGCTTTACAATTTCCCCGCAGACGACTTTGGTCGTGATAAGCGAGTCCTTGACAACCAAGCTTACGCGTTCGCAGCTCCCGTGAGCGCTCCAAGGACACCCCGAGTACCTGCTAAAATTTACATGATAATATTGTGCGACATTCAGAAATTCGGGTAAATGATAGCATTGTGATCATTAGTTTTATCATACAACTAGAACATGAATACGTATGTACCGAGTGGATCGTGGCTCATCAGCGAAGCTGTAGGCCTGTGTCTGGCTCAGTCCGACTTGCTGCCTGCAGAGGCCTTTGATGGCTGATTTCGGTCATTATTGTGATATTCTTTACTTTGTATTTGTGTCATCCTTCTCTTGACCATAGCTGTCATAACACTCGTATATAAAAGGGTACTCCAATTCATATGAAAATCAACTATCCTTAACCTACACTGTACTCTCCGGTTATTTTTTTATGCGCTTTTTCCAGCTTGTTCTAGTAATCACCCCTTCCCGATGTTTTCAGGAGCCGCTGGGCCCTCCAGATCTCAGCTTTCGACCTCGTTGATTTATACTTGGTATCTCGATGGATGGCATACTCACCGTCGCCCAGCCACTCTGACTATCAACGCCTGGCCATTCTCCTTGTCGTTCCCTGCAAATGGTATGCTGTCATTCACCACTCCACGCAAAACCCAACTCCTTGCAATAACCACTCTGGCTTCCTTAACAAATAAGCCGTAAATGTAGAAAATTCATATAGAATGTAGATCAGTATTATTGTTGTAGGACCAGAAGGGTGGCCCCATCCATCCATTGGTGGCAAAAAAAAACATTGCTATATCCGCTCTCGAAATCGCTAGAAGCACAAAAAAACATGAGCGTCATTATCAATGCACACTAAAGGTATATTCACCCGTATAGCGGTGCCTTTTCAGCCGTGCATTCTGGCAAGGGTCGAGCACATGTACATCTCTTTTGTGAGAAAAGGAAATGCTCCTTCACAAGATTTCTTGCACACTTTGAGCTTCCTAGCGGGCCCAGTCGTGTGATTTGCCACTTATTAATCATTATAATCATACACCCTCCTAATGAACAAAAAAACGCGTGGTTAGGAGCTATTGACATGCCGAAAACTCAGTAGATGCTCTGGTGGCACTCAGTCAGAATACTCACTTCCCGAAAAAAGAATGCAAAATATTCACTTCAATCTCAAAGAACTATAATATGCAGCCTTCGACTCTTTTTCAGCAATCAAAGCTAGATGCACGATCAATTCAGAAATTCAATGTGGCCAGGGACTCAGGCAAAGCGACAGGAGCATCTAGCTACCAAGTTGGAGCGTAGCCTCTACAGTGCTTGGAGGCTTAGTCAGATTGCCAATCAGAAGTATTGGAGAGCACTGGACCTCAAGCACTGGAATGGGGAAGTGGAACCTGTGTGAGAGGCCGCGTTGAGTCACAAATGCCCTATGCGCCGTATGGTACCACGTGTAGAGACACTGGAGAAATGGGAAAGGTTTAGCCAGAAGGCGAGGAAGGTCGTAAAGATTGAGGATGAGGATGAGGTATCCCAAACTCCCGCAGGGCTTGACAATGACGCATATTTTTGATACTCTCCATCTATGCTATAAAGAGAATCGAAATTCAACTTTGATGAAAAATATAAATCGGGCATGTTCGATGCCGTCCGCAGGTCGTTGCCATGAGTAGGGAACACAATTTCACCAAATTTGTCTTGGGTTACAAGACCAACATCTCAGTGAGCCTCAAAATGTTGTATGTTGTATAGTAGACTATAGCCCATATACAATAACGACCGCAGGGGCTTAGTTCTATATTCACTGGCTCAGGTGGGGTCACCCACTTCCACTTGCAAGGAGTGGTGAATGGCAGTAGCCACTGACTATCAGCGGACGGCCATTTAATCAGTTGCCAAAGCGACTTTGTTCCGCTCGATCATCCTTCTGCTTGTATCAAGCTCACTACACACTTCAGGCTGTGAGCAATCGCATTCGATTTGATCTACTACAACAGGCAGCCCCAGTTTTACTATCGCTTAATATTCTCACATGGAGCTCCATTTCCAGCCAGGAAAATCCGTTGGTGAAGACCCTAAGCAATAACCCAACAACGTTGTTCTCTTCATGTTACCTCAAACACCCAAGTCACAGGTTGAACCCGCCCATCACATCGAGTTGCAAAATGCTGCCGAGTCACCCCGAATACTTTGTCCATGCAAAGGATATTTCAAAGAAATGCGTCTTTGCAAAAACCTTCATATTGCCGAGCTCAATGCCTATGGAGTTCGTTGATAGTTAAAGTCGCTGGGTGACTGGGACCACGCCGCTCCATTGAGATACTGAGACGCAGGGATGACGAGGAACGCCACAAATAACTATGACGACCTGGAAAGCGCATAGGAGACATAGGAGATGATCAGAGAGTAAAAGTAGAGGGCTAAGTCAATGTTGGATATTCACATGCACAGGGGTTTTC
>Ga0307513_10010949_pt1 | contig 11320 bp, 8 predicted proteins | sample 15_EM_MG_FD_202174 | JGI IMG/M metagenome (GOLD analysis project Ga0307513, IMG submission 202174) | Populus trichocarpa ectomycorrhiza microbial communities from riparian zone in the Pacific Northwest, United States - 15_EM | ecosystem: Host-associated > Plants > Roots > Unclassified | place... | reverse complement strand
TCATTGAATGACTTTACCTGCCAAGCAATCTTTGCTTCCTTAAGGGTACGTAATGCTTAACACACAAAATAGTCATATTATGGAAGTGGTGAGCCAGAAATATTCATGCATGACATTAATCCTTTTGACCTGGTGCATGAACAAATGGATAAAGGCGTAGCATTTGGTATGTGTGAGACAAAAAATTGTAGGTGGAAACAAGCACACATTGTAATTTTGATTTGATCTACACAACATGGAATCATGTTAGAATACTTCCCTTGTGTCTGTGCTGTGTACAAACTGTCATAGAGATTGTTAATTAGTACAAAAAAGCAGTAGATGGAAGAGACAGGTGGAGATGCCAAGTAAAGTTACTAGTTATCAGGTCAAACATATGGCCTGGATTGGTGAAGAGTTTATTAGCATCAGAATAGAAGCGGTAGTAAGCAGGTCATTATAGAAATAAAACCCCACAGGTGGCTCAATAACATATGGACAAAAACTAGGAGGTCAGAATGATGCCAAGTTTAAGGAAATATTTGTGTATTTGCATGTTTGTCTTAAAAAATTAATACTGGAGGTAACTTCTTTCATGCTTTATGTTTCTCTTTCTTGATTACATTGGGGGTCTTGGAAAAACTTTTCTATTTTGCCTAGTAATGTTTCAACTATGCATCCAGGAGCCATTCGTAAACATCCCGCAGGATACAATTCGTGAAGCACTTCAAGTGGTCCTTGGTAATGCAAGCACATCCAAACTTTCTTATTTTATACCTGACTTGATTAATTGCTATAAGTTGAGGGATATAAACATTTATCATTTCATATTTGTTTTCAATGCAGATGTGAAGAATCATCCAATTCTGATTCATTGTAAACGGGGGAAGGTATGTCCTCTCCTGGTTTCCTAGAGTTTGATACCTGATTTTTGGGCCACCTCCTTCTGAGTTGTATGCTTTGCTTGTCTTATATCCAGCACCGAACTGGTTGTCTTGTTGGTTGCCTTAGAAAATTGCAAAAGTGGTGTCTCTCATCCATATTTGATGAGTATCAGCGGTTTGCTGTTGCAAAGGCTAGAATTTCAGATCAAAGATTTATGGAGTTGTTTGATGTTTCTACCTTAAAGCATTTGCCAATGTCATTTTCATGCTTGAAGAGGTAAAACACTAGCTGGACTAAATCATATCTTTTATTTGTTAGTAGAAGGGAATTCTAGGTCCTGCTTTGGAATAAATAGGAAAGGTGATGAGTTTTTGGATCCATTTGCTGCGGCAAAGGAATATTTCTTTATCCTGCTCGAGGGTAGTAGGCATGTCCGACACATCCAACAACTTAAGGCCAGGCAGATTGTACCCTGAATTTTGAGCAGCTTAGTCAAAAAAGGGAAATTTTAAAACTTCAATGTAGAAGAGATAAGTTGGTCTCTGTTTTGATGTATTTTAACAAATAGAAGAATCCAGCAAATAGACGCCATGAATGTGTAGCGGTGTTGAATGATAGATCTTATTGTCTCAGGCGTAATATATGCATGCTTATGAGATGGATTTCAGACCTTTGCACAAAATTCCAATACAAGAACAATTGAAATATAGCACGTCTAGTAATTGTTGGAAGTTATGACAGCGTTAAATCATGTCCATTTAAAGGCATGTTTATACGAAGATATTGGTGTCGAAAGAACCTAATTGCAAATCCTTTTGAGATCCTTTAAAAAAAAACAAAAAGAGGAAGTGCATCATTGGTTTTCTTACAAAACGATGAAAGTTTGAAGAAAACCTCCAAAGATCAACTTTGGATGGGTTAAAATGGTGTAAATGGGTGGTTGTATTTGGTGATATCTAAGGAATCATGAGCATTAACAGAACAAGTTCAATATTGAGTGTAGAGGACTTTCTAATACTCAAGTGAGCAAATATTATATGAGAAATAAAGTATTGGAGGTTGTGTTATATGTTTGTTGAAAATGATGAAGAACATAAAAATGTTAGAAACTATCAAGAAACTATATTTTTATTTACCTCATGATTCATGAATGCGTGTGTGTCTATATATATTAACCACACCAACTTGGATGAATATAAGAGTATAAAGGAGAAAAGATTGTGACACTAGATTTGATAGTAATTATTTGATAATGTACTATAAAAAAGAAATGATATTGTCATATGGGTCATCCATTAGGGATGAATATGAATAACATTATTTTGTGAGCCTAGTTATGACAAAAAGATGTGAGCATTAAATGGTAAGTACTAACTAATGAAGGATAGGTGAATACCTTCGGAATTAAGCATTTTTTTTTCTTTTTTGGGCATCTTTAGGGCTTGTGTGCTCAGATGCGAGGCCTTATTGGTATGGTGGAGAACCCAAACCCATTATGGAGTTTAATAATTTATGGGCCAGTTGGGTCGAATGGGTTTATTAGAAGTCGTGTCACCCGAATTAGGTTTCTTAAGAGTCGCGTTATCCTGCTTAGATCAAATGATGTATTAGGTCATGTAGTGTGTTTGGCCCCAAAAGGGGATACATCTTGTGCTAACCTGATGACTTGGGGTGCACACCCTAACCCATTAGATTTTAAGCTTAGGATACACCTTATGCTTTGTGTCTTGGGTCGAGACTATGCCTTGGGCCTAGGTTTTAGGTGTAAATATTATACCTATTACTTGTTCCACAAGTCATTATTATGGAACAACATAAAGATTTTGTTCATTGTTCTTTATGTTCAGCCTATACATAGCCAAGCCTTTGTGACCTGGATACGATGCTTTCTTCTTTAATTTACCTTGTTATTTTGTTGTTTATTTGTATTTATAGGCGTATTTGATTAAATGTGAGGGAAATCTAAAAGGCTAGCTTGTGGTCACATGGAAAGGAACAAAATGTTGGGTTTTTTATCGGTGGTGTTCATGATTAATGCTCTTTAGAGGCTGAACACACTGGCACATTAATATTTAATGTGGTTCGGCAAATCACCTACATTCACAGGAGCAGTCTATATTATTAAAGATGGAGAAAAGTTACAACACACACGCACATGAAAGAGGAAGATCACATCCACTCACTCAACTATCATCACTTATTGTTGCACAAGGCAGCAAGACTGCTACCCTTGGCAACCTTTCTCTCTTCTTTTGTTCTGCACTTCTTCTACTCTCTTAGCAGTATTGTAATGACAACCACTATTTGATGTCCTTGGCAGCTCACTCTCTCCTATATTTCCTCACTTTTTTTCTCTCTTACTTTGCTGCACATATTGTGCTATTCTCTTGGTGTCTATTTATAAGCAAGAATGGTGGCTGCCAAACTTATGACTTTCTAGTTGCTGCATGTTTTTTGTCAATAGACGGTGTCGTCCATTAATAGTTGATGCACATTAATGGCAACAAACCTAACAATCACCCTATTTGCCATTCATACAGGGTAATTGTCCTTTTCCTTTTTTAGCACATGCTTGCATCTTGCAGCTCCTTTAAGCTTACCATTCTTAGAGCATCTTTAGCCAAGTTTATAGGTAATTGCCAAACCTTTCAATCATCAGAGTTATCAAAGCACACATTTGCTCACACCAAAGGATCACTATAATTAGATGGTCTGTCACATCACATTTAAAGAGTGTTAACGCTTCTCTCTAGCACACATAAAATTCCCTTATCGAGTTTATCAACCGTGCTCGGTTCAGAATGATCTATCAAGCCTACACTAAGGCTTACAACACCCTTTTAATCAGAAATATCTATCTTCGAGTGTGATAGTCATTAACTGAGTATTACAATGTGATCACGAGCTCATTACTACTTCTTTGTGAGTCTCTTGCTCTTAGTCTTAAGAGTTCAACTAGCTTTCCACCTTTAACAATGAGGACAGCCCATTAAAGGTTAATCCACATCTATCTTTATAATATGAGTATTACAATGCCATTACCGAGCTCACTACCTTACAAGAGTCAACTTGTTCCTGGAACATGCACATGCTTTCTGTTCATTCTTAGCAGTCGCGGCTTAATGCTCCACAAGTCATCCACTTATTGTCAAAAGCTAATGTCTTCTACCTCATTGATCTTTAACATGAGGGCAATATCCATGAAACTTAATTTGGCACTTGTCTTCATACTCATTATAGCCATTCCATCGGCTATCTATATATTTTTCTACTCATATTTAACCATAACATCAGTTATGGGTGTTCTAAACTTGGGCTCATATCATAGCCATCACACCTTCTCTCTAAGGTGTCTTCGTTCGTTGTCATGGGGCGGTTGCATCCTCCTTTATCTAGGATGCCTCAAAGTGACTCCAAAATTCTCAACCACTATATGCACTATGAGAGAGAATATTGCTACTGATTATATAGATGATAGGTCCCAGCACAAATATTATGAAGGTTCTCTTCGGGTAAGAACTATACCATACTTTTTTACTGAAAATATGTATATCCTCTTATTAGAGTTTTGACTGCTTAAATAGCCAATGTCAAGTACAGATAAAACTGAAATACAAAGAGAACTTTAAAACCACTAATAACTTGGAATTAGTTAGGATGTAACTGATGGCCATAAATGGTGTTGTAACTGGTGTAACCCCTCATTCCATTACTCCTTGATAGCCACGACCCATATTTAATGGCTTCTTCTGGTATGCATGCATTCACTCACGTCTAGCTCATCCTAAATATTTGGGATTTGGTTTATGGCCCTTTTTAGAATGACGTGGACTCTGAGATTCTTTAGATCGTGGCTTAACAATAAAAACAAAGAGTTGTGGTACACTCCTTACAATCCTCCATCTCAATTTCTATGTTTGAAGCTTCTATGCCTTTCTTCATCGCGATTGCACCCATTCACTTGGGATGCTTGATAGCTCCACTTACATCAACTCTCTTAATGATATCTTTGCCTTTATCATAGGCGGTCGCCTTTTACAGACATTCGTACCCCCTCAATTGGGTGCCTATGCAATAGCTCATCTTTCCATCCTTACATGCATTGGAAAGGTCTTCGTTGTTGTCTTCATTAAGAGCACAAGAGACTTTCTATTGTACAACCTTAACATAGTGTCGACTCTGAGCTTCATCTAGGAACACTTCTTCTCCTTGCACTTGTTGTCTCATTATAGTACCCTGTTGGATCCTACGGGTACTCCTGCACAGTCTTCGTGTGCTCTCGTGCAATTTATGTTCACAAGGTTTCTCCTTATTCCTCGTTTATGTTTGACAGTAGCTCATCATGTCACAACACCTATCTGAGTTAAAATAGGGTGTCAATCTTTATCCTCATGTTGTATTTCTCTTCCATCATCAGGGTCTTCATCAATTTTACCCTCTAGAAATCACAGTCATCGAATCTAGCTTTGGAGAAATCACTACTCCATCAGATCCTTGAACATACTGAACATAATTGTACCTTTGTGCCGTCATTTTGCTAGTATTCAACTGTTTCATTACAAACTGTTACATATATGAAAATAGTATCGTATGGATAATCTTTCAACTAAGCAAGTTCTCAAGAAAGATTGGAGGGGTCACACTGGTCCCACTTAAAACTCAATCTCTTAGACAAAACTTCTTAGGCCATATCTATCCATCGTATTGTCTTTCCATACATACAACTATTTGTTAGCTCTGTTGCGGCATTCCTTTACAAGTAATTTGAAATATCTTGGTTATCTACTTGATTTCTCAACATTTGACGAGACTACCAGTATTTCAGATTTGTCAAGATTGGTCTTTTTCAATATTTACTCTACACCCTTGATCTTCCATATTCCACATGATCAGGTGTCTAAAGCATCCCAGTTTTGCCTTCCTTCAAGGCAATTAAAATTCCTCACTTACAAATTCAACACACGTAATTAGGCAAACATATGCAACTTCTTCTTTTTCTTCATCTCCATCGACCACCACGATGACCTTTAGATGCCTCTTCATCAAGCAATCTCTCTTATTAATTCACCACTATCATTTTCGGTCTAAATCTCAATAATCAAACCATACCATTGCATCCGGAATGATCAAATTAGCTGGAAACAAGTCTAAAATCATCCAAATCGCATTTCGGACGACTAAGATTTGTTCAAAACAATTATGGCCTGATGAACAGCCCATATTCAATCTTAAATCTGGTTGCACGTAGGATCAACTACACTGGATCATAACCTTCAGCTTGCAACTCAGCTCAGCTCCAATTGGCTTGGCTCAATTCGCAGCTTGAAGACGCGGCTGGCGGGACCTACATTGATGACATGTTAGTTGACTAGTCGATGACATGGCATGCCAACTGTGCATACTGACACCATAATTGTATCATGATGATGTCATCCTCATCCAAGTCAGTCATGTGGATCGGGTCATCTGGTATTCAAGTCGGGTCAGCCCATCCAAGCGAAGAAGACGTGTCGATGCTCGTGGGCAGCCTCCTCTTCGACACATACGACCATGTCCCAAGTCTTAATTTTATGTTGTTTTTACCAGCGTGCTCATCTCAATCTCCTCCACACAGTGGTATGCTCAAAACACCGTATTGACCACTTTTATTTTTTAGCAAAGATCAAACACCACTATAAACCAAAGCTCTGATACCAGTTGTTGGGTTTTTGACCGGTGGTGTTCATGATCAATGCTCTTTAAAGGCTAAGCACACTGGCATAATATTTAACGTGGTTCGACAAATCATCTACATCCATGGGAGTAGTCCAATCATTAGAGATAGAGAAAGGTTACAACACACATATACATGGAGGAGGGAGATCACATCCACTAACTCAACTCCCATCATTCATTGCTGCACTTGCAGTTGTTGCACTTGAAGTTGCTGCATAAGGCAGCAGGGCTGATGTCCTTTGCAACCCTGCTCTTTTTCTCTCTTCTCTTGTTTTACACTCTCTCTACACTTCTTCTCTCTGAGCAGTGTTGTAATGGCAGCCATTGCTTACTACCCTTGGCAGCTCACTCTCTTCTATATTTCCTTATATTTTTTGCTCTTACTTTGCTGCACATATTGTGCTGCTCTCTTGGTGCCTATTTATAAGCAAGAATGGTACCACTAACTCCAGTTCATCTTCAACAATGGTGGCTGCCAAGCTTATGACTTTCTAGTTGTTGTATGTTCTTTGTCAATGGACGGTGACGTCCATTAATGGTTGCTACACATTAATGGCATCAAACCTAACACCAAAAGGCCTTTTGAAAATCATGTTAGTTATGATGCTACCATGTGTCAATGTATTGAGGCACGTGGCTAAAGATTGTTGGTCAACATCAACTATACCCTCAAACCTTATATAAGGCCACAAACACACCATTATCTTTCATTTTTATTTATAAACATTTGGTTTCTCTCTTTTCATATTGAAATTTTTTTTACCAACATCAACTTCTTCGATTCCAGACCATTATGAAACCATCTTGAAGGAGTTCTACATTGTCATAACATTTTTCGTAAGAGTTTCAATTCATTGTCGTGGTGGTTCACTTACATTTAACTAGAATCTAGTAAACATGACTTTAGCAAGGTCAATGTTTTTCATTATTTACAAAAAAAAAAAATTAAGCATGATAGATCTGATGACTAGTGGATCTAGGGATTTCTCAAGTAGAGAAGTTTGAAAAGACCCAGAAACTAGAGTTTAGGCTAAAAAGCCTAAATAAAGGGTTATAAAACCCCTTATAGTGACTAGGAGACTCTTAAGGGTAGCTAGGTAGCCTCAAGATTAGTTGGAGGATAACTCCCTCAACACTAAAACTCATTCATTCTTAATAAGATAAATTTATGTTATAAACATTAAAATAGAGTAAAACATACAAATAATTAAGACATAAGGAACTAATATAAGATTTACTTAACTTATCTCGATTCATTTTTTTACTATGTTCATAACTTACGTAGTTGATCTATAGACCCACTTGCAAAAGAGTTATATAGCTTAGATGCCATATAAGCTAGAAATGATGAGCAGTCAGCCTCATAGGGCATATATAGGGGGAGATTGTGGCTCTTCTATGCATGTTTAAGTATCAATACACTTTTCCTCTATTAGGGTTTACATAGAGCTTGTTCTTTCATTACAATCTTTATACTAGCTAGACAAACCCAAATGGATAGATTATCTTGGTTGTCTTTGAAACTACATGAGGCAGCATAAAGAAGAATAATATCTATTAGAATTTAGAAATTATTATCAGCTATCCAAATATATAAGTGGAGCTTAATAGGTGACTTGGTTATACAACTTTTCGTCTAATATAAAGAGTTTCATCGAATGAATATTCTAAAGAAAGACCAACCACATAAAGGAATGGAGAGAATAATGGTTGGTGGTGTCATATAAAGGATTTATCCCTACGTCCAATTCTCAAGACATATAAGGGTGCTCAAGATTTTAGATTATTGGTGAAAAGGCTATTGTGCAACCAAATGCAAGAGTCCACTACTAAGTATAACATTAATTGTTTAGCCCAAGGATGTTCATTTGAGGAGAGTTTAATAGGTATATAATTAAAAGTTTTGAGCTTTTCATGTATTCAAATTTATAACTTAACATTTTCTCTCTTTTATAGGTGTTGTTACATCCATGTCAAAGGCAAAATCTTGTAATTGAGTTACCTCATTGCAGTTAAAAGTTTCTTTATTATTTGAAAAACTAGTGATCTAGAAAGGAGATAATTGTTTGTTTTCTTAGGGGAAAAAGTTAAATAAGAAGACCCTATAAAGGAGAAGAAAAGAAAAAAAAACGGTAATATGGACTTTAAAGGTGTTTTATCAAGGATGACAACTCAAATGATGTGACCCTTTCTCAATCTCTTAAGTAACAAAATCTCAACCGAGACAATACTTCTCCTTTTCGAATTGCTCCAACTCCAATTATCACTCCACCTAGAAGAAGGAGTGTACTCCACCCTCTCAACAACCCAGGGCAGTGGTACCTTTACTATGGGACACTTAATCCTAAGGAGCAAAGGTTGAGGCATATACTATTTTTTTGTTTTTATGTTTATAAAAAGTGATGAAGAAGATAAGAATCCTAGAAAGTAAAATATATATATATATATATATATATATATATATATATATATATATCTTATTGATTAGATAGAGATTGATGAACGTGTGTGTGTGTGTGTGTGTAAACTACATCAACTTGCATAGAGATAAGGGTACAAAGAAGAAAAGACTATGACACTTGATTTAATAGCAATCATTTAGGTTTATAGATCCTAATGGTTAGTGGTGCAGTATTAAGAGAAAAATACCTTGTTATGTGGCCTATCCATTTGGCATAAATGTATGTGATGTCGTTTTAAAGGCCTAGTTATAATAGAAAGGCATAAGAACATTTAATGTTGAGTTATTGCGTCTGGTGTTTGAGGAAGACTTTAGATCAAAATAGATCATCTTAATAAGCTCATCTATTTGGTTTTTTTTCCTTGATATGGAGTGTCATTGTGGAGGATAAAAAGGCATAAACATCATCATTCAATTGAACTTATTGGAAAATAGCATCCATGATTTCATATGCAATTTGAAACACACCGAGTGATGAAGTCATAAAGACCTTAAAACATGATTAGGCTTTCCACAGTTACGATCTTGGTTTAAAAAATGACTGGATCATTGATCACAAGCTTTCTTGTAAAATAAGTCTATTGTTAGTACATGAGACTAGTATTGTCAAAGACGAAAGGCGCTAAAAAGCACCAAGCCTAGAAAATATTGAGGCGCCAGGCGCACGCCTTGGTACTCGCCCGACCGAACCAAGGCACTTAACTTGTATGATTTGATATAATATTATATTATGATATTAATACTGAATATAGCATAATTATCATAAAAAAGGGAAAAAAAGGACTATAAATAAATCATCACAATACCACACTACTATACTGGAAATTCTAAATAAATAATCATAGAGACGTGATCAAATATATAAGCAGTGGTGCTCTACTACAAATCACATCACATCTTGGAATAATGAAAAGTCCATAAAAAGTGGTGTGGGGGCAAGCTTCCAAGTATAGTCAATATGATGTAAGCTGTAACAATTAATATAGAAAAAGTGGCCATATTAACCATGCTCATGTCCTCACGAACAAACAAACAATATGTCATGTGAATAAAGCTCTAGCTATATAATATAACTGAGTATAAATTTTGGTAGAATAACAGAAGAGAGAGAATGAATACGTGGAGGAAGGGAGGGAGAGAGAAGAAGAGAAAAAATAAGAAACAAAAGGAGGAGATTACAGAAGAAAAAAAATGGAAGGAATACCTCTATTGTTCTTCAATCTTCACTCTTGACTCTTTTTTCTCTTCTTCTTTAATGGTGTTTCACGTTTTTTGTTTATTTTTTTCTTGTTTCAATTTTCACAGTTTCATGTTTGTTTCTTTTCTTTGACTTTCACGTTAGTTTCTCTCTCTCTCCCCCCCCCCTAATCTATATTTTTTACAAAATTACGCTTATTTTTTTTTCTTGTATAAGACTAGAAAATGAGGCAAACAAGACAAAACATAAGTCCTTTCTTAAAAAAAAAAAAAAAGTAGAAATCAAAGAGACTTTCATCAAGCGACGCCTTTATCTCTTGCTACCCATGCACAAGTGCTCGTCTAGGCAGCACCTCTTCAAACTCCATCGCCTTAGGCTAAGAAAGGCGTCTTGGCCTCATCTCGCCTCCGGTGCTTAAGTAAGCGTCTAGGTGCCTTGTGACAACACTGTATGGGACCCTTCGATGTTTAAGTTAGCAAAAATAGAAGGAATAAAATGTGCGTGTGTGAAGAGAGTTTGTGTGAAGCAGAGAGAGTAATGTATGGTGTGAGCTTTTGCGAGCCCTATTTAAGCTTGCCTTCTTACTTTATCATTTGTGATATTTATAGATATTAGAAGTCACAGAAGCTTACCTAATGGAAAGAAAAAAATAATGAGATAGTTTGAGATCTTGAAAGGTTTAGTCATTGGTTGTTGTGTCACGCTTGCTATTAAGAGATAGGTTGGTACTTAAGAGTAAGAAATTGATGGAATGATGGCTAGAAAATCTGGTGCAGATAGGGATAATTATTGGTGAAAATGTTGGTCTGAAATACTTTGAGAGAAGTTGTTAGTGGTGAGAAAGGTGGTTAAACACACCAAGGATGATCATTATAGGCAAAACTACATTGCTTAGTGCCAGAGTGAGATAGTTATTGACAAGAGATAGTGGTCATTACAGGTTAGAAATAGAAGTGGTTTGGCTTAGGATGATAAGGGTTGGGTTGAGTCAAGGTTGGAGTGGGTTTGGTTGGAGATGAGAAAGTTAGGTTGGGCTTGAGAGAGTTAGGCTAGGTTAAGGAAAAAAAGGTTAAGTTAGGCTA
>Ga0307513_10010948_pt1 | contig 11321 bp, 10 predicted proteins | sample 15_EM_MG_FD_202174 | JGI IMG/M metagenome (GOLD analysis project Ga0307513, IMG submission 202174) | Populus trichocarpa ectomycorrhiza microbial communities from riparian zone in the Pacific Northwest, United States - 15_EM | ecosystem: Host-associated > Plants > Roots > Unclassified | place... | reverse complement strand
AAAAGCCAATGCAGACGGCTCGAAGGACATGGAGGTAATTAGCGATGTAATCGGTAGTTTAAATGGAAGTGTTATTAACAATGTATTCCATTTTGAACGTATCTCCGCAAAAAACAAGGAACGCCGTCAGGGGGCGATGGTTCTGGCGCCTACAGGTCAAGGAATACAAAAAAGTTCGAATTTCGGACACTTTCTTGTTCTGCAAAATCCCGAACAGCGTCCTGTTATTAACAGTTTGTTTAAAGAAGGATTCCAGGCGTTCAGCTCAGCCGTCTTCTCACGCATCAACTCAGATGCCGGGTCACCTTGCGCTGTTACCGGTAAAGTTCAGTTCGGCAACATATACTTCAATTCCGGTTCTAGCATCCTTACATCCGACTCTAAGGCAACGTTAGATGAGTTGGTTGCTGCCGCCAAAGCCTATCCGGAGTGGAGGTTCGAGATCAACGGCTACACCGATTCAAGCGGCTTTGTGGAACGAAACTTGAAATTGTCAGAGCGACGCGCGAAATCGGTTGCTCTGTACCTGAACAAACAGGGGATCGATTCTCAACGGTTTCGAGCCAGAGGATATGGCGTGTCGCGACCTCTCGATAGCAACGTCGGTCAATCCACAAGTCGGCGCGTGGAAGTGGTCCAACAGTGATTCGGCATCTCGGAAGTGTCATCGCAACAGTCGATGCGATCGAGCGGATATGAAGCCGTGCGCAGAAGTTCCGTAAGCGCCTCACGCGGTCCGGCAGCGGAGGACTGGCAAAGTGGCAGGACCGTACACGTCTCTCACATTAATGCGCAAATGGCCTCCATGGCGCCGCCGCGCTGCGGTCTTCTCAGACTTTGTGGTCGCGCGGTCAGGCGAAGGCGCTGAAAGCCGTTCGGAACATGTCTCAAACCTCAATGGCAACGAACATGAAGCCAAGCCTCCAGTTCGGGGCTTGCCAGCGTCAGATCACGCGCGCCTTGACCAAGCGCTCAAGCTCCGCATCGTCCACACCCAGCAATTCCTTCAGCACCTCGCTGGTGTGCTGGCCCATGGTGGGCGGCGCACGGTAGCGCGTGATCGGCGTGTCGGAAAAGCGGATCGGGTTGGCGGCAAGTTTCACCGTGCCCGAGAGCGGGTGCGGCACTTCCACGGACATGCCGCGGTGCTGCACCTGCGGGTCGTTGAAGACCTGCTCCAGGTCGTAGATCGGCCCGGCGGGCACGCCGGCGCTTTCCATCGCGGTCAGGATGTCCTGCTGTGTCCACGCGCGCGTGAGTGCGTCGAAGGTGTCGGTGAGCGCCTTGCGGTTCTGCACACGCGTTGCATTGGTCATGAACCGCGGCTCATCGGCCAGCGCAGGGTGGCCCAGCGCCGCGCAGAAGCGCCGGAACTGTTCGTCGTTGCCGCAGACCACCATCACCGCGCCGTCGGCGCAGGGGAACATCTGCGAGGGCAGGCCGCCGTTGCCCTGCGTGCCGCGCCGCACGGGCACGATGCCGGTGGCGAGGTACTGCGCCGTGTAGTGGGTGAGCGAGGCGATCACCGAATCGAGCAAGGCGATGTCGACCTGCTGGCCGCGACCGCTGGGCGACTTGCGGCCCTCGGGAAGCCCGCCGTCGCGCGCGTACAGCGCGGCCAGCACGCCGATGGCTGCGAACTGGCCGCCAATGAAGTCGGCGATCGATGGCCCGGTCTTGACCGGCGCGCCGCCTTCCTCGTCGGGATAGCCGGTGACGCTCATCAGGCCGCCCATGGCCTGGAAGATCGAGTCGTAGCCCGGGCGCGGCGCATATGGCCCGGTCTGGCCGAAGCCGGTGACCGAGCAGTACACCAGGCGCGGATTCACGGCGCGCAGGCTTTCGTGGTCCAGTCCGTAGCGCTTCAGGTCGCCGACCTTGAAGTTCTCGACCACCACATCGGAGATCGCGGCCAGCTTGCGCACGATGTCCTGGCCTTCGGGCTTGGCCAGGTCCAGCGTGATGGATTTCTTGTTGCGGTTGGTGCCCAGCAGGATCGGCGACTCGCGCGTGTCCTGGCCGTCCTTGTCCTTGAGGAAGGGCGGGCCCATCTTGCGCGAGTCGTCGCCGGCGCCGGCGCGCTCGACCTTGATGACCTCGGCGCCCAGGTCGCCCAGCATCTGCGCGGCGAGGGGGCCGGCCAGCACACGGGAAAGATCGAGGACGCGGATGCCTGAAAGCGGAAGTGTGGACATTGTCTCGTGCTCGGGCCGGGGGACGTATTTTCGTCCAGTCTGATGGGAAGCGGGACCATTGTCGCATCGTTGGTATAAACGAACAACGTTCATATAATAGACTAGAAGGAACGTGTCGCGACGGCCGTCCCGCCACTGAGCTGATTTCTTGACAGTAGTACAGCGTTCGTTAGAATATACGAACACTGTTCAATAATGCGTTCTCCTTCGGGGCAGCGCAGATTGCCAAAGATGCGTTTCGATTTCTCCGCTGAGGATGAGGCTTTCCGGCTCGACGTGCGTGCCTTCTTCGCCGCGCATCTGCCGCGCGACATGGCCAGGCGCTTCGCGATCGGCGCGCACCCACCCGAGCGGGCCGATGTTCGCGCGTTCCAGGCGCTGCTGCACGCACGCGGCTGGGGCGCACCGCACTGGCCGGTGGAGTGGGGCGGCACGGGCTGGTCGCCGCTGCGCAAGCACATCTTCATGGAGGAGCTGTACAACGCCGACGGGCTGGACTACGGCTGGCAGGGGCTGCACATGGTCGCACCCGTGCTGATCGCCTTTGGCAGCGAGGCGCAGAAGCGCCGCTACCTTGCGCCCATGCTGAGCGGCGAGGAATTCTGGGCCCAGGGCTTCTCCGAGCCCAACGCGGGCTCGGACCTGGCCAACCTGAAAACCCAGGCCGTGCTGGAGGGTAACGAGTGGGTGGTCAATGGCCAGAAGATCTGGACCAGCGACGCGATGATGTCCGAGTGGGGCTTCTTCCTGGTGCGCACCGACAGCACGGTCAAACCGCAGCGTGGCATTTCGTTCCTGCTGATCCGGATGGACACGCCGGGCCTCACCGTGCGGCCCATCGTCTCCATCGAGGGTGGCACCGGGCTGAACGAGGTGTTCCTGGAGAACGTGCGCGTGCCGGCCGAGAACCTGGTGGGCGAGGCCGGCATGGGCTGGACCTACGCCAAATACCTGCTCGAAAAAGAGCGCACGGCCAGTGCCTTCCTGTACTTCAACAAGCGCGAACTCGAGAGGGTGCGCGAGATCGCCCGCGGGCAGAAGATCGGCGGCGTTGCGCTGATCGACACGCCCGCGTTCGCGCACAAGCTGGCCCGGGCCGAGGTCGACGTGATGGCGCTGGAGTACTCGGTGCTGCGCGTGCTGTCGGGTGAAGGCGCCCGCAATCTCGATGCGATCGTGTCCGCACTCAAGCTGCGCGGCTCCGCGCTGCAGCAGCGGGTGACGGACCTGCAGGTCGAAGCCATGGGCCTGCGCGCGCTGCGCTTCTGGGGCCATGGCCAAGGCGAGGCGATCGACAGCCCGGAGGCGTCGCGCTGGCCCGCGTGCGTGCCGGGCCGCACGGCCGCCGCGCTCATCGCGCGCGCCTCCACGATCTACGGCGGATCGCAGGAAGTGCAGAAGAACATCATCGCCAAGCTGGCGTTCGGGCTTTAAGAAAAATGGACTTCAACCTCACCGACGAACAACAGATGCTGCGCGAATCCGCTGCGCGCTTCATGCGCGAGCAGTATGGCTTCGAGGCCCGGCGCAAGTGGGCGGCCGATGGCGGCTGGTCGCCCGCGCGCTGGGCGCAGTACGCCGAAATGGGCTGGCTGTCGCTGTCCATTCCGGAAGAACTGGGAGGCATGGGCTGCAGTTTCGTGGAGACCGCCCTGGTCGCGGAGGAGCTGGGCCGCGGCATCGCGCTGGAGCCCTTCATCGGCTGCGCGGTGCTCGCCGCACGCCTGATCGAGCGTGGTGACGCGCCCGGCTTCGACACGAGGCGCGAAGGCCTGCTCGGCGGCATTGCCGACGGCAGCGCCATCACGCTGTTGGCCCACAGCGAGCCGGGCAGCCGCTTCGAACTGGACAGCGTCGCGACCCAAGCGCGCGAAACGGCAGGCGGCTGGGTGCTGGACGGCAGCAAGATGATGGTGCCCGGCGCTCCGGGTGCCGCCCACTTCATCGTGTCGGCCCGCGTGCACGGGCAGGGCATCGCCCTGTTCCTGGTGCCGCGTGAAGCCGTGGTGCTCCACAGCTACCCGCTGATCGACGGCTGTCGTCGGCAAGGATGCGCTGCTCGCGGCACCCGGCAGCGCCGTACTGCTGCTCGAGGAAGCGATGGACCGCGCGGCCCTGGCGCAAGTCGCCGAAGGCCTCGGGAGCATGGAGGCCGTGCTCGAGCTGACCGGCGAATACCTGAAGACGCGCCAGCAGTTCGGCCAGGCTATCGGCAAGTTCCAGGCGCTGCAGCACCGCATGTCGGAGATGTTCGTGGAGGTGCAGGAGACGCGGTCCATCCTGCTGCGCGGCATCGCCAACCTGGAAGGCGCGCCGGCCGCGCGCCGGCAGGCCGTGTCCGCCGCCAAGGTGATGCTCGGTACGGCCGGGCGCTTCGTCGGTGGCCAGGGCATCCAGCTGCACGGCGGCATCGGCGTCACCGACGAATACCAGGTCGGCCACTACTACAAGCGGCTGCTGGCGCTGGAGAAGATCTACGGCGACAGCGACTGGCACCTCGACCGCTTCATTGCGGCACAACGCGACGCCCACTGATGGGAGACAAGACCATGAACTTCGAACATTACAAGACCCTCAGCTTCCGCCGCGACGGTTGCGTGCTGCACGCCACCTTCAACCGGCCCGACACTCTGAACGCCTTCGACAACGACCTGCACGCCGACTTCGACCGGTTCGTGCGCGAGGTGCCGCGCGACGAGGCCACGCACGTGATCGTGCTCAGCGGCGCGGGCAAGGCCTTCAGCGCAGGCGGCGACATCGGCCACATGCAGGAGCTGATCGATGCGCCTGCCGGCATCTATGGCGAAGTGGCCGAGGGCAAGCGCCTGATCAGTGCGCTGCTGGACGTGCCGCAGCCCATCATCGCCAAGATCAACGGCGCCGCCATCGGCCTGGGCGCCACCATCGCGCTGTTCTGCGACATCAGCTTTGCGGCCGAGCACGCGAAGATCGCCGATCCGCATGTGAAGGTCGGCTTCGTGGCCGGTGACGGCGGCGCGGTGATCTGGCCCCAGCTCATCGGCTATGCGCGTGCCAAGCACTATCTGCTGACCGGCGATGCGATCACCGGCGCGGAAGCCGCGGCCATGGGCCTGGTCAATTTCGCCTGCCCGGCCACCGAGCTCGACGCCGCGGTCGATGCCTATGCGCAGCGCCTGGGCGCCGGCGCCCGGCGCGCGGTGCAATGGACCAAGGCCACCATCAACGTGGGCCTGAAGCAGGTCGCGGCCTCGGTGCTGGAGACAGGCGCCGCCTACGAGATGCTGTCCAACCAGACGCGTGACCACGCCGAGGCCGTCGCCGCCTTCCGCGCCAAGCGCGCACCGGATTTCAGCGGCAACTAAGGGTGCCTTGCAGGACCATGCGATGAAAGGCAGCAGCTTGCCCATCCTGGTGGCCGGCGCCACCGGCGCGCAGGGCGGTGCCACCACCCGGGCGCTGCTGGCGCACGGGCGCGCCGTGCGGGCGCTGGTGCGCAGTCCCGATGCGCCGGCGGCGCGGGCCCTGGGCGAAGCCGGCGCCGAACTCGTGTGCGGCGACCTGGACGACGCCGCGTCGCTCGCCCAGGCGATGCGGGGCGTGGCCGGCGTGTTCTCGGTGCAAGTGCCCGACATCAAGGGCGACGACAGCGAGCGCCGCCACGGCTTCGCCCTGGTGCAGGCCGCGCGCGCCGCGGGCGTGCCGCAGTTCGTCCACACCTCGGTCAGCGGCACGGCGCAGCGCACGAGCTTCCCGCGCTGGGATTCCGGACACTGGAACCGCAAGTACTGGAACGACAAGTGGGAGATCGAGGAGGCCGTGCGGCGGGCCGGATTCACCACGTGGACCGTGCTGCGCCCCGCGTTCATGATGGACAACTTCGTGCCGCCGAAGTCCGGCTTCATGTTCCCGCATCTCAAACACGGCGAGTTGGCCACGGCGCTGCATCCGGCCACGAAGATGCAGTTGATCGCGGCCGACGACATCGGCGCCTTTGCCTGTGCGGCCTTCATGGCACCCTGCGACTTCGCCGGACAGGAGATCGATCTCGCCGGCGACGCCTTGACCATGCAGGAAGTGGCTGCCGTCCTCAGCGCCACGCTGGGCCGCGGCGTGGCATCGCTGTCGCTGACACCGGCCCAGGCGCTGGCGCGCGGGATGAGCGCGGGCTGGGTCCGGTCGCAGGAGTGGAGCAACGAGGTCGGCTACCAGGCCGACATCGCGGCACTGGCGCACTGGGGTGTGCCCCTGACGCAGTTTGCAGCCTGGGCACGCAGGCATGCGGCAGCCATCGGCGACAACTGAATACGCATCGAATTCAAGAACCAAGGAGAAAACACAGTGGGCATCGTTCAAGACAAGGTGGTGGTCGTCACCGGCGCGGGCGCCGGCATCGGCCGTGATTTCGCCAAGGGCTTCGCCGCCGCCGGCGCCAAGGTGGTCGTCAACGACCTGGCGCGCGACAAGGAGACCGGCAAGGCACTGGCCGACAACGTGGTCGCGGAAATCCGCGAGGCCGGTGGCCAGGCGGTGGCCGCGGTGGAAAGCGTTGCCGAATGGGACTCGGCCCACAAGATCGTGCAGGCCGCGCTCGACAGCTTCGGCCGCATCGACTGCATCGTGAACAACGCAGGCATCGTGCGCGACCGCTTCATCTTCAACATGAGCCAGGAAGAATGGAAGGCCGTGGTGGATGTGCACCTGAACGGCTCGTTCTTCATGACGCGCGCCGCCGCGCCGCACTTCAAGAGCCAGGAGGGCGGCAGCTACATCCACATGACGTCGACCTCGGGCCTGATCGGCAACCTGGGCCAGGGCAACTATTCGGCCGCCAAGATGGGCCTGGTGGGCCTGTCGAAATCGATCGCGCTGGACATGGCGAAGTTCAAGGTGCGGTCCAACTGCATCGCACCCTGGGCCTGGACCGCGATGACGGCCAGCATCCCGGCCGAGACGCCCGAGCAGAAGGCCCGTGTGGAAAAGTTGAAGCGGATGGAAAGCGCCAAGATCGCGCCGCTGGCCGTCTACCTGGCCAGCGACCGCGCGGCCCATGTATCGGGCCAGATCTTCGGCGTGCGGGCCAACGAGCTGTACTTCTTCAACCAGATCCGCATGGTCCGCTCAATGCACCGCAGCGAAGGCTGGACGCCCGAGACCATCGCCGACGAGGCGATGCCCGCATTCGAGGCGAGCTTCTTCGAGAACGTGCCCTCGATGAAGCTCACGCCCTGGGACCCGGTGTAAGGAGCGATGAGCATGAAAGCAATGGTCGCTGTGAAGCGCGTGATCGACTACAACGTGAAGGCCCGCGTCAAGTCCGACGGCAGCGGCGTCGACCTGGCCGGCGTGAAGATGTCGATGAACCCGTTCGACGAGATCGCGGTGGAAGAAGCCGTGCGGCTGAAAGAGGCCGGCGTGGTCACCGAAGTGGTGGCCGTGAGCATCGGCATCTCGGCCTGCCAGGAGACGCTGCGCACGGCGCTTGCCCTGGGCGCGGACCGCGCGGTGCTGGTCGAAACCGCTGCCCAACTCGAGCCGCTGCACGTGGCCAAGCTGCTGAAGGCCGTGGCCGACCAGGAGCAGCCGCAACTGGTGTTGCTGGGCAAGCAGGCGATCGACGACGACGCCGGGCAGGCCGGGCAGATGCTGGCGGCGCTGCTGCGCTGGCCGCAGGCCACGTTCGCGTCGAAGGTATCGGTGAATGGCGGGTCGGTGGAAGTCACCCGCGAAGTCGATGGCGGGCTCGAGACGCTGGCGCTCGACCTGCCGGCGGTGATCACCGTGGACCTGCGCCTGAATTCGCCACGCTACGTGACCCTGCCCAACATCATGAAGGCCAAGAAGAAGGTCATGGCGACCATAGCGGCCGACACGCTGGGAGTGGATCTGGCACCGCGTACGCAATGGCTCGCGGTGAGCGAACCGAAGGCGCGGGCCGGTGGCGTCCGGGTGGCCGACGTCGCGGCGCTGCTCGACAAACTGAAAAATGAAGCGAAGGTGATCTGATGGCAATACTAGTCATAGCCGAACACGACCAGGCATCGATCAAGGGCGCGACCCGGGCCACGCTCACTGCCGCGCTGCAGATTGGTGGCGATGTCCATCTGCTGGTGGCCGGAAGTGCCTGTGCCGGCGCGGCCTCGGCGGGCGCTCGCATCGCCGGCGTTGCCAAGGTGCTGGTGGCCGATGCGGCGGCGTATGCGCATCCCTTGGCCGAAGGCCTGGCCGCGCTGGTGGTGGGCCTGGCACGCGACTACAGCCATGTGCTGGCGGGCGCCACGGCGGTCGGCAAGAGCTTCATGCCGCGCGTGGCGGCCGAGTTGGACGTCGCGCAGATCTCCGACATCACGGCCGTGCTCGCGCCGGACACCTTCGTGCGGCCGATCTACGCGGGCAATGCGCTGGCCACGGTCAAGGCGCTGGACGCGATCAAGGTGGTGACGGTGCGCGGCGCGGCCTTCGATGGCGCTGCCGACGGCACGGCTACCGCAACCATCGAGCCCATCCCCCAAGGCCCGCAGTTTGCCGCCGCGCGGCTGGTGCGCCAGGAACTGACAAAGTCCGAACGGCCCGAGCTGACCGCCGCCCGCGTGATCGTCTCCGGCGGCCGAGGCCTGGGCAGTGGCGAGAACTTCCATCTACTCGACCAGCTCGCCGACAAGTTGAAGGGCGCGGTGGGCGCATCGCGCGCGGCGGTGGACGCCGGTTTCGCACCCAACGACTACCAGGTGGGCCAGACCGGCAAGATCGTCGCGCCCGAGCTCTACATCGCCGTCGGCATCTCGGGGGCCATCCAGCACCTCGCCGGCATGAAGGACAGCAAGCTGATCGTTGCCATCAACAAGGATCCTGAAGCGCCGATCTTCGAGGTGGCGGACTACGGGCTCGAGGCCGACCTGTTCCAGGCGGTACCCGAGCTGACAGCGGGGCTCTGAAGCGCGGCAGGCATGGCAACCCTGCGGGCAGGGTACGATAGCTGCACAAGCTAGTTGCCAGGAGGATTTGCGCATGCCGCCGAAGAAGCCAACCGAGACCGTAGCCGCCCAACGCGATGTCACCGGGCCGCGGTCGTTGACGCGATTGCTGGGCCTGTTCGGTGTCCTGTCGCAAGCCGTCAACGGCATGACACTGGCCGAGTTGAGCATCACCCTGGAGTCGCCCAAGAGCAGCCTGCTCAACCTGCTGCGGCCCCTGGTCGCCGAGGGCTACCTGATCCATGGCAGCGGCCTGTACAAGCTCGGGCCGTCGATCTACCGGCTGTCGGCCAGCGTGATGTCGGCCTGGAACTTCCCCAACATCATCCGGCCCTTCATGGAAGAGCTCTCGGCCCGCACCGAAGAAACGGTGCTGCTGGGCGTGATGAACAACGAGGCTGAGGCACTGACCTACGTCGAGATCATCGACAGTCCGCATCCCGTGCGCTACCAGATTCCCGTGGGCACCACCCGCCCGCTCTACGCGAGCGCCGCGGGCCGCCTGCTGCTGGCGTTCAGCGACAAGAAGTGGCTGGACAACTATCTCGGCTCGGTGGTCTTCAAGGCCAGGACCGCCATCCCGATCAGCCGAGGCGCCCTGCGCCAGGAGCTGGAGAAGGTCAGGCAAGAGGGCGTGTCCTGGTCGATCGACGGCTACATGAAAGGCCTGTCGGCCGTCGCCGGTCCGGTGTTTGACGCCAGCGGCCGCTGCGTGGCGTCCCTGAACATCGCAGGCCCGTCCGAGCGCTTCCGCAGCGAGCTCGATTTCCTGAAGGCGACCGTCAAGGAGGCCACCAAGAAGGCGTCGGGCGTGGTGGGCAGCATCGGCGAGACGCCGACCAGGAAGAAGGCCTAGAGGCCTGAGCGGTAGCGCAAGATCGGCAGCGTGACGATCGGCGCTTGAGCCAGGCGCCAAGGAGACTGCATGACGGTGAAGCGCATGGACAACGTCGGCATCGTGGTGGAAGACCTCGATGCCGCCGTTGCGTTCTTTGCCGAACTTGGCCTTGAACTCGAGGGGCGCGCGCCCATCGAAGGACACTGGGCCGATGGCGTCACTGGGTTACGCGGCATGCGCGTCGAAATTGCCATGATGCGAACGCCGGACGGACATAGCCGGCTCGAGATCTCCCGCTTCCTTGCGCCACCTGTGGTCGCCGATCATCGTCGCGCCCCGGTGAACGCCCTTGGCTACCTGCGCGTCATGTTTACCGTGGAGGACATCGACGATACGCTGGCCCGTCTCGTCAAGCGCGGCGCCGAACTGGTCGGCCAAGTGGTCCAGTACGAAAAGGCTTATCGGCTCTGCTACATCCGGGGGCCGGAAGGAATCCTTATCGGGCTGGCTCAAGAACTCGGGCACGGCGCCTGAGCCCTCCATCGAGTGGATGTTGGCGGCCGGCTGTTTGCCGCGAGAGAAGTTCGGAGCGCTGTTCGACGGCTATGGGGCTCCAGCGGTACGATCGACTTGGCCACTCTCGGGCTGCGCGCGGCGAACTCCGGACATTCAGCAGGCTGGCTGACCGCCTGGACAGGCACCTTCATTGCTAGCGCGGCGATACTTGTCGGACTGTCTGTCCTGGTTTCGAGCATCCGGGCCGCAACACAACGCCAGCCCGTTGCGTTGAGCCGTCTTGTCTTTTCGACTTCCTGCTTGCTTGCTGGTTTCGCTGGGGTTCTGGCGTCACAAGCTTCGGCGATTTAGTAGCGCTTGAGCCTCGGCCTGCGGTGGGCGGTGAGGTCCGCTTGTGGCTGTTGGAAGACCTGCGTGCCGATGGCGTCCTTCGGATGAGGATGATGCGAATCCCGCCTTGCGTGCCGCCGGTTTGACCCTCAGGTCTGAGGCTCAGAGGTGCCTGGAAAACCCGGGGCGATTCACTTTGAGATCATCAATATGAAGGATGCTTAGTCGCCAAACGCCGTCCATGATTCATTCCTCTGCCGCAAATCCGGAAGGATGATCATGAACGATGGACCTGAATTATTCGTTACCGCGACCGCAGACACGCGCTATGGGCTGCATGCAGACACTGCCAACATGGGCCTTTTCGCACAGGAATTCTGGGGCATCGATCGCCATGAGCTCGTTGCGGGCGCGGCCCAGCACCGACTTACCAGCCGAGCACTCGAGAACGTCGCGCAAATCACGGCGCCGCTGGGCCAAGCCATCGGT
>Ga0307513_10010947_pt1 | contig 11321 bp, 5 predicted proteins | sample 15_EM_MG_FD_202174 | JGI IMG/M metagenome (GOLD analysis project Ga0307513, IMG submission 202174) | Populus trichocarpa ectomycorrhiza microbial communities from riparian zone in the Pacific Northwest, United States - 15_EM | ecosystem: Host-associated > Plants > Roots > Unclassified | place... | reverse complement strand
GCCTGCTCGCGATCCTTCCTCTACCCCCCTCCCGGTTCCGTCCGCTGGCACCGTACTGCCCCATAAGCTGGCACCTTACTGCTAAAAACTCCTCTCCAGGCTGGCACCCTACTGCTCACCCCCCACAGGCTGGCACCCTAGTGCTACTCACCGGCTGGCACCCTACTGCTCATCATCGTTGGCTGGCATCCCTTCTGCTCGGTGGCTCCGCTCGCCCCTCTCCCCCTCCGATCGTTCGGCCTCTCCTCGGTTACGCCTAGTCGTGGTATAGCACTGCCTCCGTGGCTTTGTCCAACGCTTGGGAACGATGTAATGACCTACCCGACCGTACATCATGGTTTTTGGTGGGCCCTCGGCTTATGAGTTTTCCCGTGTCGGCGATCATCAATCCCCTCTCCCGGGCCCCGGGGGGGCCTTGGAACGGCCGTCGTTTCTTTTGTTTTGGGGAGCCTGCTGAAGGGTTTGGGTCTCTCTACCTGTACGTTTCTATGTATTGTTTCCTTACCTGTCTGGGGTATATTATCTTAGGTGCTAGGCGGGGGAGACTTTTCCTATGGACTCGGGGTGTTTGATTTTTCCTATGACGAGGTGAAGCGGGCGGGATGACGTAGGGTTAGGGTTAGGAATTAAGTTGATTGATCTAGAGACAGAGTATAGTACAGGACCAAACCTACTGCCATGGCGGGTACATTGGAGAGTCAGAGCAAGCAACACAACAAGTGAGAAGACAACTACACAAGGTAGGGACATCTGAGATGTAGGAAACAAAGCAGCAGAACAACCCCAAAGGATGGGTATAAGGCCCACATCAGGCACAGTAGTGGGTACCACTACTAGTGTAGTAGTACCCCGGGAGCTGTTCAGAGGAGACAGGTTACCAAGCAAGCCCAGCAGCCTGCCTACAACACGAAAGCCACCATACCGGCAAGCGCATATGGAGCCCCCCCGAGAGTGGGAGTACGAGGCCCTACCCACTGGCCGAAAGAGAACAAGACATAGTAAGAGAACAATAAGTAATAACAGTGCAGAACAGTCATGTAACTTTTGTCAAATCAGATTAAAGATGTATAAAAAGAGGAGAAAAATGATGAGAAATATAAGACAAACTTTTAATATAGCCAAAATAACAATAATAAGTAAAGAAACTCAACTCGCATACACTATAAGGAGAGGGGATCAACGAATTGCATACACTAAGACCAGGACAGGAACAACAGGTGAAAACATGGAAGAAAAATAAAAAATAAGAAAAGGCTATTGTGCAGGAGCATTAGCCCTTAGTAGATTGGACATGGTAAGTGCCCAGAAGTCGAGTATCATGCGTGCCTTATCCCAGAGCCGTTGGTTAAGTAGAAAATCCACAATGAGGTACTTGATACCAGGATCAAGAAGCTCACTATCAAGATCCAGGATGAATTGTTGTTCTGCAGTGAGGCCTGGGTCGGGATAAGGCCTACAAGTTGTATGACCTCTATCAAATCTCTCTCCACAAACACATTTGCGTCCCCAGCCAAAGACACCACGACGCCAAGCGAGGAAGCGGACTTGGTCTGCTGCAGGTACTGCAAGTACCCCATCACAATCCATTCCCGGAATGCGGTCCGTAAGGAGACCAGGAGCACAAATCTGGAGCAGCTTGGGCGACCTGGAGTCTATAGATCGGATTTGATTGTACTTTAGAAGGGAAAGGTCCTGGACAATCTTGTCACGGAGAACAGGAAGAGAAGTCTGTTGAAGGTTAGGGAGGTGAGGTGTGAATACTGCTGGTGGGTTTAGAAATTGGTATAGGAGAGGGCGGTGGTTGCGGACAGCTATCATGTGAGTGGTCTTTGGATACCAGAGATTCTTGTCCAGGATTGCCTGTAATGGATTATTCTTGTCCATACTAAGAAGATGAAGGTAAAAGCGAGAATGAAGGTGTTGTGCACGATCCTTGAGAAGAAGGAGGCCTAGTAGTTGACAGGTGACATGGGGGCGATTGGCAGCGCTTCCAGCTATCCATTGAAGACAATTGTTGTAAGCGGTATTCATTGTAACCCAAGCCTTTGACTTTCCATCCTTGAGGAAATGGCCATAAAGGAGAGGCAGAGAATATTCCAGAGTTGGTAGAAGTATGCTTTTGAGGATGTTGAACTGTATTCGTGGACACCAAGAAGCAGAATACCAACGAAGGGCACCAAGATGTCTTCCCACCCTTTCACAGAGTAGTGTACTCTGGGAGTCAAAGTCGATACCTTTAGAGGCAAACATGACACCCAAATACTTGTAGGTATTGACAAATGGGATTGGCTGGTTGTTGAGAAGGATGGAGGGGGGCATTGGGGTTCTAGCAGCAGTATGGGTTCGTAGATAGCCACATTTTCCAATATTGAAAGCCATTCCATGTTGATCAGCCCAGCGAGTAGCCATATTAACAAGACTTTGGGCATGTTGTATGGTTGGTGAAATAATGACCCCATCATCGGCAAAGAATAGAGCAGAAGGAAAGCTTGGTCTGGATTGCCAGTTGAGTGATTGCAGAAGACTGTTGATGAACCGATTGAAGAGGATTGGGGATAACGGTGAGCCCTGTAACAGGCCACAACTGCGATTCTGTTGTGCTGATGGACAACCATTCACAATCAGTGAAAAGCTCATATCTTGGAACATGAGTTGGTGTATCAGCCTTAGGACCAAGGGGTTGATATCTTGAGCTTTGAGCTCCCTCTCCAGATATGACCAGCCAACCTTGTCAAATGCCGCAGCAAAATCAAGGAAGACAATATGTGAACCAGCATCAGCCTCAATCTGGTGGTGCAGTGTCAGAACATTGGTCAATGTGGAATATCCAGAACGGAAGCCCGCTTGTGCCCCTGAATATGGCATCTTGCCAGAGGTGGAAACAATGGGAAGAATTAAGGCTTCAAAGAGTTTGCGGAACAGACAAACAAGATTTATAGGGCGTGAGTTTTGTGCGGTATAAGGCTCCTTCCTGTCCTTGCACAGTGGGTACACTAGAGATTCATTCCATCGCCGGGGAGTATGGCCAGTTCGTAGGCAGGCCAGATATAGCTGATAGAGGTGGGTGGGGAAGGTGGTCTCAAGGAGATGGCGTAACATGATGACAGTTATACCATCAGTACCACAGGAAGCAGTGGAGGACATGCGACTAAGTTGGACCTTGATTATGTCAATCGATATGTGAGCAAGAAGTCCAGAGGCCAGAAGGGTTGATTCAGAAAAGGGCTCAGAGGACTGCAGAGCTGGAATCCTTGAGGAGCAGGAGGGGAGGGAAGGAGGCTGAGGAGGTGAGAAACCCAAGTTGTTAAGAGTGTATCTGGAGGGTCCAGCACTTGGAATGGAAGAAGATGCGGAAGAATTGAACATCTTGGAATAGTGCGCAATACACTCTTCCATTGGAGTTGACTGCCCAGTTGAGCTGACCATTTGTTGGCCTACCACGGAAGCACGTTGAGCACGCTTCAGGAGCTGAATACTTGCAGACATGTCCAATTCGGCTGATAGTTGTTTAGCCGCCTTGTCCACCTTTTGTCTTGACTCCTGTGGTTTGTACACCCCAAGTGTACTTTCCGCAATAGCTTGTACTGCTGAACATAGGATTGAGTCAAGCATGTTGACATCAAACCTCTCCGACCGTTTGAATAAGGTAAATAGAGTCTCCATCAACTCCCAATTCTGGCGATACGTCTTGGCTATTGGTTCCTTTCTCAATCGCTGAACATGAAATCGAGTTGGACCAGTCCGGGTTGTAGATGCTGGAGGGACTTGAGGCGCAGGGGGTCTAGAAGATGAGGCTGGGTGGTCAAATTTAACATGTAAAAGGAAGCGATGATCTGTTTGAAAGCTGAGACTTTGAGTGGAAACAAGGGATAATGCAATATTGGGTTGATGCTGAAGGGCTGCAAAGACATGGTCAGGAATGGTGTGAGAAGTTGCATATTCTGAAGGATCTTGGATGTGAACCATCAATAAGTAGAATCAGGCTCAGGGTAAGAAATGCTGTATCCATTGTATGAGGTCTTGGCGATACCACAACAAAAAAGTTCGCTTAAATAGTCAGTTTGCAAAATTAAATTTTTTTTTCCCTTTTTTAAGATCACCAAACTATTTCTATTGTAATACAATTTACAGTTTTTTAATTGATTAAAAAATGAAAAAGTTGTTGTGAATTGAAAAATGCGCCACATCACTATTGTTGTGGCTGTTGTAATGTGTAGTTTTCATACTATTAAAAGGTGGAAAAAGCACATTGTCACATAAATTAATAATTGAATATGTAGATCTCAGTACAACTGTAAGTTGCCATAATATTCATTACTCATATTGTCTTTATTATGAAACTCAACATCCATATCAAATTGCTTTAGCGATAAGCTTCAGCTATTGGCTTTGGCTATCAACCATAGCTATTCGGTTAAAACAGAAGCTTTAGTTCTCTTGGGCGAATTTTTTAGCTCTACTGACATACTTCAACTCTTAGCTTAAGCCATCAAGTGGTTTGATCAGCTTAATCTATCAAGTTGTACAATCAGGTTTAACTATCAACCTCAGCAATCAGCTTCAGCTTTAGACTTTCGCTATCCCCTTTAACTATATGATTCCAAAATCATTTATATCTATATATTTCAGCTATGGACTTCAGATGTGTACTTTACAGATAGCACTATATCTTAACTATTACTTCAACTATGGTATTAGCTATGCCTTTAGCTATAATTTCAGCTACAGGGTTCAGCTATATGCATCAGCTATAGGCTACAGCTATAGGGCACAGCTATATGCTTCAACTCTAGGATTCAGTTATAGGATTTAGCTATAGTTTTCAATAATGCACTTGTACTACTGGCTTCAGCTATTTGCTTTACCCATCTGCTTTGGATTCCCAGTTCAAATATTAGTTACACCTATATTGATTAACTGTTTATTTTATCTATAAGCTGCAGCTATATTCTTTAACTATAGGGTGCAGCTATATGCTTCAGCTAGGAGCTTCTGCTATATACTTCAACCATAACCTTGAGCAATATGCTTCAGCTATGAGCTTCCGCTATACAATTCAGCTATGAGCTTTGGCTATAAGCAGAATCAGGCTCAGAGTAAGAAATGGTGTATCGATTGGAAGAAGTCTTGGCAATACCACAATGAAAACCTCGGATAACTCATTCTATTAGAGAAATAAAAATAGTTTTTACATGCATTTAGATCAGAAAATTGTAACTATTTTAACCCATGTGTCAGTTTTATAATTAATTAAGAAACGAAAAGGTTGTTGTGGATTGAAAGTTGTAATACATTGTGATTGTTGTTGGCGTTGCCATGTGTAGTTTTCATACTATTAAAAGGTGGAAAAAGCAAATTCCTATCGAAACTAATAATACAATGTGTATATCTCAGTACAGCTATAATTTGTATAAAGTAATTGAGTCTCCCAGTGCTTATTACAAGATCTAGGATAATTCCTGGATAAAATTTCTTGCATCACTCGAAGCAGCGGGTAATAATTCCTTGCCAGAATATATCTGATCAAATATCAGGTTCCAATACTAAGATTCAATTGTTTGATAGAACAAGGAACCTTAATATCGGGCTTCATCAGCAGCTTTAATCATTTTGGAAAAATTCAGACAATGATAATTAGACCCAATAGCTAGCCTTAAGATCTAGCTTGAGTCACTTTTACTTTCCTAGATTTACCGCTAGCTCTACTATGAAGCTTGCACTAGTGCATTATTGAACTTCCCTTAACTTTTATCTTGTATTGAACATCCAGCTCAAATATCAAGCTTACCATTCTATTATATTGAAATTGTAGAAGTAGCTATAATAATGTGATTCAATAGCTAGTGTGAATATTATACTTCAATAGCCAGATCTACTAACTGGATCTACAATCCAACTTTGTTAGCAGAATACTGATACTGGAAAAATAGATGGGATAAACAGTCTGGCCCCAGGAGTGGTATCAATAGCATCATTCTATATCTGGTGTTAATTGCTGTCCTTCATTGCTAATTGCCACAGTTGATAGAATACCTAGCATGAAGAGCTAGATTTAAAAGTGGAGATAAATAGTTGAGTTGAATGACAGGGCTCGATGGCTGAGTTAACAGGCTATATTGGATAACTACATTAAATAATGAAAATCAATATCTTGTGTTGATCGTAAACACCCATTGTATCAGCGAAGATTATAATATGAGTCTGAAGCATCTTGTACGTGACACTCAGAATATTCCAAATGATGGCTACCTCGGATGCAATACCTAGTCAACTGGATGGACTCTCTGCCACTATCGGCTGTTCCGGATCAAGTCAATGCTTCTCTCTTTACCTGCCTCTTACCTCGATCCCAAATGCTTTTATTGTGTCTAGGTAAATTGTCCTTTGTTATTTTGCAAATTGTTCCACTTATTTAAATAGCGGGTTCCGAGTCTCATCTCCCCTGCTCTTTCTTGTTACCCAGAACTCAGTAGACAGGAATATCATCAGTCTTGATGCAACAGGGACATATCGCATACTGGCGGAAAGCTGGAAATTAGTACAACCATCTCTGGAAAGGAGAATTGAAATCGGTTGTGGGGTTGTCACGTGACTAACTCCTCAGTACTTTAAAGGTTTCGCCTCAAGTGCAATTCCACATCTTTTGGCGATATAGTGAATAATGGTGCTGTTCAGACAGTTCATATATAGATATAAAGTTAGAGATGAGCCTAACAACTTGAACCTCCTGATAACAGAACAGAAATTACTCTTAATATTTTCACGGATTCAGCCCTAGAGTAATTTCCAAGTTGACCTTAAAAGATCGTTGAGAAAGGTCAGGGCTAAGGTGAATACTAGTACTCTCTAAATGTTCTCTATACTGGCGTAAAGGTACATATCAGACTAACAACTACCAGAAAAAAGTCTTCAGATTGGGGAACTAGTTGTGGAGGAATCAGCGATCGAGGACTTCCCAAGTTAAGTCTAAAGCGCACTTTTATATGGGTGAGCGATATCCTGCATATCCCTGCTATATATACATTTTATAAACCGGTGTGAAGCGAGTGTGAAGTCCAAGAGCCTCAAGCCAACTCAATTGCAATGGGTTCAGCCGTTGTGGAGAAATCAACACTTGAGTACATTGTAAGATGATGATAAAATGCACTTTCATGGCGGTCTGCAATATCCTCAATATTGGTACTATCTAGATGTTCTTTCTACCGGTGGTAATGGTAGAGACGTGCCGCAGAACCCCCTATTGACTAAGGCAAAACAAATATACTCGTTGTGGAGGAATCTGCCAGCGATTACTTCTCATGTTGAATCTAAACAGGAGTCTTTCAAAAGTCAGCCACATCCTGCATATTGGTGCGATGTGCATTTGCAAAAATAAATCCTACCTCTGACCAGCCAATAGATCATCCGGATGTACACTACCTGAATCTTGCGTCCCGAGTATCCTCAGCATCTGGAGGTAAGCTACCACACTAGGGCTATTACAAGATACCTTTCTACTCATGGTTTCATCACAGTCTTCTGGATGCACTTCTCAGCACCATCGTACATCCAGATTCACCACTGATTCACTCTGCCTCCAGAATACACCCTTGACCGTCCTTGTCTCATCTATGCTTTTCCACACTTCTGTCATTCCCAGAAAAGTGCTCGTCATCGACAAGAATATGCAGTTAGTATGGGTGCTAGGTTTGAAACTCCCAGTTGCCTTAATCTTAACTTTGTACTAAGGACAGTGGGAAATTCTATTTTCAGAACTTTCTCTTTTCGAGAGCCAAAAAGCCACCGCACTACCGTCTGAAAGCGAGTGATGGCTAGAAGACTCTGTAGTCTCCACACTTCTTGCTGGTTTCTCGGCACTTAGCCTTTGATGTGATGCGAGTCTGCGCTCATCACAGCGCTAAACATCCATACCTCCACTTTTACCCTCCTGACTACTTCACAACCACAACACGTATTGTAGATATGAGTCTGGCATCATACACAACTTGAGAACAGCTACACACCATTATAGAATCGATGTCGATGTGCCAATTATTCATGCTCTTACAAAGCTGGCAATCTCTGCATTCAAAGAATGATTCCGCCACAATTATAGAATCGATTTTGATTCTATTTGGAGGAACCTGTTAGGCCCATCCCTAGCGTGATAACGCTATACGGAATATCTACATAGAACGAATATCCCGGATATGGCTGACTGGTATAGAAGTGGTTTGTCGATTCAACTTAGGAAGTACTTGATAGAGGATTCCTCGAAGACCATCCAACCCACTGCAGTTCTATTTGCAGGAGGTTTCAGGGCTGGTCTCTAGCTTCATGCAGGTATAAGGAATGTCTACATACCACCAATATTCAGGATATCGCTGACCACTATGGAAGTATTATGTAGATTAAACTTAGGAAGTACGGGATAGGTGACTTCTCGACAACCATCAAACCGATTTCAGTTCCCTTTGTAGGATATTGCCCAGCTCGTCTCAGGCTTTACGCCTGTATGAGGAACAACTAAAGAGCTCCAATTCTTGGGATATCGCTGACCACTATGGAGGTGTTCTGTATGTTCAACTTCGGAAGTACTCAAAGGTGGGTACCTGCGCAACAGCTTGACAGATTTTGAATCTGTTTCCGGCAGGTTTCTGGGCTCGCTTCCAGCTTCACGCCGGTATAAGGGACGTCTACATAGCACCAATATTCAGGTTATCGGTATTCACTATGTAAGTGCTCTTGAGGTTCTGTTTTGGAAGGACTCAATGGTGGATTCCGCCAGACCCATTTGACCAATTTCGATTGTGTTTGCGGGGAGTTTCTGGGGCTGTCGCTGGCTTCACACCGGTATAAGGAACATCTACATAGCCCCCCTATTCAGGATCCCGCAGACAACTATGAAAGTGCGCTTTAGGTTCCTCATAGGAAGTCCTTGATGACAGATTCCTCCCCAACTGCGAGACCAAATTCGATTCTGTTTTCACGAGGTTGCTGGGCCCGCCTCTAGCTTCACGCAGCTATCAGGAACATCTAGATAGTACGGGCATTCAGGATGTCACTGACCTCTCTCGAAGTGCTCTTAGGCACAACTTGTGAAGTACTGGATGGCTGATTTCTTCACAGCGGTTTGACCCATTGCAGTTCTGTTTGCGGGTAGATGCTGGGCTCCTTTCTAGCTTCACGTCAGTATAAGCAACCTCTCTCTTACATCAATACCCATGATATCGCAATCTACTCTTAAGCGGGTGCATGGAACCAGCATGACTGATAACACTCGGAGGCCTCTATTTAAATAAGTAGTAGGATTGGAACCATAATAGAAGACAATTTACATAGGCTCTACTAGTGTAGAATATTTGGGATCAAGGTAAGGGAAATGTAAAGGGGGAACCCAGGACGGTATCTGGAAGAGCCGGTGGTGGCTCATACTACTGCCAGAGGAGTGTGTATTGCGTGTGGCGCATTCTGAAGATTTTATATTACCAGTGGTTGCGTCCGGATGTAATTTTAGTACAAGCCTCCGTCCACAGTCTCAGTTAACATTTGGAGTATTATGAGTATCTGACGCACTAGACGCTCCGAAGGCATACCATAAACTTTGCTGATGTGGATGTTCTGTGTACTAGGACTATTGTAAAGCTGGAGTCAAGCCCAACCGCCTTGCACAAACAGATTCAGAATTGGTCTACCAGGTCTGATAGCACTAGTATTTAAACCCAGATATGGTCAGCTCAGCAAGACCACGGATAATAGGCACAGTGAGATCAATTTGATCCTGTTGGTGAGCTGTTGTCAAGCTGAGTAGATAGCTGGAGTCAGATCCAGATTGTATATTTTGGTTGTAAAGTAGTTATCAGGGTGGCAGTTGAGGTGTGGATGTCAAGTAGGATAATCAGAGCAAGATATGAAGTCACATAGCGTCAAAGGCTAAGTGCCTCAAAACCACCACCAAGATGTGTGCGGACAAGAGGGTCTCCATGCGATGACTTGCTTCCAGACCGGAGTAACCAGGCATTTTGGCACTCTCCAAGAAAGAGTTCTGAAAATGGCATAGCCAGCTGTTTTTAGGCAATAGCTAAGATTAAGGGTACCATGTCTTTTGCATCTAGCACTCACACTAACTTGATAGTTTTAGCCAAGACCAGACGATTGGTAAGAATTAGACAAGGCTGGAAAACTAGATCAGGAGCGAGAACAGTCCAGGATGTATTCCAGAAGTAGAGTGGATAAGTGGTGAATCTGGAAGGGTTATGGTGTTTTGATGGTAGTCTTGAAACCTGGCATCAGACTCTATGGGGTAAGATACCCCTGGACAGACTAGCTATGGCTTCTCACCTGTGAATACTCTGGAAGCTTAACACACAAGGTTCAGCTAGTATGTATCCAGATGGAATGTTGGGTCCTCTGAAACAGGATTTATTTTTCCTGATATATTGAATCAAATATTTTATCACTAGAGCTAGATGCTAATTCTATCCTAATTCGTATAGATTTTTTGTAAAAGGCACGTATCAAATTAATACCAGAGGCATGTTATTATAAACATACTACATCATCTGATTACAAAAGTTCTACATTATTATTATTAATTATAAACGTAGATTTTACCAATATTAAGCAAAACTACACCCAGGTATCTGCCTCCGTATTATTCTTCTACTAGATTTAAATCTCAAATAACCTCTACCAATGTCTCAAAGTAAAAAGGACATTATTTATTGAATTTAAAATATCAGAATTGCATCCCTTGTTATTGTTACTACTGTTGCAATATTCAGATTTGATCCTATTAAAAGATGGAAAAAGTGAATTTCTATCCAAACCTATAATAAAATCTTTACTTCTCTGTATAGCTATAATTTCTCAAAAATCATCTTATATCCTGACTTTTTCACCAACTCTAGTATATTTACTCAATTGAAATAATATTTTCACTGAGCTACTGGTAATAATATATGGCTTGACATCAATAGAGCAATATTATGTTTGAAGAGGCATGTTTAATAGTTGGATTACAGGGTTAACTTGAATATTCAGCTCAATCAACTGATATTAATATTTGCATAAAATAGGTAACATTCTGATCTGACCTAAATGATGAGCATTAATATCTTGGCAGGATAGTTAGCATTTCATATCTAACTTAAATAGCTTGATCTACAATGAGGCCATAGGGGCTTCAATCTTTGAATCTAACTGTTGCTTTTGGTATTTGAATTGAAAAGCAGGCTCTAATATTAGCCTTTCCTTGTAGTAATATATTTCAATTATATAATTGCCTATACTAGGTAAATTGAACCACTAGTATTAATATTATACTTAAATCAATATTTCTA